>JAABUL010007546.1_pt1 | contig 11671 bp, 10 predicted proteins | sample 5559151 | NCBI WGS metagenome assembly JAABUL01 (sample SAMN10711876, study PRJNA513368) | rock metagenome | isolation source: Antarctica rocks | place: Antarctica: Victoria Land, Pudding Butte sud | reverse complement strand
AACGCGAGGGCGCTGCGCTCCGGGCGCGGGTCCCTCCTATGCCCCCACGTGGATAAGCCCGGATCGCCCTTCCAAGGGTCGGCATTGGGCGCGAAACAGGGGTCGCGCTTGGAAGCGATTTGACACGGCAAATGTCCCAAAATACTTGAAGCACTGGCCATATGCACCTATACCCTAGGCATATCGCCAGGAGAGAGCCATGGACCGATCCAATCTGCGCGCTGATGCGATCTCGGGGCTTGCAGGACAAAGCTGGCGTGATGCAATCGAGGCGACCCGCCGAGGGCTCCCTGTCTCGGAGATCGAGCAGCTTTTGAGTTCGGGGAGATTGACGTTAGCCGAGGTTGACCAAATTGTCCTGCCGCGGAAAACGCTGAGCCACCGCCGCAAAATTGGCACTCTGACACCGGAGCAGTCAGATCGCCTCGTCAGGGTCGTGCGAACCATCGCGGCTGCAGAGGAGACGTTCGGCTCCAAGGAAAAGGCGTTCCTCTGGTTGCGTCGGCCCACAAAGGCACTTGAAGGAGAGGCACCGCTCGCGCTTCTCGACACGACCGAAGGAACCAAGGAAGTCGAACATCTGCTCCATCGGATCGATCACGGCTTGGCGGCTTGAGGGTCGTCTGGCGTATTTGCCGCGAGCCGTTCTCCGACTTGTCCGGAGAGGGCGCCAAGCTCTTTGGAGGGCGTTGGAACTCACCGGGCCGCCCGTTGATCTACGCTGCTGAGACTGCGGCACTCGCGGTGCTCGAAGTAAGAGTGCACCTCGACCTCGACTGGGATACGCTGCCCGACGACTACGTCCTGGTCGGGATTAAAGTCCCGGCCCTCCTGACCGAAGACGTAACGAATCTGCCGAGCGACCCGAGGGCGGTAGGAGACCAATGGATACAGTCGAGGCGATCAGCGCTGCTGCGGGTTCCATCTGTCATCGTGCCTGAATCTCGAAACGTTTTGATCAATCCATCGCACCCCGACGCGTCCATGATAACGATCGAATCTGTGAGGCCGTTCTCATTCGACCAACGGCTCTGGTTGCCACGCTGATCATCAGAGATGCCGGGGGCCGCCGCGGCGTTCCGCTGTTGCACTCTTTGGGCCGGCAGCACTCGAGCCGGGCGAAGCGGCCCAGAACGCGCTCAGGATGCTCGGCAAGATGCCGGGCGCCATGGCGCCCACCGCACCGTTGGCGGACCTAAATGCAGCGACTATACCTGGGGGAGGGGAGCAGGCGGAAAACATTATGGAATGCAGGTGCGTCGACTTCCTCGCAAATCCTGCCGGAAAAAGCGTTCGCATAATGCATATTATGGAATGTAAACATCCATTAACCGTTAAATGGTTAAACAATTCGCTTGGCTGGCTTCAGTCAAGCGACACGACGCGGCTCCTCCAAAGTCAGCTTGGCGCGATCCTGCTGGAACAGAACGACGAATGGGCAGTCCAGAGATCGCGCTACATGACGCTGGAAACCATCGGCGGCATCAGCGACGGACTGCCACCAATGGCAGCCTGACCAATCCGGCCCTGCCGGCGAGCTTCGGTCGACACACCAGCTACACCACACAGTGGGACACGATCGAGCTGTGTCACCGGGATCGATGAATTGCCGTCGTCAACCCTGAACTGAGGATGCAGTTACATGCGGTTCAGGTGAGCCGTGCTCGGCCAAGGCGGCATCGGTCCAGCGCCCGGCGGCCCCGGGACCGGAGTCCGGCCCGCTCAGCCGCACGAACATCGACCGGCCGGGCGTGTTGCGCACGTCGCCCACCGTCCAGTAGCGGCCCTGGCGTCGCCCCTTCGACAGGTAATGGCGGCAGACCGCCTCGGCGTCGCGCGCGAGCCGCCGCGCCAGCTCGGAAGCGTCGCGGGGCATCACGCGACCCGCCCCGATGAGCTGATGTTATGTTGCGTAGAAGCTGCCAATCGCCAGCAACACCGCCGCCCAGCGCCGGGCCGCAACATAACCGTCGGCGCAACATAATCGGTCCATTTGCCGGCTGCACCCTTGCCCGACTCGGGCCCGCGCAGGCGGACATAGAGGCTGCGCCCCGGTGCGTTGGTGGCGTCACCCACCAGCCAGTAGCGGCCTTCACGGCGTCCGTTGGAAAGATATTGTCGGCACACCGCCTCTGCATCGCGCGCGAGACGGTGCGCCAGGTCGGAAGCCTGGCCCTGCACGGCGCCACCTCAGGCCGCGACGCGGTTGACCACCCGCGCGAGCGGGTGACGTTCGAGCAGGACGCTGAGGATTCCCTCGCCGTGTTCGCTGGTCGGCACGAACAGGCGCAATCGCCAGCTGATGATCTCGGAGACGAGCCCCATGGCTTTCAGCCGGTCGACCATGCCATCGGTGAACCCGGTCAGCTCGACCCGGTCGACGTGCATGACGCTGGAGCGTCGGACAGTCAGTCCGTCGGCGAGCTGCAGCGCTGCGCCCTTGGCCAGCACCGCGCTCCAGGCATCGGCCGGCGCAACCGCGGGCGCGGCCGCCCCGAGCGCGTCGGCGATCCAGGCGGGCGAGACCAGCCGTCCGATCACCCGCTCGCCGTCATCAGCCTGCAGCCGGTAGACGCGACAGCCGTCGTCGGGCAGCCGCCGCCAGATCGGCAGCAAGAGCCCGGTGACGACGTGGAAGGTGCTCTCCACGAACTCGGGCAGCCCATCGATCTCGGCCTGCCAAGCGGCTGAGAAGGTCGCCTCGTTCACCTCTTCCCAGTGCGACCCGGCAAGGGCATCGAGCGGCATGGCCCGGCGTTCCAGAAGCCGGAGCAGCCGGATGCGCCGCTCGACCTCGGCGCGAGCGCCCGGTCACCTCGGCCACCATGTCGGTCCCGAACCGCTGGACGATCTGGTCGAGCGCGCCCTGCACGGGCGGCAGGGCGGCCAGGCGCTCGATCAGCCGGTCGCGCCGCTGCACCGCATCGCGGCACTGTACCGGGTGACCCTCGCGCGTGACGGGCCGGGAGGACAGGTTGCCCTCGCCGTCGGTGAACGGCTGATAGAGCTGCGTCGGGAAGGCGTGGGCGAGATAGTCGAGCACGTACTCGCGCGGGGTGATGTCAACCTGGACGTCGCCCCACTCCTCGGCCGGAACTTGCGCGATGCGGCGCTCCATCAACGCCTCGCCGGTCGAGACGATCTGCACCACGCAGGCGTGGCCGGCCGTGAGGTCGGCCTCGACCGAGGCGATCAGCGTCGGCGTCTTCATCGCCGTGATCAGGTGGTTGAAGAAGCGCTGCTTAGAACTCTCGAAGGCCGAGCGCGCCGCCGACTTGGCCTGGGCGTTGAGGGTCTTCCTGCCCCCGTCCGCGCCCGTGCCGGTGACGCCGGTCGCTTCGAGCGCGGCCTCAAGGTTGGCATGGATAACCTGGAAGGCGCCCGCATAGGCATCGTAGATGCGGGTCTGCTCGGGCGTGAGCGGGTGCTCGACGAGCTCGTATTCGACGCCGTCATAGGAGAGCGAACGAGCCGTGTAGAGGCCGAGCGCCTTGAGGTCGCGGGCCAGCACCTCCATGGCCGCCACGCCGCCGGTCTCGATCGCGGCCACGAATTCTGCCCGATTGGCGAAGGGGAAGTCCTCGCCGCCCCAGAGCCCGAGGCGCTGGGCGTAGGCGAGGTTCTGCACCGTGGTGGCGCCGGTGGCCGAGACGTAGAGCACGCGGGCGTCGGGCAGGGCGTGCTGGAGCCGCAGGCCGGCGCGGCCCTGCTGCGAGGGTGAGGCCTCACCACGCGGACCGGTTCCGCCCGCAGCGTTCTGCATGGCATGGCTCTCGTCGAAGACGACCACGCCGTCGAAGTCTCGGCCGAGCCAATCGACGATCTGCTGGACCCGCGAGACGCGCTCCCCTTGTGCATCGGAGCGCAGCGTGGCGTAGGTGGCGAACAGGACGCCCTCCTCGAGCCGGATCGGCGTGCCCTGGCGGAAGCGCGACAGCGGCTGGATCAGCAGACGCTCCTGGCCCAGCGCCGACCAGTCGCGCTGTGCGTCCTCGATCAGCGTGTCGGACTTCGACACCCACAGCGCCCGACGGCGGCCCTTCAGCCAGTTGTCGAGGATGATGCCGGCGACCTGGCGGCCTTTGCCCGCGCCGGTGCCGTCGCCCAGCATGAAACCGCGACGGAAGCGGACCGGCTCTTCGGCCTCCTCCGGTGCGGCCGAGACCACGTCGAAGGTGGCGTCCACCCACCAGGCGCCCGCGAGCTGGGCGGAATGCGCCTCGCCCGCGAGCACCACGCTCTCGAGCTGGGCGTCCGATAGCAGGCCCTGCTCGACAAGACCCAAGGGCAGGTGCGGCCGATATGTGGGAAGCGGCGGACGCACGCTCGCCATGGCGGCCGACTGCACGAGCGGCGTCGGATGCGGCCGTGCGCGCGGGATGCGAATGGTCTGCAGCGCGAAGGGCTCATAGAGCGCCTCGCTGAGACGGGTAGCTCCGATCGGCGGAGCATGCACAGCCTCATAGGCCAGTTCGGCCGCGTACGCCGCGACGGGTGCGAGCGAGCGCGCGGCATTCATCGCACGGATCGGCTGGGAAGCGGCTCTGCGCCGACCCGCAATGTCGGAACATCGGCTCGGCGTACAAGCGGGCCGGGGCGGGATATGCCGCATGACCCAGTCGAGCAGAGTCGCCGCATCCGGCGCCATGCCGAGCGAGGCGATCTCCGCAGTCTGACCGCAGGCCGTCACGCGGTCGATCACGGTCAGGCGCGTCTCGGTCGTGGTGCCGTGGCGCGCAAAGAGGCGGCCATCGACCGCAGCGGTGAACACCACGCGCCCGCGCTCCCGCAGGCGCGCGAAGGCGTCGGCCCAGGTCGGGTTCTCCGGCGAGAAGGACACGCCGGTAATGGCCACCAGGCGTCCGCCTTCGGCAAGCCGGGCCAGCGCCGAGGCGATGTGCCGGTAGGCGGCATCGGCGACGCGGCCCGCGACGTGCGCGCCCGCCGAGAAGGGCGGGTTCATCAGCACGACGCTCGGCCGCAGCTGCGGATCGAGGTGGGCGTCGATCTGGGCGGCGTCGAAGCGGGTCACGGCAGCGGCCGGGAAGAGGGACGTGAGCAGGTCGGCCCGGATCTCACCTAGTTCGTTGAGCACGAGCGATGCCCCTCCGCAGGCATCCCCTCTCCGCTTCGCGGAAGCGGACCCCATGCCTGCCACCCCTCCGCAGGCATCCCCTCTCCGCTTCGCGGAAGCGGACCCCATGCCTGCCACCCCTCCGCAGGCATCCCCTTTCCGCTTTGCGGAAGGGGGCCCTATGCCTGCTCCGCCCGCCAGCTCGGCGAGGACGGCCAGGAGCCCGGTGCCGGCCGAGGGCTCGAGCACCACATCATCCGCGGTGACGGCGGCCGCCGTCGCGGCCACGAAACTTAGCGGGATTGGTGTCGAGAACTGCTGCAGGGCCTGGCTCTCTTCCGAGCGGCGCGTGTAGGTGGGCAGCAGCGCGGCGACCTTGCCCAGCATGGCAAGTTGAGCGGGGGCGGACCTGGCGCGCATGGCCGGGCCGAACCGGCGCAGGAACAGCAGCTGTGCGACCTCGCAGGCCTCATAGGCGTCCTTCCACGCCCAGAGACCCTCGGCGTCGGAGCCGCCGAAGGCCGAGGTCATCGCCTCGCGCAAGGTACGGGGATCGACGGCCTGGCCGCGCGCGAGCATCGGCAGAAGCACCTGGGCGGCGGCGATCAGGGCCGAAGCGGTGGACACAGTCGGTATGGCGGAGGGAACGGGCGCAAGCCCGGCGGAAGCGGTTGGCATGGCATGAAGCTCCGGGAGCGAGGGAGGACGAACCCAGCGGCGCGCTCTCTCTCAGGCCCGCCCGGCTCACCTCTTCCCGGCGACCCTCTCCCTCTCTGCCCCGACCATGAGAAAAGGGCCCGACGCGTCAGCGCCGAGCCCTTCGGGAGCGAACGGCCCGAGCTACGGGCCATGGCACGAATGAGGAGGTGCGGGAGGGCCGAAGCCCTCCCGCTGGGCGGAGCCTGCCAAGGTTCCGGCGGTGCGAAGCACCGTTGGAAGGCAGGCGAAGGGGGCTATTCGGCCGCGACGGCTAGCGCCGGCAGCACGGGATCGGATCCGTCGAGATCGGGGTCCGAATCGGCCTCGCCTTCGTCGTCGCCGGCCAGGAACGCCGGCAGGCTCTCGGTCCCGCTGACCTCGTCGACCTCCGGCCCGACCTCACCCTTGTTCGCCTGCGCGCCTGGCGTACGCAGCGGCTCGGGCAGCCAACCAGTGCCCGCGAGCAGCCGCTCGGCCTCCTTGGCCATCTCCGGCTTTTTCAGGTGGTCGATGAGCTGCGCCGCCTGCTCACCCTTGGCCTCACGCACCGCCTGCAGAATGCGCGCCTTCGTCACGCGGCCGAGATAGTTCTCGGCCGTCGGCGCCCAGCCTGCCGTGGCCATGTCGAGCTCGACCGCTTCGGCCAGCCAATCGGCATGGGCAAGCCGCCCCGGCGACCGGTTCCACGGCTCGTGCGTGGCGTTGACCGTCGTCGCGGCGCAATGCGCCAACAGGGCTTGGCGGCTGTCGCCGTCGAAGCCCTGCAGCACCCCCCAGAGCTCGCCCGGCTCACGGGGGAGCTGGTCACCCCAGGCCTGATGACGCGCATTGATCGCTTTCGCCGATGCGGTGTCGTTGAGCCCCGGCGTCTGGGTGCCGAAGGTCGCGCTCTTCGCCTCAATCTCGAGGCAGCTGTGGACCCCAAAGTGATAGAACGCCTTCAGCGCCAGTGCATGCAGCACGGCGAGGAACGCCGCTTCTGGGTCGTTCGCCAGCGCCTCCCGCAACGCCAGGGTACGGTGGGCGGTGAGTTCGGTCAGCAGCCGCTCGGGCAGGGGCTTGATGCCGTCGTCCTCCTCCGGTTCCGGCTCACTACCGATGGTGACGACGGCCCGCTGAACCGCCGGGTCGGCCGGACCGGAACCGGCAACGGTCGCCGTATCAACGTCATCGCCCACCTCGGGCGAGACCTCCGGCTCCGGCGCGGGTTCGTCCTCCGGCCGCACGTAGCCCCGCTCGATGCGGAGCGCGCCAGAGCCGTCCAGGCTGACGAACGCGCCCGCGCGCGCGACCTCGGCCGGGTCGTAGCGCATCGGTCGGTTCTGGAAGGCCTCCAGCGCCGTCTCGATCTCGCCCAAACGGGCATCGACCTCATCGGACATGTCGCCGCCAGCGTCGTGCTCTGCGCAAACGCGGTCCATCTCCTCGCTGAGCGCCTTGCATGCAGCCTGCTCGTCGTCCGTGAGTGTGGGCGTCTCGCCGTTGATGCGCCGCAGGCCGTAAGTGTGGCCGTACGGAAAGTCGGAGGCCACGTCCACCCACTTCCAGCCCTCGGCCACGATCGGCTCCGCCTCCCGCGCGAGCTTTTCGGCGACGAGCCGATCCAGGAGTGCCGGGTCCTGCAACCAGCCGCCATCGTCCTGCTGGAACAGATCGCGCAGAACCACGCCACCGGCCTGCTCATACGCTTCCCCGCCGACGAACTGCGCCCGCTTGTCGGAGGCCCGAACGGCGCCTTCGGTCAGCATGCGGCGGATCTGGTAGGGCTCCTTGCCGTAGCTGCGGGCCAGGCTTTCCCAGACCTGCTCCTGTCGTGCATGGTCGGATGTGACGCTGAACGCCATGAGTTGCTCCAGCGTCATGCCGTCCTCGGCATAGACGTCGTGCAGTTTGGGGCTCACCGCGGCGAGCCTGAGCCGCTGGCGCACGACCCCGACTGGGACGAAGAACCGTGCCGCGATCTCCTCCTCGCCCGCGCCCTGCTCGCGCAGGGTCTGGAAGGCTCGGAACTGGTCGAGCGGGTGCAGCGCCACACGCTGGACGTTCTCGGCAAGGCTGTCTTCCTCCGCCGAGACGTCGTCCGTCGAGCGGACCACGCAGGGCACGGGCGCGGTCTTGGCCAGGCGCTTCTGCTTGACAAGCAGCTCGAGCGCCCGGAACCGACGGCCGCCGGCTGGCACCTCGAACATGCCGGTCGCTTGGCCGTCGGCGCCCACGACGGCGCGGACGCTCAGGCTTTGCAGAAGGGTACGCCGGGCGATGTCCTCGGCGAGCTCCTCGATCGAGATGCCCGCCTTGATGCGGCGGACGTTGGACTGGCTCAGCACCAGTTTGTTGAACGGGATGTCCCGGGACGAACTCAGGACGATCTTGGCAGCTTGGGTCACGGTTCTTTCTCCGCGACGGGTGACCGAGAGCCTCTCTCTCGTTGCTTCACCCGTCATGAAAAATCCCGCCCTCCTCTCCCTCTTGTGTTGGGTAGAGCAGGACGGGACATTGGCCGCGAGGAGGGTAGGGCAGGGGATCAGGCCGCGACCTGGTCCATCAGCCGCTTCGCGCGCAGCTCGAGGTCGAGGCGGGCGTCCTGCCCCGGCTCGCCCCGCGCCACCGCCGTGATCCCCTGCACGAAATCGAACACGCTCGTCGCGGGATGGCCTTCCTCGGCCAGTACCGTGTCGATCACCCGCACCGTGTCGCCCTTGGAAAAGCCGCGCCGGCGCAGGAACTCGGTCCGGTCCTCATCACTGCGCGCCACGATCTTTTCCCGCGCCGCCCGAATCCCGCTGATGAAGGAACCCGCGCTCGAGTCGGCGAAACTGCTCAGGGCCGGCGCGGCCTCGCCGGCGAAGCGCGTTGCCGCATATTTCGAGTGGCGGATCGTGATCTCCTCGAAGGACTCGGTGCCCCAGAGATTACGGTTCTGGCACACCGCCCGGAGATAGAAACTCGCGATGCCGAGCGTGCGCGACCCCACCTCCGAGTTCCAGCAATAGAAGCCGCGGAAGTAGAGGTCCGGCTCGCCCGAGGGCAGCCGCCCGGCCTCGATCGGGTTGAGATCGTCGCACAGGAACAGGAACACGTCCCGGTCGGAGGCGTAAAGCGTCGTCGTGTCCGCGGTGACGTCGACGTTGGGGTCGTGGCGCATCGTGCCCCAGTCGAGCACGCCGGGAACTTTCCAGCGCGTATCGCCGGTCCCATCGTCGGCAATGCGCATCACGGCCTCGACGAGCTCATGGTCGTGGATGCGCCCGTAGTCCGGGCCCGTAACGGCACGAAGCTCGGTGCGGCCTTCGTCGGTCGTGTAAGTCTTGACCAGCTCGGACCGGTGCTCCTTCAAACCGTATTGCAGGTTGATGCCGGCGAGCGGTGCCGGCAGTTGCCGCAGGTAGCCCGACGGAGCACCGACCAGCGAGCAGAGCTGCCCAAAACTCCAGTGCGTCGGCGCGATCTCCTCGGCCTCGCCGGGCAGCATGAGCCTGAGACGGTCGCCGTCCTCCCGCCGTGCTTCGACCCGAACCTCATGGCTCGGCACAGTGCGGGCGCGCGAGCGATCGGCGCGGCCCTTCACCGAGCGATGCAGGTCGGACAGGTTCAGGAAACGCTCGTCGGCGGGGCGCCGGAACCATTCCGAACTGACACGGCTGATGCGCTCGCCGCGGCTCGGGTCGACGCGGTAGCCGGCCGGGGCAGGGGAGGGGGAACGATCGGTGATGGATGAGAGCTGGGGCATTTCGGATCTCCGCGACGGGACTGCCGGAAAGCCTCTCTCTCCAGCTTCTGCCTCGTCGCGAACTTCCCAGCCCCTCTCTCCCTCTCACGGCGCCAAACGCCCGAGTAAGCGCCGACTTCCACCACCAAGAATGGAGGCTCGCGGGCTTCGCCCGCAGGACAGGGACCTGACAGGCCAAGATCAACTCGATGGGCACGCCGATCACCGCCGTCTCCCGCCGGCCGGCTCGAAGCCGGCATCGCCGGTCGGCATTGTTCGGCGGCTGCGCATTCCACGTGGGGCTGTAGCTCTGCTCTTGCTATTGACGTGTACCCCGTAGGTGCCTACTCTATTCCTGGAGATTAGCTCTATATGTGGACTGCAGGATGGGTGAGCCGAAGCGAGTTCCAGTAGGCGTGCCGGCTGAGGGCCTGCCCTTCTCGCAAAGGCAGGACCCCGCAGTCCGTGCTCGTCTGGCCGGCCCGGGTCTGCGCACCTTCTTCAACATCGCTGTCGAATGGGGCCTCACGGTCGATCAGCAGCGTGCGATCCTCGGCGGGGTCGCACCCTCGACCTACCACAAGTGGAAGGCAGGTGCCGTCGGCACTTTATCGTACGATCAGTTGGAGCGGATTTCGCTGACCCTGGGGATCTACAAGGGCCTGAAACTCCTGTTCGCGGACGACGCCAGCGGCCCTATGTGGCTCAAGGCACCCAACACCGACCTGCCCTTCGCCGGCGGTTCACCGCTCGAACGCATGCTGCGGGGGAGCATCGACGACCTTTACGCGGTCCGCCGCTACCTCGACGGATGGCGCGGCGTTTGGCCATAACGCCGGACGAAATCCCAATCGCGCATTTTCGGGGCCGGACGCATCGCCTGATCGCGTCGCGCTGGCCCACGGTCGGCGTGTTCGACACCGTGAGTTCTCCCGAGGATCTGGAAGACGCCCTGCTTCTCGAGTCGCTCACCAACGATCGCGTCACCGAGACCCTGACGCGCCTGAGCCGGATGGACCGCGGCAACTGGGTCGTCGATCAGCCCGGCGCCACGATGGTCATGGCGGCGTTCTGCCATCCGGCGCCGGGTGGCGGCCGCTTCAGCACCGACGCGCTCGGGGCCTGTTATTGCGCGACCGAGATCGAGACGGCGATCGCCGAGACCGTACACCACCACACGCGGCGTCTCGCTCCTTCCGCATCAGGCTTTCGCCACACGATTCAGATGCGGGAGCTGATCAGCGTTCTCGACAGCCCTATGCATGACATCCGTGGCCTTCGGGCCATCCACCCGGACCTTTACGATCCCGACAATTATGCCGCCTCGCAGATCTTTGGCGAGACCCTGCGCCGGTCGGGCTCGAATGGGATCCTGTTCAACAGCGTGCGCCGCGCCGGCGGCGAAAACGCGGTCGTGTTCCGGCCGAGCCTCCTGCCGCCGGTGCTCCAGGGCGATCACTTCGATTATCGCTGGAGCGGCCGCCCGGAGCCGACCGTGGTCAGGATCACGAACATCTGAGGAATGGGGGACGCACTCTCGCAGGAGTCCGGTACACCGAGCCGTCGACCAAGCCGCTGCCTTCCGCGGCGCAGGTTGCCCGAACTGACTGCCCCGCGCCAGGAGGGCAGCCCGGCAACGGCCGGGTCGCGCCAGTAGCTGCCGTTGGCTGCTCACCAGTTTGCGGACGTTCGCGCGGGGCTGCCTACCGGCAGTTGCTGACCCAACACAGACGTTCGGGTGGTCGGCCGCAATGACCGGTGTGGTCTACCAAACTGAACCTCGCCCGGCGCTAAGTACTGTTGGCCGACGCCGATGACCTCGTCAGTTGCGCTACGACCTGCCGAAGAGTGCCTCAGCTTCTCTCGCCCTCAAGCTGGATCTCGACGCGGATTGTGCCTTCGACTGGATCGACCGGCTCGTTGGCCGTGATAGAGTACACGATATCGACTCAACGTATCTGTGCCGGCGTCTCGAACGAGATTGTAAATGGTTCGATGCTGATCTGGTGATGGTGCTTGAGGTCGCTCGTCCGGAACCGCACGCACCGTTCTTCGGGAAATACCTAGCCCGTTTAATTCACAGCTGTAGAGTTTTATGGCGGTTTGGCGTCCGATTGCTGGTTGAGCTTCTTCAGGCGTGGCTCCTCATCGCCGCGGTTGGCGACGGTCTGAGTGGGCAGGTTTTGCAG
>JAABUL010007544.1_pt1 | contig 11672 bp, 16 predicted proteins | sample 5559151 | NCBI WGS metagenome assembly JAABUL01 (sample SAMN10711876, study PRJNA513368) | rock metagenome | isolation source: Antarctica rocks | place: Antarctica: Victoria Land, Pudding Butte sud | reverse complement strand
ACCCACGGCACTGCAACCCCGACCCACCCAGGAGGTACTCGACACACTCACCGCCTGACGGCATAATCACCAATAACGCAGAGCAACAACGCGATTGCAGTTACACCACTCCACGGGACTTACCCGGCTGCAGCTGCCGGTCAGAGAGGATCATGCTGTAGTCAAGAGGAGACGTCTCGCCAGTCGGCTAAGCAACAGTTGACGGGTTCCTGAGTCCGGCAGTCTCGTCCGCCGACCCTGAAGACACCTCGGCCAGCCCTTTCGGGCGTGTCCCTGCGGCCCGTGCGGCCGAGTGGCGCAAGCAGGGGGAGAGCGACCGGTCGGATGCCTGCCGGGCCGCCCGGTCAGTCCTGTCCGGGGAGGCCCGCACCGACCCCAAACGGGCCGCCATCGAGCCGCTTCGGGCAATGACCGTGGCCCGCCGTTCCGCACTGATGGCTCAGCAGGCGGCGTGGCGTCAGACCGGTGCCTTGCTGGTCAACTCCCTGACCCGGTTGCGTGACCACTACCGCTACCTTCCGGGCTCCAAACGGGTTGCCGCACTGGTTAATACCCGGCCCAGTCAGGTCAACGACCCCGGCGACGCGGATACCCCCTTCGCGTTACGGTCGCTGGCCCGGCGCCACCGCGACCTCACCGACGAGATCACCGTCCTGGAGGATCGGATGCAGGCGCGGGCGACCGCCGCCAACCCCGCCCAACTGGCCACCAAGGGCGTCGGTCCGTCGTCGGCGCCCAACTGCTGATCACCGCCGGCGACACCCCCGACCGGCTGCGCCCTCAGCCTCGTTCGCCGCCCTGTGCGGCACGGCACCCATCCCGGTCGGCTACGGCCGCACCGACCGCCACCGCCTCTCCCGAGGCGGAGACCGCCACGTTAACGCCGCCCTGCACCACATCGTGAAGAACCGGATGACCAACGACGAAGGAACCCGCGCCTACCGCGACGCACCCTGGCCAAGGGCTGGACCAAGAAAGCCGTCTGTCGGGCGCTCAAACGTGCCGTGGCCTGCGAGGACTTCGCCGCCCTCGCCGGCCGGTGCACCGTCCCGGACTACAGCGACCTACGGCCAGGCCGCCGGGCCAAGAACATCACCCTGACGACCACCGCGGCCGCCCTGGATGTCTGGCCCGCACGCGTCGGTGAACTCGAACGCGGCCAGCTCCGAAACGACGACCTTGCCACCGACTGCCGAACCTGGCTCAGCGCCGCTTGACAACGCATAGGAGCATCAGTGCTCCGCAGCCCGTAACGGGCCTGTGGGGGACCTACGTCGGACGGCGCATCATGTCGTTGAATGCCGCGGTTGCACCTATGTCGTCCCGGTATTGTGCATCGCGGCGGGCCGCTGCCGCGGGAACCAGTACCTCGAGTGCATCGGTGGCCAACGCTTGCATTGTCTCTGCGAGGAACTGCTCGAGCGGCATGGCGCGGGGGTCGGCCTCGTTCACCTTCATCAGGCTCGTGCGCGTGTAGGGCGGCGCGATCTCGAGTACATCGACCGACGTGCCCTGCAGGCGGTATCGCAGCGACAGCGTGTAGGAATGGAGCGCCGCTTTGGTGGCCGAGTAGAACGTGGAGGAGGCGAGGGGGGCGTACCCGAGCATCGACGAGACGTTGATGATGGTCGAGCTGGGTTGTGCGCGAAGGTGGTCGATGAAGGCTGAGACCATGCGTGCGGGGCCGAGGAAGTTCGTGGCCACGATCGACATCAGGATGTCGTCGTCGATCGGGCAGGCGGGGTCGTCGGAGACCATGACGCCGGCATTGTTGATGAGGACGTCGAGCCCTGGGTGATCCTCCAGCACGCGCGGCACGGCATCATGGATCTGCCCGGGATCGGTGACATCCAGAGTGAGCGCGAGCATGCCCTGATTTGCGGCGGCGACCTCTTCCAGGGCGCGTTCCCTACGTCCGGCGATGATCACCTGGTTCCCCCGCTTGTGTAGCTCTTCGGCGAGTCCGCGTCCTATGCCGGTTCCACCGCCGGTGACCAGGACGGTGTGTCCGGTAAGCCTCATGATCGGGTGCCCGCGAGGTGCGCTGCGTGGTGACGTCGTACGTAGGCTTCGAAGGTGGTCGGGGCGCGGTCGAGGAGCCAGGTCAGCACGTTGGGGTTCCCGACGAAGTCGTGGGCGCTGTAGTGCGTACTGATGGCTTGCAAGACCCGGGCCTGATGGGCGAACCGCGCTGGGTCGCCGTCACCGACCCAGGCCTTCAGGTAGGTGTCGGCGTCGATCTGGCGGACCTCGATGCGCTGGTCGAGGACTCGCGATAGGATCTCACCAAGCTCGTGAGCGGTATAGCGTCCCGGGCCTACCAGCTCGTAGGTGGCGCCCACGTGGCGTCCGAGGTCGCTCAGCACGGCGCAGGCCACGTCGGTGACGTCGTCAAGGTCGACCATGGACTGGCGCCGGTCCAGCGACCAGGAGAGCTCGAACACGCCCCGCTCGAAGACGGGAACCAGCTTGAGGGGCAGCATGAAGTTCGCGGGTTGCAGGATCGTGAAATCGACGCCGGAGTCGATGAGGTGCTCCTCGATGTCGCGCTTGATCTGGTGCTGGATCAGCCCGGTTGCGATGGCGTGGAGCACCGAGCTGAACACGACGTGTTCCACGCCCTCACGCTGTGCGGCATCGACGATGCTGAACCCCATGTTCCGCTCGCGCGGGTGCAGGGTCGGCCCGACGTGATAGATGGCCCGCACACCGCTGACAGCACGGCTGAGCACGGCGGGCTCGCTGAGGTCACCGACGACCACGTCGGGCGCGCCGAGCTGACGAAGCACGTCGGCCGATGCCTCGGTTCGCACGCAGGCGCGCACGCGCTGGCCTGCCGCGAGCAGCTTGGGCACCAATAGTCGGCCCTGGTTGCCGTGGGCAGCGGTTACGAGGATCACGGTGTCTCCTGTCGCTCGGCAAAGCCGATGTACCCCGCTGGGGCCGGCCTTGCGTTCGTGGTGGGCCAGGCCGTCACGTCAGACCAAGACGTGAGGTCCACTCGACCAGGGTGTCGGCGTAGGTCTGGGGCTGGTACATGTGCATGCCGTGAGGCATCTCGGGGAAGGACTTGTAGGTGAAGTGCTGCCCGGCCTGCGTGATGATCTCCCCCGCGCGGCGAGCCTGGACGTCGGAGAGGGCTCCGGTGAGGGTGTCCGAGGACGCGTCAACGGCGTGATAGTGATGGGTCAGCAGCACCGGCACCTTCACCGACTCGAGCATCCTGGAGTGATCACACGAGGCTGTGGCGTACCCGGAAGCGAAGGCCTTGCCCCACTCCGGGTCGTACTCCTTGAAATTCTGGGGTACCCCGTCGGGCTCGGGCGCTCCCTCGATGGGCGGAAACATCCGGCCGATCCCCATCAGGGTGACCAGGGGGAGCTCACGGGGCAGGGCTTGCTGCACGCCGTCCCAGTCGCCGATTGACCACTGGTCACCCAGGTAGGTGTTCCACAAGCTGAACAGCGCGCCGATGCTTTGCCGGATCGAGTGACCGACCGCAGGATTCACCTCGGAGGCGAACAGCGGCGGATCCTCGTAGAGGGCAGCCCGTAACTGACCCGGCTTGGCGTAGGCGGAGAGCCAGGCGGCGACGGTGCCCCCGAGGACAGCCCAGACACGATCGTCGGGCGCTGGATGACGAGGTCGATGAAGCGGACCAAGTCACCGCCGAAGAGGTCGAGCGTGTAGCGACGGGGTGCCCAGGTGGAGCGTCCCTGACCTCGCAGGTCGACGGCGAACACCTGGAAGCGGTCCGAGAGCAGCGTCATCGCCTGCTCGTAGCCCCACCACGACTCGCTCTGCGCGGGGATGAGCAGGAGTGCGGGCAAGCTCGGGTCGCCGGCGACGGCGTAGTTGATCCGAACCTCACCCACGTCGACCCGCTGCTCGTCGAACTCGTGCGGCACGAAGATGTCCGAGTGGTCGTGGTCCTCGATCTGAGCCATGGTGAGCCTTCCTGTCGGTGGTGGGGGAGGGGGCGTACGTGTCGTCCGGCTGGGGTCGGTGCCAACCGTCGTCGTCATCAGGGCACTCCGTGTCCGGCTGGGACGGTGGGGAGGTGATCGTGCTGTGGCGCGCCCCGCACGCGGTCGATAACTGCGCCGACCTCAAGAACCGTCATGGCGGTGACGTCCCCGTACCAGGCGACGTACTGATCGGGACGGACCAGCAGCACGTCGGCCCCGTAGTGCTCCCGGAGGTTGGTATCGCCTAGGTCGACCACAGCCAGTGGGACTCCCCGGGCTTGGGCTGCCTCGACCATCGGAGCCGACGCGCTCGGGTTGCTCCCGAGCACGAGCAGGGTGAACCCGTCACCGAGTGCGTCGTAGATTGACACCCTCGGTCCGAGCCAGACATGGGGCAGGCGTGCGCCGACGAGGTTGGCCGGTCCGGTGTCGTCGCGGGCCATCACCGGTGAGTCGCCGTGGCGGATGTCCAGGACGAGGTCGAGGGCGTGGAACTCGGCACGCTTGGTCTGTTGGATGCGGTCGTGCGCTGCCTGCCGCGCTCGCGCGCCGGCCTTGTCGTGCTCATCGAGGTTCGGGGCGGTCAGCTCGGTGGAGAGCACCGAGTTGTTCTGCGCCGCCTCAGCGATGACGCGTTCCTGCACGGGGCGTCGTTCGAGCTCGTAGCTGTCGAGGAGGTCCGCGCCGCCCCATCCCTGCAGGACCGCGGCGAGCTTCCACCCCAGGTCGACCGCGTCACCGATGCCGGTGTTGAGGCCATGCCCACCGAAGGGGGGGTTGAGGTGGGCGGCGTCCCCGGCGAGGAAGACCCTCCCGTCGCGCAGGTGGTCGACGCACTGCATGTGCGCGGTCCACGGGTCCGTCGAGAGGATTGTGGCGTCGATGGGGGCGCCGACCGCGGCGTCGATGAGCTCACCCCCGTGCGCGGCCCCGTGCTCGGCGTCGACTCCAAACGCGATCATCCACCAGGTGCCGTCCTGGTCGAGCGGACCCAGCAGCGCCGGAGCCCGGTCGTTGACGACCCAGTACTGCACGGCGGGGCCGTGCGCGACCTGCGTGGCCAGTTCCGGCGCGGTGAACACCATCCCGAAGTTCGGGCGCAGCGCCTGCTCCCCCACGTAGTGTGCGTCGATTTGGTCTCGTACCGTGCTCCTGGGGCCGTCGCACCCGATCAGGTAATCCGCGAATACTCCAGTTCGCTTCCCGGACTTCTCGGTGATCTCGGCGCGCACCGATGTGCTGTCCTGGGTGAGTTGATCGAGCCGTGCCCCCCTGACGAGCGAGCAGCTGGGCAGCTCGTCGACAACCTCGCGGAGCAGGTCCTCGAGCACGAACTGCGGTGCCTGCTGGCCGAGCTCCGGGAACCGGTCCCCCTCCGGCACGAGGCCGAGCACCCCGTCGAACCGGGACAGCTCGTGCCCGACGAGCGAGGTGCAGAACACGATCGACTGCGACCACTCGACGGGTAACGGTGCCCGCTCACGCAGCCGTTCCGCGATGCCCCAGCGGCGTAGGTGTTCCATGGTGCGGACGTTGAGGGTCTTACACCGCGGTCGGGTCCGGCTCACCTCCGAGCGGGGCTCAACCACGACACAGTCAATGCCGCGGTGGCCCAGCTCGACAGCAGCCGCGAGGCCAACCGGTCCACCCCCGGCGATCAGGACTTTCGTTCGAGCGGGCACCCCCGTCACGACGCTGCCCGACCGGTGGTTCTTAGGTGCGCGTGAGACCGGGTCGGGGTGTCGAGTGCCCGGCGCTCGACCAACACGGTGTCGACGCCCTTGCGCCTGAGCGCGACCGCAGCGGCAAGGTAGGTCGGGACTCCACCCAGGATGAGTACCTCGGTCGTAGTTGCGGGTTTGGCTGCCGATGGAACGCTCATGTCCTACTCCAATCATCTGGCCCGACGGTGAGCGACCCCCAATTCGGCCACACCGTCATGACGCAGTCCGGCTATCCGGTCGAGGTTGAGTTCGAAAGCCGTTCGGTCGGTCGAGCGCGGCGAAGAGCAGTCCTCCGATCATGGCGAGGTTCTTCTGGAACTGGACCCGTGGCAGGGTGCGCGCCGGTTCCTCGTCGACCGACCAGAAAGGGTGGCCCGCGATCGTGGTGGGGACCAGCGACCCCGCCAGCACGAGCGCGGCGGCGCGCGGCACCACCCCGACGGCAAGCAGGGACCCGGCAATGGCCTGCACCGCGGCGTTGCCGCGCACCACCATCTCGTCGTCACCGGGCAGCGGCAGAACCCGGCGCATCGCGGCCAACGTCGGCGCCGCCGTGCCCACGCGGGCACCGGGGGTTCGGATCGCGTCGAGGCCCAGCACCGTGTAGGTCGACCCGGTGAGGGCGCGCGGGAGCAGTCGGACCACATCCTGCGGACGGTTGCTTATGACTTCACCGCCAGCGTGGGCTCGCCCGCAGCGAGACGTCGTGGTGTCCGGTTGCGGTGTCGTGGCGGATCGCGTCCAAGTGCACTGTCATCAGTGGCTCCTTCACGGCGTTTCGGGGGCGGGTCGGGTCAACGTCGCAGCAAGGTCAGTCGGCCGCCGCCTCCCAGATCGCACCCTCGTCGAGCTCGGCGTCACCGAGCAGGCTGACGAACCGACCGGCGGGTGGCGAGTCGGTGAGGTGGGAGGTGACGTAGCGGTGCGACATCGCCGCCCACAGGGCCGTGGTGGCGCCGATCCCGACCGAGCCGGTGGAGAAGTCGACGGTGTCGGGGTCCTTGAGTCGTGACGGGTAGGACTGCAGACCGCCCTCGGCGCGCAACGTCGGCAGGTAGCTCTCGTCGAGGTCACCGAGCAGGTAGTTGATCGCGTGCAGCACCGGGGAGGCGTGGGGCTTGACGGAGACCCGATCGAGGTTGCTCAGCTCGGCGAACCACAGCGCAACCATGACGTCGACCATCGACGCACTCGACGCCTGGTGCCCCCCCACCTTGATCCCGGTCTCGTTGGGGCGACCGGCGTTCGCCGTGTCGACGGTGGCGGCCGAAAGCCACAGCACCCGTTGCGCGACCTCGCGGAGCACCTTCTCGTCATAGGCGCGGATCTCAGTATCGGTGGTCGATTCCGCGATCGCGGTCATGCTGGGGTCCTTCCTTCACTACGGAGGTGGGCGGAGTGGTCGTCAGGCGACTGGGGCCGGCTCGCGGCCGTGGACAATCTCCTCGTAGGCGGTGCGCACCCGCGCCGCGAGTGCCTGCGCTGCGGCGGGGTCGCGGCCGTCGGAGACGAGCTTGAGCAGGGCACCGCTGCGGTGCTCCGGGGGTACGTCCGTGCCGCGGGCGCAGACCAGGGCGTGGAAGTGGGTGTAGTTCTCCCCGAACGAGAGCAGGTACACCGCCGGGGCCCCGGCGACCCGCTCCACCGCGGAGACCAGGTCGTGGGCGTGACGACCGAACCCGGCCACCTCGGTGTCGTTGAGCCCGGTCAGCTTCTCAGCGTGCCGCCGCACCCGAAGGAAGAACCACCCGGGCACCTCGTAGCCGGGAGCCACCTCGCCCGCCCAGTGCTCGTCGCGGAACACTCGCGCCGAGGGGTCGACGTCCTCCATCGAACAGATCAAGCACTCACGCTCGGACACGTCATCTCCAGGGGTGTGTGGGCCGAAGGCCCGGTCAGGCTCGACTGGCAACCACGCCCGTGCTCGCCGGCCGTGGCGCTCGGTGGCTCAGCCGCCCATGAGGACGTCGAGGGGGTTGCCGAGCTCGGACTTCAGGGCCCAAGCACGATCGGAGAGCTCCTCCACCGAGGCCCCGGCTCGGCGGGCGGCTAGCAGCTCGTCGGGGTCGAAGGCCGGGCCAACGGAGTCGGCGGCGTACTCGGGACCTTTCATGTAGGCCGTCGCGTCGTCGGGCTCGGCGAACCGGTCTATCTGCAGCTCCACGAAGTTGCGGTCGGGGTCTTGGTAGTACATCGAGGTGGTCACCCCATGGGCGATGCACACCGCGGGGCGGATCCCCTTGTCCCGCAGCATCGAGAACCGGGCCAGCAGGTCATCGATCGTCTCGAAGGTGTACGCCGAGTGGTGCAGCGCCGCGGTCGTCGGGGACTTGCGTTGCATCTCGATCGGCGGGTGCAGCAGCGCAACCCGGTGATGCTCCTCATCGAAGGTGAGAAAGGTGAGCGTCTCGTCGCTGTAGACCACGTGCCCGTCCAGGACGGTGCAGTACCAGTCCCGCATCTCCTGGGCCTTGGCAGTCTGGAACACGTTGTGGGCGAACTTGGGCTTCGACATCAGGGGTCCTCCTACGGTGCGGTCAGACCCCGGCCGGGGCCTCAGTGAAGGTGGTGGTCAGCTCGCCGATGACCTCGGCGTGGGTGGTCAGTCGGTCTCTGGGACGCAGCAGCACCTTGGGGTCGCGCGCCCAGCCGATACCGGCGGGAGTCCCGGTAAAGATCAGGTCCCCGGGCAGCAGGGTCACCACCGCCGACAGCGACTCGACGAGCTCGGGCACGGTGAACACGAAGTCGTCGGTGCGGCCCTTCTGCATCTGCCGGCCGTTCAGGACGCAACCGAGCTCGACCGCGTCGCGGTTGGGAAGCTCGTCGGGAGTGACCAGGACGGGACCGATCGGCGAGAAGCCGGGATAGGACTTGCCCAGCGAGAACTGCGGCGATGGGCCACGGAACTGCACCCGACGCTCCGAGAGGTCCTGTCCTACGGTCACCCCCGCGACGTGGGCCCACCCGTCAGCGCGGTTCACCCGATGCGCCCGCCGTCCGATGACCACAACTAGCTCCGCCTCGAAGTCAACTGATTCCGAAGGCAGCTCGACCACCGCGTTCGGTCCCACGATCGAGGAGACGAACTTCGCGAACACCACCGGGTCTCCCTCGGGCAGCGCCATGCCGGACTCCGCGGCGTGGTCCCGGTAGTTCAACCCGATCCCGAACACCTGACGCGGTCGTGGGACCGGTGCCTCCATCTGCGTCTCGTCCACGTCGCGGGTCGGCGACCCCGCGATGACCGACGCGTTGGCGGCCACCCACCGGCTGAACTCGTCCCACCGGTCGAACACTGCCTGCGGGTCAGGCGAGAACGCGCCCGCGCTCACGGTCTCCACGTCGACCGCACCGCGCTCGTCGATCAGCGCCAACCGGCCCGCCACGTTCGCCATCCTCATGAGCGCTCTCCTCGTTGTGCGCTGTGCACCAAAATAGCATTGATATGTGATAACGCAAGCCTGCGTCGAGACGTTGCGAGGCGGTTCGGTGCGGAGGCGCTATCGTTGATAACGCGCTACCTCGCGTCGACCGTGACGCGACGAGAGGAGAACCGCGTGACCGTCACGGCAGGACAGAGAGACTCGGTCCGACCCATCGAATCCCGCTCGGTGTCCGAGCAGGTCACCACCGAGCTGCGCCGCTCGATCCTGTCCGGGGCTCTGTCGCCCAGACAGAACCTGTCGTTGCGCAAGTTGGCCGACCAGCTCGGGGTCAGCTTCATCCCCGTGCGTGACGCGCTGCGGGTGCTCGAGGGCGAGGGCTTGGTCACCAACCCGCCGGGACGCAGCGCCACTGTCGCCCCGTTAGACCTCGACGAGTTCCACGCGATCTACCGCGTGCGACGCGTGCTCGAACCCGACCTCGCCCGACGCGCCTGCACCGCGCTGGACGAGGCTGAGCTCGACCGACTGCACCGTGCGGCCGGCGAGTTCAGGGGGCCCGACCGCAGCATGGACGACATCTACGACGACCATCGCGCGTTCCACATAGCCCTGCTCGCCCCCGCCGCCACAACATGGGACATCCGCATCCTGACGATGCTGTTCCGGGCCAGCGAACGCTACGTCCGCATCGGGTTCGGACTCCTCGACCCCGACCCCGACGAGCACGAACGTCGCCGTGTGGCCCACCAGCTCCTCATCACCGAATTCCGCGGACGGGACCCCGACCAGGCCGCCCATGCCCTCGACGAACACCTCGCCCACAACGAAAATCTGGCCCACACAGCGCTGGATACCCACTAGCCCGGGGGCAGCAGTTCGTCTACGTCTTCGGCCTCGGCGACGACTGGGCCCACCTGTGCACCGTCAGCCCCGAACGCATCGACCCCTTCACACCGTCGGCATCACCCCGGACCGGCCGATGCCTACCGGGGCTGGGGTGTGATCCCCGACCAGTACGGCCGCACCTGGGACGGCGACGACGGCCAAACCCCCCACCACTGGACCTCAGCTGGCTGACCTACCAGCCGTTCACCCCGGCTGGGGCCCGCGCCACCGATAGATCATCCGCTACCGGACATCGCCCGAGGCCGTCATCAGGGGACATTCTTAGGCGCATGGTGGTGGTCGGTGTGCCGCGTGCCGTCCGGAGGAGGATGCGGTGGGACTGCCCCCACTTTTGTTGACTCGTGGGGTTGAGTGGTTCAGGCCGCGTGTGCGGTCCGGTTAATTGTCTCAAACTCGATCGGGGTGAGGCGGCCGAGTCGTCGTTGGCGGCGTGTGCGGTGGTAGGTCTTCTCGATCCAGGTGACGATCGCTAGGCGTAGTTCCGCGCGGGTAGCCCAGCGTTGTTGGTCGAGGACGTTCTTCTGTAGCAGCGCGAAGAACGACTCCATGGCTGCGTTGTCTCCGCACGCCCCCACCCGGCCCATCGAGCCGCGTAAGCCGTTGGCGGACAGCGTGTTCACGAACGTGCGGGATCGAAATTGGCTCCCTCTATCGGAGTGTACGATCGTGTCGGTCGGGCTGCGGAGCCCGATGGCGTTGCGCAGTGCCGCCACGGCCAGGGATGCCGTCATCCGCGAGTCGAGGGAGTACCCGACGATGCGGTTGGAGTGCAGGTCCTTGATCGCGCAGAGGTAGAGCTTGCCTTGGGCGGTGGGGTGTTCGGTGATGTCGGTCAGCCACACAGCGTTCGGTCCGACAGCGCTGAACTGGCGAGGTACCAGGTCGTCGTGCACCGGCGGGCCGGCCTTGCGGTTGCGACCGCGCTTTTGGGCGTGCAACGACCACACTCGCTGGGCCGAGCACAGCCGGGCGACCCGATTTTCCCCCGCGCTGATGCCTCGGGCGGGCAGCTCGTCGGCGATGAAGCGGTACCCGAAACCGGGATCATCGGCGTGGATGTCGATCGCAAGGTTGAGTAGGTGTGCGTTGTCCCAGTCTCGTTGGGACACAGGACTCTTCCTCCACGCGTAGAAGGCTTGGGTGGTGAAGCCGAGCACCCGGCAGGTCACCGCGACGGGGATTCCGTCGGCGGCAAGGTCACGGACCAGCGGGTACATCATTTTGGGTTGACATCACGCCCGAGGTAGATCGCGGCGCGACGGAGTACTTCATTCTCTTGCTCGAGCAACCGCACCCGTTTACGGGCTTCGCGCAGCTCCGCAGACTCGGCCACCGTGGTGCCGGGGCGGACACCGTCTTCGACATCAGCCAGCTTCAGCCAGCGATGCAGACAGGCCTGTGAGACCCCGAAGTCCTTCGCGATCTGAGAGACGGGGGCCTCGCCCTTACGGGCGACCGCGACCACGTCACGACGAAACTCGGCAGGAAATGCTTTCGGCATGAAGAACATCCTTCCAGCGAGGACGAACCCTCACAGGCAAGGAGTCAAGCAAACCGGGGGCAGTCCCCCTGGCCGGATCAGCCTCGATCACGTTGGGGGCGGTGGGACTGTTGTTCGGGTCACCGTCGAGTGAGGAGACTGCGACCTGGCTGGTTGTGACAGGCCCAGTGTCGGGCGGGGGTGG
>JAABUL010007543.1_pt1 | contig 11674 bp, 25 predicted proteins | sample 5559151 | NCBI WGS metagenome assembly JAABUL01 (sample SAMN10711876, study PRJNA513368) | rock metagenome | isolation source: Antarctica rocks | place: Antarctica: Victoria Land, Pudding Butte sud | reverse complement strand
TTCTAAGCCATTTCTGACCATCACCATGCTCGATCGTAGAACACCTCTTAGGAGTTTGTGACAACACTAGCATGGCATGTGTCAAAGGCCGTCCTTCCACTTCAACACTTTCGACATACGAACTTCACTTTCTAAAGATGGTACACTCGTGCAGGAGTTTGTGGCGACGCTGGTGCGGCAGCGCGACATGTTCCGCCAGCTGTTCGAGCAGCTCAGCGGACGGCAGGGCGGCGGCGGCGGCGGCGGCGCCACTCCCGGTTCCGCGCCCCCGAGCACCCCCGCGGCCAATGAGCACGCCGCCGGCGCCTCGCCGCTCAGTCAGCAGGTGCGGATCCATGAATGTACGGGGTAATGTGCCATCTTCTGTGAGCTAAACCGCTGCTTGCGCGGAGAACATGGGACGGGGGCTGCATTCCTAGCGAGCGGCATTGCTGATGTGTTGTGGGTCTGCAATATGAATGCACACATATGTTTGTGTCGCATGGCTTCGACACAGGTTCGTGGTGTTCTCTATTGCAGCGCCATCGAGTTCTGCATCCGCTGTCTTGCAAGTTGAAAGCGGCCAAACCCTGCAAGCCCTCCGTCTTTCAAAAAATTATAACCGGATTGCCGCATTGATGTCATCAGGAGCAGGCCAACTACAAGCAGCTGGTGGAGGACCTGGAGGCTGAGCTGGCACGCGTGAAGAAGGACGCCTCGGAGCACGCCGCGCAGCTGGCGGCGGACTCGCGGACGGCGCAGGAGGGCGCATCCGCCGCCCGCAGCGAGGCCGCTCGCTCCAGGGTGGGCACACTGCCCGCACCAAGCCAGCTGCGACACTCAAAGCTGGGGTCGAGCAAGTGCTCCTCGTGCAATGTGCCCCTGCATGAGATCAGCCGCCGCATTGGCTTGTTTGGGCGTCTGACGCACCTTCGGTTGCTGGCACTGTAGATCGCTGTGCGTCCTTGATGAGCATCAAGGTGCATGCAAGCTTTCTCGTTACGAATTCGCTCATTTGCCCTGCATAAGGCGGACGCGGAGTTCGAGCGGGAGCGCTGCAACCGGCTGCTGGAGCAGCAGTCTGACGCGCGGCAGCAGGTGCCGCCCCTTGCCGCCGCTGGTTCCACTCATGCTGTTGCCATTCGCCAGTGCCCCATGCTGTGCTACTGTCCCATGATGCAATGCGCAGCGACTCCTAGAACGAGTTTCGAAAACAAGCGTTGCCTAGAAGAAAAAAAGCAGACCTTGGTGTAGGTCTCAGCAGTTCCGAAGTCGCAAACCCCACCGCGATTCGTTCAAGATCTGTGATTGTAGTCACCTCGCCTAACTGTATTTGGCGCACCGGCGGAGGAGCTGCTGCGACGCAACGGCGAGCACCAAGCCATGGTGACGGACCTGCAGCGACGGCTGACTCATTGCTCTACAACCTCTGTATCTCGACACATTTCAGAATGGTTTTATTCACAGGCGGAGGAGCTGCTGCGGCGCAACGGCGAGTACCAGGGCATGGTGACAGACCTGCAGCGGCGCCTGAATGACGCGCGCTCGCAGGCGGAGGAGGCCGCCGACGCCACCCGCCGCGAGCTGCAGCGCGTGCTGGTGCTTTTCCTCCATACTTCTGCTGTTTGATTCATGATCGCCAGATGCACAGTCAGCAATGCATTGTGTGCACTCGGCATCCCAAGTTTCACCACCCTGTAGTGTCCCTGGCGGTCTTCAAACGCCGCTGCACGCTTTGGGGCGCTGTGACAGCTCCTGTCGCTGCCCCGCTGTGTGACATGCGATTTCAGCCATTTAGGGTTTGCTCGCTTGAAGAGCCTCTGGTAGCATACGGAAGTGCCTGCGGTTTACCCAGCGGGCCCAGAGCCGGCAGTAAACGATTGCAACAGCATCTGAAATAAACTCTGCGCAATGTCATCCTTACAGGGATGCCAGCAACAGAAAGATGTAGAAAACTGACAGCTGGTTCCCGGCCCAGGGCCTGGAGGCGGAGAAGAACCCGCTGGCGGCGGCGGAGGCGCGGTCGGCGGGCTAGGCTGACGAGCAGCACCTCTCGTTTCTCGCACTCATGCAAATCCATACATCAACTTGTTTCGTCTGTCAGGGCCTGGAGGCGGAGAAGAACCTGCTGGCGGCCGCGGAGGCTCGGTCGTCAAACGAGGCGGACGAGCACTACCGTGAGCGCTGCCGCCTGGCCGCCGAGCTGGAGGCCGGCCACAAGATCCACACCGCCAAGTGCGCCATCCTTGTCCTGTGAAATACAACGAACGAATGACGTTCCTTTACGCCTTCCCATTGGCGTCAGCATCATGTGCTGCGATGCATAGGCACGGTGCCTGGTCGTCAGCTTGACGACTGGCGTAGACTGGTGAATGCTTATCTGCCCAGGAACCTGGGACATATGGCAGCTAGGCTGAGTGCGTCATGGAGAAGGTCGGTTTTGGGCAGGTCGGTGGTCCAGGTGTGAACTTTAGACACGCTACAGTTGGCACCAAGCGCCAAAGGACCACTGATGACAAGTGGCAACCTCGCTTTCATGCTCTCAATGACGTCCTGACTATTATTGATTTGCACAGGGAGGAGGAGGCGGCACGGGATGCGGGCCGTCTGGCCGTGGCAAGCAGCGTGCTTTTGCATCCTGCATCGAATGCTCTTGACCTTGTATTTTGTCAACATGCAGGGAGGAGGAAGCCGCACGGGAGGCGGGCCGCCTGGCGAGGAGCTGCGCAAGCTGCAGCACGATGGACCTTTGAAATTTGCACCCTGTAAGCTGGGTCCGACTGATTTGCATATTGATTCAGAGAGGAGGAAGCCGCGCGAGAGGCAGCGCGTCTTGGCGAGGAGCTGCGCAAGCTGCAGCGCGAGTGGCGCGATGCGCAGGCGGCACTGGACGCCGAGCGGCGGCGCGCCAACGACGCAGTGGCCTCCAAGGACGCCGCCAATGCTTCCTCCGAAAGAAAGTGAGTTGTTTTAATGTCATTTGAACCCAGTCAATGCGCCGAACTGGACGCCGAACGGCGGCGCGCCAACGACGGTGATGCCTCGAAAGACGCCGCCTCTACGGAGAAATGCGTCCGGTAGCATTCTCAACCCCTCTCTGCTAAAGCGCTTTCAAAGAAGAAAATTACGGCGGCGCAAAAACGATGCCGTTGGTTCCAGGAAATCGCTGTGCACACCGCTTCGTGCCTGCCAAAGGGCGCGCTTATCAACTCAGCCTTGTCAACGATCGGCAACGAGGAATCCTCATCAAAGCTATAGTCGGCCCCAAGGGCTGCCCAGATCTCAACAACGGCTGCCCCAGATGATGCGCGGGCCACCAGCGCGGGACACGGCGTGTGGCCGATGTTCCTGCGCTCATGGTCCTCCTGAGGTCTGATGCAACCATGCCCTGCAAGGCTGGCGAGTAGAGATTAGCCAAAACGCAGACTCCTGGTTCACGGACAGAGTTCGGGCTGCAGCACCAAGCCATGCTGCGCCGCTCGGACCGGGCGGGATCGGATCCACCTCTACGATCGTCACAAAAAACTACACTTGGAATTGAGTTTTCGACTCTCTGTCTGCTGCAGGACAGTGGCGCTGGAGGGCGAGGTCCGCGAGCTGCGCGGCACACTGTTGGTGGCAGAGCAAAAAAGTGTTTCAAGAGTGAAAGTACAATTTTGACGATTCAGGGCAGCGGCGCTGGAGGGTGAGGTCCGCAAGCTGCGCGCCAGGTGCCTTTTACCTGCCGGACCAAACAAAACATATTGACACGGAAATCTGAAACCTTTTTGCTGATTGGCAGGACGGCGGCGCTGGAGGGCGCCGCAAGCTGCGCGACACGCTGGCGTGGGTCACAATCAGCCACTTGCAAAAGTGTGCAAAAGCAGAGAGCCATTCATGGCCTCAATTGAGTCTTCCTTGCAGGACGACGGCGCTGGAGGGTGAGGTGCGCAAGCTGCGCGACACGCTGTCGGCGGCGGAGCAGCGGGCGGCGGCGGCCACCGCCAAGGCCGACGTGCTGCAGCGTGCCGTCGCACAGGTGAGCATTGCTTTTAGGGGTTCAATTCGGGGTTCTTGTTTGTGCGGTTTGCTGTTCTGCCTGGCATGTCAATGCTTAATTGCCGTTGGCGCACACAACTGCGCGCGGGGGAGGGTGTGGGGTCACGTCAGCCACTTCGGTTGCGGTCAGTGAACCACATCTGCTTCTGCTTGTTGGAACTGGGGAGTTCAACATGACTGCCTGCAGTCGTCGGGCGGGCAGAGGAGCGGAATGCGACGCTGGAGATGCAGGCGAGCGCGCGGATTGGGAGACGCCTTCATGCAAATCGCCCAATGTGGCAGCCTGCTTCTCACTTAGTTGCAATCTCATGGCCATTGCGGTCGCCTCACAGGCGGAGGAGCGGAATGCGACGCTGGAGATGCAGGCGAGCGCGCGGCCCGCAGCCGCAGCGGACGCTGCGGCCGAGGGCTCCGCTGCGCCAGAGAGCCGGTGCGCCGCGTGCAGAGAGCTGGTGTCCATCCCCTGTGGGCCGTACCTGGCCGTGCAAGCATGCGCCTAAACGCCACGCGTACTTCACGGCCTGAGCAAAGCAGGGTTTCGCGGCTCCTTCACCCCTCCCGAGACAGCAGAATAAACTACAAATCGACTGCCAGTCCTGCGACGCAACAAATGACTGCAAGACCCGCGCCACCGGAACCTCATGAGTGGAATTGGCAGGCGCAAGTGGAGATTACAACCACTCAAAAGTTGAAAACACAGGATGTTCGTCGTGATCCAGCGACAATCTCTCGATGTCAGCCACAATGTCGTGGATTCATCTGCCGCAGGTAAGCGGTGCTGGGCGCAGCGGTGCGGCTGCTGCGGGAGGAGCTGGCCACCGCGCAGGAGGCATTGGATGTCCGTGGTGTTATCAGCTATGAGACGACAACCCGTTGTCTATGTTTTGCATGTTGCAGGGAGGCGGCGCTGGGCGCGGAGGTGCGACTGCCGCTGGAGGAGCTGGCAGGGGCGCAGGAGGCCGCGGCATTCTCTATGGGTTGTTTCTATGTTTCCAGCGACAGTGGCTTGAATTCATCTCCCTTAGGGAGGCGGCGCTGGGCGCTGAGGTGCGTCTGCTGCGGGAGGAGCTGGCGGGTGCGCAGGAGGCGGCGGCGTCGGCGGCCGGCCACGCCAAGCAGTACCAGGCGCTCGCGACGTCCTCCGACGAGGCCCTGCGCTCCATGCAGGTGAGGCAACAGGAGAACAAAGTATCAAAAGCATGATGCATCACCAGCTATTGGGCATATACTACTGCGGGCTTGCGTCTCACAGGCCCCAAGTGCCAGTTCAGGCTGGCACAACATCTCGAATGAATCACGTTTTGTCCAAGGACGCTGAATGGCGACGTCAGGCGGAGCACGAGATGCTCAAGGGGCAAGGCGGCAGCTCTCCATTGGAGGCTGGTGCCTGGTTCTCAACCGCAAAACTTGCAACTTCATGAAGGCATCACCGACATTCAGCATGCCTGCAGGCGGAGCACGAGAAGTTCAAGGATGAGGTGGACGCCCACTTGCATGAATGCTGGGCGTCCGCTCACATTCTTCACGCCTGCAACTCATACCTTCCAATGCCTGCAGGCGGAGAGGAGACGTTCCAAGAGCGGCGAGGAATCAGGCATGGAGGCTTACATACTACTCATCAAAATAACAGCGTCTCGAGATTTTCACATTGTAGCTTTCTATTGCCACCTGCAGACGGAGCACGAGAAGTTCAAGGGCGAGGCAGATGCTCGCGTTGCCGCCGCTGCCGAGGAGGCGATGGCGCTGCGGGAGCAGCTCGACGCAGCGCAGGTGTGAAAGCATCAATTTGGTTGCACTACAGTGAATTTGTGAGGATCTGCTGATAGTTTGGAGTTGCTCGCTGTGCATTCGGAGCTTCATCCACCTGCTAATTGCTCACACACACGGTGCGCCAACAGATGTGTTGCCGCCCAAAGCAAGAGAACGAAATGGCAATACACGCAGGCGGAGGCAGCGGCGGCAGGCCGCGCACAACGGGACGCCACCGCGGCGCTGCATGCCAAGGAGGAGGAGCTGGCTTCGGAGAAGGCCAAGGCGCAGGTGTGTTGCCGTCTGCAAGTACAGTTGCCAACTCGCAGGTGCAGTGTCCAATTTGCTGTTGAGGTTTGGCCCACGCATCTTCGACTAGAATATGACTGCGGCATATTGGGCTTTGTATCGTTCTGGTGCTGATCGCACGGCAATGCACCGCGCATCTGCCCCTTTCGTTTGCCAGCATCAGCCAGGTTCACACATCCACACATCACCGTTGCAGGCGGCGGCCGGCCAGGGGGCTGCGGAGTTGTCGGCGGTGCAGCAGCGGCTGCAGCGGCAGGCGACAGACACGGAGGCCTCCCGCGCCCAGGCAAGCTCATTCCGCTTCCCTATCAAAAACAGTTTGGCAGAACCCTGGCTCCCTCTCCCTGCCCAGGGGAAATGCTGCCTGGCTCCAGGCTGCCTTCCTGCATCATAGCGTGCTTTGCTGTGCTGTTGTCGTCGAATTGCTTGAGAGTTGTGACGGCCAACAATCTACTTCTTTCCACATTGAGCAGGCACGGGACGCGGAGCAGCGGCGGCAGCAGGAGACGATGGACCACTCCGACACTATCCAACATCTTTCCTACTGCATTTCGAACGCTTGAAACCTGAAACCTGAACTCCACGCAGGCGCGGGACGCGGAGCAGCGGCGGCAGCGGGAGGTCATGGACCACGCCGACACCATCCGCAAGCTCAGTGCCGCGGAGGCCGCCGCCGAGGCGGCGCACAAGGCGGCCACCGAGTCACGCGCCGCCGCCGAGACCGCGGCCGCCGCTCAGGTATATATTCTGTTGTGTTGATGGGCGCTCGTTGATGGCCGCGGCGGCGGCGCAAAGTGCGGCCACTGAAAGCCGCACCAACGGCGACACGAGGCCTTACCGCTGCTCAGTTCTAAGGTCCTGATGCTGCTTTGACCTCGCTTGGACACTGATCCCACTGCCTTGTCTGGAGGGTCAGGACAGCTGCCTTCGGAACGCGTGATAGGCCAGCCTTGATTGAGTAGCAGCAATGGAGCTGGAGGCGCAGCAAGACAGGGCGCATGCTGCAGCCGTTCCTTTTGGATTTTTCTGTGCTGAATGAACTACCAGATCCTATCGATAATATCTGCAGCCGCGGGCAACGGCGGAGATGGAGGCGCAGCGGGCGTGGCTGCAGGGCATACCTTGGCGTTCCCAGAAATTTCCAGCCAAACCCTACTCAAACATACTCTCATCTTCTGCAGGCGCGGGCGGCAGTGGAGATGGAGGCGCAGCGGGCGCAGCTGCAGGGCGCCGCGGACTCTGCTGCGTCCCGCCAGGCGGAGGTGGAGGCGCAAAATGCGCTGCTGCACGAGCAGCTGCAGCGCATGACAGCTGGCCAGGCCTCTGGCGACGTTCCCTCCCCCGGTGAGCGCTGAATTTGTGTCTGAAAACCTTCAAAATCAAAATACGATTGAACGGTCTACCTGTGCACTGCTGCACGAGCAGCTGCAGCGCATGACCGCGGGGCAGGCCTCCGGTGACGTGTCCTCTCCAGGTAAGCAATACACTTCAATGTAACTGATCACTGACACAGCTCAGTACGCACTGCTGCATGAGCAGCATGTATGACGGCGGGGCAGGCCTCCGTCACCTTTCTCCCCTGATGAGTCTCCCCTGGTGAGTACCAACAGCTTTCTCCTTGAATACGGCAAATTCTATGGAAGTGCGGCATCTTGCTGAACAGGCAGCTGCAGCGCATGACGGCGACAGCGTGCCGTCCCCCAATGAAGCAGCATTCTGTGCTGTTTGAACATCGGAAGCATTGTCGCGTCCCGTCAGCATAGCCTGGTGTCGGATTGGACTTTCGCATGCATTGGCCTGCTCCTTCTTGCGATAGCGAGGGATGTGCATGGCTGCAGTCCTGTATGTCCCCGCCATCGCAGATATTGGCAGCAAAGCCTGCGGCCATCCTCTTTTGCCGTGCACGATGTTGGGAGCTGTGTGAATGTTTTTGGCCCAATCTCTATCGTTCGTTTCCGAAACATGTGGCACAATGGCTGCGGCGAGAGGGAGAGACGCCAAAAATCCACGAAAAACGCAACGCACTGTGGATCAATGATTAAACATTAATTTCTAAGGGCTGTGTCCGAGTAAGAGATGTGTCTGATCAGGCGCGGAGATGGCAGAGGTGGTCGCGTGGCTGCGATGCGAGAAGGAGACGCTGGAAATGAAAAACTGTCGACTGATTGTGCAACACATATCGAACCGCACATCTTTGACATCAAGGTGCGGAGATGGCGGAGGTGGTCGCGTGGCTGCGGCGGGAAAAGGAGACGCTGGAAGTCCAGAAGTCGCTGGCGGAGCAGGAGGCGGCGCGGTGGAAGGGGCAGGCGTCGCACGCGGAGCGCGCCGCCACCGAGGCGCGGCAGGTGCGGTAATTGGCGGCAATACACGAGGAGTGGCGGCATACGATCGCGATCAGAAGCTGTCACTCATGATACAAACAGGGGTCATTCTCGCCTTCCCTGTGCAATCACTCCTGCCGTGTCCGGTGCGACCCAGTGCTGCCACATCTCCAGGCCTCGCCATTGCCTCCTGCAGACGCTGGCAGGCTTCCTTGCGAGCGACTGTGCGGTGAGGCCGCAGGGAAGCACACTCTCACATCTGCCCTGATTTCTCGCATACTGCGCTGTGCGCTGTGATAGTGTGACTACGCACATCCACCAGGCGGTCTGCAGGCGCTGGCGGCGTGGGCTGAGCGTTCACGCGGGCGTCATCGTGGCGGAGGAGCAGCCAGAGACCATGTCCACCGTCGAGGTCATGTCCTGTCGTTGAGTATCGCTTTGTATTTCACAGGCGCTGGCGGCGGAGAGGCAGCATGATATTTGCTCCGTCAACGAAACTGTTCACGCTTAAGTTCAATATGACCTCTACAGGCGCTGGCAGCCGAGGCAGAACGCTCAAGGGGGGTCATCATGGCGGAGGAGCAGCACCGTGCGCTGCAGGCGCAGCTCACCGACCTGGCCGTGCTGCGCGAGTCCAACACCGCGCTGCGGTGCGTTCCAATTCCCTTAGGGTGCATTTGAGGGTGCTCAGATGCACCCTCAACCTGCACGAATGAGTTGCGCCCACAAAGCAGGTCCAACACCGCGCTGCGGTGCGTCTTCACAACTTTACCGAATGACACTCGAAAGCAGTATGCGGTGGCACTGATGCATGGGACGAGAGAAGATTCGCTGCATCGGAACGCAGCTCGCGCTTGGTCAGACATGTTTGTGGCATCCAATTCCGTCCTGTGATGCCGGGGCTGCCACGTCGTTTGTGCTGGGATGTGTTTGTCGCGGGGTCACGACACCTGCTGGGCTGCCCGCAGCCCAGCGGGATAAAAAGGGATTTCAGTGATCCAGCTTCCGCATTCCTGCTGCTGGAGGGCGGACCGGAACTGGCAACCAAACATCTGAGCCAGGCATGGCACACGCCGCACATCTTTGCAAGACCGCAACGTCAAGTGTGCACCTGTTTCCCTCTTATCATGCAGCCCTGCTGACGCAGGACGGGCGGCAACCGGCACATGAAGGAGCTGAGCCAGACGCGGCACGCGCCGTATCGCATCCAGTCCCCAATATGCAGTAGGTATCAACACCCCACTCCGCTCACCATGCATGCCTGCTGCGATGCAGGGCGGACTGCAACCGGCATGCGAAGGAGCTGAGCCAGACGCGGCGCAGCCTGGCGGCGGCGCAGGAGGCGCAGCGCCCGCTGCAGGCCCAGATCCACCGGTTGGAGGTGAGAGGCTTCGTGAAGTTCCGAATGATGTGAAGTGCATCATCACTTCAGTGGAGTAGTATTGTAGTCCGTACTGGCGGATGCACTGCGATAACACAGCATTCAGGACCTGCAGGCAGCAGGAAGTGGCGTGCAATGCGCATGCGCTCGCATGGCATCGCAGACCAAGTTCCTGTGGTTCTGTGCATCCGATGTAGTGCAGTGGCGATGCTGCGTTGGCGATGCACCTGGCGCCTGTGGCGTCCGTTCGTCTGAATGGAGCCCGGCAGCAAGAGGCAATGCGACAGCATGTTCATGGTTGGATGCACGTGGTGCAGGACGCCGGGGCACAGCTGGTTTTCCCTGCAGGACAAGGCCAAGCGGTGGGGGCGTGTGTCGCCTGCACTCAAGCTTCAACCTAGCGCCTGATCTTCACCTTTCAACGCAGGCGGAGCACGATGCCGGCTGTGAAGAGCTGCCCATTGTGCGGGACGAGGCCAAGCGGTGGCAGCGCATAGCACGTCTTCATGTCCTTGCTCGTGAGACCTGGGTGCCGATTCTGCGTATGGAATTTCGCATGCAGGCGGAGCAAAACACATGTGTGGAGCAGCCGACCATCGTGCGGGAGGAGGCACAGCGGCGGGCATCGCACGCCAACCCATTCGAAACGCGTTTGGGTTTGCTTCTAGTCCGAAGAGAGCTGTTTCGAGTCCAGGCCGAGAGGGACGCCGGTGTAGAGGAGCTAACCATCGTGCGGGACGAGGCCAAGCGGTGGGAGTCGCGCGTCAACGAGCTGCTGCTCAAGTACGGCTCCGTAGACCTCGCAGAGCACAACCGGGTCGCCGACGCCCTCAAGGTTCGTAGAGAAACCCCCTCAAAAATACTTTTCTTTCGATAATACACACATTGGTTCTTCATTGCTGATGGCGCGTGTCAACGAGCTGCTGCTCAAGTGCGGCTGTGTGACCCTGGCAGAACACAACCGTGTTGCCGACGCCCTCAAGGTGCGCACACATGATGCATGGCGCAGGGTACGGACTAACTGACCACGACGCAAACGAGCCTCCGGCCTGAGTCCTGCTGTTAACGCGCGTCTCCAGCGCATTACAGTCCTGATCGGGCTGCTCTTGCCTGCGGGCCTGCGCCTCGGACGCTGCCGACGTGCCGACTGATGAGAGTACGACCGTGCGCGCAGCTGTCCACGGTTTCAATTTCGATTCTTCCTGCGACTGCGCAGGCGACCGATGAGAGCCGAGTGCAGCTCCACCGATGTTCTTGCGCCGTGACCATTCCTCCTGCAGCTGCGCTGGCGGCCCAGGAGAAGATTGCGCAGACTCTGTTGCCGTGATGAATGCGCGCAGCTTTATGCGACTTGACAGTTCTTCCTGCGACTTGACTGCTCTTCCTGCATTTGCGCAGGCGGCCGAGGAGAGGATCGTCCAGACGCAGGCGGCGGCAGACGCCAAGGCTGCCGAGTGCGAGGCCGCTGTGGCGGAGCTCCGGGAGGTGCGGGCGCAGCTGCAGCAGCAGGCAGACACGCTGGACAAAAGCCGCAAGGTGGGTTAAACCAAGAACAAAAAAGACTGAGGGTCTTGCATGTGTTATCTCCAGCATATGCAAGCATGATGCCTCGATGTTGACACGCGTCAGTGCGGCAGCCTTTGCCCGGAGTTGCCGGCAGCGGCCGCTGGCGCTTGTGGCAGGCTCCCCCGCGTGCGGGGCACCCGCATCAGGCCACACACTGGCACGCCGCACGGGTGCCGTCTGCTTTGGGAGGGACTGTTGCTGCCCGATGCCACCCCGTTCCTAGAAGAGTTCTGTGTGCCCTGGCTCCATCCTCCGTGCATGAATGTTTTCTCATCCGTAATCCGTTTTTCCGCCCCCTGCCACAGAGCCACGCGCAGAGGATGGCGGG
>JAABUL010007542.1_pt1 | contig 11674 bp, 3 predicted proteins | sample 5559151 | NCBI WGS metagenome assembly JAABUL01 (sample SAMN10711876, study PRJNA513368) | rock metagenome | isolation source: Antarctica rocks | place: Antarctica: Victoria Land, Pudding Butte sud | reverse complement strand
AACATGGGAGCGGAGATCGTGGGGTGGACGGCGGGCTCGTGGAAAAGGGTGTCATTGGCCTTTGCTTTAGGGTTCAAAGGAAGCTAATGGACTAGCACGCACTCTGGGTTTCGCACTAATTCCAATGCAGTCAGTATTACCAGGCGACGGTGCTGCCACTTGGGTCTTGCTCAACCACCGTTTCATCAAACGCCAGCGTTCCAGAACTTGGTCGACTCGGTTCCGGAGGACAGCAGAGCACATAACCGTGGGTGCCCCACCAAGAATCGGCAAGCACTTCTTAGTGGGTCGCATCTCAATTACCAATACAGTTCAAACATTACATTTTAGGATGTTTTTCTAACTACTACTACAACATTATCAAAACAGCATCGATTTATATAAATAACGCGTTAAATTAAAGTTATAAGTATGCTCTATAAATTATATATTAAAAATTAATTAATTGAATAAGAAATAGTAATTTTTTAAGTAGCAAAAGAGATAATTCTTCGAGATTAAAAAACTATTTTATTAGACAATTAATTAATTAAGTATTTACAAAGATATTATCTAGTAATCTAAAGCTTTAAAATTGAGCACTTATAAATATTATATATATATGCAAATTAATCTAAAGATTAATCGAAAAAAAATATTAATTTTGTTATTAAAAAGTAGATCTTTTAATAAACTTTTTGTATTATTTATATATTTGTTTTGTCAATTATCTTTACGTAAGAATTGTAGAGTCTATTAACAAATATTTGTATTTTTGCATAAATATATTGATATTTGTAGATACGCGTAAATAGTATAAGACTTTGTTATTGCTTTATTAATAAATTAAAAGATATAAAAAATATATATTTATAGACTTTAAAATACTTTAATCTATAAAAACTAATATAGTTCTTCTTATATATTTGTATAGAATAGTTTGTTTATAAATTAAAAGATTATTAATTGTTATTTTTGTTAAATATTTTCTTCTTTGCAAATCTAATCTATTTAGTTTTTTGTATCTATAATATTTTTGTTTTCTTTATTGTTATTGTAGTTTTTTTTATTATAATATTAATAATAAAGTAATTGCAAGCAATAATAGTCTTTGTTGTTATTGCAAAAATTGTTTGAGTTTTTAACAAAAATATAGAATTCTTAACAATCTTTATCTACAATTGTTTTCTTGCTTGTTCTAGTATTTCTAGCTCTTTTATTAATTTTATTAAGTAGTAAGCTCTACAATCTTGTATATAAACTATATTAATTATACTAATTATTGTATTATAATAACTTTGCTTTTGTTTTTATAATAAAATAACTATTAAATAGTTGTTTAAATCTTGTTTATATAAAGTATAGTTTTTTAATTGTTGTTTAATATTCTTTAAAATATTAAATATTTAATTAGAATTAATATTAAAGTGCTTGTTTTTGTAGTAATATAATTGTAATACTTGCAAATTTCTCTTAATTAATTTCGATTTTTGTAAAATTTGTATAAAATACTTATTAGATTTTAATATAATTTGCGAAATAAATTTTTTAATAAATTTTTTGTATTAATACTCTTTTAAAGACTTTAAAACAACAACAAAATTAAAAAAAACAATATTATATTTTTGTTAAATATAATATATTGTAGATTGCTTAAAGATTTAATTTTTAAAGTTCTATAAAATATATAGAAAATCTAGATAATTAAATTTCGAAATATTTTGTCTAATAAAACAATTAATAGCTTTATTGTAATAGTATTTATATAATTGAAAAACTTCGATATCTAAAAACTTTTTAAGTTATATAAAGTAAACAAAAAACTTAAAGAGAACAATTTAATTTTTTCTTGTTATCTTCTTGAAAAAAAAAGTTATATAGAAATTAAAATTATTTACTATTAGTATTAATTAATATTTTATTTGTTTTTGTTATATATATTTTATCAAATAATATAATTAATCTAATGCGAGATTATTGTTTAAATATTTGAAATTGCTAGATTTAAAGAAAATATTGCTATTAATACTATTGTTGTTAATTTATTTATTTAGAATTTAACTATTCTTAACAATTAATAATAACAATATTGTTTTGTTAATTAAATTAATAGTTTCGACAAAAATAATATAATTGCAATTGTTTAAATTTATAATTTTTAAAATTTTCTTAATATTTAATATAATTATTATACAAGATTTGTTATATTCTATATAAAAATTTGTTTTATCTATATTTTATAAATTCTTTAAAACTATATTGTATTTCGCAATTGCTATTTTTAATTTTATAAAATAGTTTGCTAGATTATCTATATTATTAATTTTTTTTTGTTATATTGTAATAGAATGTTAGCAACACTATTTAAAATATAAATAACAAGCAAAAAATTGTTTTAATTAGTTAAGACTTATATTGCTTGCTTTATTGTTAAGAAATTAATTAACAACGTCGACAATAAGTTTAAGAATTAATAATATTGTTACGCTGCTATCTAGACAACTAGAGTATCAGAATAGATTGATACTTTTGAAAAGATTTGTAGACGTCTTTAGACAATGCAAGCAATTACTTGGTAACAAGAATTTGCAACTTAAGTAGTTGTAACAATAAATCAAGACTTAAAATAAGTTGAACACAATCTATAAGAAAGTTGTGTTCTAGAAAATCTATATATTTATAAAATTGTTTCTGTTCTTCTAACTTTTCTAATAGAGCTATAGAGCAATATTATTTCTGCTTTTCTAAAAAAGTAGAGAGAGCAATCTCTTCTTGCTTTTTTAATAGAGCTAGTAGAATATATACAGATATTTGTGCTTAATTCTACTTTTTGTTACGCTGCTATCTAGACGACTAGAGTATCAGGATAGATTGGTACTGTTGAAGAGATCTGTAGATATCTTCAGACAATACAAGCAATCTCTTGATAACAAGAGTTTGCAGCTTGTATCAATAATAGAAAATAACTTGATAGATAAATTGAACACAATCTATAAAAAAATTGTATTCGAGAATCTATATACTGAATAAAATTCTTTTTGTTTTTTTTGTTTTCTCGCAGAACAAAAAGAGCAAGTCTCTATATTTCTGTTGTTTTTTCGAAAAACAAAAAAAGCAGTATTTCTAGTACTTTTTTGCAGAGTTGTAAAAATATATATAGCTATTTGTTCCCGGTACTACATACTGTGCGCAGACTATATACTGACGTAGACTTGTAATACTATTTTTTCTTTTTAGATTTTTGTTCCGAAAACAAACTTTAATATATTTTGTGTCAAATTCAAAATTTCTTTCTATCAACATTGTTTTATTCAAGTTACAAAACTTAATATCTTTTGTATTGCAATACATTTCTGTTATCAATATATTTGTTTAAACAAACAATATTGTATTGCAGAGAGTTCCGATAAATATATAAAATGTTTTTGCAATAGCTGTTTGTGCAATCTGATATCTCTGAATATTGCCCGATAGCGTTGTCTTGAAAAGCAGCGTCGAAAACTAAAAAAAGAGCTTTGTAAAACAAATACAAAGCAGCAACAGCTATTTTGTTAACTCGATTATCTGAAAGAGAAACAACAAACAATAATAAATAGCAAACTGAAGAATCTGAAGAAATTAGTTTTATTAAATTTTTTTGTCAATTTTTTTTTTCTGAGTTCTCTGATCGATATAGCTTCGGAACAGATTGTCTTTTTCAATATTATAAAAGAATAGTTGTTTATTTTCTTAACTCTCTTTAACGGAATTGCTGCAGACAGTGTTAACAGTGCTTTAAATTCTTAATAGATTTTTAAATGTTTTCAGAAATAGAATATCTCTTTTATTTGACAAAATATTTTTGATTTTTCTGTTGTAGAATTTTTTCGATCTCAAACTGTTCTTTCTTCTGTTAATAGAAATAAAAGATATTCTGTTAAAATATAGTTAAATTTGCTGATTTCAATAATAATATATAAAATACTAAAAATACTCTGGCGTTTTTGAGTAAATCGAGTTTGTAATTGACTGATTTTTTAACTTTTTTGACAAAAAACGGTCCGACTTTGATATAGTTTAATTTTTTGTTTAATTTTTTTGTTCTGAGATTTTTTGTAAAAAGATATACTTTATCTCTCTTTTTCAGCTGAGATATTGTTTTTTGTTTTTTATTTTAATACTTGATCGATCTTTCTTGTATTCTGAAAATATTGTTATATATTTTTTTCAATATTGCTACTTTTTCGATAGCTGACTGCGCAGACAGATATATATACTTTTTTTTGAAAAAATTTGATTTCTTGCTATAGTTGGCAAAAAATAAAGTTATTTTAGTAATATCCGAAATCTTTGTATTGAGTGTCAGTTGTACTATAGATAGAAATAATATTCAATTACTATAAATATTGTTAATATAGTATTTCAAATACTGTTTAAAACTCTGATTTGTTTTTTCTGTCTGACTATTTGTAATCGGATAGTAAACAGTAGATATTCGAAGTCTTGTATTTAATATTGAAAAAAATATTTTTTAATAATTAGATATAAAGAGCTTATCTCTGTTACTGATTAGTTTCTTAAGTATATTGTAATATTGTATAAGTCGATTCAATATAATATATTTCAGTTGTTCTGCAGTAAACTTCTCTTTGCATGCAATAATATATAAGTACTTGATAAACTTATCAATTATTATTAGTATCGAATTATATCTGTTTTCAGTTGCTGAATTTGTCGACTTGAACAACTTGATAATAAAGTCTATTGTAATTTTATTCTATAGCAATTCAGATAATTTCTGATATTGAATTTTGCTATAGCTTGTGTGCGTATTATATTTGTTCTGCTGACAGCTAAAATATTGTTTAATATATATCTCGACAGCTTATCTTATCTGTAAAAACTAACAATACTGATATAAAAACTGAAAAATTTTTATTATTTCTGAATACTTTTGCAGTAGTTTGTTATAGTATTTTTTTATATATTTGTCGATCTTGTCGATAAATATTTGAAGTTTTTCTTTTTCTATTAAAAATTCTTCTGTATTATCTCGAAGTATCTGTAGTATAGTATTTAGTTTGTACTTGTTTGCTGATAGTAATTTGTTTTTATTAATTTTGAATATACTGTAATTAAACAATTTTTTTGTTTCTATATAATTATTTTTTCTGCTGAATATATCTGCTCTGCTATTATCTTTGTCTGAAATATACTGTATTTTGAACTTGTATTGTTTAAGTTTTTCTGACTATTGCACTTGTCTTCTGTTAAACTGCTTAATAGTAGTAAAGTGCACAAGATTTTTGTAATCTGTAAAAATTGTAAATTCTGATAATTCTTCTGTATATACTTTTTATAATTCCAAGAAAACTACTATAGCAAGTAGTTTTTTATTGTAAACATTATAGTTTTGTTCAGCTGACAAAAATTTTCTCGAAAAATATATTACTAAATACTATATATTTTTATATTTCTGACTGAAATATATATCGATAGCTAGATCTGATGCGTCGATTTCAATTCTGTTTAATAATTACAAATTGTATATTTTTAGTACTGATTTCTTCAAGTATTTTAGTTTAAGATTCTGAAATAATTTCTTTTCTGCAAATTTCTATAACTATAATATATTCTTTTTTGTAAGATTTGTCAATAATATTGTGTTTGCTGAGTAGTTCTTAATAAACTTCTTGTTGTAGTTTATAAAATTCAGAAAAAACTGTACTTTTTTTATATTTGTTGATAATTTCTATTTTCTAACTGTTTGTAGTTTCTCGAAATCTATATATATTTTGTGTTATTTAACAACAAATTCAAAAAAGTTAATTTTCTTTTAATAGAATTCGTATTTCTCTGACTTAAAATATAAGTTTCTTATATTTAAATATTTCAATACTTTGAAGATATAGCTAATATACTTTTTTAAAATTTTTGAATAAATTATAATATTGTTCAAATATACTATAACAAATCGATCCAGATATTGTTATAGTATATTATTAATTATTTTCTAATATATTGTCGGAGCGTTTGTAAGTCCGAATAATATTACTGTATATTTGTATAATTTATACTGTATACAGAAAGCTGTCTTTTACTCTTTTTCTGCTTTTATTCTAATTTGATTGTACGTTTCTTGTAAATTCAGTTTAATAAAATACTTTGTTTCGAATAGTCGATTCTGAAGCTTGCTGATATTAAATAGTAAATATCGATTCTTAACTGTAATATTGTTTAGTTTCTGATAATTAATATATAGATAGAGAATTCTATTCTTTTTTAATACAAAAAGAATCGGATATTCTGTCTGTAATTAAAATTTTCTAATAAATTTTTTTTTTGTTTTCTGTTAGATATTCGCAAAGTATTTCGAGTTTTTTTTCGAATAAAATATATATAGATTTAAATATAGACTGCTTATCTAATTCAAGTCTGATTTTATAATTTTACAGTTGATATTTAGAGAGAGTTTCTGTTGTTTTCTTTTTTTAAAATAGATATTTTTAACTGTTATATATTTGTAATACATGTTTTAGCAATTTCTTTGCTGTATCAGATAGTTCAAGATTTTCAGAAAATTTGTAATTTTCTTTATTTACTCTAATTTTGTAGTTTGACTGATTTCTGTCAGTATTTGTCGAGTCGAACTCTGTTAGATTGTTTTTTTGTAAAAATACAAGTTTGCTGTTTGTAATCGATTTTCAATTTATTCTTTTATCTATTATCGAACGCTGCCGATATATAGATTAAATATAAATTATATAATTATATTGTGTAAATCTGAATACTTGTATATTTCAGTCGACTTCTGAATTGTACTGCTTTAATCAAGATATTTTTAGAACAATATTGTAAATAGCTATTTCTACTATATTAAAAATTAGTTTCTTGTAATATTGCTGAATAGTTATCGATAGTAGTTTTGTTTCTGTATCTACTTTTCTATTTCTGTCGGATAATAGATTTCTATCTACAATTATTAGATTGTATATATCAGATTTCTTTTGAATAGAATACTCTTCTTTTTTAACAAAAGCTCTGATTATAAAATTATCTGTCGTATCAGAATCGATTATTGCAATAAGTTGACAGCTATTAATCTTAACTGATGTAATAAAATATTGTATATATACTGTTAAGTTTAGTTGCTGCTGTTAAACTAATATATTGTATTTCTCTAATATATTTTTTATCAAGAAATTTGAATTTTTTTCTGTTTTTGTATTGCAATTTCTGTTTCGAGTATCTGTTTGCGCTGAACTTCTTTCTGCTATTATTTGAAAATAGATAATTTTCTAGAAAACTATTCAGATTCTTTCTTGTTCTCTATATAAATTTAATAGAAGTTGTTGTAGTATTCAGTTCAACTAAATATTGTATATTTTTTGATTTTCTCTATCTTTTCTCGGGATAGACTTATACTGCTCAGTTGTTGTTCGATTTTATCGAGAATTTCTTTTTCGATAGTAATGTTGCTTTCTAGTATTTTTTTGCATTTGTCTACAATTTGATTAATCTGTTATTTCTTCGATAAACTAGTTAAAGTCTCGAGATATTCTGTAATATTGTCTAGATATTTGTAAAAAAATTTTCAACTATATTTGTTGTCTGAGTCTGTTGCTGGATAAGAATATAATATTCTTGATTGTTTTGTTTTTATAGTTTTATTAAGTATTTAATTAATTTTCTATATAGATACAAATATTTTGTCTGATAATATTCTATTTAGAACTTTCTGTAACTGATTTGAATTTTCTATCAGATAGTAGTTGTTGTTTAATTCAGTCTCGAAAATATCTATTTCTGTATTGATTTGTTTTCTGATATTATTCTGACTATCGAATATCTCTTTTAATATAGTATTGATTTGTCGACAGTTTATCAAGTTCTGTAATCGACAATCTTTTGCGAAGTAATCCGATTTGCTATATAAATAGTACGTTTTCTGAAATTTGTTATCTTGTTTTTTTCTAGAATTCTTCTTTTTATATTGCTGAGTAAAATTCAATTTTATAGATACAGATCTACAATAATCAGAATTACTGTATTTCTGATTAAAACAAAATTTTTTCTACTAATATTCGATTGCTGATTCAAAGAAGATTTCTGTCTTTTCTCGAAATTGATTGTATTTTTTTTATAGTTTTTTTATACAGTTTGTTGTCGAAATCGATAGCTACTTCGATAAAATCGAATATATTGCTGAAAATTCTTCTATTACGTATAATTTTGTTTTTTAGATTGTTCTTGAGATCTTGTCGAAATATTATTATAAATACAGTATTGTTTTACTCGATTAGATTAATATATTTCTGAAATTTAGCTGCATAGTTTGCTGCAGAAATTTGTTGAATTAGATACTAAACTATTTTTTTTGCAATTTGTTTTTTGTTAAATATTTCAAAGATTCTTCGAAGTTCTCTTTTGAAGTTGTCGAAGTTTGTAAATATTGCACAAAAGTTTTTGTTATAGTTTTTCAGATACTTTTGTAAATTTAACTTGAGTTAGTATTAAGTTTTTTCTCTGAAAAATATTGATACAAAAATTGTTTTCTGATTTGCTAAAACAGAATAGAAAATAAAATAGATATTTATCTGTATAAATTAGTTTTTCAGATCGATACAGTCTTTATAGTAGATATCGGACTTGTTAATTCTGATCTTGTTGTTTTCTATAATCGATAGTTAATATAGTGCTAATAAACTAGTGCTCGAAATAGAGACGCGTTAATTTAATACAGATATTTTTAGAATATTTAAAATATTATACTGCTATCTAAACAACTAGAGTATCAGAGTAGATTAATACTGTTAAAAAAATCTGTAGATATTTTCAGACAATACAAACAATCTCTTGATAATAAAAGTTTGCAGCTTGTATTAATAATAGAAAATAACTTGATAGATAAGTTGAACACAATTTATAAAAAAATTGTATTCAAGAATCTATATACTGAATAAAATTCTTTTTGCTTTTTTTGTTTTTTTGCAGAACAAAAAAAGCAAATCTCTATACTTCTGTTGTTTTTTCGAAAAGCAAAAAAAGCAGTACTTCTAGTGCTTTCTCGCAGAACTGTAAAAATATATATAGCTATTTGTTCCCGGTACTATATACTGTGCGCAGACTATATACTGGCGTAGACTCGTAACACTTTTCTGCATATTCTATATATCGCTAGACTTGTAATATTATTTCTTTTTTTCTTATATTTTTGTTCCGAAAGCAAGTTTCGCACAATATCGAAAAACAATTTTTTTTTCTATAATTGTTGTTTTATTCAACTAATAGAACTCGACATTTCTATTAATAGAATGTATTTTTGTTGCTGTTGCAATTGTCTAAGTAAGTTGTGTTGAATTCAAGAAGATTCTAATAAATATATAAAATATATAAAGAAAAATTGTTTTTGTAATCTGATCTCTCTAAATATTGCGCGCTAGCGCTGTCTCGAAGCACAACGAAAAGCGCTCAAGTAGCAGCTTTGTAATATTTTGATAAAACGTCGTAAAATACAAACAAAAGAAAATCGCTTATTGTTGCAATTGAAATACGTAAAGAATAAGCAACAAACAATAGTAAATAGAGAGCTTCAAAATCTAAAAAAGCTTGTCTTATTAGTTAAAAAATTAGTATTCGAATTGTTTTCTAAGTCTTTGATCGATATTGTTTTAGAACAAATTGTTTTTCTCAACATTATAGAAAAATAGTTGTTTATTTTGTTAATTTCTTTTAATAGAATTGCTACAGACGATATTGGCAATATTTCAAATTCTCAATAGATTTTTAAATGTTTTCAGAAATAGAATATCTCTTTTATTTAACAAGATATTTCTGACTCTTCTATTGTAGAATTTTTTCAATCTCAAATTGTTCTTTCTTCTATTAATAAAAATAAAAGATATTTTGTAAAAATATAATTGGATCTGCTAATTTCAACAATAATATATAAAATATTGAAAATACTTTAGCGTTCTTGAGTAAATCGAGTTTGTAGTTGATTGATCTTTTAATTTTTTTAACAAAAAACAATTTAATTTTAATATAATTCAATTTTTTGCTTAACTTTTTTGTTTTGAGATTTTTTGTAAAAAGATATATTTTATTTTTCTTTTTTAGCTAAAATACTATTTTTTGTTTTTTATTTTAATATTTGATCGATTTTTCTTGCATTCTTGAGATATTGTTGTATATTTTTTTAAATATTGCTATTTTCTCGATAGCTAATTGCGCAGACAGATATATATATTTTTTTTCGAAAAAATTTAATTTCTTGCTATAATTGACAAAAAATAAAGTTATCTTAGTAATATTCGAAATTTTTGTATTGAGTGCTAGTTGTATTATAGATAGAAATAATATTCAATTGCTATAAATATTGTTAATATAGTATTTTAGATATTGTTTAAAACTTTAATTTGTTTTTTTTGTCTAACTATTTGTAATCGAATAATAGACAATAGATATTTGAAGTCTTGTATCTAATATTAATAGAAATATTTTTTAATAGTTAGATATAAAGAGTTTGTCTCTGTTACTAATTAGTTTTTTGAATATATTGTAATATTGTATAAGTCGATTCAATATAATATATTTTAGTTGTTTTGCAATAAACTTCTCTTTGCATGCAATAATATATAAGTACTTGATAAGTTTATTAACTATTATTAGTATCGAATTATATCTGTCTTTAGTTGCTAAATCTGTCGATTTTGGCAATTTGATAATAAAGTTTATTGTAATTTTATCTTATAGCGATTTAGATAGTTTCTAATATTGGATTTCGCTATAGTTTGCATATATATTATATTTGTTTTGCTAACAATTAAGATATTGTTTAATATATATCTCGACAACTTGTCTTATTTGTAGAAACTAACAATACTAATATAAAAGCTGAAAAGTTTTTGTTATTTTTGAATGCTTTTGCAATAATTCGTTATAATATTCTTTTATATATTTGTTGATTTTGTCGATAAATATCTAAAGTTTTTCTTTTTTTATTGAAAACTCTTTTGTATTGTTTTGAAGTATTTGTAGTATAGTATTTAGTTTGTACTTGTTTGCTAATAGTAATTTGTTTTTATTGATTTTTAATATATTGTAATTAAACAATTTCTTTGTTTCTATATAATTATTTTGTTTGCTAAGTGCGTCTGCTCTGTTATTATCTTTGTCTAAAATATATTGTATTTTGAACTTGTACTATTTAAGTCTTTCTAATTATCGCATTTGTTTTTTGTTAAACTATTTAATAATAGTAAAGTGTACAAGATTCTTGTAGTCTATAAAAATTGTAAATTCTAACAATTCTTCTATATATACTCTTTATAACTTCAAGAAAACTACTATAGCAAGTAGTTTCTTATTGTAGATATTATAGTTTTGTTCGATTGACAAGAGTTTTCTCGAGAGATATATTATTAAATACTATATATTTTTATACTTTTAACTAAAGTATATATCGATAGCTAGATTTGATGCGTTGATTTCAATTCTGCTTAATAATTGTAAATTGTATATTTTTAGTACTAATTTCTTCAAATATTCTAGCTTAAAATTTTGAATTAATTTCTCTTTTATAAATTTTTATAATTATAGCGTATTCTTTTTTGTAAAATTTGTCAATAATATTGTGTTTGCTAAGTAGTTTTTAATAAACTTCTTGTTATAGTTTATAAAATTCAAAAAAAATTGTATTTTTTTAATATTTGTC
>JAABUL010007541.1_pt1 | contig 11676 bp, 1 predicted proteins | sample 5559151 | NCBI WGS metagenome assembly JAABUL01 (sample SAMN10711876, study PRJNA513368) | rock metagenome | isolation source: Antarctica rocks | place: Antarctica: Victoria Land, Pudding Butte sud | reverse complement strand
TATGTTATCAAAAATTAAAGTCTTTAAATTAAGTAAAATCAAATAAAGTTATATATAAGTTGCAATTTTAATATTTATTTTAATTACAATTTTATAATGCAAAAGAATAACGAGATAAAATATATAATATAATAATGCATCAAAATAATACATTATAATTGTTTTTATAATAGTAAACTCTTTAGACTATGTGTGTAAAATTATCAATTTAAGATTTTAATAATTTCGTTCGTTTTACTATTATTCTAGATAGTCTAATCTAAGTTATTTTTTATTTTGTTATTATTTTTGTTGTTGTTATTCTTATCAATTTTATTGCTATTGTCTTTATTGTTCTTGTTTTTATTATTTTTTTCGTTATTTTTATTATTCGTTGTTAGATAGTAGTTATAATTTAGTTTTTTCACATTATTTTAAGTCTTATATTAAGTCTCTTGTTTATAATTATTCTTTTTAATTACATTATCGAAATTCTTTATCTTAAAAATAATAAAATTTAAAATAATTTTCTTCTTTGTATTGTTTAAGATTGCAAATTCTTTAACAAAAATGTTAAACAATCTTATAGAATCGTTATTATTAGTTCTTTTTAAATTATTTAAGTTATTATAATAAATAATTTGTTGTTAAATAATTTTTACAATCGATTTTATATAAATCGAAAAGCTCTTATTAATATTAAGCTTGTTGTTAACGTTTAACTATAATATTATTTAGCTTAAATATAGAGTACAAGTAATGCATTTAAATAATGTATATCTTTTTAAAAAATAATCTTATTATTACATTTGTATTTCTAAGTAGCTTTTGTGTCTTTTTAATAATTTTAAGTCGATTTGCTTTTTTAATCGCAAATTTCTTTTTTGCTTTTTGTTTAAATTTATTCTTAAAGCATTTTATTATAAAGTTGTTAATATTGTGTGCTTTATTATATTATCTAAATATATTATTATAAAAACTTTGATTAATTTAATGTTTGTCAATCTTATTTTTAATATTTTTTTTTATACATTTATGATTTAATGCAAAGACTTGCTTTTAAACAATTGTTTTACGCAATTTTTTAAGTTAAATTAAAATAGTTTTGCGATTATTGCATTGTTTTCGATACAATTTTTTTTTATTATTATTTTATTCTTGTGTGCGATTGCAATTTGCGATGCTTTTTAAATTAATTAATAGCGCTTTTATTATTTGTGCGTGTACTTAACTTATTTTACGAGTAATATATAAAGATAATGCAATTATATAGCAATTTAGAAATTTTTTACAATATCTAATAAAGTGCGACAAAATTCAAAGAGTAGAAGATTCGAAAAAATTGACAAAATTGTAAATAATATATTGACAAATAATTTTATTAAAACGAAGTGAGAAATATATATATTAGAGTTAAAATTAATATTTATTTATTAACACTTACTTTAAACTTTTGTTAATACAAAATTGTTATTTCTTTATATTAATACATGCTTGATTTCGTCAACATATTACGCAAGTTTATGTTCGTTAATTGCTTTGTCGTTTATATTACGTATTTTTATCGTTAATTATTGATTTAAGTCTCTCTTTTTACGCAATTTTTTAACGCGTTTACATTAGTTAAAATTATCAAAATTATTATTTATTTTACTATAACTTCTTTGAATTTCGTTTTAAACTTAACATTTTTCTTTCACATTTATATAAACTTCTTTCTAACATTGTTAAATTTATTATTTTTTTTAATAATTCGCATAAAGCAAATAAGTAATGCATACAAGTAATGCGAAACGTTTTGTTTAAAATTAACATACTTAATTTGCTAATTTGTCGATTAATTTTAAAGTCTTCTCGCGATAAACTAATTTTTTAATTTGAACGTAATAAAATAAGCAAAGACGAAGAAAAGTCTTAAGAAAAAAAAAGTATTAAAGAAAAGAATGTTTAAGATATTAATATAATTAAATTAATGCGAATAAGTAATGCATTTTCAACTAATATGCTAATGTTTTGCGATAGCATGCACGAAAGTGAAAGCTTAATACTATCGCTCTTTGTAAAATTCGAAAATACTAAAAATTGATCAATTTTTTTATTTTTCAATTTGCATTTTAACGTTTAATTTGTGAGCTTTTTTATAATAAGATTAATAATTACAAACGTAATTAAATTAACTATCGTATTTAGAGTTCAACTTTAGTAGTATTTTAAGAAGCAACAAAGACATTTATAATTACTCTTTTTTTTAGTAAGTGCATTATCTTTTTGCATAGCTATTATAATAACAAAATTATAACTAATATCTTGCGCACTATAGATTCGAATCTTGCGATTATTTACGCGAAGCGTATAATACTTTAACTAAGAAATTTGTTTTTTGTTAAAAATTTTATAAAACAATTCGATCTTTTAAGCTAAAAATTTTATAACAATATTATGTTTTTCTTTTTAAGCAAACATAATATGTTTTTTTTTTAAACAATTATAATTGTTTTTTGCATTAATTAAGACTCAAATCTTCGAAATTTTATTATTAATAAATTTTTTTTAACAATTTAATTTATTAAATGCATTATTTCTTTGCATTATTACTAATAATATCTAATAATTCTTGTAGTTATTAAAGATGCTTTCTCTTTAAAAATTGATTTATTTATAAATAAATCTAATCTAAAACGATCTTAAAATCTAGCGTAAAAAAATCTTTTTCTCTATTTATTATTTGATTGTTATTTTTCTCTTTACGATATATATTTTACGATTCGAAAACAATCTTTTTTGCGTTTAGATTTATAGTACGATTAAAGTACTTAATTATTATAATTTGTTCGACTATTTGCAAACTTATTTAAGATCAATTTTATTAATATACTTTTCGAACAAAACTAAAAGTTCGTTTAATATTTATTGATAACACTAGATATAAAAGCATATCTTAAATTATTTGCGTTAACTTTAAAAAGTTTAATATATTGTCTTTTCAATATTTCTAAATTAAATATTTATTTTTTACAATATTAATACAAAGATATCAATTATCTTTATTTTGAATCGAACAAGATTGTTAAGATTGTCGAAGTAAGAATTTTGTAACAATTACAATAGACTATATCAATATTAGTAAAAAATTATATACATTATTATATTGTATTATCTCTTCAACGATAATTGCTCTTTGCGCTTTTGCTTTTAAATCAACAATTAAATCGTAATAACGTCGATAATAATTCTTAAATTCTATCTTGTATTTATTTTCGTAATTGACAATATTGTTGTTTTCTTTTTTATTTTACGATTTATAAAGATTAACTTTTTGCGTAGAATTTAAAATATTGACGAAATTGTATAACGTATTGTCTAATTCTTTTGTTCTTAAATAGTATTTCGCAAACTTTGTCGAAGCTTTATTGCAAACTTTAAGTACAATATTTTTCAAAAAATAAACATTAATTCTTATTATCTTCTTTAAATGTTCAAAATAATTAAATATCGCATCGAATATTTAAAATTCTAAATAAATATCTATATTAATTGTTCGCGAAACTATAAAAATACATTCGTAAAAAGAATTTAGTATATTGTTAACAAACAAAACTAAATTTTATTTGCTTTCGTTAAACTTAACTTATTAAATCTTTAAATTTTAAGAATATTTCTTTATTCAAAAATTAATGTAATCGTATAATTAATATATTTAACAAAACATAAAATAAATAAAGTTTTAACAAATACAAATATTTTGTATTAGTTTTCGTAACTTTTTATCAATTTTTTTTTAAAAAACTTTAAATCGAAGCAAACGTTAAGCTAAGTTGTTAATAACAACTATAAGAGCGCAAATTTAATAAATTTAGTATATGTATTATCTCTTTGCATTATTACAAATTTAAATATCTTTTTAATTACACTAAATAAGTTTGTGCTTTTTGCAATATTTTGAAATTGTTTATTCTTCAATTGCACAACAATGTTATTATTCGTTGCTTTTAATTTTATAGTTAAAATAAAATCTTAAGTTACGAAATTTTGCAAACAAAAATACAAATATAGTATAACTATATTCTTTAACAATTCGAAAAAGAAATTCAAAAATAAAAAAGTAATGCAAGAGAGTAATGCAAGCAACAACTAATGTAAATAAGCTATTTTAAGATAATACAAGCAAAAGTAGCTTTTGAGTCGAAGCATATTGCTTGATACTATAGCGAAAAATTTAACATTATAATAACGTATTTTCAAAAATAGAAAATCTTGACATAATAACGTTATATTCGATTTTTTAACAATTCGATTCGATTTTAAATGTTAGAATCGAAAATCGAGTCAAATCGAATCGATTTAATTTCAAAATAATAGAAATCAAATTAGATTTTAGATCGATTCCTAATGTTGGAATTGTTCGGTCGAGTCGATTTCAAAAGTTGAAATCGAAACCCGACCCAACGATCAATCTATTAATAATTATAATTTGCAAAATTAAATTTAATTATTTTAAATTTATAGTTTTTTATTTTAATTAATTTTTTATATTGCGTTTTTTTATTTTTATTATAACAAATTATTTATTTATATTTAAATTATTTTATTAATTAATTATTATAGATTTTGTATTTAACTTTTAACTATTTTTAAAATATTTAAAACTATATTTCGAAGATTTTTTAAATATTTTGTTCTTTTATTGTTAATAGTTTTATTATATTAAAATAAAATATTAATTACTTAAATATAAATATAATAATTAATAATTAAATTATTTTTTATAGATTAAATAATTATTTTTTGCAATTTAATTTAAATTTAAATTTAAGATATTTAATACTATAATATTTGTAATTGTTGCAATAATATTTATTAATCTTGTACTTAAAATAATTTAATTAAGAGAATCAATTTATATTTTGTTTAGCAAATATAAATTGTTGTTTTTTATATAAAAAATCGATTAATATAAATAATAATTCTTGTTTTTAATTTTAATTGTTTAATAGAAATAAAAAATTATTTTTGTAAATAATTATTTATATTTTATATCTTATAATTGTTGTTTTAAATTAATTATAATATATACTTAATAAAAAACATCTTATACAAAAATAATAAGTTTAAAAAAAGAATTTTATTAATAAAAAATTAAATTATTAAATTGCTATATTTTAATAAATAAAGCAATAATTTATTTTAAATAATTAATAAATATAAAACTTTAAATATAAAGAATTATTACTTATAAATTTAATTATTATTTGCAATATTTATATTATTAATTATATAAAAAAATTATATTAATATTTATTTATATATTAACTTGTAAACAAATATAAAGTTAATATAATTTATATATAATATTATAATATTTATTGTTAAAAAAAATTTAAAAAAAAATTAAATTAGACTAATTGTTCGAATCCATTTTTTCCTAAAATCGAAAACTTAATTCGAAAGTTATATCTAATTAGATTAAACTTTAATCTAATATAACTAGTAATTTTATAATTTATAAATTTTAATTTTAAATAGTTAGTCTAAATATTATAAGTTGCATACTAATAGATACTATTTGTTTCGCACTACTTGTTACAAGATAATTAGAAAGAGAAGATCTATCAACCAAATTAAGATAATTAAAATAGCTTAACTTTTGAATATCTTAAATTCTAATTAAGATAATTTAGATAGCTTAACTTTTAGATATCTTAAATTCTAATTAATATAATTAAGATAATTAAAGTCTTAATTATCTTAAATATTTTAGATTTCTAATAATAATAAAATATATAGCTTTCGAATACGTCTCTTTTATAGATTGTATTTAATTTATCTTAAGTCTTAATTTACTATTACAATTACTTAAGCTACAAAGTCTTATTATTAAATAATTGCTTATATTGTTTAAAGATATCTATAAATTTCTTTAATAATATAATTTTTTCTAATATTTTTGTAAAAAGTATCAACGTAATATTTTAAATATTCTAAGAATATTTGTATCAAATTAATACACTTTTATCTCGAATACTAACTTATTAGTATTATATCGACTATCGATTATAGAAAACAACAAAATTAAAATTAACAAATTCGATATCTAGTATAAAGATTGTATTAATCTAAAGAAGAAATTTACACAAAAAAATATCTATTTTATTTACTATTTTATTTTAGCAGATTAGAAAACAATTTTTGTGTCTATATTTTTTAGAAAAAGAATTTAGTATTAGTTTAAATCAAATTTACAAAAATATTTAAAAAATAATAGCAAAAATCTTTATATAATATTTATAAATTTTAACAACTTTAAAAAAAAATTAAAAAATTAAAAAATTTAACAAAAAACAAATTGCAAAAAAAATTAGTATTTAATTTAACAAATCTTTGCAACAAACTATATAGTTAGATTTTAAAAATATATTATTTTAATTAAGTAAAATAATATTGTATTTATAACAATATTTCGACAAGATTTAAAAAACAATCTAAAAAACAAAATTATATATAATAGAAAAACTTTTAGCAATATATTTAATTTTATTAAAGTAACTATTAATTTTAACAATAAACTATATAAAAGAATTATAAAAAAAAAACTACAATTAATTTTAAGAAAGAACAAAAATCTTCTTTAAATTAGCAATTAAATATTAGTAGAAGAAATTTTGTTCTAATTAAAAGTAGATTAATTTTAATTATTGTAAATCTATATCTATAAAACTAAATTTTATTTAACAATATAAAAAAAAGAATTTAAAAAAAAAGCAAGATAATAGATTTCAAAAAATATACTATTTATATAATAAATCGAGTTACTTTGCAAAAAATTGTTGATTATAAAATTTAATAAATTGCAAACAAATCAATATTATATTAAGAAAGATATTTAATAGTTGAAACAATATTAGAAAGCAAATTAATATAAAAACAAATACTCTTAAAACTAAATTAAATAACAACTATTATGTAATAGAGAATTTAGATTAGTTATAAAAAGTTTTAAATAAAATATTATTAGACAAGATATTTATATTTATATAGAAAATTAATCGAATATTTAATAAAACTATAAGAGCAAAACAATTAAGAATATTATATTTTTACTTAACAATAGATTTAGACAATAAATATAACTAAAAAAACTTTTACAAATATCTAGACAATATTATAAAGTATCTTAACACTTTAGCTAGCTTATTAAAAGAGAGAGAAATAAATTAAATTGTAAATAAATGCAAGAAAGCGCTAAAAAGCAATATTACTAGAAAAAAGAATATTTAACAAAATTAAACAACAACTAAGCAATATTAGTTTATTTAATTAAACAATAGAAAGAGCAAAAAAAAATTAGTACTTAATTAGATAAATTGCTATAATAATTTATACTAAATTTATCTAGAAAACAAAGAAGAAATTAATTAATTTTCTAGAAAGTTAAAGTTATTAATTTAGTATAAAAAAAAGACTTAGTATAAACAAGTGTTTAAGGCAAAAATTACAATATTAGAACAAAAAAAAGTTCAAATTTCTTAATAAAGAATATATTAGAGAAATACAATATATTAGCTTAATAGCAGCAACTATACTTAACAATATATATATAGTATTTTATTATATTAGTTAAAATTAATAATTGTCGACTTATTGTAATAGTCGATTCTAATATAATAGATAATTTTATAACTAGAGCTTTTGTTAAAAAAAAAGTATTCTATTTAAAAGAAGTCTAATATATACAATCTAATAATTGTAGATAAAAATTTATTATTTAACAAAAATAGAAAAGTAAATAAAGAAACAAAATTATTATTAATAGCTATTTAGTAATATTACAAGAAACTAATTTTTAATATTGTTTTAAAAATATTCTAATTAAAGCAATACAATTTAGAAGTTAATTAAAATATATAAGTATTTAAATTTGCGTAATATAATTACGCAATTTATATTTAATCTATATATTAATAGCGTTTAATAATAAATAAGAGATTAAATCGAAAATCGATTGTCAATAGCAAGTTTGTATTTTTGTAAAAAAATAATTTGACAAAATTTAACTTAATAGATACTAATAGAAATTAGTTAAATTACAAAATCAAAGTAATTTTAGAAAATTACAAATTTTCTAAAAATCTTAAATTATCTAATATAATAAAGAAATTGCTAAAATATATATTATAAATATATAATAATTAAAAGTATCTATTTTAAGAAAAAAAAACAATAGAGATTTTTTCTAAATATTAATTATAAAATTATAAAATTAGATTTAAATTAAACAAACAATTTATATTTAAACTTATATATATTTTATTTAACAAAAAACTCGAAGTACTTCGCGAATATCTAATAGAAAACAAAAAAAAAATTATTAAAAAATTCTAATTACAAATAGAATATTCGATTCTCTTTATATTAAAGAAAAATAAAAAAATTTGTCTATATATTAATTATTAAAAGTTAAATAATATTATAATTAAGAATTAATATTTACTATTTAATATTCGCAAGTTTTAAAATTAACTATTCGAAATAAAATACTTTATTAAACTAGATTTATAAGAAATATATAATTAGATTAGAATAAAAATAAAGAAAAAACATAAAATAGCTTTTTGTATACAATATAAATTATACAAATATATAATAATATTGTTCGAATTTATAAATATTTTAATAATATATTAGAAAATAATTAATAGTATATTACAACAATATTTAAATTAATTTGTTATAATATACTTAAATAATATTATAATTTATTTAAAAAGTTTAAAAAAATATATTAGTTATATCTTTAAAATATTAAAATATTTAAATATAAAAAATCTATATTTTAAGTTAAAGAAATGTAAATTTTATTAAAAGAAAATTAATTTTCTTAGATATAACAAGTTAGTTTGTCTTCTTATATATATTACTTCTCGCGAGTGTTTGCAACGCGCAAATATCTCGTAGATGCTACTTTTAACGCAATTGGTTTAGATTAAACTAATCGTTAGATTAGGTTTCGATTCTAACTATTAGAATCGACCCAACCCAACAATTTCAATCCTAGGAATCGACTCGAAACCCAAGTTGATTTCTACTATTTTAAAATTAATTCGACTCGACTCGAGTCGATATTCGATTCTAATATTAGGAATCGAGTCAAATTGCCAAGAAATCGAAAATTACATTATTATATCAAGAATTACTAATTTTAGATTTTTTTTTTATTAATAAAATGCAATATTTGCATCTATAGACTCTATAGATCTTATAGATACAATTTATTAATAAAATACATTATTTGCATCTATAGAATCTATAGAATCTATAGATGCGATTTAATTATTTTCTTTTTAAAAAGTAGAAATGCATTACTGTAACACATTATCTTATTATAATTCAAATAATTAAATATTATAAAATATATATTGACTATATATTGACTATATGTTAACTATTAATAATTATAATATAATTATTTAAATAGTCTTGACGATTTAGATCGATTTTTTGGGTTAGATTTCGATTTTATTACTAAATCTTAACTCGACTCGAATTGATTTTCGATTTCAACTTTAGGAATCGATTCGACTTTTTAGTTTCAACTGTTGGAACTAACCCGATTCGATTCGGTTCGATTAATCGACTCGAACTCGATTAATCGACCCGACGCGATTAATCTAGTTTAGATTCTATCTTGTTACAATAGTGTTTGCGCACGTGCTTCGACTCGATGCAACTATTACGTCTAGATCCCAAGATCAATTCCTTCTATGGCTATAAGTTAGACGATCGTGGGCGCAAAGTTTGGCGCCATTGCTTTGTTTAAGAGACCTAATAGTCGCACGTAGATGTGCTAGGGTTGGCGTGAGCACGTTGAGTGTAACACGCGCCCAAATTGCCATGTCGTCGCGGCGACCTCTAAGCACGTGCCAAGCACCATGCCAATAAGGCCTCTGAGTGCGCAACACACCAGGAATTCTTCGGTAACCCTGGCGTGACCCTAGATTGAACCCTGAGATAGCCCTAAAAAAAACCCTGGAGATAACCCTGAATCTCGGGACGAGATTTCTAGGAGAGGAGATAACTGTAACGAGTTAGTCTGCCTCTCTATATATATTACTTCCCGCGAGTGTTTGCAACGCGCAAACATCTTGTAGATACTTTTAACGCAATTGATTTAGATTCTATTCTATTATATTAGATTTGTTATTAAATAATACAAAATATATATAAATTTTAAAAAATTATAAGTAAATAAAAAATAAAAAATATCAATAAATATTAAAAAAAGTATAATTTTTTCTAGATTTTATAAACTACAACAAGAAATTTATTAAAAACTACTTAATAAATATAATATTATTAATAAATTTTACAAAAAAGAATATATATCGACAATTTTTTTTGAAGCTCTAAGCTACTCTAAGCAAGCTAGCAAAGCTAAGTAGAATTAAGCACTTAAGAGTTACTATATTCTAATCTCTTTGCAAATACAACTTGTAGAGCTTTAAATATAGCTAAGTATTACAAGTATAAATTGAGAAATACTAATAATAAGAGACTAAATAAGCTTTTGCAAGTGTCTCTTAACAAAATATTAAACTTTTGAAAAATAATTAGAATCTTTTTTGTTTTGTTTAACAATATTGTATTTGTTTATTAGAAGATACTATTGTTGTTCTTAATTTACATATAGAATATCTAGATTATTAAGATTTGTTCTTAAGATAAACTTTGTTCGAATCGATCGAATTTGCAATTTATACAATTTTGACGTTAACGTTAACGCAAGTATTTAACTATCGAACGTGTATTATAGATTGCAAATATTAAAACTTTTAAAGCTAAACTTAATTAAGATTGTTTTTAAATTGTTAAAATCTTAAAAAAAAAATCTAAAAATACAATTTTTGTATGTTTAGATCGATTTAGTCGATTATATAATTTAACTCTAATTCTAGACTTTCTTAGAAAGCTTAAAGAGTTTAGAGAGCTCTAGAAAACCTATATTAAGTTAAGTAAAAAAATAAAACGTCGATATACTATAGATATTAAAACTTATAAAAAAAAAGTTATTTTAAAATTTTAAATTAGAATATTTAAAGAAATTAATATTAAAAATATATAATTTGCAATTGTTAAATAGAATTAAAATTAATATACTAAATCTAGTTATTAATATATACTACAATTAAAAATATAAAAATATATAGTATTTAATAATATATATTTCGAAAAAACTTTTATTAGTTAAATAAAACTATAATATTTACAATAAAAAACTACTTGTTATTTTAGTTTTCTTAAAATTATAAAAAGTATATATAAAAGAATCATTAAAACTTATAATTTTTATAAATTATAAAAATCTTATATATTTTATTATTATTAAATAGTTTAATAAAAAACAAATATAAATATTAAAAAAACTTAAATAATACAAATTTAAAATATAATATATTTTAGATAAAAATAATAATAAAATAGATATACTTAACAAAAAAAAATTATATAAAAACAAAAAAAAAATTAATTATAATATATTTAAAATTAATAGAAATAAATTATTATTAGCAAACAAATATAAGTTAAATATTATATTATAAATATTTCGAGATAATACAAAGAAATTTTTAATAAAAAAAGAAAAACTTTAGATATTTATTAACAAAATTAAGAAATATATAAAAAAATACTATAATAAATTAT
>JAABUL010007535.1_pt1 | contig 11682 bp, 13 predicted proteins | sample 5559151 | NCBI WGS metagenome assembly JAABUL01 (sample SAMN10711876, study PRJNA513368) | rock metagenome | isolation source: Antarctica rocks | place: Antarctica: Victoria Land, Pudding Butte sud | reverse complement strand
GAGACTGTCCGTTCTTCTGTGTGTGAGGCCGAGGCGACTTGGGTTGATGGTTAGCCGGGGAATCGGTCTCCGAAGTGGATCTTGAGGCCTGCGCGCGCTGATGTCCAGGCGCGGTTCTTCGTCCAGCGGGCTTCGGCGCGGTGGATGGCGAGGTAGATGAGCTTGGTGGCGGACTGCTCGTCGGGGAAGTGCCCGCGGGTCTTGATCGCTTTGCGGACCTGGCGGTGCATCGCTTCGATCGTGTTCGTGGTGTAGACGGCCTTGCGCAGCTCGCCGGGCAGCGCCAGGAATGGCGTGACGTGCGTCCAGGAGTTGCGCCAGGCGGCGACGGCCGGCGGGTAGCGCTCCCCCCACTCCAGCTCGAAGCGCTCGAGCTCTGAGAGCGCGTCGTCGGCGTTGGCGGCGGTGTAGATCGGGCGCATGGCCTTGGCGACGGTCCGCTTGTCTCGGTAGTTGACATAGCGCAGCGAGGCGCGGATGAGGTGGACGATGCAGGTCTGCACCCACGCCTGCGGGAACACCGCTTCGATGGCGTCCGGGAAGCCCTTGAGGCCGTCGACGCAGGCGATCAGCACGTCCTCGACGCCGCGGCGGTGCAGGTCGTTGAGCACGGCGAGCCAGAACTTGGAGCCTTCGGTCTCCTGCCACCAGATGCCCAGGACCTCGCGGTCCCCGTCGCAGGTGACGCCGAGGGCGAGGTAGCAGGCGCGGTTCTTCACGCTGCGGTCCTCGCGGACCTTGACGAACATCGCGTCGAAGTAGACGATCGGATAGACCCGCTCCAAGGGCCGCGACCGCCACGCGGCGACGTCTTCCAGGACGGCGTCGGTGATGGTGCTGATCGTGTCGCGGCCGATCTCGGTGTCGTAGAGCTCTGAGAGGTGCGCGCTGATGTCGCGGACGCTCATGCCGCCGGCGTAGAGGCCGAGGATCTTCTCGTCCAGGCCCGCCAGCCGGGTCTGGCGCTTGGCCACGATCCGCGGCTCAAAAGACCCGTCGCGGTCGCGCGGGGTGCGCACCGAGACCGGGCCCAGGTCGGTCGAGACCGTCTTGCTCATGGCCCCGTTGCGGACGTTGGAGCCCGCCGGCGCCGCGCCGGGCGGGTGCCCGAGGTGCTCGGTCAGCTCGGCCCCGAGGGCCGCCTCAAGGACCCGGCCGGCCAGCTGGGAAAGCAAGCCCCCGGGACCGGTCAGCTCCTCCGGGCGCAGACCCTGGACGGCGTCATCGAGGGCCCCCTCAGGCAGCAGCTCGGCGAGGCGGTCAACAACCTCCTGCTCAGGCTGCTCGACATGTTCGACGCCCACTCCGGGGCGCCGCTTGGACTGCATGGAACTCATGGTGATGGGTCTCCTTCTCGGCCGCCCGCGCCGGCGGCCAAGACGCTCGCCCCTCCGGGGCTCCCGTCTCGACCGCCAGCGCAGCCAGTCGTTGATCGATCACCACGACCACACACACTTCACCGGACAGACCCTCGTGTCCGAACTCCCACGTCGCCCACGCCAGTTCCCGCGCGAGCGCGTCCACTCGGGCTTCGGACCAGTCAATGACAGCTGCCACTCGCCCTTCGGACCACACGATGTTGTCAGCCCAGAAGTCGCCGTGAATCACTCGGTGGGCGAAGGCGACGTCACCGCCGTGCGTAAACGCCTCGTGCCAGGCGTCGAGCTGTGCATCGCGCAATGTTGGCGGGTCATGGTCGCCAGACCAGAAGCGGGCATCCCACGGGCTGGGCTCGGGACGGTCGCTGGGCGCGCCAGCCACGGCGCCGTGCAGCAGCCCAAGCGTCACGCCGGCCGCCCTGACCTCCGCAGGATTATCGCGGTCGAGGCCGCGTCCTACCACGAACGGACGCACTGTCACCGTGGCACCCCCTGTGGAGAACGCGACAGCGCCGTCGACACCACGCAGCGGCAGGCAACATGGCGCCCCACTCTCGGCAGCCCGTCGCGTGACGTCCGAGATCCAGGTCGCCGTCGGCGGCGAAACTGAGCGGTCAGCGCGGACAACCAGGGGTCCCCGGTCGTCGCTCTCCAGGCGCCAGGACTCCGCCGAGACGTCGTATCCGCCGGGAAGTGGCTTCGCCGAGCGGACGTCGACCTGGTAACGCGCGCGGACTGCCTCCGCGAGCGCGGGCGGCAGCTTGCTCATTGCTGCCAGTGTGCCCAGCATCACGGCGCGCCGCCTTGAGTGAACCGGACACCCATGAGCGCGACCGCCACCACCACAGCCCCCTGGACGTCCTCGGCGAGCTCCGAGTCGGAGGGGAACGAGATCGCGAAGCCGAGCTCCTCCCGCGTGTAGAGAATGAGCTCTACGGCCATCGCTGCTCCCGGTACCAGCGGGGACCCCACCAGCGCGGATCCCAGAAGGAGAGGATCACCCCCGCCACCGCGAGCAGGAAGGCCAGCGGGCCCAGCGGCGAGCCCTTGGGGATCGCGTCCATCGCCCGGAGTCCGCCCGCGCAGAACAACAGGCCTCCCGTCGGCATGATCGTCCACCCGACGTTGGCAAAGGCCGGCGTGAACTGGATCGGCGGCTTGACGAGGCCCGACCAGACGACTCCCGAGATCACGAGCAGCACGACGCCGATAATCAATGCGCCCACGGCTACTAGAGCGCGGACGCGCGCCGCGCTGCCCAGCTGAAGCTCGGCGATTGCGTCGATGAGGTACTGAAGTGATAGCGGCGATGAGGCATGGTGCTGACCCTCCCGGACGGAAGTACCCCGGGGAACCACCTTTCCCCCACCTACCAGCCCGGCCGCGGCGCCACCTACGACCGAAGATCGCCCGTCGCGGCCGCGCTCACCGCGACCACCGGGGGGAAACGTAAGCGCGGAACCAAGGTACCGACGGCTCGAATGGCGAGTTGCGGAGCCGGATGGCGCCACAGGACGAGGCGTCGAGCAACGACGAGGCGGGCAGCAGCGACCGTGACGCGCACCCTGGAGGCAACTGCGCGTGGGGACCACCCGGAGGGCGAAGGCCCCCATGCTCGACCACCAGGAGCCCACCATGACCGCCCGCCCGCGCATCGTCATCACCGAGGACGACGAGATCCTGTTCGACTCCGCCGACCCGGCCACCTACACGATCCTCGACGACCCCCGCGACCTGCTCTCGCCGCTCCCGGACCCCGGCGTGGCAGACTGCGAGCAGCCAGCATGAACACCACGATCACCTTCCACGGCTAGGAGCTCGGCGTCGGCGCCGACGTCCTCGCGGCCGCGGGCATCAGCGCCGGCGACAACGTGATCGTCGAAGCCACCGACGAAGGCGTGCTCGTACGCCGCCAGACCGTCAGCGACGAGATCGACGCCGACTACGCCGCCGGCCGCTTCCGACGCTTCGAGTCCGATGAGGCCTTTCTCGCGCACCTGCGCAGCCTCGCCGGCGACGACGCCGGCTAGGCGCGCTCGTGCCCACCTACGACCTCACCACTCGCGTTTGGGTCTCACGCGCTCGAAACATGTTCAGTCTCTCTCGCGTAGCGCAGTGATTGCTGCGCGCACGGCCTGGTCGACGTGGCGGCGATCCTCGTCTTCGCCGGTCGCGATGGTCAGGAACAGGGCCTCCGCGGTCGTGTCGTACTCGACGCGCTCGGCGAGCACGGGCCGCGTGCGGCGCAGCTCTTCCTCGGTGAGCGCCTGCGCTCGGTAGTTGGCCTCGCCAGCGTCGGGATCCCCGCCGAGAATGGGGACGACATCCAGCTCGAGCGTCCATGATCGGTCTTCGGGGTCCTGTGACCAGACGTCCTGCAGCGGATCGGCGGCGGATCCGTCCAGGCGGACACGGTCATAGGGGAAGAAGCCTGGTTCCCCGGAGGCGTCGCGGGGTGGCGGCGGGCGTACCGCCTCCGCCTCGGCCAGACGCCTCGTGTCGCGTTCATCGGCGTGTGCGCTGTGGAGCGCGTACAGGCGTGGGGGCAGCAGCGCAGCGAAGGCCTCACCGGAGATGTCGCGGGGACCGAGCACGATTCTCTCGCCGACGAGACCTTCGAGCGAGGTCAGCGCTCCGAGCGGTGTGACGTCCACGACGAACGCGCCGCCGTGCGCGGTCAGGTGCAGGTGCGTCGGTGCTCCAATCCGCTCCCACGCCAGCCCGGCGACCACCGCGGGCAACTGTTCGGCATCACCGGTCAGGTACAGGTCGCTAAACGCCGGCAGTTCGGCGAGGCCTTGCTCGCCCGTCACGCCGGCGTGCAGCTCGAGCTTGACGGCGTACAGCTCCCGCAGGCCCGCGCAGAGGGCAGCGAGGTCCAGTGGTGCGTCGGCGATCACCTGCAGGACGCCCAGCCCTGTGAACCGCTCGATCCCGCGCAGCACCCCGGGCGGCGCGTGCTCGACCCGTAGCTCCCCCGCCCGTGCCGCGGTAGCCGGGTCGGCGTGCTCGAGCGTCAGTTCCCTTGACGCCCATGTGTAGGACGCAGTATCTGTGCGCTTGAGCGCAGAAGCCATTGCCCGGGCTGCTATCCCGCACAGTTGCGGCGCCGCATAAACGGATTGCGAGCCCGCGAGAAGTATGCACCGCCAATCAGCTCAACGCGGCCAAAGTCGACCGACAGGCAGTAGTTACTCTTGTTCGCGGCGCTGATCTCGTTGCGGCGGTTGCGCAGCTGCCCGATGCCGGGGTTCCTACGGGGCTGGTCGAGATTCTTGTTGAGATTTCGATGGGTGCGCCCAAAGCCGTACTTCTCGATCAACACCTGCTCGACCTGGCGTGCCTCGGACAGGCTGAGGAAGTTCAGATGACTGAGAGCGAAAATGCCGTCGTGCTTGCCGGCAGCGGCACCGACCAGGTCGGCGAGCAAGCTGCCCGCCACCCGATACGCCGCGCACCGCGCACGAAAGCTGCGAGAGATCCCGACGTAGACGACGCGGTCGTTCTTCTTGGCCTCGTAAACGAGATAGGCGTACCTGCCCTTCGGATTGCGCCCCGGGCTCTTACAGGTCCGCCGCCCAGGGTTTTTCGTCTTCGGCCGCGGCTTGGTCTTATCGGGTCGCTTCATCGGCGGATCTGCGTGGCAGACTCGACAGAGGCCCCGAGGGGCCGCGCGAAAAGCGCGGTCGCTCGAGCTGCGGGCGCCGTAGTCGTTTCGCGCGATCACGCGGTAGCTGTGCGACCCGGCGCGGACGCGCATCTTCGCCGTGGTTCGCGGCCCGGTGTTCATGCGGTGGTGGTCGACCATCAGCGTGTAGCGCTCCGCACGCGCCGGCGCCCGCCACCTGAAGCTAACGCTGCCCGCGCGCACGGTCGCGTGTGCGCGGGGCGAGAGCAGGACCGGGGGTCCGGGAGGACGCGTGTCGCCGCCCGGGGGCGGAGGCGGCGGAGGCGGCGGAGGGCTTGCCGTGGGGGCGTTGATCGTGTCGTCGATCAGGGTGACGGCGCCGTTGCGCGCCAGCGCGCGTCCGTTCAGCGTGACCCCGGAGTTGATCGAGATCGACGTCAGGGCGAGGATCGTGCCGGCAAACGTCGAGGACGTCCCGAGCGTCGCGGAACTCCCGATCTGCCAGAACACGTTGCCCGGCTTGGCGCCGCCGATCAGGTTCACGTGGCTGTCGACCGCGGTGGTCAGCGCGGAGCCGACCTCGAACACGAACACGGCGTTGGGGTCGCCCCGGCCGTCGAGCGTGAGCGTTCCGGTCACCCCGAGCGCGGGGGTGGCCCCGGTCTTGTACACGCCCGGCGCGAGCGTCTCACCGCCGACGTCGGCCGGCAGCGCCTGCGGCGGCTGGCGCCCGGCGGCATCGTTGTACGCGGCCGTCAGATCACCCTGCGCGGACATCGCGAACGCATCGCCCGCATGCGCCGTCCCGCTCACCATGCCGGGCGGAAACCCCGTCAGCGAGGTCCCCGGCCACACCCCGAGATCACCATTAAGCGTCGTGAACCCCGTGCTCGTGACCGTCGAACCCGCCAGCGCCGCATAGCTGCTCGCCGCCCCCAGGGGAACCGGCAGCTGCCCCGCGAACGCGTCACCCGCACCCAGCGCCAGCGAGCAGCCGGCGGCCAGCAGCGCCACGCGACACGCTCCGACCCGAAACCTGTTGCCTCCGGTTCCGCGTGGCGACGACAGCGGCCGACTGAACGTATGGGCAAGCATCAGAAGATCTCCTCAGGCTTGATGCGAGAAGATCTGCGAAGGTCCGCTCACGACTGATCCGCATGAAAGACAAGCGGCAAGGACGACCCTACACGACCGCGGCCGACCGCGGTGTTGTCTCCTTGTGAGCGCCCGCCCAGGGAGCCGCAGCGCTCGGTCGACTGGTTTCTGAGGCACCAAGAGGCGTCGAGGCACGAGTTCGCGGGGTTCGTCTAATGCGTCCCGCCGCTTTGGCCCGTTTACACAGTCGACCCCTCTCAGGTCAGCGCCCTCTCACGACCCGGCGCGATCCACCCGTCAGGCGAGCGCCATGAACGGCTGACCGCAGCCGCCGCAGAGCACGCCGGCGAGCTCGTACACGCTCGGCGCATCCGCAGACGCCGCGCCGGCGCGCACGCACAGACGTACGTCGGCGCCGAGCGCGAGGCCGTACCCGGCGCGTCGTCAGCGAGTTCGCCCGCCGCTCCTCCCCCCTGGCCGCTGCCTCCTGGCGCCCCGGGCCGTCCGTGGTGCTCGGAGTCGCGCACGTGGACGATCGCCACGCGCAGCTGCTCAACCTCGGCCGCGTAGCCGGCCACCGTCACGTCCGGGACAGTGGTCAGCGACCATCCGATTGCGGGGTCGCGCTCGATGTGCAGGCCGAGCTCCTCGCCGAGCCCGCGGAAGCGCGCGTTGTGGTAGGCGCCCGCGCGGCTCGTGTCCTTGACCTCCCGCGTGACCGCTAGGCCGTGTGCGGCCTCGTGCAGCAGCGTTCCGAGCACGTCGACGGGGCCGTGCGCGAGGCCTTCTCCGCCGACGAACAGCTCGGCGATCGCCGCGGCGTCGACGGCGGGCACGGCCGGCCGCCAGCGCGCGGCGGCGTAGTGACCGAGGCGCAGCTTCCCCGGCCGGGCGCCTAGCGACCCGGACCCCACCGTCACGATCACCGGCGGGACGTCGGGATGACGCCGGCGGATCTCCGCCCACACCTCCTCGAGCACGCCGACGAGCGCCGACGCCCCCACCTCCTCCACGATTTGATGCGGCCGACTCAATGTCATGGGAAGCCTAGTCCCAGGAGGCGCGATGTTCACCCCCGTCTGGCGATCGCGTCTCGACGACGCTCCGCGGGCGAACCAGCGCGCAACGCGACCTGGAGGCACTGCGCGTGGTGGCCACCCAGAGGGCGAAGGCCACCATGCTCGACCCCCAGGAAACCACCATGACCAACGCCCGCGGATCGTCATCACCGAGCACGACCAGATCCTGCTCGACACCGCGGACCCCGCCACCTACACGATCCTCGACCACGCCGCCGACCTCCTCGCCGCGCTCGGCGACGACCTCGCCGCCCGCTTCGAGCGTGACCTTGAGCAGGCAGCCGCCTGACCCGCGAGTGTCGCTACGCCGCGCAGGGCCTCCGAGCTCGGCCCACGCGGGGGGGCGAAGCGGTACTCGGTCTGCGGATCGATTCGATAGCCCCAACAACCGCACACGCCCGTACACCCCCGCCGAAGGCGACGAGCTCGGCGGGACGCATCGCGGCGAGAGATCGACACGAGCTCGGCGGGACGGGGGCACCACGCCCGAGTGCCTCGCGTCAGCCCCGCATCGTGGGTTGGCCGTCCAGCCCCGTCACCCAGGCATCGTGGGTTGGCGACCGGCCGCCGCCGCGCCGTACACACCACGCTGTCTCCCCGCCCCGGCGCCCCAGGGGACAGGTGTCCCCTGGCTTTGCTATGCTGTCTCCCATGAGCACGCCCGTGATCGCCGGAGAAGTCGTCGGACCTGCCCTCACGAAGGGCGAGGCTCGCCCCCTGGAGACCCAGGCCAAGCGCCACTTCCGCGCCGCGGGTCGCAACCTCGCCCGCTTCGCCGTCGACCTGCGCCGCCTGCAAGACGGCCAGGCCCACCTCACACGCGGCTTCAGCTCGTTCGGCACTTACGCCGAGCACACGTTCGACGGCCTCTCGGCCGCCAACGCGAAGAAGATCAGCGTCCAGGGCGCCGTCCTGCTCGTCCTCGAGCGCCACCAGCGCATCGCCCTCGAGGGTCCCGACCTACCCGGCGCCACCGGCCTACGGGCGCTCGCAACTGTCCTGGCGCGGCACGGCGAGCGCACGATGCTCAAGGTCTACGACCGCGCCGCTCTCCTGCGCCCAGGGCGAGCCGTCGTCGACGTCACCGTCAACGACGCCGTCGCGCAACTCCTCGCGCCCACCCTCCCCGCGGGCCCAGACCCCACACCAGGCGTAGACGAGCCCATCGACGACCAGGACGACGACGAGGACCGCGATGAAGACCCCGAAGCCGTCCACGAACTCCACGACCGGCTGATCGAGATCCGCCATGCCCTCGACGACCTCGGCGCGATCACCGCCACGCTCGGCGCCACCCGCGGACGCCAACAGGCCCAGCGCATCCTCGACGAACTCCTCGGCGAGATCGGCGAGCTCCCAGACGCACTCGCCGCCGCGATCGACGCGCAGTCCGCCTGATGGCTTCCCCCCCACGCCAAGCGACCTGCTGGTTCCGGGAGCGCGCGCGTCGTGAGCGAACGGCCACCCTCAGCCGCTAACAGCCAACCACGCCCATCGTGAGCGAAGTCCCACCCTCCAGAGAGCTCGCCCGGCGGTCTCGCGCGCTGTCAGGCGGCGGCTAGCGCGAGCTGACCGACGCTCCGCGGCTGCTCGACGTCGTTGTGCGGCTTCCGGCGCACCACCCGGAGGAAGCTCGGGAGCCCGCGCCCGCCGTGCGCCTCGAACGCGCAGAAGTCAGCATCGGCGCGACGTACGCGCTCGCCCGCCTGATTGAAGGTGCGCCGTCGCGCGCCGTCCGCAGCCGCCGTAACGCCGAGGGCCCGGCAGTGGCCCTCGGATAGCTCGACCTCGACGCACTGGAGGACCGGATCCTCGATCGCGGCGCGGTAGGGGATGCGCGGAGACGTAAATACAAGCCACAGCGCGAGCGCCACGCCGCGCAGCTCATGAACTTTGGTCCAGTCGAAGCGCTGCAGGTCGCCCTCGCCCAAAGCGCGGACGTAGGTGTCGTTGAGTTGCCAGCCCACCGTCCCCGGCCCCTTGTCGCCCAGCAGCTTGCCGAACCCTCGCCGGTCAAGCTCATGATTGCCCGAGGACGCGGTGAGAAGCGCCTGGTCGAAGTGCAGATCGGACACCAGCCGCATCACGGATATACCGTCCGACGTGCCGCCCTTGACGCTGTTGTATCCGGGCAAGTGAAGCTCGGCGCGCCAGAGGACCATGAGCGCCTGCACGAGCCGTCTCGTGTTGTCACCGCCAAGCTTGTTGCCCCAGATGAGGCGCCCGAGATGGCCAGCCGTGCTCTGCCCCCGCCCGTCGATCGGGTGGTCGAAAGCCACGTGCAGGGTCACCAGCGCCATCCATACCTTCAGCGGCAATTCGCCGAGCGTGGCGCCTACCACTCTGGCCGTCGACGTCAGGATCTCGCGCTGGTCGATCACGAGCGCTCCCGCAGGCCCCTCGGCGAAGAGCTGGCCGGCATGCGCCGCACCGTTAGGGTCCATCCACCCGGGCAGGACAGACGCGGGGCGCGAGTACGCCAACGGCGACAGCGAGCGGCGAGGAACGGCCTCCATGACGGCAAACCGTACGACGAAGCACGGTCGGACAGGGCGCCTTCGTGAGGGAACCGCCACCCTTTGTGAGCCGACCGCCACCCTGACTTCGCCTCCGTGAGCCGACCGCCACCCTGACTTCGCTCGTGAGCGGAGCGCCACCCTCGGCGTACCAGCCGCTCATGAGCGAACCGCCACCCCCGCGTTAGCGCGCCGACGGCACACCGCCAGCCCGTCGAGCGTGAGCGAACCACCCCGTCCCCCCCTAATTGCCGACTGCGGCAATCACGAGCGTGAGCGAACCGCCACCCTCCGCGGGACCCTGCCGCGGCCGGTTATGTAGCGGCCGTCCGTGAGCGAACCGCCACCCTCCTCCGTCCACGCGTCGGTGAGCGAACCGCCACCCTTCGTGAGCCGACCGCCACCCTCCGTGAGCCGACCGCCACCCTTGCGGAACGCCGCTGTACTTGACGACGCTGGTCGTCAGTGGCACGCCGCCGACGCCCCTATGCCGACCTGGCGCCGCCGTGAGGGGGCCACCTCGACGACGAAGGCCCCGCCCGCCTGGGCGAGGCCTTCGCAGACCGCCGCGCCTGGCAGGGCGCTGGCGGCCGACAACTCGGCTCTGGTCTGGAGCGAGCCCGCACATCCTACGGGCGCGCCGCCTCGTGTGGTCGCGTGCGGGCAGGCGCAGTGCTCGCTGAACGTGCCGCCCAGCGCGGGAGGCGGCCCGGCGAGGGACGCGTCTGGTACCCCGTCAGCCGCGCGCCGATCCCGGCAGAGCCCGGCCGTGACGTCGTCATCGCGCGGGTGCAGCACGTCCGCCGCCAGCGCGGTCGGCGGACCGCCGGGGACGATCGCCTGGAGACCGGCGTCTACGCCGTCAAACGGATGCTGTGGCGGCTCGGGCACGGCCAGCACACCGGGACCTACGCGTGCTCGGTCGATCAGCTCGTCGCCGGCCTCGGACCCCGCGTCGGCTGGGGACCGCCCCCGCCCCGCGACTCACCCGGGCGCCGCGCGTACTTTCGCCGGCACCGTGCGTCGCTGCAGCGCTGGCTGGACTGGCTGCAGGCCGCGCACCTGATCCGCTACCACGGGGAGCTCGACGAGCACGGCTACTGGTGGCGGACCACCGTCGAGCTACTGCCCCCGCCGCTCGTCGACGTCAAGGACCTCGCGTGCGCGCGCGAGCGGATGAAGGGCTGGCCGGCGCGCGACACAGCGCGGCGTGGCCGCGCGTGCCCGCCGCGCCGCTCGCTGCAGGCGATCCGACGCCACGCTCAGCAGCCGGCCGTCCAGGCTCGCCGGCAGCTCGCGCTCGAGCGCGCCCAGCACGTCCACGAGGGCCGCCGGCGCCGTGGCGTCGACGCCGCGCTCGGCATCAGCGCCGACAGCCGTGAGAGCCATAAGAAAGATCTGAGGCATCCCTACGGGGCACCTCCTACGTCGGTGCACCAGCTGGTCGCCCTCGAAGCGCTTCCGACGTCTCAACCCTCGTCTCAGAGCCCAGCGCCAACCATCACTGAGGGCTCAGCGTTCGCTGCTCATGCGGGCGCACACGCACGCGAGGCCAGCCCAGGCCCCCCGATCCTCCTAACCCTGCCGGAAAGGCACCGGGAGACCACCAGTGCACCTCCCAGCGCCGTCGGGCACGGCTTTGACCCCGCGGCAGTGCTAGCCGCCGTGAGCGACGGCGAGCAGCGCTTCGCGGCCCGCCGGGACCTATGCGCGCAGCACCTCGCCCGGCGGGCGGCGGAGATCGCGGCGTGGCCGGCCGCTCGACCGTGGCCCTGGGGACGGCTGCGCGAGGCGTGGGCGGTATTCCGCGACGGCGCCACCGTCGTCGGCGACACCGGGCCGCGGCCCACCGTCGGGCCAGGGTCTGTCCGATGAAGTGTGTGTGGTCGTGGTGATCGACCAGCGGCTGGCTGCCCGGCCGGTCAGGACGGGAGCCCCGGAGGGGCGAGCGTCTTGGCCGGCGTGGCGGGCGGCCCGGAAGGAGA
>JAABUL010007534.1_pt1 | contig 11682 bp, 14 predicted proteins | sample 5559151 | NCBI WGS metagenome assembly JAABUL01 (sample SAMN10711876, study PRJNA513368) | rock metagenome | isolation source: Antarctica rocks | place: Antarctica: Victoria Land, Pudding Butte sud | reverse complement strand
GACCGCATCTTTGTGGCCGTCGCCGGCTTTGTCACGCGCCGGGCCGACCAGCGCTGGGCCGATCAGTGCCAAACCGTGTTCCCTGTAGCGGCGTAAGAGGGAGTTTTATTCTGCAATGAGTCTAGTGGGCGGTGCCGATCGTTGCCGCGCTGGCGACGGCGCTGGTGGCCGATAGTGAATGACGACGGCGACGCCTAAGGGAGGCCGTCAGCGGTCGCGCACGGGCAGCAGGCCACACAGGACAGGCATAACCCGGCCTGCGCAGCTCCACGCGACAGTCCTACTTTTACGCAAACGACGACTCGGATACCCGCACCGTACACATACAGGTCGTTTCTATACTACACTGACTTTGGCAGTGGTAGTGAAAAGGTGAAGACAGTGCGCTTGAACAGGACTGGTGTGATAAGAACCATAATGGCCGCGACCTTGCTGGCATGTATGTTGGTAGCGAATCCAGATCAGCGCAACGCGCATGCTGCAACACTACTCTTGCCGCCGCGTTCCGTGTTCTTCCTCCCGCCGACCCTGACTGGCCCGCCCTTTGCCGTGTACGGATCGCAAACATCTAGCACATCCCACTTTCCAAGCGGCGATGTCCTGATGACCTATTGGTGGTCTGTCTTGCCGGTAGGCATGAATAAGCCATCCACGGGCACATTCAGTGTGATGGTGATGCGCAGCGCGGCGCTGGCCGCGACCAAAAGCGCGAACCTCGATTCTTTGGCATCCCACGGTTGCATTGGCAATGATGCGGGGTGCAGCACAACCAGTCCTCCAAACACGCCGCTACTCGGGAAACCGGCTGGTGGGTGGTTACGCGGGGTGTGCAGCCAACCGACATATTGTGCCTTTGGAGGCGGTGCCGCCTATCGTAACGTCTTCTTTATGGTCGAAGTTGATTGCGAGGGGGCGCATGCCTCACGCTGCACAGGATGGACGGACCGCTTAATCCGCCTCTTGGTCGGCCACCTGGAAATGTACGCGGGTGCGCCCGACACGACCACGAACGAACCGCTAGCACGAGAGCCGGCCATCATGCGCCCCGTAGAACCCGCGCCACTTTTGCCACCCGCGTCACTCTTCCACTTCACGGACCTCGGCCACTATAACGGTGATGTGTACTCACACATAGACCAGGGCATACGCATTGATGACTGGACGCTTACCCCCTCGGGATTCACGGGGAGTGTAAGCGCGATGTACCACCTATTCTTTTACCGTAACAACAAGGACGCCTTGGCCGCGAACCAGTCTATAGAGGCCAAACTAACCAGTGCTCTTTCGCCGGCAAACCCGCAACAGGTTGACCTGCACCGCACCGAGTTAAATCCCCCTGAGCTCCAAGCCTGGATGCTTGCCTTACCCAGCATCCATTGCAACACGGATGCCGGTTTTGTTTTTCGCAACATCGTTGTCCTCATGGGAGTCAGCGCTCAAGACGACGCGGATATATGCTCCAGCAAGGTGCAGTGGACAGCCGACACGGAAACGCGCATCTTGAACGCTGCCGCAGCCTACGGCGCTACGCACTAAACCACAAGAAGCCACAAGCGCCGACTAGTTTATCGCTCAAGGTCGGGAACGCTGTCTGGTGCTCATGCGTCCTACTCATTAGCAAAGGTCATTAGCAGCGGCCAGTCCTCCCCGCATCGGAGCCAGCGAGTCATACACAACGGCCATTATGCTATCTTAATGTCAGTCAACTTTTAGCACCTTTGTTCGCAATTTATCAGATGAGGTGATCGCGTGATTCAAGAGACTCCCTTCAAGATTGACGAGTTGTCGTTCCGAGCGGGCAATTCTCAACCACGGACGTCACCCGGTATCCTCTCGGACAAACAACTCGACGGTATCGAGTTCATCTTCCGCACGTATAGCGATGAGCAAAAGGACCAAATCGACACGCTCTTTGCACGCGGAACGGTGACTGTCGAAGACCCGTTCTCCGGCCGTACCTACGAGGCGACGATCCATCTAGACACGACATCGTACTCGCCGGGCATGCCCGAGACAACCTACAGCGGATACGTCAATGAGATTGACCATGCGCCCCACGTCGATGATATTGAGATCGACGGACGGCGCATGAGCCCCCTGCACTACCACGAAGAAGCGAGAGATGGTGCTGTCTTCCGGCGCGCCTTGTTACGCCTCTCGGGTGACGAGATAGACTGGATTCGCCCCCTCATTAAAGCGGGCACAACAACCTTAAAGAGAGTCGGCGTCGACGATGCCCCTTTGCACCTACAATTCGTGGGCAGGCCCTACTGGTCGGTTCACAACGATGACGATGGTAAAACCATCTACTATAAGCAAATCGTCAACTTCGCCAACCCCGCCCCGCCTGATGTCGTCGCCCCTGACAATCCCTACAGCCTGCTCGCCAAGGCGCCGGATCAGGAGGCTTTACGTATCGGGCTCGTCTACCTTACTGCCCAATTTGAGGCGCTAGTAAACGAGCTTAACCGCGACGGCACCCTTTCCGATGCTGCGAAAGCACGGCTCTTGACCGGCGACATCATATCCATAATTGGCAAAGATCGGGCTGAAACGATCCCTTGGCTAACCGTTCACCTTGATGATGCCGAAGCCCAATTCAACTAATTCAAACGGTAGAGGCTCTGTGGCCGCCCCACTTACCCCTCCACGCATTTGGGGGAGGGTAGGCACAAGGCAAGGCCATAGTATAGCGTAAGAGTTACAAGCCCGTGTGAAACAGGCGTGCTTCGTGTTCTATGTGCAACATTAGGAGGTCTTTAACCATGGACAAAAGCCAATGGATACGCATTGGTGATGATGCGTATAATCTAGACCACTTCAGCGACATTCAGTTTGGCCAACATGCTGATACTGGTGATTTTATTGCTGAGATGACAACGGGTACTCTCAACACGCGAAGTATCATCGTAACGGGTTCATATGCTCGCGAGCTGCAAGAGTACATACGCCGTGAACTCCCGTCGATTGGAGATAGCGCCGGTACTAGTGGGTCACGCCCCATTTAGGTGGAATTGATGCGTAGCAGCCCATCGCGGTTGCTACGCACCCCGTGACGCTCGTTGACTAGCCGGGGGTGGCAATTTGACCAACTCCAGTTAATTGGGGCGTGACCCACTAGTTAGCCGTTCCGACCGCTGTGCCCCAATCATACGTATCGTCATCCTCGTCATCCGCAGCCCGCCCTGCGGCTGTCGGCCAGCGGCGCGGCGCGGGTTTGTCGGGGAGTCGAGCCTCTTGTGCGCGCTCAGTACGTCAGGTCATGTCAGGCGGCGGCGGTGTCGTCGTCGAGCAGACAGACATCAACCGCACAGGGGCGACCATCACGGTCCACCCCGTCCACAAACGAAAGATGCGTCCCCTCCTCTAAATCATCGAAGGAGACGCCGCGCAGGGCTCGCGCATGGAAGAAGAGCGCTTCCCGGCTATTATGGGGCGCGATGAAGCCAAAGCCGCGGTCGCATACAAGGCGTGTGACCGTACCGTCGCGCCGCGCGGGCTGCATATTTGCTACTGTGTCGTCGTCCATGGTCCTGGTGTTATCCTCTTCGTTGGTGATAAGCGCGGGGTTTTGGCCCACCGCCTGTTGTGTCTGTAACGCAGCCATCGGACTAACATCGACGGCGCGCGCCCTCTCCCCCACATTGCCGGGCGATTCGCGGTAGCGCACACGATCGCCTACGCGCAGCCGTGCAAACAGGTCGCCGGCGGCGAGCCCCGATGGAGCCAACCGGGAGAAGTGGAAAAATCTCTCGGGGCCACCCGCAGCCGGGCATAGGAAGCCGAAGCCGTGCCCAGGGCCGCCTCCGGCCCGCAATCCGGTGATGACGCCTTCGAGCGCCGAGCGCTGCACGCCGAACGCGGCGGGACCCTGCGCGGTCATAGCCACCTCGAACGTCATATGGTCTCCTGTGCGCAGATCCTCGATCGGGGTGCCCCCTACGACCGCGCTGGCATGAAAGAAATAATGGCCACCACTTTCGGCCTCAATGAAGCCGTACCCGTGTGTTTGACCTAATGTGAGCACGCGCCCTTGCATCTCTACCGTACCTCCATCACACGTCCTCACGGGCCGCCCACGACTATCGACGAGCGGCCCTGAAACGCCTACCGTGCAGCACGCCGCCGCGCCGGCTTGTCGTCCTCCTCTGCCTGTTCGGGCTGCGTGGACCACGCCGGCGGCTCTGGCATGGCGTAGCTCTCGATGAGGGCCGCGCCCTTGCATTCCCACACCGCTGCGGACGCGGTGTGGGACACGGTGTGGGCTTCTTCCTGAATCTCTTTCAGCCGCGCGTCGGCGAACATGTGGACGTACCGCCGCGCCAGGTCGACCCGCCGGGTTTGCCACTCGTTATGCAGCTCACGTTGGCGCTGATCATACTCGATCCCTGTGATGTCGCGCCGTTCCCTGTAGCGCGTCTTGAGGGCTTCCAATCTAGCGTTATAGAGCGCCTTGGCCATCTCTTCGAGACGCTGCTGCTCGCGCTGGATCGCGTCCTGACGTGCCCTGATGGCCGTGCGCAGCGCAATCGGTGGGTCGACCAGAACCATGATCTTCCGCGCTTCCCATTCCCGGCGGTGCTTGATACTGAGGTCGGCATCGCGCGCCTGGTTAATCAGCGTGTTTTGCACCTGCTGGAACGCGGCGTCCGCCATCGTTTGTGGTGAGTTGAAGTTAGTCATGCTATCGTGTCCCCCTTTAGCCAAGGATCTCGTCAATACGGCGGTAGGCCCTCGTTAGTCGCGCCTCAGTGAGCGACGACATGGCGGGGGTGGCCGGTGCGGGCCGTGGATCGGACCGAGCCACGCGAGCAGCTATGGCTGCTCCCAGTTCGTCCATGCGCTCACGCATGCCCAAAGCGTCGTCTGAGGTTGGCATCGGATCGTACCCATAGCCTTCGTAAAGCTCTGTGTTGAACGACTGCGACTCACGGAGCACCGTGGGCGGCGCGGCGCGGCGCGCGGCCAGTACACGACGCGCCGCGCCGCTTTTATCGAGGACGCCTTGGATGTCGTCCAACACCGATGTCCCGTTACCGGGTTGTGCCACCGCCGCCGGCTCTGGGGTGGATGCGCGGGTAGGCGAAAGCATGTCGTCGAGCATGGCGTGTAGCGTGGTCGCCGTTGCTGGCGTGGGTCGATTGGTTGTGGTGCTCATTAGTCTGTTTCCTATTAGTGTGCGGCGGTCACTTAACCGCCGAAATAGCGACGCCACTCCGATAGCGCCTGTCGGTGGGGGTCCAAGGGTGCCTCACCGGCGATGTGCACGCGGTAGTCGCCTACGATGTCCTCCAGGTAGACGATCTCCGTGGTCTCAATCTCGGGGGCTCCTTGTGTTGCCAGGCCAATCGCCGTCACGAGGTCATCGTGGGTCCCGACCCGGAAGGCCCCATACTGCTCATTGGCGTCCTCCGACACCTTAATCTCGTAGTTCAGCAATTCCTCCGTCAGGGCGGCCGCCTCGCCCGTCTTGGGCAACAGCAGCCGGTCGGTCTGTAAGAGGGATTGAAGGCGGGACACGAGCCACCCTTTACCGAGCGCGACGCTGCCATCCTCGCGCTCGGTGCGCCTATCGCCGTGCGTGAAGTAGACGGCAATAGGCTGGACACCCGCGCGCGCGAGCAGGTCGACCACCGGCTGGCCCACGCCCGTCGCGTCTACATAGAGGACGATCTCCGGCAGCGCGACCGTCGCCGTCTGGTAGACACCATTCACCGGGTCGTATTCCATCTGTGGCCCCTGCGGGGGCGCCGCTCGTTTATGGAGATTCGTGACGACACCGGCGATGCGCTCGGCAACGACGGGGTACGCGGTGCCCAGCGGCAGGCGCTCGGTGCGGCGGATGGTGTAGCGCTCTTCCACGCCACGGCCGTTCGGGGTCGCCTGCCACACCGTTTCGGCCACGGCGATGGCCGTGGGGTCCCGCTTCTGCCCGATGTCCACACCGATCGTTATAGGTCCCATACGTCAATGTCCTCCCTAAAGGCGCGCTCAACGTCTTCACGCCGGAACGCCTGCGTCTCAGCCTCGCTGAACTGACACATGTACTCCTGGTCGTACCACCACTCTCCCATGTTGCGCCGCTCTTCGGCCAGGAACTCCTCCGAGATGCGGGGACACAGCGGCGCCGGCACCTCGTAGCGCTCCCACGGCTCCACGCCTCGCCACGCCTCGTAGAACCATCCCCGCGTGCCATGGGGCGTGGACAGGGCCAGCATCCGGCCCCCGCTGACCGCCAGCATGGGCCGGACGCTCATGTACAGGCTCTCCGCGACCCAGGCCGCCTCGTCGATGACAAGGAGGTTGACGCCGCTGTACCCGCGAATGTTGCCGTCCTTCGAGCCGGGTAGGCTCACGATGCGGCTACCGTTATCGAGGGTCAGTGTCAACGCCGTCTCGGATTCAGGAGCGACCGGACGCCCCAGATCCCGATAGACGCCGATGCACTTCTTGAACAACTCGCCACTTTGACGGAGCGAGGGCGACAGCAGCAGTACGAGGCTCCCGGCCGTGTACAGGGCCGTGTGCAACGCCACAACGCTCGTGATCGTTGACTTTCCCGATTGGCGGCTACAGTTGAGCAGCAACCGGGCCGCCGTGGAGCGCAACACGGTGGCCTGCCACGGGTCCGGCGCCAAGCCCACCTGCTTGGCCAGGAGCACCGGATCGAGGGCGCGGGCCAGGTCGGACGCGATGGCCGATGAGACAGCCATCACGCCGCCCCGGTCACAGGACCGGCCTCAATGGACACCAGGGCGGCTGTGACGGCCCGCCGCGCCTCGGGATGGGGCGCCAGGGCCGTAAGCAGCGCGGCGCGTACCTGCAACCACTCAGGGGCCATGAGGACGTTGACCTGGGGCCGCTCGTCGAGTTGCCCCAGCAGCTTCGCCAGGAGCTGCGTCTGCCCGGTAAGCTGCTGGGCCGTCTTTAGCACCAACTCGCGCGGGTCGGCATACTTCGTGTCCCAGCGCTCTACGGCCACGCCAGAGCCCTCCACGCGGGCCAGGAGCCGGTCGAGTGACTCCTTGCGGCGCTGGGGCCTGCCGTCGTCCCCTGGGTGCTCGTAGGTCACGAGGATGTCTCCGGCGCGTGGGCCGATGTCGTAGCGCGTGGGATCGTCGGCGTCGCGTAGCCAGCGATCGCAGGCGTCGAAGAGCAAGTTGACGCGCTGGAAGCACCGAGCCAACTCCTCCATCACGTCAAGGGCGTGCGCCCCGTCGGCGACTTGCCGCGCTTCGGTGAGCGTTTTAGGCAGATGCGCCGCTTTATGGCGCTCTACCGCATCCGGTGAAACGCGGTATAACGCGGCAACTTCTCGGCACGCTGTCCCACCCACCAGCGCCCGGTCAATGGCCTCGTGCTCTGGACGCGTGCAGATGGTACAGACGCGGGGCATGGTTTTCTCCTAGTCGTCGATCGCTACAACCGCGTCCTCAGCAGCTGCCAAGACACGACTCGACAGCGTTGAGACATCGGTCAGCAGCGTCATGACGCGAACCAAGCAGGTCCCGATGTCTCCCGGCGAGGCCATGCCCTCGCTCGGATCGTCGGGGACAAGTCCCCTGCACGCCGTCTGGGCGGCGTTGACTTTGAGCTTGAGCTGGCGGTCGATCTCGTGCGCCGCATCGAGGCGCTCGCGGTACGTTCTACTGGTTGTCTGAGCCATACTTATGCTCCCCGTCGATACGACGCGGCGGCGGCGTTCCGTTTGGCGATCGCCGGCGATACACCCTCATGCTCCTCGTCGTCATCGCCAGTAGCGCGTGAAATCAGATGGACCGGGTGATTGAGCAACCACTCAACGTCGTCCTCATGGACTAAAACGCCTTTCCCAATGCCCATCTGGTAATCTATGCCGCTGACGATCAACCTATCCGCGAGCGGTTGATAGGGCGTATCAACCCCACGCAAGGCACAGGCAGCGGCGTGGGCCGCTCTCTGCTCGTCTTCTGACATGCCGGGGATGGTGGCCTGAAGCTCGGCCACGCGCGACTCGTTGTCTTCGTCTGGCACCGTGACGGTGATGGAATGCGCGACGAGGGGGCCTGGAAGTCGGCTGCCTCGATAGACGAGCACCTCTTCCTGCGGCTCCCTTCTCTGCCTAGATGTGACCGTGCGCCGGCCCGCGTTTGGGTCGGCCAGGTGCGCCAGGTCACGATCTAACTTAGTTTCGGCCTGGAGCGTGTCGCCTTTGGCAAGGGCGCGTTGCTCGGCCGCGAATCGCGCTTCATCGGCGCGTGAGAGGGGTGTGGGCAGCGCGTCGACCACGCTGTTTCGCGGAACGCGTGTGACCGCTGCCTTGGCGCTGACGGCGCTTGCACGTTCGCTGCGGCTGGGTTTCGTGGGTGTGGTTTGTCGGCGTGGCATGTCGTTTTTCTCCTTGTGGGGTGTTGGTGTGTGATCCGCCGGCAACACAAGGCCGGCGCGTTTTAACTGGCAGCGTATCTTGGCGTAGGCGCGGTAGTCGCTGGCCGTGCCGCTCACGACGATGAGCGGCGATCCCCTCGACGGCGGCGTCAGCATGAAGTGTCCCGACCTCCGTGGCGAGCGCCCCAGCCTTGCGTACGAGCAAGCGCGAGCAGGTGTGTGATGTCGTCCATGTCCTGCGTCCTTTCCGTCCTTTCGTGCCTGTGACGTGCTCTCGTGTCCTGTGAGAGCCTTGTTTGCCTTTAGGGATGTATCGAACTCATATCTAGCGCGCGGGTAAAGGGCGCGCCATCGTCGCTCTTGAAGCCCGCAATAGCGATGGGGCCAATACCAAGCGTCGGACTGTTGCCACCGAAGCTCACGCCAGGGCGCAACAGGAACGCGATATGGCTAAACCCTTGCTGGAACGAGTCGGACGCCGCATAACAAAACAGAAGATCCCCTGGTCGCGCCTGCGACGGATCAATCTCCTTGGCCCCGTGGTTCAGGAAGTAGAAGAACTCACCGTTGGGACCAAGGTCGCCATTTGACCCATCACCCGATGCGGCGCTTGCCGTCAAGAGGCCGGTGAACCCTTGCACGGAGAAACAATGCGCGACAATCCCACTGCAATCGTAGTACGATGGACCCGCGTCGTATGACCGATAATACGGCCCTTGGAGCGTGAGTGCTGTGGCGAGCGCCCGCTGTGCATAGGTGGTCGGATGCCCGTTGTACCCCGGCGTCGCATCGGCCACGGTCTGCCCGTTAGAAGCGGTGCCTTGCGGTCGCGTTGGCGGTCCCTGCACCATCGAGGTACGGCCACCCGCACCTGTCGATCCGTTGCCTGTCCCCGTGCCACCGCCATTGTCCCCCGATCCCAGCGTGATGATCGTGGCGTAGGCTGTACCACCCCTCGATTGCAGCCCAATAACGCCAGGGTCTTGCCCCTGCGGAGCGGCCACGACCGTGTACTGATGCGATGGTCCGACCCACTGCCCGCCACCGCTCACCGTCTGCCGCAGCTCGATGACCGCGCCCACGGGCAGCGATGAGGACGACGCCTGATTGACCGCGAGACCGTGTTGTGCCTGCACCGTGAGCGGCGTCGTCACCTTCGCATTGTTGGTCGGGTCAAAGGCCAGGAATGGAATGTTGTCTTGTGGCCCGTACGACGGATCGACCTTGAGTACGGGGTAGGAAACACCCCCGACGTACGGGAATCGGTTCCCTGGCGCCCGCCCAAAATTAAGGCCGAGGGTGCAGACCCATTGTCCGCCCCATTGACATAAATATGTCACGCTGGTTATGTAGTAGCGCGTGACGCCCTGGCCCTTACGGGCGCCGGGCACATCAACGAGTGTGCCCAGGCGGTACTGCGCGGGGTCAGCGATAACGATGACCGAGGCCGTCGCCGCGCCGCTGGCATATTGATCTAAAAGTGTCTCGGCCAAAAATTGAGCGCCCGCGGGCACTTGGTTGTTTGTGGCGCTTGGGCCACCAAGTATCCACGGCGCCGGAATGACGAGGGGGCGCGACCCCAACTGGTCGGCCATGCTCTGCGGCGCGTAGGCGTGCGCCGCCGTTTTGCCCGTGACCGGGAACGGTCCCCAGCGCACTTCAACGGACGTGACAAGGCCCGTGTCGCCATTGCCGTAATCGACGTGTAGCATGTCCTCTAGCGGAATCTGCGGGATATACTTTTGCCCGCTGCCGAGAAAGCCAACGCGGCGATAGTGCCCGTAACCGTCCTCATCAAAGAAGAACTCTAGGCCCGACGAGGCGAGCATTTGTTGGACGGGCGCACTCCACGTCTGCTGGTCAGGGTTGATCATCGTGGATTGCGCGATGGACGGATAGAGGCCCGTGCCGCTGTCGGCCACGGGGTCAAAGGTAATGTTGGCCGGATTGTAGCCCACGGCCCGCGCTGAGTACCTGACCACCTCGGCGCCCGCGACGTTGCGCATACCCGCCATGGCGAGCGCCAGCACATCGCCGCCCGATTGGCGACCCACTTCCCACTTCTTGTAAGGGCCACGGCACTTGAGCGACACGGTGCGGCCTGCTGATGGGTCGTGGATTTCGCGGCACTCATCGAGGTAGCCCGCCCACGCGCCCGCCACAACGCCCCTGCGGTTGCGTAGGCGCACCGTTACCGCGTCCATGGCCTGCGGGTTCACCGTGTCCATCACGGTGCCCGTGGGGTCGTGCAGCGTGATGGTGGCCTGTGAGGACGTGTTGGTGGTCGCCAGGAGTCCCTGGAACTCGGAGAGGGTGCGCAGTTGCCATGAGAGGGTCGCGGGTTGGCCAGGTGTGCCGGCCTTCGGGTTCTTGCGCGTGAGGGTAATGTCATATGACGGGGTGAAACTCCATACGCCCATAGATACGCCGCCTTTACTGCGCCAGCAGTGGAGTCGCTACGACGACGGTCCTGGGCGCCGTACGTTCCTCGACGAGGACCTCGGCGCGGGCCGCGATCTCTTCGTGCGTGACCTGCAACGCCATCTCCGCGAGTGCCATATATACTTCGATGGTGTTACACAGCTCACAGACCATCTGAGACTGAACACCGTTATACTCAATCAACGCCGAGGCCGCAGGCCGGATGGTCGTCCAATCGGGGGCCTCACCCCGCTCTACCGCCTCCTGCTGCCTGCCCAACAGACGCCATACCTCGTAGTAGCGCGGCTTCATAATCTCACTGTGGCCATGCGCCAACGCGCGCAATCGTTCTTTCAGTGCCTGCCCCTCGGCCAGCAGACGCAGCCGCTCGGCCGTCACCGCTTGGCCCCGTGGGACGCCGTTCATAGTCAACCTCGTCATGCGTGCGCTTCCTTCGTCTCTATGTACCAACTACCGCTAACGCCGGATTGGCCTACTTGATGTGGCCCGGCAAATGAAGCGGCAGGCCCACGGTCGGTGACGTGTTCTCGGTCGGACCATAACTTTGCGCGGCAACCACCTTGCGTGACGTATTGATGTTGTGCTGTGTCTTGGTTTGCCCGACCTTCTGGCCGTTCTGGTCTTGCACCGTCACCGTAATACCAAGGGTATGCTGCACCTGCTCGGCGCTCGACGTGATGCCCGTGCCGTAGTCGCGGCCTTGCCCTGGCTTGCCCGTTACGTCCCATCCACCCGGACCCGCGTTATATTAGACTCATTGCAGAATAAAACTCCCTCTTACGCCGCTACAGGGAACACGGTTTGGCACTGATCGGCCCAGCGCTGGTCGGCCCGGCGCGTGACAAAGCCGGCGACGGCCACAAAGATGCGGTC
>JAABUL010007533.1_pt1 | contig 11685 bp, 6 predicted proteins | sample 5559151 | NCBI WGS metagenome assembly JAABUL01 (sample SAMN10711876, study PRJNA513368) | rock metagenome | isolation source: Antarctica rocks | place: Antarctica: Victoria Land, Pudding Butte sud | reverse complement strand
TGCGAAACTACTTTGTGCTGCAACAGCCGCCAATCTTTCAAAGATGAGTAGCAACTAAAGTCTTGCCCTAAAGGGCATAGCTTTAACTAGCGTGCTTGAAAAGTTAAGCGAAGAGGTTAGTTATAGTCGCTTTATTGAAGCAATGCGAAATCCCGATATCTGGGATGGGCAGGACTGCTCAACAAAAATGGAAGAACTGCTACAGCCGCGTCAACCGCTCGACAGGAACCACTAAGCCCAGTTCCAAGCCCTGCATGGCAAATAAGAATTCTCTAACTAGCCCCTACCCGTTAAAGTCTCTGACGCAGAACTATTTACCGCTTGGTGTCTGCCTTCCAAACCGGCTCAAGTGTAATTCGGAGGTTTTTTTAAATAATGACCTAGGTATTCATCTACCTAAATCAGTCTGCTACCGGTTTCATTTCTTTCAAAAATGTCACGACATTGCTAGGAGCCTCAAAAAATTGCGGTGACACTTTGCGCTTCTCCGACATCAGTTCAAAACCTCCTTTCGCATAGCATTCCATTAGATTAACCAATTCGCTAGCCTTCTTGTCTTCAGCTTCACCGCTCAATGATTCCAAGTCCGATAAAGGAAAATCAGCTAGTGCCAACAGACTCATAAATATGTATTGAACAATGGTATCAGGCTTCCAATCTTTAATTGGTAAGAATTTTTTGCCTGCTCCACCGCGCTCAAATGGCAAGGGGTTTCGAGCCTTTATGCCCAGCATAGCAGCATACATGAAGCATTCGTAAACAGAACCAAAGGCTTTGCCTCTTTCAAACTGCTCTTCATTGGTGCCAAGGCTTTTACTTACGTCGCCTACCCGTGTCAAGCGGGTCACCAATTCTTCGTAGGTTTTTGGGTAAAGCGCAATTTTATCCAAAAACTTGATTCTCAGCTTTTCCATTAGATAGCCAGCGGATTTATTTGTACAGATAGATTTTTGCGGTTTTGGGCAGTATGACCCGCCGGAATTGCCAACTGGTAGATATTAAGTATTTTGCCTGCTGCCTCAACGTCCTGCTTAATTTGCGCGAGCCGAACAGTATCTGCCTGGTATTGCCCAGTTTGCGTAGGGTCAGCATCCAAGAAATCCTTGACAATGACTATGCTTTGTCCGAATGCGCGAGCAGTCTGAGCTAAGAATGCTCGGGCTTTCACAGCATCAAAATCTGAAATCGGGGCGTCCGCAATCAGCGGGTATTGGTCAGCTAACCCTCGGGTTTGGTTTGCGGTGACGATGGCCATAATAATCGCCAACTTAGATGAGCTTGTCTGAGACGTATTCAGATTATCGACTCGCCGGCCCGCATCATCGTGAATCTGCGGCATATAGCCATCCCCATCTGGCACGAATTTGATTGTACCATAAAAGGCGCCTGTCGGCTCATTCATCTGTTTAAAATGTTGATTAGCTGTCTCTTCTAGTTGATGGATAAGCTTTTTGTATTGCGTGGATTTCATCCGAATAGCTAACTCGCGCAAGTCATCTAATAGCTTCCGTTTCTGTGCCAACTTGGGGTCTATCTTACCACCTACTGACAGCTTAGTAAGCCCGTTTTTAATATCATTCAGCTGTGTTGTATACTTCTCGCGGGCAGTACGCAGCTTTTCCGCCTGCGCGGAATAGGTGTGAGTGTCATCATTGGCCAACCGGATAGATTTCAACATTCCGGCAGCATCCTTTTCCTCCAAGCCACTGTTAATCACTTCCGTGGAAATGGCCTCTTCTACTGATTTGATTTGGTCTTCCAAATCGCGCATTTCACCTTCCAGACTGATTTGTTCCAGATAAGTGGCGCGAATCTGCTCAGGTGCCTTACTGTACTTGCCTTGCATACTCATTCCTGCCCGGTACAATTCACGTAGCTCTTTTGCGATATTGGGTGTGGTTTCAAGTGGCTTAATAGGTTTGGGCTTTTCCAACAATTTTTCAATTGCCTGATATGGTTCTGATCCCTTCGGTGCAGGCCGGTCACACACTTGGCAGTGCTCATCATGCAGCATTTTTTGCACTGTATTCCGGTCTGGCACACCTTCGGGCAAGCGCGTTTGCTCACGCTCCGCTTCATTATAAGCCACTTGCGTCGCTACTTTCCTGTCTCTGACGATTGTCTCATAATCGTTATACTTCTGCTCAAATTGGTCAACTAAATCGTCGGTGCCCATCAGCAGCCACGAGTCTGTAAATAGCCGTTTAGCAAAGCCTAATTTAAGATTGTCGTAGCGAGTTGTTGCTAGGCGAAGTGCTGCGCCCAGCACGTCACGGTCTTTTTTCAGGTCATTGATTTTTTGAGCTGCGGCCAACTGTCCAGCAATATTTTCGTGCTTTTGAGTGGCCCTGTCCAGATTTTTCTCTACCTCAGTTAGCTCTATCTCAACCGCTTCGAGATTGTCTTGAGCCACCTTTTGCTGTTCTTGGTATTCCTTCGCTTTTTGGCGTTGGGTTGAATCGCTGCTGAGTGCCTGGTTAAACTCTTTATCAGCTATCGAGTAGGCCTGTCTTGTAATATCGATAAAATCGTCCCACTTCTGTGTGTCAGACATTCTATTGACAATCTGCTTTAACGATTCGCGGCGTGAAGTATCAATGATGTTACTGACCCCACGCTCCCCCTGAAACCAGAGGTAAGGCATTACTTCAGCGGGGATAAGTCTCTCCCTCTCCTGTTTGCCATCGGCTTCGCTCAACGGTTTGAATTCCAGAACGTCCTTCTTCTTGACTATGAATTGGCTACTTGTGGCAGCTTTAAACTCATTCTCAGCAGTTTTTACGACGTACAGGCGCCGAATGAGTTGGAAAGTATTCCCAGCCCCACGGGACACTTCAATGCAAACCTCGCAGGTGATTTTGGCATCTATTTCTGCTTCTGCAAGTGCCCGCTCATTTATAAGTGCTTTTCCTAGTTCACTGGTGTATCTAACTGCCGGTGCTAAAGCTTCATTTGTAATGTAATCGTTGAATACCCACTGAAAAGCGTCATATAGTTTGCTTTTGCCATAGCCGTTGGCTCCTAATATTAGATTGAGGCCATCGGTAAATACAATCCGGTTATTTTCTCCGTAGTAGCAGAGAAAATTTTTCATAGTGATGTTGAGGATACGCATAGAACTACAGCCGGCTGGTAAGCACCGTGTTAAGACGAGTAGCAATTGATTTAGAGGAATTTCGGTCAGTATGCTGGTTGACCATCTCACGCAGCAGAATTATCATCATATTCGCCTCGTGCATGGCGCCCGTCATCGAGGCGCCCGCCACATCCGCGTCAGTAATTCCGTACTCCTCTTGGATAATTTCGTCCTGTAGGAATGCTTTGAAGGTTGTGATGCTACTCATTAGTGAAGGAAGAATAAGGGTCTAGGGTATCAGGGTTAATGCCGTAGCGGCGGCACACACTCTGCACCGCTTCAATGGCTTCGTACTTGTTTAGCGCCATATAGGCAAAATCTACTACCCGTTCCAACTCTTTTCTGACCATGTTCCGCTCCAGGTCAAAAGTTGAGCCTGTCGGCACACTGCTCGGCACTACCACCAGGTCGTGAATCTTTGCAAAACGTTTGTTGGGGTGCCGCCGCAGGATGCGGCCCCGACGCTGGATAAACTGCCGTGGGTTACCCGTGCTAGAACAGAAAATAGCTTGCTCAGTGCGCGGAATGTCAACCCCCTCATCCAAGCATTTCATGGAAAGCAGCACGTCAATTTCACCCTCCTCAAAGCTCTTTAGGATATGGTCCTTGTTCGCCGAGTCGCTGATGTACTGCGCGACGTGAGTAGTCGGCGAAACCTGCCGCACCGCGTTGGAATAGTAGCTGATTATCCGGCTAGAATCCTCAACATCTGGATAGGATTCCGTGGCCGTTTCATCATCTTCATAATATCCTTCCGGGGCGTACACCAGCATGTATTTAAGTCCCGTCTCGGAGGCTTTCACTTGTTCGAGAATTTCCTCAAAAGCCTTCAGCTTGTTGGTGGCCTTATGGATGATGCGCTTCCGTTGCATAAGCAACATCTCGTAGCCGCGTTGCGCAGAAGCGTCCTTACTAGCTCGGTCGTGAAGTGAAGCCAGCTTAGCCGATATTTCGGTATACTCCACCATCTCTTCCGGCGTAAGCTCCACTACCCGTGGGTAGTAATAATACTTACACAGGATGCCTTCCTCAATAGCCCGCTCCATTGTAAAGCTATACGTGTAGGGTGCTTTATCATGGAAAAACAATTCCATTTTGCCCGACCCATCCTCATCATACAGACGCTTTGGTATGGCTGAAAGCCCAATCAGTTTTTGAATTTTAAGCTGCTCAAACTTTGCGGCTACGCTTGGTGCCCCGACGTTGTGGGCCTCATCTGCCACTAAGATTGCCGTTTCGCCCGTCGAACTCATAAATGCTTGAAACTCGGGATTGGCAAACGTGCGGTAAGTCGAAACAATGACGTAGGAAGAAGGCACCCCCGCCAGCTGCCTGTTTCCGATTTCACTCAGTTCGTTCTTCCAACCCGGATTCCGGGACGATGCCTTAATAATTATTTTAAAGTTGAATTTCTTAGCTTCCTTTTCCCACTGTTCCACTAGTATAGTAGTCGGCACCAAGATGACTACTTGATACTGCTGACTTGCAGCATACTCGTGCAACACGCAATTGAGTGCGGTTATGGTTTTGCCCGTGCCCGTAGCCATTGCAAAAATGCCGTGGTGCCCGTCCTGATACTGCCGCGGCTCACCATCGAAAGGAAAACGAGGGGAAGTACGGTACGCTTCTATCTTTTGCATAATCGTTTCCAATACTCGCTGCGTCTTTTCGTTGTGCTTTTGCGTGGCTTTTTGTTCTATCAACTGTTGCTCATCTATCAGCAGTTCGTCTAAATCTTTGCCACCGTACTCCCGCAGTATTACCTCTTCAATCTTGTCGAATGGAATCAGCGCGGCGTAGTCGGTCTGCCCTGCAAAAATCTGGTTGTAATCCTTTTCGTAATCTGCAAAGGCATCGGGCTCTGATTTCCATGATAGTTTTAGGTCAAGTTCTTCCAGGTTTTCCAGCAATCCAGAGGCAGTAAAATTGCATGAGCCTTTGAATTTCACTTTGTCAGTACCGTCATAGAATATGCCCGATTTATAATGAGCAATTCCTCGCCTGCCCATCGGCTTAATTGCCCTGATTTGGATGCGCTTTTGCCCTATAAGCCAGGCGATACAATCAAAGAAATGCTGCCCATATTTATCTAAGGCATTTTTCAAGCCGTGAAAGTCTTCGACTGAAAATTGGTCGTTATCCTCACCAGCAGCATGCCCTTTTAGTACGGCCGCTTTATCCTGTGGTGAAAGCACATGGTTAATTATCAGCCTAACTTGCCCGCCATTGCTGATAAACTTAGCGAATCCCAGCGCCAACACGTTGATTGCCGATGAGCTGAAATAGCCCAACAGTAAATCCAGCCGCTTGCTTTCTACCAAACTTTCGAGGTAGAAGGCAAATGGCTCATTGTCGGTGCCGGAGCGATATTCTTCTTCCTTTGGAAACGTAATGTCTTTCAGCATGAACAGGTAGACGCGAAACTGTCAGACAACCTAAATGAAGCATGAAGCGCAACCTACCTCTTCCTCATCATCCAAAATATCTAGCAGGTAGGGGCTTGCTGGACCTTTGGCTTTACGCTGCTTGCCTATAGCATCAAGCTTGATTTGACGCAGCCGCGCTGGTTTAATCAAGTCAGTCAGCGACTCCTCCATCCAGGTGTACCCGTCCCGCTCATAGGCAAGAGCCCGCTCGAACAACTCCGGGTGCTGCTCATAGAGCCACACCCACTCAATCTTTTGCTGAAAGAAGCAGAAGAAGCAGCCCGAGCGACTACGGGCATACTCGCCCTTCTGCCCGTCTACCTCGAATGTTATTTTCTCATAATAGGCCGGCACGCCTACCCCGCTTTCTCGTAGCAGCCGGAAGATGTCGGCGCGAATAAGGTTGTCGTCATTATTGAGCAACGAGAAGTTAGGAACTGTGGCCAGCGGGTAAGTAGTGCCGCGCAGCATCCCAAACACGACCTTATTAAATAGGCGCGTATCGGCATCGAGTAGCGCGTTCAACTTCTGCGCCTGGGTGAAGCCACGCGACAGTTGTGTTTCAGCTAGTGTTAACACCCGCGCCAACTGCGCCGCTTCGCTCAGTTCCTCGTACAGCCCGCGCAGCCGCGATATTGCGTCGTTTTGCAGCACCTTTTGCACCACGTCTTCGCTCCATATGTTACGCCGGAAGGGAAAAATGGACTGAATATTAGGTTTGCGCGAGATATAGCCCTCCCGGTCCTCATCACCACGGATGCCTACATAGGACACCACGGGGTCGTTGCCGACGAACTTCTCAAACGGCTCTAACTTCAGCTTTTTGGTACACCACCGAGCGCTCGACGAAGGCAGGTACCCCCCATACACCTTCACGAAGTGGTCAAATGAGTCTTCTGGGCTTTCCTCCGCCGCTTCTAGGCGTGTTACCTTCTGTCCCAGGTAGTTTTCCAGGTTGCTAATCAGCGTGTACGTTTCCGGCAACTCCTTTCCTGTATCGCAGAAGTAGTATTCAAGCTGTAGTTCCGGGTGTTTATGACGCAGGTAGATAGCCAGCGCCGCGCTGTCCTTGCCGCCGGAAATGCCGAGTAGATGCCGTGTGGGCTTAGTCATACTATTATAGTTGCTCCTGTAACAGGCGGGCCAGGATTGCGAGGCTACGGGCTTTGTCTACGCCTAGCAGCGCCCGAATTTCATTCTCTACGGCTACATCTGCCGCGCTAAGCTGTTTCGGCCGCCGAATGATGCGGGTTTGTTCTTTCTTTCCGAATGCCGCAATACCCAATCGGAAAATGTCTTCTGTGTCAGAATCCGGGTTAGCTTTCGCCAACTCGCACAGATTATCTAGCTCATGGATGCGTTGCTGAAACTCATCTTGGAATCTGCGTTCGTCGGCATCTTCAAAGCTGGTTAGGGTCTTGCCAAGCACACAAGTTGCCATTGAGTTGAGCCACGATTCCCGGTCATCTAGTTTCGACGTCACTCGGTCCTGAAACACGCGCAGGTCTGCCGGCACTCTGTGCTTTTCCAACCCCTTGAAACGCTCTTGAAGCCGCCGTTTGTAGTGGTCGAAGTCTACTGTTTTACCCACTACCTGGCTGCTGATAAACGCATCTAAGCGAGTCAACAAAGCCGGGTACGCTTGGCGCAGCCGAGCAATGTTTTCCTGTAGCGTTTTCACATACCGTTCCCGCGTGGCCGCGTCGCGCTGTAACTCAGGTAAGTTGAAACCTAATGCTCCAGGAAACTTCTCGAAGAAAGCGGCTTCTGGGTCCTTCGCTTTAGATATGCTCTCGCGCAGGCGTTGCGTTGCCACCGGCAGGTTACGAGTATGCTGCGCGTAGGCTGGCAACTGCTTGTAGAAGGTCAGAAACGGCTTAATCGACTCGATAAAAGCGGCATTTGATACCCGTTCAGTTGCGCCTAGTTGCAGTAGCTCACGGTAATCATTGAACAGTGCCAGCTTTTCAGGCAGCAGCGCAAATGCCTTAACCGTATACAGCGTCGGACTCTTCGTGAAAAGGTCTACTACTTCTAAGCCCAGTTCTGGAATGTACTTGCCTTGCTCACCATATAGCGCAAACTCGTGGCGCTTCATGAACAAAAATAGCGGTACCCAGAAGTCTACAAAGCCTTGCTTTAGCTTTAGCGGCTTGCGCAGCAGCTTTTGCATCAACTCTGAAATCTTCAAAGGTCCTTCCTGTGACCGCTGCAAAAACTCTTCGCCTACCTGCCACAAGGCTTGGAATGAAGCATCAGCAGGAGGGGTTAGAGTATACTCACCATTAACAATCTGGTGCATCCCCGTCTCCTTCAGCAACGAGAGATAGATAGTCTTTTCAGGCGGAAAGTTCTTAGCTGGAAATGCTAGGTCGGGGTACTGCCAATTTTCAAATAGTGCCCGCATGAAATTCTTGCGGGCTGTCGCAATAGGGGGTGATAGTTTGGTCTTGTTTACTAGTTCACTTCGGTAGGTCGGCGTGGTTGTGTAAACGTGTTCCGCAATGTTTGATAGACAGCGGTTGAATGCTCGCCGGCCCTTGAAGTTGAGTTGTACTGGCCCATTCGTGAACCAAGTAATTGCCCCATCCTGCGCATACAGACTATCAATTACATAGTGCCGGAGTAGTGCCTTTTGGTGCTCCAAAATGCCATTCAGTTCGCGCTTCGCTACTTTGTCGTTCAGGTTTTCGTCGCGCACCTTGCGCACCTTATCAATTTCACGAATCAACTTTTTAATCTCCCCCGACCGCTCGTAGATGCCATATAGCACGGCATCTTGCCGGGTGCCAACAGTCTGCTTTAGTTTATCGAGCGTGAGCGTGTCCGAGAAAATCAGGTTTACAAACCCATCTACTTCTCCCTTGGGCTCCTCTAACAATGGCTCCTCGGTCATCTGCACTTTGAAGATACGTGGGGTACCCTTCTCAAAAGATACTTGCTTAGCTGCGATGTATGGGAAGCTGAAAAACTCCTGTAGGCGCGTGGCAACATCCGTAATCTGCTCTACGAGGTTGCCAGCCTCATCAATGGCCAACTCAATATCAAGGTCGGTGCCCTCAAACAGAATGTAACTGTTCTTATGAGGCACTAAGCGAATCAGCTTTTGCTGCTCCAGCACTTGTAGCACCGGCGCAATCGTAGGCACGGCCAAGCTAGTTTGTGCGTAGGCTTCCAAAAACTCGGCGCTAAGTTCAGCCCCAGCGGGTGCGAAAATGGACAGCATCCCAATGGTCTTTACCAACTGGTTAGCTGTTTCCAGTTCGGCCGGTTCCCCGATGTGCTTTTCCAGTTGCTCTAGCGTGGACCGGATGATGGCCCATTGCGCAAAATGAGGGTTATACTTCGACGTGAGCAGCGAATAGTAGTGGAAGCTGAGGTAGTCGTACACCCGGCTTAGGCTGAAGTAAGTGCCGCGGGCTGCGTGTTGCTGTAAGCCCAGGTAGTCATTCGAGCGGAGGAAGGTAAACAAGGACCGTTCGTTTTGCCCATACCGTTGTAAAGCCTGCACCAATACGGCTGCCGACAGTAAGTCCATCGGCCACAGATGCTGCTGCATTTCCGGCGAGAAGTAGTCACGCAACGGAAACGCCTGGGCCTTCGCAATAGCTTCAAACAGCCGGCTATTCGTGGCGGCTTCCGGTGCCTTGGCCTGCTGCGTGGTCCCGAGTTGCTGAGCCGCCAGAAACAGCAGCTGCTCCACCGGCTCGTTAAACGTCAGCTCTTTTAGCCGGCCCTTCACTTTCTCCCATTCCTGCCGTTGGGTGCGCGTCAGTTCCAGCGCGTAGGCGCTAACGTCCTGGTGAACCGTTGTCAGTAGCAGAATGTCCTTGCGCGAGTCGTTGATATACTCCGCCAGCTCCTGAATGAAGTACAGTTCTTCTTCAGGGTTTTCTTTCGCGGCGTATTCCAGAAACTTGCCGAACTCATCCACCACTAGCACCAGCGCCAACTTCTTTTTGGCTAAGTGGCGGTACTCCTCATCGAGCGCGGCAATGATGGTAGGGGTAGGGGTATCAGCTGTAGCCCCTGTTATATAGTGCTGCGCTAGGGTTTGCTTCAGCGAAGCGTATTGTCCCACAAAATGCTCAAAGCGAAACCCCTTGATATTCTTGAAGCCCGCTTCCAGCTTGAAATATTCGTGCTGCTTGCTTAACGTCTGCTGAAAAGCCCACAGAAATGCCGATTTTCCCGTCCCGTAGGCACCTACAATATTGAAGCAGTGGATGCCCGACAGGTAGTTGTTGACGAGTTGCCCAAAAACCGTTTTAGCGTTGGGCGTGGGCAGATACGATAACTCCTGTGCGGCATCACGAACGATGTTGACGGAAGGGCTAAACGGATTGGCCATAATATTCTTCTAGCACCTCCACGAGGTTGATTTGGTCTTTTTTGACAGTTAGCACCCGGTTGCCCGCCGTGCTCGAATAGATAATGGCAGTTGGGTAGTATGCCATCATCTCTTCAATCTTGTAAAACAGGCCTTTCTCGTTCAGGGCGAATACCAGCCCCGGCGAGTCAGGCGCAACTTCAAGGTCGGTGAAGCTGATGGTTTCGCCATAAGCCTCATTCTCCATGATTACTCGTAGCACTACCTGCCAGGGCAATTCTGGCCGCTCCAGGTTCTCAATACTGTAGCGGGTGCCATCGTTCTTACTTACTATTAGCAAGCCTAAGTCCTGCAACAGGCCCGTAGATTCTTCCTCAATATCTACTTTACCAGATTCCTTGCCCGAAGGGGCATAGGACCGCACGAACACTGTAATGTCAGAGTCCAGTGTATTGTCACTTACCGGACTGCTGCGTTCCGCGCACTTGCGATTGATAAAGTGTTGTAGCTGCGTCCGACTGAATGAGAAGCCTTCCTTGCGCAGCTCGTTGAAGATATAATGGTAAAGTGAAGCTCGGCCGGTGCGTACCAATAAATAGTGTAGGTACCAAAGGGTGGCGTTATCCTCAATGTATGGGTCGAATCCGTTTTTGCTAAGCAACTCGTGCGCTACGTTCTTAGGGGTGTCGCTTTCATCGGTCATACCGAACGCCCGCAACCAAAAGCGAATAGCCGTGACCATATTTTTGCCGACTCCCAACTTTACCACCGCGTCTTCGTCAGTGAAGCTACCTCCGGCTTGAACGAAGTCGTAGCCCTTCTTCAGCCAGTTATTGCGGCAAATGAAAGTATCGTGTCCTTGAAATATTAGCCGGTCTAATAACATATTGTTGTTTTTATCACTAAGGTAGAGGGAAACCCCTCTATTTTGTCCGAATTTAGCTGGCCACTTCAGCTCGATGGCAGAGCCGTTGCAGCCGGAACCCTATTACTCATCGAAATCTCTTAGTTGCGCTGCAATGTGCTGCATCGTCTCCAAAACCAGGTAAAACTTTGGCGCAGGAGTATGTAGCAGACCAGGCAGGTCACGCTCGTAAGCTTGGCGAGCCTGTTGCAGATTGACTGCCGAGTCGCGATACGCCCAGCATACACTTAATGGCAAGGTCTTCCATTCCTGGGTCGGTCCTTTGACCCCAGCTATCGCATCGTCGGCCTGCACCGCTCGCAATAACTTGAATAGTTCGTCACTCCCTAACAAGGTCTGGACCTCGGAATGAGTTATCAGGTAGTGCAGGTCGTAGAGGTGACGCACTTTACTAGCCACCTCCACCGCCGGGTCCGGTGCGTACGATGCTCGCACCAACGCCATAATCTTCTCGGCGAAGGTGCGCCCCACGCTAAGGATGTTGAAATCAAAGGGCTGCAAGCCAAATTCTGCTAGCTCTCCCGTCAATCCCTGCTGCGTAAACACTTCGCCAATGTAAGAGGCGAGCGGCAGACGAACGACGGGATGGGGCTGCCCAAAGGCCGTAATTTCTAGCAGAATATCTTCCGTCACGTCAGCTCTTGTTTGCTCAAACAGCTGGGGGTAACGATGGTACACGCGCCGAATCTGTCCTCGCTTGCCGTTGCCGGGTACTTCGGGCAGTTCATCCGGGGTGCCCACGGCTACCGCCGCCTGATGCACGTCGCGCAGCAGGGTTCTGACCGCCGACGGCGTACGCCCGGCCAACAGCACTGCCAAGTCTACGTCCTCAGAAAAGCGGTCCACTAAACGGTACGCTTTGGCGAGC
>JAABUL010007532.1_pt1 | contig 11685 bp, 9 predicted proteins | sample 5559151 | NCBI WGS metagenome assembly JAABUL01 (sample SAMN10711876, study PRJNA513368) | rock metagenome | isolation source: Antarctica rocks | place: Antarctica: Victoria Land, Pudding Butte sud | reverse complement strand
TCCCAGCCCCGGCCAGCTGAAGATCGTCTCCGTCAGCACCGCCCCTTCCAGCAGCCCCGCATAGCTCAGCGCGATCACCGTCACGAGCCGCACCAGGATGTTGCCGAACCCGTGCCGCCAGATCACCGTCCAGGCCGGCAGCCCCTTGGCCCGCGCGGTGACGATGTATTCCCCGCGCAGGCTGTCCAGCATGAATGCCCGCGTCATGCGCGCGATGTAGGCCATGTTGAAGGCCGCCAGCACCAGCGCCGGCAATGCCAGATGCGCCGCCGCGTCGCGCAGCGCGCCCCAATCCTGCGCCAGCGCCGCGTCGATCAGCAGCACCCCGGTCACCTGCGGCACCATGTCCTGATAGACGATGTCCTGCCGCCCCGGCCCCGGCGCCCAGCCGAGCGTCGCGTAGAACACCAGCAGCGCCAGCAGCGCCAGCACGAACACCGGGATCGAATGCCCCGCCAGGCACACCACCCGGATCGCCTGGTCGATCCAGCTTCCCTGCCGCACCGCCGCGAACACCCCGAGTGGCACCCCCACCACGGTTGCGATCAGCAGCGCGATCGTCGCCAACTCGAGCGTCGCCGGAAAGAACCGCAAGATGTCGGTGCCGACGCTGTTGCTGGTCATCACCGAACGGCCGAGATCGCCGTGCAGCAGGCTGCCGGCATAGCGCACGAATTGCTGCGGCAGCGGCAGGTCCAGCCCCATCTCGTGCCGCGTCCGCTCCACCACGTCCTGCGGCGCGCGGTCGCCGACCACGGCGAGCACCGGGTCGATCGGCACCACGCGCCCGATCAGGAACGTGATCAGCACCAGCCCGAACAGCGTGATCGGAACGCTCGCCGCGGTGGCGGTGAACCGCCGGACGCGGCTCAACCTTTCTGGATTTCCGCGTAGACGGTGCGGTCAGACAGCGGCCCGATCTCGAATCCGCTGACATTCTTGCGCAACGCCGCCACCTCGATCTGCTGCAGCATGATGGCGAACGGGCTCCGCTCCTGGTGGTCGCGCTGCAGCCGCTCGTACTCGCGGATCCGCTTGTCCGCGTCCTGCTCGCGCACGTTGGCCGCCGCGCGGTCGTTCAGATCCTGGTCCTGCCAGTCCGAACGCCAGGCCAGCGTGCGGTTGCGGGCGTCGTCGCCGTTGTCGGGGTTCATGCAGAATGTCTCCGCGTTGCTGTGCGGGTCCATGTAGTCGGATCCCCAGCGCACCAGCGCCAGCTCGTGCTGGCGCGCGCGGGTCTTGGTGATCACCTGCTTGAACTCGCCTGAGATCAGCCGGACCTTGATGCCCACGGCGCCGAGATCGGCTTGCAAAGCCTGCGCGATCTCCGAGTGCGGCGTCGTGTTCTGGCAATCGAGGCTGATCTCGAACCCGGCCTCGAGCCCCGCCTCCTTCAGCAACGCGCGCGCTTTCTCGACATCCTTGCCGAACGGCGTGTCGGTCAGCGCCCCCGGCAGGCCCTTCGGCAGGAGCGCCTGGTGCTCGACATAGATCTGCGGCGTGATGTTCTTGGCGATCGTCTTGTAATCGATCGCCCATTTGATCGCCTGCCGCACCTGCGGCTTGGCCAAATTCGCATTCTTTTGATTCAACGCCAGATACATGACGTTCGCCTTGGTCTGCGAGACCAAGTGATAGTCCGGGTTCTCCTGCAACGATTTGAGCTGCTCCGGGCTCAGGTTGCGCGCGATGTCCACGTCGCCCTTCTGCAGCGCCAGCAACTGCGCGCTCGGGTCGGGCCGGTGCAGGATCAACAGCCGCTTGACCTTCGGCGGCGACGGATGGTTCGGGTTGGCGTCCAGCGCCACGCTTTCGCTCGCCCGCCATGACCGCAGCGCCCACGGCCCCGACCCGGCGCTGTTCGTCTTCAGCCAGCCATTGCCCAAATCGTTGTCCTTGGCGTGCGACATCACCGTCTTCTTGTCGACGATCCCGCCGACATTGGCCGACAGGCAATAAAGCAGGAACGTCGGCGATTGCTTCTCGGCGATGGTGATCACCACCGTCTGCGGATCGGGCGCGCTGACCCGCTCGGCGACGTTGTCCTTGGTGAAGCCGAACTGCGTGATGATGAAGCCCGGCGCCTTGTTCAGGATCACCGCGCGCGACAGCGTGAACACGACGTCCTCGGCCGTCACCGGGTTTCCGGAGGCGAACTTGCGTCCGGCGACCAGGTGGAATGTCGTCGTCAGCCCGTCCGCCGACGTCTCCCACTTCTCGGCCAGCGCCGGCCGGATCTTGGTCGGGTCCTTGGTGTCGGGAACGATCAGCTTCTCGTAAATGTTGCCGGTCACCTCGTTCGGCGTGAACTCGAAGCTCTCCTGCGGATCGAGGCTGATCATGTCGTCGATCTGGAACGCCATCACGACGGTGTCCTTCGGCGTCTCCGCGAACGCGGGGGAGAACGCGGTCGTCCAAATCAGCGGGCTCGCGCCGGCGGCGCCGAGCAAGGTGCGGCGGTTCAGCATGGGGCCGTTCTCCGAATGCGAACCCCAACCATAGCCAGCGCCAGCCCGCCGTCAAACCGCGGCAATTACCCCTTCGTCATCTTGGCATACACCGTCCGGTCCGACAGCGGCCCCTGCGCCAGCCCGGCCGCCGGCTTGCGCATCACCACCGTGCCGACCTCCTGCAGCACGATCGCGAACGGCCCCCGCTCCTGCAACGCCCGTTGCATCTCCTGATACAGCGCGACCCGTCGCGCCCCATCCTGCTCGCGCACCGCCGCCTGCGTCTGCGCCGTCAGCTCCGCATCCGCCCAATGCTGCTGCCAAGCCGTGGTGCGGTTCTTCGACGCATCGGAATTGTCTGTGTTCTCGCAGAACGTCTGCGCATTGCTGTGCGGATCGAAGTAATCCGACCCCCACAGCAGCACCGCCAACTGATGCTGCCGCGCCCGGATCTTGGTCAGCACCTGCCGCCCCTCGCCCGCCTGCAAGGTCAGCCGAATGCCGGCCTGGCGGAACTGCGCCTGCAACGCTTGGGCGATCTCCGCCCGCGGCGAGCTCGAGGCATGATCGAACGTCAGGTCGAGCCCATCGGGGTAGCCCGCCTCGGCCAGCAATGCACGGGCCCGCGCCGGGTCAAACCGGAACGGGGTGTCGGCCAGCGCCGCCGGGAACCCGCTCGGCAGGAACGACTGGTGCACCGTATAGGTGTCGCGCACCAGGTTCTCTTCGATCCCGGCATAGTCGATCGCCCAGCGGATCGCCTCGCGCACCTTCGGCTTGGCCAACGCCGGGTCAGACGTGTTCATGGCGACATACATCAGGCTTGCCTTCGGCCGCGGATCGACCGTCAGCTGCGGGTTGGCCCGCGCGGTCGCCAACTGCTCCGGCAGCAGGTCGCGCGCCACGTCGGCATCGCCCTTTTGCACCAGCAACAGCTGCACCGAAGGGTCGGCCGTGTGCCGGATGATCACCCGCTTGATCCCCGCGGCGTTCGGGTGGTGCGGGTTGGCGTCCAGCGCCACCAGCTCGCTCGCCCGCGCCGTGCGGATCATGAACGGCCCCGACCCGGCGCTGTTGGTCTTCAGCCAGCCATTGCCGAGGTCGCCATTGACCTCATGGCTCATCGCCACCTTCTTCTCGACCACCCCGCCCACCGCAGCACTGAGGCAATACAGCAGGAACGTCGGCGCCTTCGGGTCCTCGATGGCGATCTCCAGCGTGTGCGCGTCCGTCGCCCGGATCCGCTGAGCGACGGTGTCTTTGTCGAACCCGAGCTGAGCGATGATGAAGCCCGGCGACTTGTTCAGGATCACCGCCCGCTGCAGGCTGAACGCCGCATCCTCGGCCGTCACCTCCGCGCCGCTGGAGAACTTGCGTCCCGCCGCGATCTTGAAAATCCACAGCTTGCTGTCCGGGCTCGTCGTCCAGCTCTCGGCCAGGGTCGGCCGGATCTCGGTCGGCGTCTCGTCGTCCGGCGTGACCAGCTTCTCGTAGACGTTGCCGCTGATCTCGTTGCCGGAATACTCGAACGCCTCCTGCGGATCGAGGCTGATGATGTCGTCGATCCGCTTGGCCATCACGATCGTGTCCCGCGGCGTATCGGCGAACGCACGGGCATACATCAACGGACCGAGTGCTGCTGCGCTCAACACCGTGCGGCGGTCAATCATCGGTACTGCTCCTCCTCGTCGAGAAAGAATTGGTCGGCCTCCTCGTCATACGAGTAGAGCTCGGCATACCGGCCCCAGCTGATGACGGTTCGCAGCGTCTCGTCCGCATAGTCCGGCGACATCGAGTCCTCGAGCTCGTCGCGGAACCGCACCGCCGCCGCCCGGTGCGCCGGGCGCTCGTCCAGGACGCGGCGGATCTGCGCGGCCAATGCCACATGCGCGCGCAACGCGGCGGCGAAAATCGTCTTGCGCGCATCGGTGTCGGCCTCGACGAACGCGCTGCCGCGATCGGTGATCCTCAGGTCGCCTTCCTCGAGCACACCCATGCCCAGCAATTGCAGCCCATCGCCGATCGGCAGCAGGTCATCGAGTTCGAGCTGCAGCGTCCCGGCCAGCGCCGGCAGGTCGGCGCGCCCGGAATAGGGCGGCGCCGCCAGCGTCTCCAGCAGACCCGCCAACAGGTTCGACGACACCGGCTGCAACTGCACCGCCTCGGTCGGCAACAGCGACGTCGCTGTGCGCGGCGCCGGCCGCCTGGTCATGATCGCGTAGATGTCGTCCACCATCTTGCGGAACGCCGGGTCCAGCCGGTTGCGCGGATGCGGGAACCGCACCTGCAGCTCGGTCGCCACCCGGCCGGGATTGCTCGAGAACACCAGGATGCGGTCGCACATCAGCACCGCCTCCTCGATGTTGTGCGTCACCATCAGCACCGACTTGATTGGCAGCTTGCCCTCGCTCCACAGGTCGATCAGGTCCGTGCGCAGCGTCTCCGCCGTCAGCACGTCCAGCGCCGAGAACGGCTCGTCCATCAGCAGCAGCGCCGGATGCACCACCAGCGCCCGCGCCAGCCCGACCCGTTGCCGCATCCCGCCCGACAGCTCCTTCGGATAGGCGCTCTCGTAGCCGCCCAGCCCGATCAGGTCGATCGCCGCCTCGGCCCGGTTCTCCCGCTCCGCCCGCGCCACCCCCTGCGCCTCGAGCCCAAGCTCCACGTTCTCCTGCACCGTCAGCCACGGGAACAGCGCGAAGCTCTGGAACACCATCGCCACCCCCGCCGCCGGCCCGTGCAGAGGCTGACCCTGCCACAGCACCTGCCCGCTCGTCGGCGACAACAGCCCGGCGATGATTCGCAACAGGGTCGACTTGCCCGAGCCCGACCGCCCCAGCAGGCCCACGATCTCGCCCGGCCGCAGCGTCAGGTTGACGTCGTCCAGCACCACCAAATCGGCGCTGCTGTCCTTGTGATACGCCTGGCGCACGCCGCTCAGATCGAGCAGCAGGTCGGGCTGCGCGCTCTGGTCCATCATGATCTCTCCAGCCTTAACCAAGCGTGAGCCGCCGCGTCGAATAGCTATACAAAGGCCGCCACAGCAGCCGGTTGAACGCCACCACGAACGCGCTCATCATCGCCACTCCGAGCACGACCTTCGCCGTCTGCCCGTCCGCCGTCGCCTGCGCGATATACGAGCCCAACCCGTGCGCGACGAGCTTGGTGTCGCCCCAGCTCGCCACCTCGGCCACGATCGCCGCGTTCCACGACCCGCCCGACGCCGTGATCGCCCCGGTCACGTAGTACGGGAACACCCCCGGCAGGATCACCCGTCGCCACCAAAGCCACCCGCCGACGCGGAAATTGGCCGCCGCCTCCTGCAGGTCGCCCGGGAACACCGACGCCCCGGCGATCACGTTGAACAAGATGTACCACTGCGTCCCCAGGATCATCAGCGGCGTCAGCCAGATATCCGGATTTCCCGAGAAGCGGACGATCAGCACCACGAAGATCGGAAAGAACAAATTGGCCGGGAACGCCGCCAGGAACTGCGCCAGCGGCTGGATCCGCCGCCCCCATTTCGGCCGCAGCCCCAGCCAGACCCCGATCGGCACCCACACCAGCGTCGCCAGCACCATCAGCACCACGACCCGCACCAGCGTCACCAACCCGAGCAGGAACGCCGTCAGCACCTCGCCCCACGAGAGCGCATCGGACGCGAACTGCCAGATCAACCAGACCGCCCAGCCCAGCAGCCCCGTCAGGATCACCAGGAACACCGCATCCCCCAGCTTGGACGGCGCCGCCGCCCGGCCCGGCCGCAGCATCGGCAACGACAGCCGCAAGCCCGACAGCGCATTGAAGCCCGAGGCCACCACGTCCGACGCCGCCCGCAACAGCCGGGTCCTGCGCAGCAGCTTCAGCACCCAAGGATCCTCCGCTTGCTCCGACGCGGTCAGCTCGAACCGGAACTTGGCCGACCACGCCACCAGCGGCCGGAACAGCAGCTGGTCATACAGCAGGATCACGATCAGCATCGCCGCGATCGCGTAGATCACCGACGGGATGCTGCGCTGCTCCAGCGCCAGCGCCACGTAGCTGCCGATCCCCGGCAGCTTGAACGTCGTGTCCCCCACCGTGATCGCCTCGCTCGCGACCACGAAGAACCACCCGCCCGACATGCTCATCATGGTGTTCCACACCAGCCCCGGCATCGCGAATGGCACCTCGAGCCGCCAGAACCGCTGCCAGCCGGACAGCCGGAAGCTGCGCGTCGCCTCGTCCAGGTCGGCCGGCAACGTCTTGAGCGACTGGAAGAAGCTGAATGCCATGTTCCAGGCCTGGCTGGTGAAGATCGCAAAGATGGCAGCCAGCTCCGCCCCCAGCACCTGGCCAGGGAACAACCCCATGAAGAACACCACCGTGAACGTCAGGAAGCCGAGGATCGGCACCGACTGCAGGATGTCGAGCAGTGGGATCAGGATCAGCCCGGCCCGCCGGCTCTTGGCCGCGACCGTCGCGAAAGTGAAGGTGAACAACAACGAGAACATCAGCGCCGCGAACATCCGCAGCGTCGTCCGCACCGCGTAGCGCGGCAACGCAGACGGATCCAGCGTGATCGGGATGGCCTGCATCGCGTCGAGCGGCGCGAACGTCGCCCGCGCCACGCCGGCCACGTAGATCAGCGTCGCCAGGATGCACAGCCCGGCCACCAGGTCGAACAGGTTCGGCAGCCGCCGGGCCGAAGCGAAAGCGGGAAAGGGCGTATCCGACATATCCGGCTGTTACCCCGTCCATCTCTGCCTGTCAGCAGGCCCATCATTGCGGTTCGATGACGCCGCCCGCCTCACCCAGAAAGCAACGCCTCCGTCTCGCGCCATAACCGCGCCACGATCGCCCACCCGGCCCGCATCTCCACGGCCACTGCCCCGATCGCCCCCGGCTCCAGCAGCAGCGCCCCACAACTGCTTATGCCTCCCGCACCGGCCACCGCGATCGAGAGCGAAGGCGGGCAAGCCCCCGGCCATCGGCGCCAGCAACAGCGGCACCCACAACCCGAACCACGCGCAAAACTCCTCGACCCGGCTGCGTATGGACCTGTTCATGCCCCACCATGGCACGTTCGCCAATTCGCCGTAGACGTGCTTGCATCGATCATCAACCAAAGGAGACCGGCATGCCGGCCAAGCTGCCGCAACAGGATTTCGAAGCCCTGATCCGCCGCGCCGGACTGACGCTGACACAAGCCCAGACAGCAGAACTCTACGGCGCCTGGGAGCACATCGAGCCCATGCTCGACCGCATCCGCACGCCAGGAAGCGCCCAACCCCGCGGCCGCGAAGCCGAACCAGCCCTCATCTTCCAGCCGGAGCCGCGCTGATGCAGACCTTCACCATCGCCGAGGCCTCCAGCCAGATCGCCGCGAAACAGCTCTCCCCGGTCGAACTCACCCAGCACTGCCTCGACCAGATCGCCGCCCTCGACTCCACCCTGAACAGCTTCATACGCGTCACCCCCGAGCGCGCCATGGCCGACGCCCGCGCCGCCGAGACCCGCATGACGCAAGGCACAAGGCGCGGCCCCCTCGACGGCATCCCGATCGGCCATAAGGACATCTACGGCACCGCCGGCATCGCCACGACCGCCCACTCCAAGCTGCTGCAGAACTGGGTGCCCGACGCCGACGCCACCACCGTCAGGCTCCTCGCCGACGCCGGCACCGTCATGCTCGGCAAGCTCGCCACCCACGAATTCGCCTTCGGCGGTCCCAGCTTCGACCTCCCCTGGCCCCCCGCCCGCAACCCGTGGGACCCCAACCACTTCACCTCCGGATCCTCCTCCGGCACCGGCGCCGCGGTCGCCGCCGGCCTCATCCTCGGCGGCACCGGCTCGGACACCGGCGGCTCCATCCGCGGCCCGGCCGCGCTCTGCGGCATCGTCGGCATCAAGCCAACCTACGGCCTGTGCAGCCGCTTCGGCATCCTCCCCCTCGCCTTCTCCCTCGACCACGCCGGCCCGCTCGCCTGGACCGTTGAGGACTGCGCCTTCCTGCTGCAAGCCATGGCCGGCCACGACCCCCACGACCCGGCCAGCGCCAACCGCCCCGTCCCCGACTACACCGCAACCCTACGCGACGGCGTCCGCGGCCTGCGCGTCGGCATCGTCCGCAACTGGCACGAGCACGACCGCCCGGTCACCCCGGCCGTCCAGGCCGGCATCGACCGCGCCGCCGCCGCCTGGCGCGACGCCGGCGCCACCATCCAGGACGTCACGCTCCCCTCGTTGCGCGACTTCCAGGCCGCCAACTTCGTCATCCTCACCGCCGAGGCGTTCAGCCTGCACGAACCCTGGATGCAGGACCGCTTCAACGATTACGGCGAACTCCTGCGCGACCGCATGGCCTTCGGCGCCGTGTTCGCCGCTACCGACTACATCCAGGCCCAGCGCTTCCGCCGCGAGCTCTGCGCCGCCACCACCGCCGCCTGCGCCGGCCTCGACCTTCTGCTCACCGCCGGCGCCCCGGCCGAAGCGCCCCGCATCGACGGCGTCGCCAAATGGGACGGCACGCTCCATCCCGGCTTCACCGCGCCCATGAACCAGACCGGTTGGCCAGCCATCGGCGTCCCCGCCGGCCTCGGCGCCGACGGCCTGCCCGTCGGCGTGCAGGTCATCGCCAAGCCGTTCCAGGAAGCCACCCTGTTCCGCGCCGCCCAAATCCTCGAAGAGGCCATCAGCGACCGCGGCCGCCGCCCACCCATGCGGCATTAACCCGAACGCAACCTTTTCCGGGCATCCTGCAAGAGACGCAAACGTGGCCTCCCGGGCAGGATGCGACCCGATACGAGTTGCTCTCCTTCCAGGTCGGCACCCAGGGATTTTGTATCGACATCATGGCCGTGCGCGAAATCCGCGGCTGGAGCCAGGCCACCCTCCTGCCGCACCCGCCATCATACGGCCGCGGCGTGGTCAACCTGCGCGGCCGTCCTGCCGATCATCGACCTGTCCGAGCGGATCGGCCTCGGCCGCTCGGCCCCCTTCCCGCAACACGTCATCATCGTCGTCCAAGTCGGTCCCCAACTCGTCGGGCTGCTGGTCAGCGCGGTATGTGATATCCTGGCCGCCACGGCGGAAATGATTCAGAGCACCCCGATGTCACGGCCTCCCAGACCAAAGCCTTTGTCCAGGGCCTGCTCGCCGTCGAGGACCGCCTCCTCGGCGTCCTGCGCGTCGAGAACGTCGTCCCCGAGTTCCCCGCCCAAGCCGCCTACCGCCAAAACAGGCTCCCAATGCTCTGGCCGCTAGTCATCGCCGGGCTTGGAGCCCTCGTCCTCTCGGCCGCCGGCGGCCTGCTGACCGAGATCGGCCCCTGGTACCGCGACCTGCGCAAGCCGAGCTGGCAACCGCCGAACTGGCTCTTCGGCCCCGCCTGGACCCTCATCCTCGGCCTGGCTGCCTGGTCCGCCGCCCTCGCCTGGACCCACGCGCGAACCGAGGGCGAACGATCCCTCATCCTCACCCTGTTCCTGATCAACGCCGCTTTCCACCTGCTCTGGACGCCGCTGTTCTTCAAATTCAGGCGCCCCGACTGGGCTCTGCTCGAAGTCCCGCTGCTCTGGCTGACCATCGCCGTGCTCGTCGGCGTGCTCGCCCCGATCTCGCCGCTGGCGAGCGCTTTGCTGCTGCCCTACCTGGGCTGGGTCGCCTTCGCCGCCTGGCTGAACCTGACCATCGTCCGCCTTAACCGACCGTTTCACCCAAGCCAAGCCCCAGCGCCAGCACCGAACCCACCCTCGCCAGTAGCGCCACCGCCGTGAACGGCTTGGTGAGCGGCTCGATGGCGCCATCGAGCCGCTCACCAATGATATCAGCGTCGCTGGTGAACTCGCACACCATGTCCTCATCCTCGACCACGAGGCACCCCGCCCCGCCCCGCGACCGCCGGCTCCGCCCCCGCCGGCCCAACCGCCGCCAGTCTGCCTCCCGGGTGGCAACAATAAAGCTGCATTACTTCACAAAAAAGAACCCAAGCGCAAAAAGGACGTAGACGCCGATCAGCAGCACTCCTTCGAACCACGTCACCTCGCCGTCCCCGGCAATACTGTTGATGATCAGCGCCGCGCCCGCAATCGCGAACAGGTCCAGCGGGTTGGGGAACACCAGCGTCATCGGCTGGCCGATCGCCCACGAGATCAGCACCAGCAACGGCGCGATCACCAGCGCCACCTGGATCGCCGAGCCGATGCAGATGTTCAGCACCAGCCCCATCTTGCCCTGGCGCGCAAAGAATGCACCCGCGATCAGGTCCGACGCCGTGCCGACCAACGCCAGCACGACGATGCCCAGGAACGTCTCCGGCAGCCCTAGCCGGCCCGCCGTCGCCTCCAGCGCCCCCGACACCAGTTCCGCCTCGAGCGCGATGACCACCGTTGCCGCCACCAGCACGCCAATCGAGACGCCGATCGACCAGCCGGCCTCGCGCTCGCCTTCGCGCTCCGGAGAAGCGAACACGTCCCGGTGCGTCACCAGCGTGTAGACCATGTTGCCGACATAGAGCAGCAGCAGCAGCGCCGCGACGCCGATGCTCAGCTTCTCGTCCGAGATCTGCACCCGGTCGTTGCCGACCACGACGCGGGACGTGTAGTCGAACACGGCCGGCAGCAGCAGCGCGATCACGGCCAGGATGAGCATGCTGGACAGCAATCCGGCCCGCTCGCGCTTGAACTGCAACGACTCCCGTCCGATCGTGCCGGCCACCACCGCGATCCCGAGCCCCAACAAGCTCGTGCCCAGGATCGACCCGGTGATCTGCGCCCGCACCACGTCGAGCTTGCCTGCCATCAGCACGAATACGGCCAGGATGAGCTCCGCTGCACTGCCAAAACTGATGTTCAGCAACCCGCCTACCGCTTGGCCGACATGGAGCGAGACGTTCTCGGTGGCGCGCCGCACCCAATCGGCCAGGATCGCGATCGCGATCGCGCCGGTCGCAAACTCGACGAGCGGCAACCCGCCGACCAGAAAATGCAGCGCCGGCGCGATGGGCACCGCCAGCAACAGCAACAGCGGCAGGCGCTGCTCCCGCAGCATGCCCGCGGTCGCGCCCGAACTCACCGCAGCCACGCCGTGCCAGACAGCCTCAACGCGAGGTCCCAGGCGGCTTGATGATCGGCATGGTCGGCATCGCCGCCGGCGGCGTCACCATCTCGGGATCGACGCTGCGCGGCGGCGGGATGACGCCGCGCGCGATGCCGCCGGGCGGCGTGATCGCGTTGGGGGCCGGTCCGGTTTGTGT
>JAABUL010007529.1_pt1 | contig 11691 bp, 15 predicted proteins | sample 5559151 | NCBI WGS metagenome assembly JAABUL01 (sample SAMN10711876, study PRJNA513368) | rock metagenome | isolation source: Antarctica rocks | place: Antarctica: Victoria Land, Pudding Butte sud | reverse complement strand
AGGCTTCTGACCTCAGCTTCTCGGTCGGCTGCCTATGCACGGTAACATACAAGCCGTGACTAGCGACATAACTTGACAGTTTGGAGAGTTTGCATCTGTAGCCTTTGACTGGCCAGCAATGACAAAGCATGAGGGCATCATGGCCGGTAAGTAGGCAAGTGTGCACCTGCTGAGTGTGTTTCAGCAGTGTTGCTGCGGTGCAAGATACATGCATACTGTTGGGTGGGCTGATGGCAGCAGACAAGGTGAGCACCGGTCTCGATGAGTGGTGAGTACCTGCTGCCTAGCAGAGTCCACGTCTGCAGTCAGCTGATGCCTCAAAGCTTCAAGTGAGGATACCCTTTGAAGGCTTCCCTGCAGTGGCCCAAATTGTGACGTCGCTTTTGGCCCCAAGCTTTCTGTGTGCTATGCTTGTTTGCTTGCAAGTGAGCAGCAGCAGCAACGTGTATGCAGCTCAGTATGCACGGCAATGCGACACAGGGTGGGTCCATGATCCAATCCAATTGGTGACTTGCAGCAATCCTTGATGCTGATCCTTGTCAAGTCTGGCTTAGCAGGGACAGAACCTGGAGATCGCGTTGCACAGTCTCCAGCAGGCCAACAGCGTCTTGCTTTGCCAACTCAGCTGCGTCAACCTGTGACTGCCAGTGGCTGGTCGCAGAGTACACCTGGCTAGCCTGCATCAAGAGCTGGTCCAAATTCTCCTTGCCCTTGCTCAAACTCTCCAGGCTTTTGTGTTTTCTGCGCTTCAGTGTGGTGAAGGACATGCCCTGCAACACAGCTCACAATCATGACAGCAGTTGAGACAACTTAAGCAAACCGATGGCATCCCAGGGTCATTTTCGACGCACGATCGTGCACAACAGCCTTGCCTTGATATCCTCTTCAGGATGACTGAACACATCATGGGCAACTTGTAGGGACTCTGACAAGCTTTTTAGGTGTGCCACAAACGAGTCCCACACATGCTGCACATGACTGTATGATTGCATTTGTTCAGTGCTGAACAGCTTTAGAAACACTGTCAGTGCAAGCCACAGATCAGCTTGCTAGTCCATGCACGCTATGGCACAGCTTCCTTCGGCGTCAAAAGCCTGTCAGCATCGTCACTCTTGCGAATCCATACAACTCACAACCGGGTTTAATCCCCTCACCGGACAGTAGCTGCAGAAATTGCTTGTACGCTGGAGTGCAGTAAGCTGTCACAAGTTTGCCGCTCTGAAACCATTTGTTCCACATTGAACATCGGACTGACAATCACTTGTGTACAGCGCAGACCATAGCTCCTACCGTGTTGCGGCCTCAGCAGACTGAATGTGCAGTACTGATTGCTCTGTTGGCTGTCTTAGCTTGGTGAGCAGAGTTGGAGAATTGGGCACTGCAGTAGGTGTGCAGGGAACAGCTCTTCTGCAGTGGCCTTCATGCTTTGCTGGCAACAGCCCTGCTGTAAGAGGCATGCAAAGCCAGCTTAGGCAGGATCTTGAAGCCATCAGACGGCAGCAGGGCTGTGCCTTCCGAGAGATGACAACCTTTAGATCCTCCAGCAAATAAAGGACAGACTGAGCCGCAGTCCTTCATTTGCTCTAGGATCTGAAGGTTGTCACCGTCGGGAGCAAACAAAGGTCAGACTGAGCCGCAGATTTGGCTGCTGATGTCAGACAGCACATATCAGTCCCCACGATACGGTACATCACTTCTGGATACTGGAAGGTGTTGTGTGACACCAGCAGCCCTCATATAGTCTTAGAGGTGAGAGGTCTGCAAAGCAACCAGCTCTCAGTGTGCAAGCCATTGTCCTGGCCAGCACCAGCATGCAGAAGGGCTTAGACTCCATAGTAGAAAACGATCATTTGCTTTGCTCATGGTCATGATCTTTCAGACTTGTCATCAGCTTGCAATGCTGCTGCATAGGTGAATCAGCCCCAGACATGGAGTTACATCATGTGGAGCGGCAAACATTGGTCAGGCAACAAATGGCTGAACCGGTGGGCTTGCATGTCAGGCAACAAATGGCTGAACTGGTGGGGCACTGTGGGCTGGGGGCTTGCATGTCCCTGGGGCAGGGAGCACCGTCCATTCTGCAGCCGCACAGCAACCCTGTGGCTGACATGGCTATAGTCTCAGGGGACCTGGATTGTTGAACTGAGTGGACAAGACCTCAACACAGACACCCTGCCAGATGCTGCCTGCATAGCTGAGGGAAGGGACACAGCCACACAGCGATTGTGGCTCTCATCCTGCAGCAGCCTCATGCTGGAAGGCATTGGGCGACAACTGGCATCAGCTGTACAGCTGACTCTTGTATAGCACGGTCAGCGGGCCATGTCACTTTGCCTGTGTGGCGGTATCACAGGAAGGCTCCTGACTTCATAGCAGCAGAAGCTTTTCGGAGATAACGCTGCTCAGGCAAAGTGACATGGCCTGGTGACTGTGCAAGATGAGGCTCAGCTGTACAGCTGCTGCCATTGCTGCCCACTGCCTCTCAAACGGAGGGCAGTCTGCAGCCACAAAGACTTTGTGGATCAGAGTCTTTCTTCCCTCAGCTGTGAAGGCTGCATCTTGGAGGAGAGACCCTGTCCACAAGGTCTTTGTGGCTGCAGTCTGCCCTCGTGCTGGGAGGCAGTGGGCAGCAGCTCTACAGCTGGCTCTTGTCTTGCAATTGCACACCCAGCAGGCCATCTCAGGAAAGTTTTCCTTCACAACTCCAAATCCTCTTGCGTGCCAGTACCCAACATGCAGACACAGGGTCCTCAGCTTTCTGCCACACTGAGGGTAAACTGCTTGTAAGCATCTAGATTGCGTGTCACTACTCAGCATGCTGGCACGCAACATAGATGTCTGCAAGTAGTTCACACTGAACTGGCAGGAAGCTGGGGACCCACCTGCACAGATCTGGCTCAGTGCCAGACGGTGCCTGCAAGTCTTCCTCGCTGCACAGCTGCCAGCCGCATACAATGCTAGAACATGGGACTGGCTCCCCCTAATGTCCCTTCAGGGCAGCGCAAACAACAGCTTTTCTACCATGTTGTGGCCTCAGCAGACTTGATGTGCACTCCTGATGGCTCTTTGGGCTGTCTCAACTTGGTGCGAAGATCTATGGAGCTAGTCACTGCATTAGACGTGCAGGGGATAAGCTCTAGCGCAGTGCCCAACTCTCCAGAACTGTACAGTTCTGGAGAGTTGGGCACATGTGCACCAAGCTGAGACAGCCCACAGACTCATCAGTACTGCACATCATTTGGCACATGATCAACCTAGCAATTCCCAGCACAGCATGATGCTTTGCTGATGTTTGCTGGTTTATTCATGTGTTCAACAGTCCTGTCAGCGTCAGCTGAGGCAGGACCTTGGAGAAGCCTACAGGCAGATGGTTGCCGCTCCAGAGGTGATAGATCTAGGGGTGTGACTTGATGCCCCCAACATCCCTAGGGGGGTCTAGGGGTAGATCTAGGGGTGTGACTTGATGCCCCCAACCATGACAGCCTTCGTGTCCTAGAGCAAGAGAAGGACAGATAGAATCGTAGTCCTTGGCTGCTGGTGTCTGACAACATCTTGGAGTATTCACAAGCGGTGTACTCCGTCTTTGACCACATGAGTTTTGGAGGTGAGAAAACCGCAAAGCCGCTTCAGCAATCCTGACTTATATTTGCATGAAATGCACAGACGCAGCTTTCTGTGCAAACATTTAGTTGAGGCACTCAGCGCACAAAGCATGCAAGACGTCGCCTTGTGGTCTCAGCTGTAGGATTACTGCATCTGCTCATGGTAGCAATCTTGCAAAGTTGTCATAAGCTTGCAATGCTGCTGTGCAGATTATGCAGCCCCAACCTTGCTGGAATCATGTGGAACAGTAGCCCAATGGTCAGGCAATGGCTTGCTCAGTTGGTTGGCTTGCGTGACCTAGGGCAGGGAGCACCATCCATTCTGCAGCTGCACAGCAACCCAGCATGGCTACTCTCACCAAGATCTTGTCCACTCGGTTCGATTACCCTGAAGCCATGCCAGATGTTGCCTTCATAGCTAAGGGAAGGGAGGTCCTAGCTCACAGAGTCTTTATGGCTGCAGTCTGCCCTGTGATGGCATCATGCTGGGACGTAACGAGCAGCAACTGGCAACATGCAGCACAGCCCATTCACCTTGATACCTCTTGTAGTTACCCAGCAGCTGAAGCCTTCCTCTGGTATTGTTACACAGGCAAAGTGACGTGGCCTGCTGACCATGCAAGGCGGAAGTCAGCTGCAGAGCTGCTGCAGCTGGCAGACATGTTCGATATGCCTTTCTTGCCATGTCAAGTCAAACAGGCTCTGGGGCATGAAGTCTCAGTCACCAACTGCTGCCCTCTGCTGGCAACAGCTGACCTGCATGCGGCTGAACAGCTGAAGCAGAACTGCACCCATTTCACAAAGGATGCAATTGACCTAATCCGGCAGACAGAAGATCATCATAGCCTGGATCCTGAATGGTTTGTTATGGTCTCCACTGCAAAAGCTTTCACTGTATGACCGGTACTGAAGCTTCTATCTGTGCTTGCATTGTCTTCCCACAGGCATCAGGCGCAGATACCTAGATAACGTCGCACCACAGTCACAGTCTTTTGCACCTCTGAATTGACCATGTCCACATGCCGTGTTGCGTTCTGTCATATCACACAATTGACGCTCATGCTGTCTGGCATATGCATGCATGTAAGTTGTAGTGGCTCTTGCTAGCACAGCACTGTTGCTTGTTGCTATGACGTTTGTTCTCATAGGCCCATATACACAGGTGCTGGCTTGAGTATCATGGAATACGCTCAAACTGCAAAACCACACTGTCCAGATGGGTGACAGCAATGCACTGAAGCAGGGGAGGTGCAATTTGGAAATAGGAGGGAAAATGCAGGCGTCAATTTACAGACCATTTTGGGAAGGTCCATTTGGTATTGAGACCTCCCAGAGGAATGTATTCAAATCAAACCTGTTTGTGGCGCTAAGGCCACTGTGTCTTACTTGAAAATACTCCTCTGGGAAATCTCAACACAAAATAGACCATCCCAAACAGGATGACAGCAGCAATCGCATGCCAAGTATTTGAGTATGCTTCTGTGGTAGCGCCTTGTCACTGTGAGTCTGCTTGTGCTGCTATCATCTCCTTCTGAGGTCATACATGCACTGTACATCAAACATAAGCAAACATTCCCAGGTGTTCAAGCTTCTCTTCACTCCGCTGTAGCTGTCAACAACCAATCCTTCCTCGGACATTGAAATATTGCACGTTTTCTCAAATTGTTTGGTGTCACGTCTCTGAAATTCAGAGGGTTGTAGGCTTGTTGTAATACAAAGTCCAGAGCGCTAAACTTTACTTTCCCCCATTTTATGCACTGTCACAATCCAAAACTCACTCTGTTTGGGCTGCATGCGAGTCATACTGGCTCTTGCTGTTCCCTGTGCTATAACTTTGATACTCATGATGCGTTCAATGAAATCAGTAGGTTCAGCATCATGTCATGATGGCACCCATCACATGACAACCTTTGAGTCTGCAGTCTTGTTTGCGTCCAGCTGCGTAGCCACTGTATACACTCTGTTATCGAAGCCTTGCATGCTTCGAACATGTGCTGCCAACTTACCTTGGCCAATTCCACCATGCATCAGCAAAGTTGTGTCTGGATCTCATGCCGTCAACAGTGTTTCTCGTGCCTTCTGTCTGACATTCACCACATTCTGCCTGCTAAAGACTCCATGCATTGTACACTGCCTATCACACAAGAGCTGACACAGCACGCAGCAGTGCTGTTTTGAGACGTCAACGCTTGTGTGTAAACGCATCAGCAGAAGGCTGCCATTGATATCAGGATCAAGCAGCATCTCTGAGCGCACTATTTCGTAGCTCTCAAAAGAACGCAATGTTTGTGGACTGGTATTGAGAGAACCGCCTGCTTGCCTATAGTCAAAGTTGTAATGGTGCTAAAAGCTTAACGCTGCTGCCTGTCAGGATCAGTTGAGGGATGGCAAATGCTTCAGACTTTACAAAGCATCAATTTGGTTACAGCAATAACACATTGCAATTATGCCTCCACCTGCTCGCGCAGCCGCCTGATTGTGCTTCTGACAGTTACGGAAGAACCAGTGCTGCAGAAGCAAAGACACTCCAGTCAGTACAGTGGCTGTCAAGAAAACAGCTTGAGCTGAGGGACTGCAGAAAACCTGTGGAACAAAGAGCTGTACAGCAGCATATGGCTTGAACACCAGTCCCAACACAGCAGCTGATCTTACTTGAGGGTGTACGCGCCTCCAGCTTGGGTCTTGTTGCATGATTTGCACTTCCAGATTCCAACTGCTTGTCGCTTGACAGAGAACTGCAGTGCAAACCCAGGCTCAAGGCATGTTGCATTTACAACACCGCATGCCTGCTGAGTAAACATGACATGCTAGGTGCCTTCAAAGTCTTTTAGGTGATATGTCATGGCTGATGGCCAGCAAGTATGCTGATGCTTGGCCAGAAAGTCCACACTTGTGCTTGACCTTACCTTTCCGCAGAAAGAGCATAGGTACTTGGAGTGCTGGCTGACCTCTGTCTTCTTGATCTGCTTACGCAGACTGGCACCATATCGGGTACCGTACTTGCCAACAATCCCGACCTTTTTGGTGCGCTTCGACTGCAGCAAGCCAAACACACTATTGCTGCTGTCTATCGTCAGATTACGCCCAGCTGATGGGTGCACAACAGCTCATGATGGGCATTCCATGTGATTTGCCAAAATGCCAGATGCGGACTCGGATCTGGTCAGTATCACGGCTGTGAGCTGCACTTGCTGTCGGCGGCTCCATTAACCATGCAAGATCACAGCAAGGGCGCTGCTTGTGTAGCTTGTGTACACACAGCAAGTGATGTGCGAGACCCACCATTTTCAATGCCTCGACGCCTCCGACACGCTCAGTAAATGTGCCACCGCACCAAAAGAGGCTGGGACCAAGCGTTGCAGCAGGAGTTACAGTAATTGAGTGCAAATTAGGGTTTCGCTTGAAGCGTGTTAGGTCAGGTCGCCGAGGATCATTTTGACCAGGCCATTGGTAGCATAGCACATTAGAAGCGCTGAGCAACATCACTCTGTCAGGGCACCCAGTATGAGTCAAGCGTTGTTGCAAGGCTGCTTAGTGGGACCGCAAGCAGGCTTTTCTGGCAGGTACGTCAACTCTGGAGTGATCTGTGCAGGGTCGCTTTGTTTGCTATGCACCCACCCTCAGTGTGCTGTGTGTCGCAGAGTTTCCCCACGGCTTCATCTGCAGCAATCTCCAGCATCGTTTTCAGGCTGCACACACTCGTTCCAGTCATGCAGACAGCAAAGCAGGAGGCAGAGGTCGATGTCTCTGACTGTAAGTTTTAGCAAGCCGAGACTCATAGCCACAGCATGCAGGCAGCTCATGCTTTCGCGTACTTTAGCTTTTCATGCGAGACTAGCCTTTCTGATTGCGCACTGTGCTGTAGATTCAAAACGCTCTCACAAGAAAAGTGAAGGAACAGACTGTGGAAAAACTTGAGAAAGCTTTTCAAGAGAGCGCAGTTGTATACGGCATGCGATTCAAGAACTTGTCGGTAAGGCTGCAGTTTGGTGCTTTGCACATGTCAGCTCGGTATGGTGCAGGCTGTTCATGCAGCTGCGCATGTGCCACCTCCAGGTAAAGCAAATGACGTCCTTTCGGCAAACTTTGCCAGCTGGAGCGAAAACATATGTGTGCAAGAACACATTGCTACGGGTAGCAGCAGAGAAACAGGGCTGGGAAACCATCATACCAGCTACCAAGGTGCATTTCCGTTTACTGTGCATGCGGTCTTTTCTTGAGAGGCATTTGGAGCCTAATGGTTTGACCAGAGTTTGGTCAGCACTAATATGCCTTCATGTGCATGACCACAAACTTTCTGCTGATTGAATGCAACTGGATTCATGGAACGCTTGTCTACATCTGCACTTGCATGGCCCTCCTATGATGTCCTTTCACAGCACACTCATGTGTCATTGTGACTCAGTGCCCTGCATAGACTCACACTGCCTTCTGAGCATGTTGACCTTCAATGCTGTAGGGAGAGAACGCATGGGTCTTTTGCAATGAGGACTGCATAGCAGACTCAGTCAAGGCGTATCATGACTTTGAGAAGAAACTGTTGGAGAAGTATCCCAAAGAGAAGAGGAAAGAAATGCATCCTACTGCAATCTCAGGTAAGCATCTGCCGTCTTGCATCTCCAGCACTCAGCAAGTCTGCCCAATAAGCACATGGATGCTGCATGTCCAGGGCTGCATAGACATCTGCAACTGCCTGTGCATTTAGCCAGCACAAAGCTAGCCTCCACACTTCCCAGGCCATGTCAAAGCTTGCTCGCTGTTTTTTTGTAGCTCTTGGTTACAGCAGGCATGCATACCAGCATCATGCACCAGAGTCTCTGAGCGTCAGGTAGCTGTTTGGTGCTTTGTTGTTACACACATGCAACGTGTGCAATCAAACCAGCTGAGTGCAAGCTACTGGGCCTATTGTTTGCTTGCTTTTGCATCATGAGTCTACTCAAAACAGGGATTGGTGGACACACCTCACAATCCTGCAGGGGCTGTAATGGAACCAAACCAGCTGCTGGACATGGCTGCCTTCAAGAAGCTGGAGAAGATGCCTACCAAGCTAGAAATGATCGCCACTATTGCTCGTCTCCTCAACCAGGTGGGAAATATGGAGCAACCATGTGAATGTGTTCACGGTTGTGTGTCATCATTGCACGGTATGGCGTATGCCTTGTATTGCAGAAAACGCAGTCTCAATTCCGACAGACTGCACTTGAATCACTCTTCATGCCCTTGCATCATGTATGGTACTGAGAACAGGTGTTGATTCCATGCATGGCTTATGCAGGTGCCAACTAAACTCGCAGTCAGCATCAAGCAGGTCCCCACCAAGCTTGCGTATGGGGTTAAGGCTCTTGCAGATGGTGATGACAACAAAGATGCAGTTGTCTCTGACATCTTCCCCAAGCCAGCAGCAGCCACTGCTGAATGAAGGCTACTGTGTTGAGGCGACCCACACAGTGTTGTCAGCTGTTCCATTTCAACATAATTCTAACATGTCAGTCTTGAGCACTTTGGGGTTATGAGCGCAACAACCTGTTCCTGCCTTTTCATCGGCCCTTCCTGTCAGTTTATCTCATTTCATGACAAGCATTTCAGCTGCGTCCACCCACTCACCATTTTTTTGAAATACTTTGAGCTGAGGAATCCCACAGAGGGGTGTCCCACGCGGCGTTCTGTGACATGCTTTGCAGTATGCCAAACCTGGCTAAAGCAGAATTAGGCTTGGTGTACAGTGTGTTGTCCAATTTACGACAATGCTTTGACCCGAATTGTGAACCTGACAATCGTCTTTGTAAGAGTTGTGTCTCATACTGGGTACACATCATGCACTTAGTTTGTTTAGAACTTCGAAACATTGCTTCAATTGACTTTGCATTGCTGCGTTGTGTGCCAGCCAATGTTGTTGCAGTACCAATGCTGCATCCTTACAGTGCAGCTTCTCCTGAGCTCCCATACCAGCCAATGGCAACAACAGCCTTTCGACCAAGAAAACACATGCTGGTTGACTCCAGGACCAGCTGGTCCCCTCTTGTCCAGCTGTCTTGCAGCGCTGCTCCAGCAGCATGCTCTCTGATGTCTGGCTTCTGCTGACCTGTTGTTCTTCCTCAGGTGCTGTTGTGCAGACATCGGTCTGTCTGTTTGCCATGGGGTCTGATCTCACCAAAGCAGGCTCATTTGCTTGTGAGCTAGACGATGCTTTGCAGTCAGGGGAGGTCCAAGTAGTGAGCAAGTGAAGGAGGAGACAGGAAAGAAGTACAGTAAAAGTCGTGGAGGTGTTGGTGGTGGTTGGCTGTGGAAGCACATCTGCTAGGCTGTGCAACAATCCTGGTTCAACTGCAGACCTCAGCTCATCCTGCATACTCATGTCAAGGCGTAAGTAACAAGCAGGTGCACACAGTAAAGCCAAAGGCTACAGCCGTATGGGAAACTCACTGAAGCTGCAAGTAGACAGTAGCAAAGGCTACGCAACTCGGCCTGCACAGTTAGGCAGCACTGATGGCAAACATAGCAACAGCTTCCAGATACAGCACTCGGGCTTTAAATGCAGAAACCTCGACGCAGGAATGGTCTGCATAAAGCAAGTCCATCAGCAAGTAGTGCTGGTGTGTACAGACACACCTGTGGTACAGGGCTCAGGTATTCAGGCACCTTTGAGGCTGTGTGTACCCCAGTGACAACCTGCCTACAAGCAGAATACGCCAGGTGCCAGGGAAGCAGCAGGTGAACATACGCTGCCAGATCTGTCGCCGGGTGCAAGCCTCCAACTGATGGCTTGAGGGCATCCAGAAGTCTGCTGTGATGGTTGCTGATCAGCTCGCTCAACGAGCAGTTGCAGGCAGAAGCCACGCCAAGCAGAGTGTCATCCACCTGTAGGACATGGTACAGTCTTCTCTGCTGCAGCATTGACTCTTGTGTTGATGGCCAATGAGCACAGAGAGGATCAGAGCGGTCAGAAACCTCTCATGACAGCAACAAAAGCTGGGTGATCTGCATGAGCATCTGGATTAGTGAGCTGATGTAGGTACTGTGTACTCTGATTCTGAAGCAATTCGTCGTGTGGACATGCAAAGAAAAGCCATGGCAGAACAGCGGACAGTGGCCTGCTTTGGCAGCAAGACTCCCAACAACAGACAAGCAGGTCAAAGGAGAGCTCAGGCGCTGCTTTGCAATATCAGGTCGTGGTCAAAAGCGGCGCTAGCGGGCATATGCATGATGCAAGCCATGAAGTACACCATGCAACACGCTGGGAACTCAAGTCTTGCTGCTAAACCAGCCTCTACACACCTGCATCCACACTGCTAAACACTGACATATGTGTTGCTGGGCAAGCACGCACTGAAGCAACAGTCACCTGTTGCAGTTGTGCAGTTGGCAGGTCAGCAGCCAGCATCACATTGGCCCTCAGCTGTAGCAGCAAGACGAGCATCCTTTCTGCCTGCTGCTCAACAGCTTCAGGTGCGCTGATGACGGCAGCATGCAGCAGCTGAATGACATGCTGTCTGAGACTTGTGTCCTGTGCTAAGGCAGAAGCACTGTCCTGGATGTAGGTCAGAACATGCGCCAAGTTGTCGGCCGCTTCTCTGACAACGCCTGCAAGGAAGATATGCAGTCAGGCATGCACAGATAACAGGCTTTACAAAAGGCAAGTGTGTTGGCAACCAGGTTTGGACCACCTGTGGCGTCACAAAGCTGAAACCATGTGATACAACCATGACATGTTGCCAAACATGTAGCAGATACTGTGCAGGGAAGGCACTGGCTGCGCAGACAGTCTCCGCATGCTCTGGGTGTTATTCAGATAAGAACACCCCACATGGATGGGGTCATTGTTGTTATTTCCAGTAAGTTCAAAGGAGCACACAGATACAAGTGAGCAGCTAGTGAGAGGCATGCTACCTCTTCTTGGTCAAGGTTGGTAATCTGCATCTTGACGTAACATCATCCTTTATGAATGCCAACAAAAGGCAAGTAGCATGTCCAAATTTGACTTGAGGTGTGCTACATCACTGTATGGGCAGCCTTGCATGGACAAAGCAGCATTGTGTTGCGGGAGATGCAAGCACAGACAGACAGACAGCCCACAGGCAGACAGTTGTGA
>JAABUL010007526.1_pt1 | contig 11704 bp, 4 predicted proteins | sample 5559151 | NCBI WGS metagenome assembly JAABUL01 (sample SAMN10711876, study PRJNA513368) | rock metagenome | isolation source: Antarctica rocks | place: Antarctica: Victoria Land, Pudding Butte sud | reverse complement strand
TCGATTGCGTAAAAAATGTAATAAATTAATTCGCATAAAGTTTTTTTTAAAATCGAAAAAATTATTTGATCGAAATTAAGTATTTAATAAAGTTGATTGTCGTAAATCTTGCTTATTTTTTAAAGACAATAACGATAATAATAAGCTTTTTTGTAAAGCGTGCCTCGCAATGCTAGGTCTACTTCGCAATAGCGTGTCTAGCGTACATCAATGTGTGTTTGGCAAAGAGTCGCGCGAACTAGATCTACGCAAAACTAATATCGAGTCAACAAATATTATTTGCGCATTGCCTCTCTTAATAGCAAGCGAAAAAGCGTTTTATAGAGAGCGAGATTTTTCTCGTATTTGCGTTTTTTAGCAATTAATTTTACTACAAAAACTATTATTACTATTATACGTGCTATCTAACTTAACTCGCTTGACTACGTAGCTTTACTTAAAGAAATAATAACTACTTTACAATTTTAATTGCTTCGTTTAAACGAAATTGCTCAATTAAAAGCGATAATTAACAAATTATTAATAATTTGCTTTCGCAAACATACTTAAAAGTCGATTGACTCTTAAAATATTATTAATAATTAATTGCGTAAAGAAATTTACGCAAATAACACGTCTTAAAGATTAAACAAAAATAATTATTTCAATACTAGCACAACTATTAATTAGAGCAAAGAAAATATTAAAGCATTTAATTTTAAAGACAAATTTACATTATTTATTTCGACAAATATTATTATGTAGCATGTTAATAATGCAAATGTGCTACAATTTTTAAGACTTAAAGTCGAACTTGCAATTGCGAAACTTTAATTTGCACAATATATTAATAATTATTGTTGCGAATATAGTAATAATTATTATTAATTTGATTAATACAAAAAGATTAATTACATTAAGAAGTTGTTAATATAAAAATATATTAACTACACAAGTCTAGAAATTTGATTCAAAAATTGCGAAAATTATATTTAAAATAATTTCGCAAACTACTTCGATAAAGAGTCGAAAATGCTTTAAATTGCGTTATATTTTACAAAAAAGCAATATAATTAATAACGCAAATACGCACAAAAAATATATAATAAAAATAAAGAAATTACTTAAAACTATTTTCTTCGATATATTAAAAAATTTCTTAGTACGCTTAAGATTTGCGACTTAAAAATTAAATTTAAACTTAAAAATGCGAAGCAACAATCTTATTAAAAGATTAAAAAATTTGTTATTTATTTAAACAATCTATATTTGCAATTAAAAAAGTTAATTATTAATAACAAAAAAATACGAAATTTAAAAAACAAATGCGTCGACAAAATTTGTTAGAAAATGCTTTGTTAACAATATAGTTACACTAGTATTACGTAAATGCGTAATAAATTTATTGAAATTAAATAACGTTTACAATTAATTGAAGAATTATTAAAATTAAACAATATCTTTTATATCGCAAAAAACTTTAAGAAACGTAATAAAAAAAATCGATTTTTGTGCGAACAAAGTAACTTGTTTAGCGCAATTAACAATGCGAACAACTTTATTACGTTAATTATTAAAATTATTAAAATTATATAGATTAAAGATAGCATTAACAATAACTAGCAAAACAAAAATATTTGTTAAATATTTATTAAAAAGAAGCATATCGTATTTATTAATTACAAATGCTATATATACGATTAAATAAATTATAAATTAAGTAACTTTATATGTTCGCAATATTAAAAAAAAGATAAAAAAATAAAATAAAAGTAACGTATCTTTAAGAAAAGTTAAAGTCTAATATTTGTTATTATAACATTAGATATAAAAAGTTAAAAACAACAAACTAAAATATTAATCTAAATAGTATTTATTAATATATTGTATAATATATACGAAATTAAGTGTTTTATTAATTTAAAAGTTAAAAAGAACTTTATTTCGCAATTCTTTGTTAAAGACGCACAATTATTTGAAGATATTTTTTTGTTATTGCAAATGTGTTACGAGTCTACGCTAGTATATAGTCTACGCACAATATGTAGCATTAGAAACGAATAGCGACATATGCTTTTATAGCTTTGCGAGAGAGCACTAGAAGCATTGCTCTCTTTGCTTCTTGAAAAAGCAACAAAAGTATAAAGATTTGCTCTCTTTGCTTTGCGAGAGAGCAAAAAGAGCAAAAAGAATTTTATTTAATATATAGATTCTTGAATACAACTCTCTTATAAATCGTATTTAATTTAAGATAAATTCTTATTTATTGTTATTGTTACATCTAGTTGCAACCCTTGTTATTAAATAATTGCTCGCATTGTCTAAAGACGTCTATAAATTTCTTTAATAATACAATTCTCTTTAATATCTTTAAGATTTTTTAGAAAATAGCAACGTAACACTTTGAACACTTTAAAAATGTTTATATTAAATCAACGCGTTTCTATTTTAAGCATTAGCTTATTAGTATTACGTCAATTATCGATTATAAAAGACGACAAGATTAGAATTAACAAACTTAATATCTATTATAAAGATTATATCGATCTAGAGAACTAACTTATGTAGATAGATATCTATTTTATCTTCTATCTTGTTCTAGCGAACTAGAAGACGATTTTCGCATCAACATTTCTTAAAGAAAGAGTCTAACATTAACTTAAGTTAAACTTACGAAAGTACTTGAAGAATTATGACGAAAACTCTCGTGCAATGTTTACGAATTTCGACAATTTTAAAAGAGAGCTTCGAAGAATCTTTAAAACATTTAACGAAAAACAAATTGCAAAAAGAGTGATTTAACATTTAATTTAAAGAATCTTTGCAATAGATTACGTAACTAAATTTTAAAAGTATGTTAATTTAATCAAATAAAACGATATCGCATTTATAACAATGTTTCGACGAAATTTTAAAAACAATCTAAAAGACGAAATTATATGTGATGAAAAAACTCTTAACGACATGTTTAATTTTATTAAAGTAGTTATTGATTTTAACAACAAATTATATAAAAGAGCTATAAAAAAAATACGATCAATCTTAAGAAAGAGTAGAAATTTTCTTTGAATTAGCGATCGAATATTAGTAAAGAGAATTTCGTTCTAATTAAAAGTATAGTAATCTTAATTATCGTAAATCTACATTTATGAAACTAGATTTTATTTAACAACGTAAAGAGAAAAACTTTAAAAGAAAGCAAAGTAATAAATTCTAAAAAACGTGTTATTCATGTGACAAATTGAGTCACTTCGCAAGAGATTATTAATTACGAAACTTAATAAATCGCTAGCAAATCAATGCTATGTTAAGAGAAATATTTAATAGCTAGAACGACATTAGGGAGCAAACTAACATAGAGGCGAACATCTTCAAGATTGAATCGAACGACAACTACTATTTAGTAGAAAATCCTAATTAATTATAGAAAATTCTAGATAAAACATTATTAAGCAAGGCATTCGCATCTACGCAAGAAATTAATCAAATACTTAATAAGACTATAAAAGCGAAACGATTAAGAACGTTATATTTTTATTTAACAACAAACTTAGACGACGAATACGATTAAAAAAACTTTCACGAATGTCTAAACGACATTACGAAACATCTTAAGACTTTAGCTAGTTCATCGAAAAAACAATAAATAAATTAGATCGTAAATAAATGCGAAGAAGCGCTAGAAAGCGACGCCACTATAGAAAGAAATATTTTTAATAAAATTGAACAACAACTAAGTAGTGTAAGTTTATCTTAAAAGAAGATAAAGAAAGCAAAGAAATATGCGACATTTAATTGAATAAAATGCTATAACGACTTATGCTAAACTCATCTAAAAAAGAAAGAAGAAGTCAACTAGTTTTCTAGAAAGCTAAAGTTATTAATTTAGCATAGAAAAGAAGCTTAGCGCAAGCAAGCGTTCGAAGCAAAAGTCATAGCACAAGAACAAGAAAAAGTTCAAATTTTTTAATAAAGAGCATATCAAAGAAATGCAATATGTTAGCTTAATAGTAGCAACTAAACTTAATAGTATACGTACGATGTTTTATCATATTAATTAAGATCAATAATTATTAATTTATCGCAATGATTAATTCTAGTGCAATAAATAATTTTATGATCAAAGCTTTTGTTAAAAGAGAAGAGTATTCTACTTAAAAGAAGTTTAACGCATACAATCTAATAATTATAAATGAAAACTTATTGTTTAACAAGAATAAAAAAGTAAATAAAGAAACGAAGTTATTATTAATAGCTATTTAGCAACATTACAAGAAACTAATTTTTAATATAATGAGAATAATTACTTATAATATTGTTCTAGAAATGTCTTAATTAAAGCAACACAATTTAAAAGTTAATTAAAATACACAAGTACTTAGATTCGCACAATGTAATCACGTAATTCACATCTAATCTACGCATCAATAGCGTTCAATAATAGATAAAAAATTAAATTAAAAATCGATCGCAAATAGCAAGTTTGCATTCTCGCAAAAAAACAATTTAACAAAGTTCGACTTAATAGACATTAACAAAGATTAATTAAGTTATAAAGTTAAAATAAATGAAGGAAATTACAAATCTTTTAGAAGTTTTGAACTATTTAATACAACGAAGAAATCGCTAAAGTACGTATCACAAATATATAACAATTAAGAGCATCTATTTTAAGAAAAAAAAACAACAAAGATTCTTTCTAAACATTAATTGTAAAATTATAAAGTTAAACTTAAATTAAGCAAGCAATTTACGTTTGAACTTATATATATTTTATTTAAGAAAAAGCTCGAAGTACTTCGCGAATATCTAGCAAAAAACGAAAAAAAAGAATTTATTAAAAAATTCTAATTATAGATAGAATACTTGATTCTTTTTGTATTAAAGAAGAATGAAACTTTTCGTTTATGTGTTAATTACTAAAAGCTAAACAATATTACAATTAAGAATTAATATTCATTATTTAACATTAACGAGCTTTAAAATTGATTATTTAAAGTAAAGTACTTTACTAAACTAGATTTACGAGAAACGTACAATTAGATTAGAATAAAAATAAAGAAAGAGTGAAAGACAACTTTTTGCACACGATATAAATTATACAAATACATAATGATGTCGTTTAAATTTACGAACGTCTCGACAACGTATTAAGAAATAATTAATAATACATTACGACAATATTTGAATCGATTTATTATAGTATACTTGAACGATATTATAATTTACTTAAAAATCTTGAAAGAACATGTTAGTTATGTCTTCAAAGTATTAGAATGTTTAAACATAAAAAATTTACATTTTAAATTAAAGAAATGCGAATTTCATTAAGAGAAAGTTAATTTTCTTGAATTTGTCGTTAAACAATATAAAGTACGCATGAATTCTAAAAAGCTACGAGCAATTAAAGAATGAAAATCATTAATAAATGTTAAAAAAGTACAATTCTTTTTAGATTTTATAAACTACAACAAGAAAAATATTAAAAACTACTTAGTAAACGCGATATTATTGACGAATTTTACGAAGAAGAATACGTTATAGTTATAGAAACTTGTAAAAGAGAAATTATTCTAAAATCTTAAATTAGAATGCTTGAAGAAGCTAATACTAAAAATGTACGATTTGCGATTATTAAATAGAATTAAAACTAACGCATTAGATCTAGTTATCGATGTATGCTTTAATTAGAGACATAAAGATATGTAACATCTAGTGACATATCTTTTAAGAAAACTCTTGTTAATTGAATAAAACTATGATGTTCACAATAAGAAACTACTCGCTATAGTAATTTTCTTGAAATCATGAAAAGTATACATAGAAGAATTATTCGAACTTATAATTCTTATAGATCACAAGAATCTTATGCATTTTACTACTATTAAGCAACTTAATAAAAGACAAATGCGATAATTAAAAAGACTTACATAATATAAGTTCAAGATATAGTATATCTTAGACAAAGATAATGATAGAGTAGACGCACTTAGTAGAAGAAGTAATTATATAGAAACAAAAGAATTGTTTAATCACAACATATTTAAGATCAACTAAAATAAATTATTATTAATAAATAAATACGATCTAAATGCTACATTACGAATATTCTAAGATAATACAAAAGAGTTTTCAATAAAGAAAGAAAAACTCTAGATATTTATTAACAAGATTGACGAATATATAAAAGAGCATTATAACGAATCATTGCAAAAGCATCTAAAAATAACTAAAATTCTTTAACTTTTACGTTAACATTATTAGTTTTTATAGATAAGACAAGTTGTTAAGATATACATTAAACGATATTTTAGCTATTAATAGAACAAACATAATACGTACGCGAACTATAACGAAATTTAATATTAGAAATTATCTAAATCGTTATAAAATAAAATTACGATAAACTTTATTATTAAGTTGTCAAAGTCGACGAATCTAGCAACTAAAGATAGATATAATTTAATACTAGTAATAATTAATAAGCTTACTAAGTACTTATATATTATCGCATGCAAGAAGAAGTTTAACGCAAAACAATTAAAATACATTATATTGAATCAACTTATATAATATCACAATATATTTAAGAGACTAACTAGTGATAGAGACAAGCTCTTCACGTCTAATTATTGAAAAACGTTTCTTCTAATATTAGATACAAAACTTCGAATGTCTATTGTCTATCATTCGATCATAAATGATTAAACAAAAAGAACAAACTAAAGTTTTAAACAATATTTAAGATACTACATCAACAATATTTATAGCAATTAGATATTATTTTTATCTATGACACAACTAACATTTAATGCAAAGATTTTAAATATTACTAAAATAACTTTATTCTTCGTCAACTATAACAAGAAATTAAATCTTTTTAAAGAAAAGCGTACGCATTTGTTAACGCAATTAGTTATCGAAAGAATAGCGACGTTAAAAAAGATATACGACAACATCTTAAAAATGCAAAAAAGATCAATTAAATACTAGAACAAAAAACGAAAAACGACATCTTAGCTAAAAGAGAGAAATAAAGTATATCTTCTTACAAAAAATCTTAAAACAAGAAAATTAAGCAAGAAATTAAATTATGTCAAAATTGAATCGTTTCTCGTTAAGAAGACTAAGAGATTAATTAATTACGAACTCGACTTATCTAAGAACGCCAAAGTATTTCTAGTATTTTATATATCATTGTTGAAATCAACAAATTCAATCACGTCTTTATAGAACATCTTTCATTTTTATTAACAAAAGAAAGAACAATTTAAGATCGAAAAAATTCTACAACAAAAAAGTTAAAAATATCTCGTTAAATAAAAGAGATATTTTATCTCTAAAAACACTTAGAAATCTATTAAGAATTTAAAGCACTACTAACATCGTTTGTAGCAATTTCGTCAAAAGAAGTTAAGAAAATAAACGATCATTCTTTTATAATATTGAGAAAGACGATCTATTTCGAAGTTACATTAATTAGAGAACTTAAAAGAGAAAAATTGACGAAAGAGCTTAGTGAAGTCATTTTTTTCAAATTTTTTAGCTCGTTATTTATTATCGTTTGTTGTTTTTCTTCTAGATAATCGAGTTGACGAAGTAGTCGTTGTTGCTTCGCATTCGTCTCACGAAGCTCTTCTTTTAATTTTTGACGCTATTTTTTAAAGCGACGTCATCGAACGATATCTAGAGGCGCCAAGTTGTACGAACAACTATCGCGAAAACATTTTATACACTTATTGAAACTCTTTGCAACACGACATTGCTTGCTTAAGCGAACACATTAATAATAAAAACGCATTGCAACACAAGAAATATCAAGTTCTACAATTTAGATAAGACGACGTTAATAAAAAGAAACTTTAAACTTGATACGAAACATGTTAAAGTTTGCTTTTGAGACAAAAGTCTAAAGAAAAAAAGAATAGTGTTATGAATCTAGGTCAATATATAGTCTACGCACAATATATAACATCAAAAACGAATAACGACATATGCTCTTATAGCTTTGCGAGAAAGCACTAGAAGCATTGCTTTCTTTGCTTCTTAAAAGAGCAACAAAAGCATAAAGATTTGCTCTCTTTGCTCTACGAAAGAGCAAAAAGAGCAAGAAGAATTTTATTTAATATATAGATTCTTGAATACGACTCTTTTATAAATCGTGTTTAACTTAAGATAAATTCTTATTTATTGTTATTATTACATCTAGTTGCAATTCTTGTTATCAAATAATTGCTCGCATTGTCTAAAGACGTCTACAAATCTCTTTAACAATACAACTCTCTCTAATATCTCTAAGATCTCTTAGGAAGTAGTAGCGTAACAAAATGCAAGTCGTTAATAATCGCATTATTGTCTTATATAAAATACAAAAACTTTTTATTGCTATTGTTAATAATAAAGAAATACGTAAGAGCAATTGCTCTAAGTTTTATGTTATTAATATACAAAGTTATAAAATAATTTTTGAATTACTTTGATTTGAAAAAGTTAACTTAAATATATAATAATCAAATTGTATTTAAATTTATCAAAATAACTTTACTAAACAATTGAAAAAAAATATTTAAATAATTGATTCTAAAAAGTTCGCACAATTTGTTATGTTTATTTTTAAAAATTATAACAAAATCTATATTGTATTTTTGTATTAAATATTATTTTCAAAAAAGTTTTTAAAATATATAAAAAAAAAGATTGCAAAATGCAATATGCTTTAGATTAAAAAGCTAATTGTTTCGAACTAAATTAAGAAAATTATAAAGATATTTTTAAAAAAGCTTTTAAACGCACTTAATACGTATAATTAAATAGAACATTTAATTAATTTTGTAAAGAATAAAATATTGTACACAAAATATATATATAATATATCGCAAAATAAATTAATTACAATACAAAAATATTTCGCAAACATATTAAAGAAAAACTAAATATATTTTTCAAATAATTTTATTAAATTCTTAATATTATTTGTAAAAAAGCTAAATAATAATTTGCGTTTTTGCGTAAACTATCGCAAACTTAATAAAATTACTATTAAAAATAAATATTTTTTTTCTCTTTTTTTAAAGACGTTTAAGCGCTTCGTAAATATAAAGTAATTTATTAAAATTAATATACGCAATGCGTATTATCGCATTCGAATTCGTTAAAGCAATAAATAAAAAACAATTTTTCGCACTTAATACAAATAATTCGAATATTAAATTATACTTTTTAATTTTATTAATACTTCTATTATTTTTTAATTTTATATAAATTGCGTATTAAAGTTGTATATTAACGTTTATTATATAATATATTTAAATAACGTATTTATTTATTCGAACTTAAAAAAGCAATATTAAGAGAATATTTGCAAGATACTTTGCGCATTGTTTAAGCATTAATTGTATATAAAATTATTAAAATGCGCATTTAATTGCGACAAAATAATTTTTCTAAATTTCGTAATTAAAAAGCGAAACATTTAAACAAAATTAATTTATATTAAAATTATTTAAAAATAATTTAAATTAAAATTAATAAAAAACATTTTTGTATTTTTTAAATTTGCGAAATTTTATTAATATTTTATTTGTAAATTCTTTTAAATTATAATATTTTTAATTAATTTAATAACAAATGCAAAGAAGAGCAAAGCACGTTCGCAATTTATATATATTAAGAAAACGAAAAAAAAATTCGAGATACTTAAAATCGTTTTTATTATTGCTTCTATTTTAAAATATTACAATTAAAATGCTTTTTTTTGCGTAAAAATCGATGCGTCGAATTGTAAAGCAAAAGATATACTTAGTTAATTTAACAAAAATACGCAATAATATTTTATTGCGTTTATTAACTACAAGTTTAAAAAATTTAAAGTTTGTTAAAATACGCACAACAAAAAGCTCTATACTATTATATTAATTTTTAAACTTTAAAAATATTATTTGCAAAATAACAAACACGTTATTTGCGTAATTATAAATTACAACAATTTTTGTTACTTTATAATTATAAAAAAGCTTTTAATTAAATAAGTTCGCTAGATTAAAAAATTAATTACGTTTAACTTTAATATAAAATATCGCAAAAAAAAGCTTAATTTTATAAATGCGTTGTTAAGAAGATTTAACATTATAAAACTTAATAATAGCAAAAATAATAATAACAATTTTTTATTTATTTTGCGAAACAAGCTTTGTAACTTAAAATATTAATTAAAATTATAAAAAGACAAAAACGTTTTTGTTATAATTAAATTTGCAATTTTAATAACGCAATTAGATAACATTATTATCGCAAATATCTAAATTATAAATTTAAATAAAAAAGTTTTTAAAAGATTATACAATATTTTAGATTTTGCGTTGTTTTAACTTTTAATACAATAAATTGCAAAATTAAAGAAATTCTTTGTTAATTTAAAAGAATTAATAATAGCGTAATTGCGAAAATTACAATAAAAGAACACTTTTATTGTAAAAAAGTAATAACGTCAAAGATTTGCAAATAAGCAAAATAAATTTTCGAAATAAAATGTTAAAAAAAATAAGTTATTATGTTAAAATTTCGCAATTTATATTTTAAAAAACGCAACAATAAAAGATAAAATTCTTTGTACGCATTACAATAACTTTATATTTAAGCATTTTATATATTAACAAATCGAAAATGCAATACAACAAAAATATTATTAATCTAATATAATTAAAGAAATTAATAAATATATTTGTATCTATTTTAATTATTAACGTACGTATATTTATTATTATAAATTATATAAAGAATTTAATTTAATATCTTTTAAATTCGCAATTGTTTAAAACAATAACAATAAACTTTATTACAAATATATCGCTTGCGAGAAATTTATATATTAAAAAAATTAATAATATAATTTTAATATTAGTTAATAAGTTAATTAAATACGCAATTTATATCGCAATTATTAAGAAACTTAACGCAAAAAATTTCGCAAAATTTTTATAAAAAGAGTTCGTATATTATTATAAAATAATGCGTAATATTATTTTTAACAAAAATTCGCTTTTTACAAGTTATTTTTAATCGACGTTATACTAATATTTAGATATAAAACATTAACTTAATATTACGTTTTATTCGCAAATTAATAATTAAACAAAAAGACAAAACTAAATTTTAAATCATTATTTGCGTATTTATTGTAATTACAAATAGAATAATTAATCGAAATTGCTATCTATAATTGCGTTTGTATATAATAATAATATTTACTTAAATATTAAAAAAGCTTTTTACAAATTATTAATAAACTATATTGTAAATTTCGCAAATGCGCTTATAAATAAACTTTTAATAAGAGAGATATCTTTAATTACAAAACAAATAAAATAATTGCAAAGTATTAAAAAGTATTTAAAAGAATTATAAATAACAATTTCGAAACAATAAATAAAAAGTTATAACAAAAGTTACAAATTAATAAGTTTTTAAATAGATAACAAAATGCTATTGCGAAACGTTAATATATGTATATTGCAACTTAAGAAAAAGATTAATTATTATTAATTAAGATTTTTTATTATTTTAATTAAAAAAAACAAATAAATATATTAATTAAATCTGCTTGCGAAGTACAAAGCAATTTATGCTATCTTTTATATTTTGTTACTTGAATTTTGATATTTGCGAAACAAAGATTCAAAATTAAAATTAATTTTTATCAAAAATAAAAAAAAATAAAACGTAAATA
>JAABUL010007525.1_pt1 | contig 11706 bp, 8 predicted proteins | sample 5559151 | NCBI WGS metagenome assembly JAABUL01 (sample SAMN10711876, study PRJNA513368) | rock metagenome | isolation source: Antarctica rocks | place: Antarctica: Victoria Land, Pudding Butte sud | reverse complement strand
CGAACAGACCAGCGGGCAAGCGCAGACGGCATGGTCCGAAATTGATTGGGCCGCGGCGGAGGCTGTTGTGAAACGACTACAGGGTCGGATCTACCGGGCTGCGGGCGGATGCCAGGCAGCGGAGGCTTGAGCCGGATGACGAGCAATCGTGCGCCGTGAAAACGGCGAGTTGAATCCCCGTTTCAGACGGGGGAAGCTGGGAGAGATGCTTTCGGGTCAACCATCTTACCGGACGGTGAAAGCCTTATGGGACAAGAGCATGATGGTAAAGCGGGGGTTCGGGCGAACATGCCAGACCCAACGCCCTGCAAGGCCCGCGCGATATGGTCAAGGCTGAATTGCTTGAACCCTAGCCACCAGCGATGGAACGTCACATCCCGCGCCACGGCATGTCAGGGCGCGGCCGGCAGGATAGGACGGTCTACGTTTCGCCGTCTGAAACTCCCCCTGCCGGGCGACGGCCAACGAGGCCGTTCAAGGGGGCGAACAGGGGACCTACGTCGCGCTAGAACGTTCAACTCGCACGAACACGGGATCGCCTACAGGCCGCGAGGCCCATGGCGACGGAGCGGCCATAGTAGTCCGAGGACGGGAAAGCCGTCCACATGGCGAAGGGCTGCAGGTGCCTCGACGGCCAGAACTGGGAGGTAGCCGCAATGGCAACAGCCGAAACAGTGATGGCCATCACCTCGTGAGAGGATAGGGCACTGGAAAGCCGGATGAGATCGAAAGACTCATGTCCGGTTTGGGGAGGGGGCGCCGGAAAAGTGCCGACAGGCAACTCGCCGACGCCCTACTCTACTTCAAGCACGGTTCTAGGAGCGCCTGGGGGTGAAATTCCCCCGGGCGACTCGCCAGCCGAACTTACCTCTGTTGCCAGCGTCCAGCCCGAAGGATAGGCTTAGGTATTCGATCGGCTCGGGAGGTAGGCAGACGTGATCGGTCTCGGCCACGGGACGGGCTCGCCGGCACACGGCCACGTGCTGATGGGCGACCGGCACATGGTGTCGGCTGGGCATTCAGCGGCCGCCCATGCGGGCTTCCTGATTCTCGAGGCGGGCGGCAACGCGGTCGACGCCGGGGTCGCGGCCGGGATCGCGCTCGGAGTGCTGCAGAGCGACATTGTCAACGTCGCGGGCGTGGCGCCGATCATGATCCGGCTCGGGGCGACCGGCGAAGTCGTCACCATCGACGGCCTCGGCGTGTGGCCGGCCGCCGCATCGGCGGAGGCGTTTCGGCGCGAGCACGGTGGCCGCATCCCAAACGGCCTGCTGCGCACCGTGACCCCGGCCGCCCCCGCGGCCTGGATCGCCGCGCTCGATCGCTTCGGCACCATGAGTTTCGCGGACATCACCCGGCACGCGATCCGCTTCGCGGCAGACGGGTTTCCGGTCCATCGCACCATGGCGGAGTTCGTGGGTGAGCAAGCTGCGAATTTCGCCCGCTTTCCGCAGAATGCGGCGCTCTACCTGCCAAGAGGCAAGCCGGTCGCGGTCGGCGACCGCCTCGTGCAGACGGAGGTCGCCGCGACGCTGCAGTACATGGCGGACGAGGAGCGGACACGGGCTGGACAGGGGCGAAGCGCCGGGCTCGCAGCCGCGCGCGCCGCATTCTACGAGGGAGATATCGCGCGCCAAATCGCCGATTATCACGGCGAACACGGTGGCTGGCTCACGCGCGAGGACCTTCGAAGCTACCAAATCACCTTCGAGCCGCCCGTGCGCACGTCGCACCGAGGCATCGAGGTCTTCACCTGCGGGCCGTGGTGCCAGGGCCCCGTCCTGGGGCAGATCCTCGCCATCCTGGACGGCATCGATCTGGACGACATGGGGCACAACAGCCCCGCCTACATCCACCTCCTTACCGAGGCGATGAAGCTCGCATTCGCCGACCGGGAGGCCTGCTACGGCGATCCTCGCTTCGTCGAGGTTCCATTAGCGCGCCTGCTCTCGCCGCAGTACGCCGCCGACCGACGCGGCCGGATCGACCCGCGGCGGGCGACGCCGCGCATGCCGGAGCCCGGTATCCCGTTCGGCGTGACGCCCGCTCAGGCATGGCGGGCGGATCGCACCCCGGCCCTCTCGCCCGATACGTCCTACGTGGCCGTAGTCGACCGGCACGGAAACGCCTTCTCGGCCACGCCCAGCGATACGTCCTACGACACGCCGATCATCCCCGGCACGGGGCTCTGCCCCTCGTCGCGCGGCTCGCAGTCCTTCACCACGCCCGGACACCCGAGCGAGGTCGCGCCCGGCAAGCGGCCCCGGCTCACGCCGAATCCCGCCCTCGCGGTGCTGGAGGGCGGGGTCGTCATGCCGTTCGGCACTCCCGGCGGCGACGTGCAGACGCAGTCGATGCTGCAGGTGCTGCTCAACCTCACCGTGTTCGGGATGAACCTCACGCAGGCCGTCGAGGCGCCGCGGTTCGCGACCTACAGCTTCCCGAGCAGCTTCGAGCCGCATGAGGAGCAGCCGGGGCGGCTGATGCTGGAGGCGCGCATTCCGCGCGCCTCCATCGAGGCCCTAGAGGATCTCGGGCACGACGCTATCGCCTGGCCGGATTGGACCGCCAAGGCGGGCGCGGTCTGCGCCGTGCTGCGCGATCCCAGGAGCGGGATCGTCATCGGCGCCGCGGACCCCCGGCGCTCGACCCACGCCATCGGCTGGTAGGCCGACCGGCACACCCTGAACGGGAGTAATCCGATGAAGCGACGCGAATTCCTGATCGGCTCCGGCGCCCTGGCTGGCGGGGCTGCGGCGCCCTGGCTCGGCCGCGGCGCGCTGGCGCAGCAGAAGCCGTCCCAGATGGTGCTGATGACTTGGGGCGGGCTGTGGGGCGACGCCTTGCGCGACAGCGCCGATGCCGCCTTCGAGAAGATGACCGGCGTCAAGATCATCCAGGACCGGGGCTCGAGCCCGGCCGAGCGGATCATCAAGATCAAGTTCAACGTGAACGACCAGAAGTTCGACCTTGTGCAATTGCATGACGGCATCGTGCCGCTCGCGGTCGCACAGGGCGCGCTCGAACCCATCAACAGGAACTCGCCCCGGCTCACGAACCTCAAGGACATCCCGTCCCGCTTCGTGCAGAGCCACTGGGTCGCGATGATCTACTCGCCGCTCGGGATCATCTACAACACCAAGCTGGTGAAGACGCCGCCGACCTCCTTCGCTGACCTGTGGCGGCCGGAATTCAAGAACCAGATCGTGCTGCCCGACATCAATCACTCCATCGGGCCCTACATCATTCCCATCGGCGCGATGGCAGCCGGCAAGCCGCCCACCGACTCCGAGGCGGGCTTCGAGATGCTGAGGAAGATGGCCGAGCAGCAGCCCATCTGGGCCAAGGACACCGATAGCATCATGAACGCGCTACGCGGCGAGGACGCCGCGATCGGGCTGCTCTATAAGTCGCAGACCTTCACGGTGAAGGGCTGGAACGTGCCCGTCGAGTGGGTCTACCCCAGGGAAGGCGCGATCCTGTACAGCGCCGGCACCGGGATCGCGAAGGGGACGAAGAACCTGGAACTTGCCGAGGAGTTCCTGAACCTCACCCTCGATGCCAAGGTGCAGACCGCCTACAGCGACAAGTTCAATTATCCCGGCACGAACAAGAACGAGGAGGCGCTGCTGCCGCCGCAACTGCAGGAGCATGTGCGCTCGACGCCGGAGGAGATGGGCCGCCTCATTGACCTCGACCACGTCACCATGGCCGAGAAGCGGCCCGAATGGACGGATCGCTGGAACCGGATCGTCTCGGCGAGTTGACCGGGACGGTACGGAGCGTCGGTCAGCTGTATCGGCTCTCCTGGTTCCGCAACGGCGATGGCCTTCAGGTAGCGGTCGCGGCGAACCGCCTGGCGGCTGCGGGCTTCAAGGTTTGGCGCTGTCTCGAGCCGGAGGGTGCAGCGGAGGCGGGCGACTACCTGGTCGAGGTGAGCCCGGCGCTCGCGGGGGCCTTGCACGCGGCCGGCATCCGGCTCGAGCCCTGGGCAGGAAAGCGTGCCCGAAGCGCCTGTCCGATCAAGCCCGCCGCCGTGGCGGTGCTTGCCGGCAAGGCCTCCGCCTATCCCTATTACGGCTACTACGCACTCGCGCTCGCACGGCTCGGCTACGCGTTCCGGCCCGTGGACGGGAGCGATATCGCCGGCGGGGCGCTTGAGCGGGAGAATCTGCTCGTCCTGCCCGGCGGCTTCTCGAACTGGGGCCTCGATTCGAAGGAGGAGGCGGTCGGGGCCGATCTGGCCGTGCGCAGCTTCCTCGCCGGCGGCGGCGGCGCGGTCGCCTCGTGTGGTGGGGCCTACTACCTCTCCCGCGGCCGGTCCGCCTGGCTCGGGCTCGCCGACGCCCGGCCAGTGTTCACGCAGGAATACCTGCGCACCGGGGTCGGGGTGGTGACGTGCCGGCTCGAGCCCGGGCGGCACCGCCTCGGGCTACCGCCGACTATCGAGATCCCCTATTTCCACGGCCCCGTTTACGACGAGCTCGGGCCGGGCTCGACGGCGCTTGCGACGTTCCGCGACCTCTATGGACACGGCAGGCTGTTCATCGACAATTCCTTATCGGAGGAGACGTTTCGGCGTGACATGCAGGGCCGTGTCGCCGCGGTCAGGGCCTGCGGCCCGCGGGGGCAGGCGGTGCTGTTCTCGCCCCATCCCGAGATGGGAGAACTCTTGCGCAAGTACATGTCGCTCGAGACCTACATCCCCCGTTACCTGCCGGTCCGAGGTGAGCTCGTCATGCGCGAGACCCTGGACAGCTTCCGCCCGCAGGAGTCGCGCAGCTTCCTGATGGTCCTCAACGCCGTCGAGGATCTCTTGCAGGCCGCCCCCGAGTCCACCGGACCGGCTGACGAGCCTCCTGCGGCGGACGAGGTGCGTGCGGCGACCTCGAAGCTCGTCGAAGCGTGGCGAACCCGCGCTGCGGCGGTCGAGCCGAGTCCCGGCGGCGTCGGCGATCTCGAGCGCCACATCCTCGCCGGGCTAGAGCGTCGTCTGGCTCCCGCCGCCGAGCAGCTCGACCGCACGATGGACAGGCTGCCGGATTCGGGCGGGGACGGCGCCCGGATCGCCGGCTCGTTCGCCGTGCTCGCGGCGCATGCCTGTGCCGCCTGGGCGGACCCGCCGGAGCGGCGCCCGGCCGAGCTCCTGCTCGAGATCGAGCTCGCCCTGCTGTGCATGGAGGCATGGGTCGGGATGGCCGAGATCCATATCGTCGTACGCGCCCATGCATGAGCCGGCACACCCGTCCGCAGAGGCGGATGTGCGCTTGGAGCGCGTGACGAAGCGCTACGGCCGGGCGGTCGCGGTGCGCAACCTCAGCCTCGACATCCCACGCGGGACGTTCTTCTCCCTCCTCGGGCCCTCAGGCTGCGGCCGTCCCGCCGTATCGGCGCGACTTCGCCATGGTGTTCCAGAATTTCGCGCTGTTTCCGCACCTGACGGTCTCCGAGAACGTCGCCTTCGGGCTCAAGATGCTGCGGGTGGCTTCCGCACGGCGCGCCGTGCAGGTGCGCGAGGCGCTGGCCCTGGTGAAGCTGGAGGGCTTCGCCGAGCGCTATCCGAAGCAGCTCTCGGGCGGCCAGCAGCAGCGCGTCGCCATTGCCCGGGCGATCGTGATGCAGCCGGCCGTGCTGCTTCTCGACGAACCTCTCGGCGCTCTCGACAAGAACCTGCGCGAGGCGATGCAGGTAGAATTGCGCGGCCTACAGCGGCAGCTCGGCATCACGACGGTGTTCGTGACCCACGACCAGGAGGAGGCGCTCACCATGTCGGACCGGGTCGCCGTGATGCGCGACGGGGTGATCGAGCAGCTCGGGGCGCCGCGCGAGATCTACGAGCGCCCTGCGACCGAGTTCGTCGCCACCTTCCTGGGAGCGAGCAACCTCATCGACGCCGTCGCGCTTGGGCCGGACGGGGACGGAACCCTGGCGGAGACAGGGTCCGGCCGCTTCCGCGTGGCGACCTCGGGCCTCAGCCCAGGCGAGCGCCTGCGACTTGCCGTGCGGCCGGAGCGCGTTCGGATCGGCCCTTCGAGCGAACCGGGGTTGCCTGCGACCGTGCGCGAAGTGGTGTATCGTGGGGCGGCCGTGCACCTCCTCCTGGAGAGCAGGGGCGCGGCCCTGATGGCCTATGTCCAGAACGACTCGACGCTTGCGACGAGCTGGAGCCCGGGGGAGGAGGTTTCGGTCAGTTTCGCCCCGGAAAGCGTCGTCGTGCTCGGGTCGAGGCCGGCGCATGGCTAGCCGGAGCTTCGCGCTCGGCCGAAGGGGAGCCGCGCTGGCGCTGATGGCGCCGCCGCTTGCGGTCTTCGTCGTCTTCTTCGTCCTGCCGCTCGCGTCCCTGTTCTGGGTAAGCCTGCACGGCTCCTCGCAGGCGCAGCTCTATTCCGACGAGCTCACGCTCGCGAACTACGCCACCGTCCTGACCGACCCCTTCTACCACACCATCATCCTGCGCACGCTCGGGACCGGGGGCGCGATCCTGGGATTCACGCTGGTGCTCGGCTACGCGACCGCCTACGTGATCGCGCCGCTCCCGCCGCGGCTGCGCCTCCTGCTGCTCCTGCTGCTGCTGGTCCCGCTGATGGTGAGCAACGTGATCCGAGCCTATGGCTGGCTCGCGATCCTGGGGCGGCAGGGCCTCATCAACAGCGCGTTGCGCGGGACCGGCCTGATCGACCGACCTCTCCTGCTATTGAACTCGTTCGAGGCCGTGGTGGTCGGCCTGATGACGATCCTGCTGCCCTACATGGTGATCTCGATCGCCAATTCGCTCAGCGCCATCGAGGTACAGTATCGAGATGCCGCGCAGTCCCTGCGCGCCTCGCCGCTGCGCACTTTCATCCACGTGGTCTGGCCGCTGTCGAGCCCAGGCGTGGCCTCCGGCCTGCTGCTCGTGTTCCTGCTGACCTTAAGCGCCTATGTGACGATCACGCTACTGGGCGGACCCCGCTCGAAGCTCCTCGTCAGCCTCGTATTCGACTCGGTGGCCTCGTTTCGCTGGCCGCTCGCGGCGGCGCTGTCCTTCGTGCTCCTGGCGCTTGCCCTGATCGTCTCCGGCGTGATCCTTGCCGTGCTGCGGCCACAGAAAGTGCAGGGGCGGGGCTGAGCCGTGGCGGCGCGCGCCCTCCTCGTCGCGCTCGCGGCCGTTACCTACCTGCTGGTGCTCGGGCCGATCCTGATCGTGCTCGTCACGGCCTTCTCGCCGACCGAGTTCTTCGTGTTTCCGCCGCCGGGCCTCAGCCTGCGCTGGTTCTCGGCCTTCTTCGCCAACGAGAGCCTGCGCGACGCCTTCCTGCGCAGCCTTCAGATCGCGGCGTTGTCTTCGGCGCTTGCGACCGTGCTCGGCACCATGGCGGCCCTGTCCGTCGCGCGCCGCCGCGGATTGTGGATCACGATCCTGCAGAGCCTCTTCCTCGCCCCGCTGATCTTTCCGGCCATCGTGTTCGGCCTCTCGCTCCTGCTGTTCTTCAAGCTGATCGGGGGCGTGCCCGAATTCCTGGGCCTCGTGATCGCCCATGCAATCCTCGGCACGCCGTTCGTCGTCCGGTCAGTGTCGGCGAGCATCCTGGCGGTCGACCCCGTGCTCGAGGAGGCGAGCCAGAGCCTACGCGCCGGCCCGTTCAGGACCTTCGCCCTCGTCACCATACCGCTCATCTGGCCCGGCATCATCTCGGGCGCGGTGTTCGCGTTGATCCTGTCCCTCGGTGAGCTCAACACGGCCCTGTTCCTCACCGGGCCGGGCGTGACGACGCTGCCGATCGAGATCTTCAGCTATCTGCAGTTCCAGGGCGGACAGCTCATCATCGCGGCGGCATCTGCCGTCCAGGTCGGCATCATCGCGGTCCTGGTGATCGCGGTCGAACGCGCCGTCGGCCTAAAACGCATCGTGCGCGCGCCCTCGTGACGAGGCAGGAGGAGGCCAGCTCGACGAGTTGTTGACGGTCCTCCGGGTGACACGGCGATCTGCCGCGAGCTGGGCGACGTGCCCGCGAGCACGCTGTACAGCATCGTCAATTTGGGCGGGCTTGCTTGTCGGCCCGGCTATGGCCGGGTAGCCGGATGGGATGAAAACGCCTGCCAGCCCCAGCTACGCCGGATACCGGTTCCCAGCCGAAGTCGTCAGCCATGCGGTCTGGCCCTACTTCCGACTTCCGCTGAGCCTGCGCATGGTGGATGAGCTGTGGATAGGCTTCCAACCTTGACCCTACCCGCGGTGACCGCCTGAGGCCTGATAATAAACGTGATATTGCATTTCCGGCGGGGTCAAGGTTGGGAGCCGGTCCACATGCTCTGGCGGCTGCGCTCCAAGCCCTCTGCCCGCGATCTGCCCGAGATATTCCTGGTCCGGAGCATGGTGCTCAGCCATGGTTGAGCCGCGGAGCGGATCAACGGGCGCGAGTGGGAGGCGAAACTCACCCCCTCCTGGCCGAAGAGCTCCACCGCATGAGGTGGTCCCATTGCTTCTGCCGACGCCGCTTTGGCAGTGGCGAGAACGGCCTGGAGGAACTCGTTCTCCCATCGGGATTTCGGCAAAGGATAGGCACTCCGGTTTTCTGCCGTGGGCCTGAAGCTCCCGCGAGATGGTCCAGTCAAGCAATGCTGGTCACTGGGCACTCGGACTTGGTGTCCCTCCATTAGGGGATTCATGGTATGTTCCAAAATCTGCACCGGAAATCGATGCGCTGCGTCCAAGCGATTACCCTTTCAGCCCACCACTTGATACTCCCGTGGCAGCGTGTTGAGCACCCGATAGCCGGTTTCGGTCACCACGATCTGGTCCTCGATCATGAAGCCGCCAACACCGTCCACGTAGTACGGCGTCTCGTACGAGAACACCATGTTGGGCTGGAGCACGGTGGTCTCGCTCTCCGATAGGAACGGCCACTCCTCGTGCCATATATTGGCGCCAATACTGTGGCCGAAATGGCCACGGATGTAAGACTCGTAGCCCTGTCGGTGCATTGCCGCCTGCGCCGTCCGGAACACGTCGCAGGCGCGGTTGCCCGGGCGGAACTGCTCCAGCCCCGCTTCGAAGGCCGTTAGCAGGGCCCGGTGGATCGCCTCTTTGTGCGCGTCGCCCCGCTTGAACACGTAGGTACGGCCCAGATCGGACTTGTAGCCGCGCAGCGTACAGCCGCAGTCGAACTTCACCTGGTCCCCCGCCTGCAGGGTGGCCGTACTGGTACCCGTGCCCCAGGGCTGCGGACCGCAGCTGATCAGATCCCAGCTAGACTCCAGCTGCCGCAGTCCACGCTGCCGCGCCGCTTCGATCACGCCAGCGCGGTAGGCGAGCGACAGCTCGAACACGCTCATTCCCTCGCGGAAATTCGCGACCGTGTGCCTGATCCCGGCTTCCGCCAGCTCCGCGCCTTGGCGCAGCCACTCGATCTCGTCCTGGTGCTTGATCATGCGCAACCGTCGGAACACCTCGGAGCTGTCGTGCAGACTCGCCTCCGGCAGCGCGCGGCGAAATGCCTCTAGATCATTGTGCGGGATGAAGTCGAACTCGATGCCGAGCCGCGATTGCAGCAGGTTCCGCTCCATCAGGGCGTCACGCAGCTGACCGAGCGCAAGCGAGAGATCGTAGGTGGCTGGGCGCTTGCGGTCCGTCCCCTGGCCAGCCTCCGCGGCCGCCCTGCGGATGATTTCGACGGTCGGGCGGTCGCTCGGCAGCACGCGCGTTAGATCGGCAAGCTCGGTCCATATGGGATGCGTTCGCACATCCGCGATGCCGGAGGATGTCTGGAAGGCGTGCAGACTGGCATCGGTGACGATCGCAGCCGGAGCCAGGCCGGGATCCGCAGGGATCAGCGCGATCGCGGAGCCGGCGCGGCGCCATAGCGCGGCAAAGCCGGCGCCCGCGCCCGTCGCGTACAGGAAATTTTCCGGCTGCACCACCACCAGCGCATCCAGACCCTGCGCTGCCATCAGCCCCGCCGCGCGCTCCCGATCAACGAATCCTGTCTGCATTGTCTATCTTCCGTCCTTCATCCGGGGGTCAGATTGCAGCCGCTCTCGGCCGGCGCCTGGAACGCCTCGGCAGCAGGAATTTTCGCCACTACCTCCAGATAGTCCCATGGGTACTTTGACTGCTCCGGCCGTTTCGCGCGCATCAGATAGAGGTCGAACACCATCTTGTTGTTCGCCTGGATGCGGCCGCTCCGCGTGTACATGTCGTCCACCGGCATAGCTTTCATCACCGCTAGAACTGGCTCTGTCTGCACAGTGCCCGCCTGCTGCACGGCTTTTAAATAGTGCAGAGTGGCGGAGTAGACGCCGGCCTGCAGGTCGGTCGGCATCCGCTGCTGCTCGGCAAAGAAGCGCTTCGCCCAGACACGGCTGCGGTCGTCCAAATCCCAGTACCATGATTGCACGAATTGCAGCCCCTGGGCCACGTCCAGCCCGAGTGCATGGATGTCGGTCAAGTAGACGATCGGCGCGGCGATGAGCTGCTTTGGCGAGATACCGAATTCCCTCGCTTGCTTTACCGCGATGATGAAGTCGGTGCCGCTGTTCGCCAACACTATGACCTCGGCGCCGGAGGCTTGTGCGGAGATCAGGAAAGACGAGAAATCCATGGTGTTCAGAGGGTGCTTCACCGAGCCTACTATCCTGCCGCCGCCGCTGGTGATCGCGTGTGTCGCATCGGCTTCGACCGAATGGCCGAACGCGTAGTCGACGGTGATGAAGAAAAACGTTTTCTTCCCGCTTTGCAGCAGCCCCCGGGCCAAGCCGTTCGCATCCGCATACGTGTTCTGCGCCCATTGAATGCTATTGCGCACGCAGCCCTTGCCGGTGATGTCCGAGGAGGTGGAGGCGACCTGCAGTGCCAGCCTGTCGTATTGCTGCACCAGCTGCTGGCTGCCGAGCGAGATCGCCGAGTTGCCGAAATCCACCACCATGTCCACGCCCTTGGTGGCCAGCCACTCGCGCACAATGCCCAAGCCGATATCCGCCTTGTTCTGGTGGTCGCCGACCAGCACCTCAATCCGCCGGCCGAGCACGCTGCCGCCGACATCGGCGATCGCCATCCGCGCGGCCAGCACCGAGCCTGGCCCAGATAGGTCGGCATAAGGCCCGGATTCGTCGTTCAGCACGCCGATCAGCACGATCTCGCCGGCCTCTGCCCGTGCTCGGCCGGGACCCCAAGCAGTTAAGCCGGCCACACATCCCGCACGGAGGAGCGTGCGCCGAGCCATCTGCGAATGCTTCGTCATGGTCCTAACCCTTTTCCCACCATGCTACGAACCGCCAAGGTGAGCCGCATGGTGTCTCTCTCGAGCCTGCCAAGCAACGGAAAACCCCGTGACCGCGGGCGGGGAGCGAGCCATCGGCCCGAGTGGCCTCTCGTTGGTCACCGGCACGTCAGGCCGAGCCTTCTGGATGACAACCCGCAGCCGATCCGCTCGGGATCGCCCCCCCTGGTGCCCGTCGCCGCGCGGTTGCGGGCACTGTGCATCCATGTCCGGGGGGACCGTCGCAAGATTGGGGGTCAGGCGGCGATCGCCATTGGCGGGTATGGATCGTTGGCGGGCTGGAACTTCTGTCCAAAGCCGGAACCGAGCGTGCCATTATAGACTGCGTATTCCGGTCCATCGTGAACGCTGATTCCGGTGGATCGTGAACACGGTTTCCGTTTGATCCTGAACGTGGTTTCCGGTTGATCGTGAACACCTGGGTGGTGGTCACGATCGGCGTCGGAGG
>JAABUL010007523.1_pt1 | contig 11709 bp, 16 predicted proteins | sample 5559151 | NCBI WGS metagenome assembly JAABUL01 (sample SAMN10711876, study PRJNA513368) | rock metagenome | isolation source: Antarctica rocks | place: Antarctica: Victoria Land, Pudding Butte sud | reverse complement strand
GTGTGCAAAACATGCTTGACAGACACAGTATGGAAAGGGCGTCAACTGCCAGCAGGGCCTCAGGCTGGTGATCAAGAGCCCACTATCCTGCTTTTCCGTAAGCGAGAAGCATACAGACAAACCCTGCATGTGCCGAATGCTAAAAGTGCGTCACGCTGTGCACGCATGCATGCATGTGACCTCGCCTTTTGTTAGGCTCCGCACGTGTGAGATAGGCTTGCGGTGCTCTCACGCGTTGAAAAGAAGTTCTGAGATCACTTTCACGTTTTGAACACCAGGTCACGTACATCTGCTGCTCACAGATCGCAGTGATCACTTCAGCAAAGTGCCAGGATGACCGAAGAGACGGACCTTGCTGGCCGTCTCCGGGCACTGGTATTTCACGCTGAGCATTGCGACAAATCGGGGGACTCCGATGCCCAGGTGCCTGGGTGTGAGGGGCAGCTCAAGTGTCCACAGACAGTTGCAAAAGGTGCACCTGAACACTTGGTAGGCTGCTTGCAGGGGGCATGGCTCCAGCTACAGACTTTTTTGTATGCACAGAGTGCCACAGATGGTCGTGCTGACCACAGCACGCACAGAATGCAAAGGCTGAGTCAACAGAAGCTGGTCCAGCTACAAGGGCAGAAGGATCACGATGAGTAATATCTTCAGCTATGCCAGATACCTTTACAATCAAACACATCTGGCAGTTATCACACATGATGTAGTTTGTGCAGTGCCCTAGCAGAAAATGGACTCACGGCAGACTTGATCTTCAGCTCCAACCAGGTGAGAGCAGAGCCAATGCTTTTACATGCTCAGACTTACATGAGTCCTCTCAAGTGCCATACCGCTGTATCTCAGGGAGACAATCTGGTTGAACGCCTTTCATCTGATGACAGCTTCAGAGTGCTGCTTGGACAAGGTGAACCTCATCAACACCCTCAGGTACTGACATCAGTTGACTTGCAACGACACCGTCGCTGCTCCCACATCGAATTCTAAATCTGTGTCATTTCAGCCTGAGCAACAGCTAGTCCAGCAAAGAAGAACACTTCCTGCAGGTACCTGCAGTAGCAGATCTGCAAAGCCTACGTGCCACAAGTGAGCACATGAGAAGTGTCCTCAAGTCAATACAGCCTCAGAAGCAGCCAGATTCAGCAAAGCCCCTGCCAGCCAGCTTCCAGCTCAAACAGCCCATCCTTCCTCCAGCACCCTTAGGCAATGCACAGCCAAGCACCTCAAAAGGTGCAGTTAATGCCCTCAATGCACAGCCAGGTACTTCAAAAAGCACGTCCTATGCTGACGTGCGGAAAGGGGTCGAGTCAGCTCCTACCCTCCAGAACCCAAGCCTTGACAGGAAAAGAGATGCAGAAGGGCGGCTGAGGAAGGAGAACAGCTACCAAGCAGGTTTGGCAGCAGCCACTGCATGCCCTGTAGTGCATGATGTGTCTGTCAATGTGCATCCAGTTATTCTCTGCTACCGTGCATGTACATCAAAGTCAAACAAAGAAAAGTAGGTCTGTGTGTTGGCAGGTACAGGTTATAGCAATGCATCAGTGCCTGCAGCTAGACGCAGAGTTGAAGCTCAATCAGCTGGTGCTGATGATGACGATGCAATCGAAGAGGATGATGTGCAGCAGGTCAAACAACTCCCTGCAGCAGCATGTATTGATGCTGCATGTACTGTGCTGTAGTATCACATCAGTCATAATAGACTCCAGCCAGACACAATTCACAGCTGCCCACTGGTCTGTGTCTACAGGAATTCTGTAAATATATGTCGTCTTTGACAAACTGATGTGCTGCTGCTTGTGGAAAGTCAGAGAATCTGCATGGTTTCATGCTGTTCTTGCATGATGCATGACACATGTTGCACATTGTCAAACATTGCAGCATGCTCTACATTGAACACCACATCTGTGACAAGCTTTGCTCTGCAACTTTAGCACATGAAGCTTGCTGGTTGGCAGCCACACGCACGTGCAACAACAGGCTCAATCCTTCAAACAGCAGTGCACATCCTGCAGGGAATGCACGGAGGATTCATAACTGCCCTGCAGTGGGAAAAGCGCATGAAAGGGCAGACCTACAAATCCAAAGGCCGTACAACATCAAGCCAGGAGTCAGACCATGCTGGAAAGCGCCAACCGTTCAGGGTGCCTGCACCAGCTGACAAAGTGACAGACAGTCAGAAGCGTTCTGGTCAGTTTTCTGACCAGAACAGCTTCTGCTGTATATACTCATGCTTTGCAGGATCCCTCAGGGGTCCCATAGGCTGCAGGAGGCTCTAAGCATGCCTGAGTACGCACTTGCAGCCTTGCATGGACACAGAGGAAAGCCTGAGTTCATGAGTTGCTTTGGATCTGCAGGAATGCTTGCTCCATTCAAGCCGCCACACAAACTCAACCAACCACAGAAAAAGGCACCTGCAGCAGAGGATGAAGGGCAGGTTTCTGCCAAGTCTCTGGAGATGCTAGCAGGTATGCCCTGACTGCTGTTTGATGCATGTGGTAGATGTCATGGTGCCATACATAGCGTAGGCACTGAGCAACAAGTACCAGCCCTGTATCTCAGCAAGGTCTTTGAGCTGATGGCCTCAGGATGCATTAGCATAAAGCAGAGATGTTGATGCACAAGTGATGTGCACATCTCTACATTGTGTCTAAGAATTCCACCTCACCGGGTCTCTCATCTTGCATGCCTTCCCAAACTTCCACCCATCATCTCAATAAGCAGTGAACAGAAGGCAATCAAGAGCAGTGATTGCTGTTCATTACAATACGTAGGCCAAGTTCTCCTAGTTGAGTGTATGCCATGAGCAGTTTGAATCAATGCACCATGTAATAACAGGGCCAGATGGGGAGCTGCCAGCTGCGCTCCAAAAGGTGGAGCCAGCAATGCTGGAGCTTGTGTGCAATGAGATAGTAGAGCAGGGGGGCCATGTGCAATGGAACGACATAGCAGGCCAGGATCAGGCCAAACGCCTAGTGCAGGAGCTTGTTGTCTGGCCCATGTTGAACCCCCACTTGTTCAAGGTGTGGCCTCCTCACTTACATCCAGATGTCACCTTCATTGTGTATAGTAAGTCAGCGTAAGAACACTTTAGATGAGCAGTGCGTTGTACCACCGTTTTTGAGGACACTGTATGCAGTGATGCGTATGGGAGGCAAGGCGGCCAGATTAGCTGTGCCTATGCAGCATTCTGTGACCAAAGCATCTCTGCTGAATGCAATATCATGTCTTTGCCACTTGCAGCACCCCCCTTGTTGTCCACATCACCAACATGGTTAACAGAGCCATTTTGCCTACTCTGGCGTATACCAGTGCATTCAACCTGGTTTGTATCCTGTTTCAGGGTGCCAGGGCTCCTGCAAAAGGGCTGCTTCTGTTTGGCCCTCCAGGCACAGGCAAAACCCTGATTGGCAAGGCCATTGCCAGCAACATCAAGGCTACCTTCTTCAACATTAGCGCATCTTCCCTTACCAGCAAATGGATCGGGCAGGGCGAGAAGATGGTTCGTGCCTTGTTTGCAGTGGCTGGCTGCATGCAGCCTGCTGTCATCTTTGTGGATGAGATAGACTCCATACTGTCTGCCCGCAAATCTGAAGGTACCTGCGCTGTACCACAGTCACTAGACACAAGGCATCAACCAGATGACTTACCAACAGAGCAGGTCAAACACCGGCTTCATTGCACACATAATTGTCTCCTGATGACTTTATACGTCTTGCTGCTTATAGAGACCTTCCTGGCATGCTGTGGGTCAAATTTTCTGCTGGTCTCCAAACCCTACATGAACAGCTTTGATGATAATAATAGTATTGTTTATGCTTTCCGGCTCGTCATGAGCAAGGTACGTGCAGGGTCGGCTCTTGACAGCTCCAAAAAGGGCATATCCATAAAACTGTGTGCAAGCCAGCATTGTAACTCTGTGCATGCAGCATGGCCGTTTGCCATGGCAAGCAGCATGAATACCTGAAACTGATGTGAAGCAGATATGCAGCTGAAGCCAAGCTCCTGAAGCTGGCATGAACACTTGGCTGCATGATTCAACAATGGGTGTGGTGATACAGGTGAGCATGAGGCCAGCCGGCGGCTGAAGACAGAGATGCTCGTGCAAATGGAAGGCTGCGACCCCAACAGCGCTGAAAGGAGGGTGCTGCTTGTGGGAGCCACCAACCGACCAGAGGTACTTTGGCAGATGCTGCTGTACATGCAAGTGATATGAGCTTACAGGCTGCAGCATGTGCCATGCATTGCATGCAGCCATGAAGCCATGCTGCCATGAAGCCATGAAGCCATGCTGTGCTGTTCTTTCTGACATGCAGACAGATAAAGGAGTGTCTTGCAGACAGGCAAAGTCTCGGACTGCATCTATCAGGAAGGGGCAGCAAGCCAAGAAACAGCTTTTCAAGCAAAGTACCACTCAGCAACTATGTTTTCAACATCATAAGTACAAGACTGCTCCCTTTCAGGCACTACAGTAAGCGCTGTAGGCCAACGCCCTGGACTCTTGTTTGTGCAATCTTCGGTGCAGACTAAGCTCAGATTTTGTTCTTGTCCAGGAGCTGGATGAGGCAGCACGACGGCGCATGCCCAAGCAGCTATACATCCCCCTCCCTTGTGCAGATGCCCGCCGCCAAATGATTGAGAGGCAGCTGGGTGCGTCCAGGCTTGCCTGCCTGCTCCATGGCCTCACAAGCAGAAACTGCCATTCTCTATGTTGCATGCTACCTGTCAAGCCAACTTGCCACAGACTGTTTCTATTGCAGTGGCGTCTTTAGTGTAACCCAGTGGGGAGGTATTCTTGTGCTGCCAGCAAGCTCATGTGAAGCAAAAGAGGGTCAGTGGCTGAGTGATCACCTTGTCCTCACGCTGTCGAGTCAACTCCTGCTCAGACCTTGTATCAACCATCAGATGCAAGTCGCCAAACCCAAGGCAGGCGGCTCATGACCACCAAGCCGAATTTGCAATATACCGCTACTGTGCTGCCAGCACCAACCAATTTGGTGCTCTGTGGACTACACGCATGGCTGCAAGCATGGTGGCTGTTCACAGGCAGTGGGAGTGGCATTGCAGCTGAGCTCAGTGAGACAGATCTGTCCAAGATTGTGGCCAAGACAGAGGGCTACTCTGGGTCAGACATGCGCAACTTGATTCAGGAAGCTTGCCAGGGGCCGGTGCGCAATGCCATGGGGCAGGCTGCTCAGCTGTCTGCCTTGGCTCAGCTGTCAGAGGCAGACCTCAGGCCTGTCAACCTGAAGGACTTTCAGGTGTGAGGCCAGGCATTGTGCAATCTTGCATCAGCTAAGTTCCAACATATGGGCACAGGAGCAAAGCTGCCAGTCGTTGATGGACTGGGCTGCCTGCGCCGAAACAATTCACATTTCCAACACCATTCCCGTTTTTTGAACCCACTATGGCAATGATTGCCTCAGCAGTCATTTGCCACCTCAGTTTTCACGCTGGTGCAACATGTGAGCACACCCCGTGTGCCTGAGGCAGGGTGTGGAATGCATGGATGGTATCATACGGCCTGCATGTCAGCTACCACTAGCAAATTCTGGAAGCATGTGCATGTCGATTACTTAGGCGGCAAAGCTTGATGTTCAAAACAAATATCGTCAACATTTGATGGGCTAAATGGCATGTGTGTGCACATTGCAGATGGCAGCCAAAGCTCAGAGGGCGTCAGTTGAGCCTGCTGAAGTGGTGAGGTATGAGGAGTATGACAGCAGACATGGAGCGCGCTATGTGGATGCTAATGCAGCTGCTGCAGATATGGATGAGGAGTGGTGATGTTGCTGTGTGACTGCAACTGTATGGACTCAATATGCAGCACGACTGTAGCTGCTTAGATTATGGTGAAAAAGGAAAAGTGGTGGTGCTGGCCCTTCAATCCCTGTTAGTACCACAATTTTGCCCATAAAAATGCTTGTTTTAGCCGCAATTTAGTCTATATGCCTCATGCGGTATGCAGATATCAACAGTCAGCTTGCCTGCCAATTTGATACGGTCTTGCAGAGTGTGTCTGTATGATTCTACCTCTGCTCTTAAGCTTGCTTTCATAAAGCAAGCTCAAGCCTGGATTGCTGCTCATGTATGTGGCATAGTCACGTATTCACTATCCGCTGCTCAACAGTCTCAACATGCCAAGCAGCATGGTGTCCACGTCGCGCTGTAAACCCTATCAAGCAACCCATACTCGTGTTTTGGCGTCAAAGTCAGGCTATAAGGGCGCAGCCTTTTCGTGTAAGCAATACATTGGCGGTGGTCACGTACCGCTGTAACCCAAGTGGGGATTGGCATGTGTGGTCTGGTTGCCTTTGTTTACGGCCCATGCCCAGTCGCTGAGGGCGTGCCCAATACAAGGTCGGGGTCTGCACTGACAGCTGAGCGGAGGCTCGGTTGGCAGTACAGTTACAGAAGGACAAATCGGCTTAGGCCGGAAACGGGGCAAGCTCTAGTCCTCTCCTCGGTCGGTGTATGGAAAACATGCCTAAGGCTGGTTCATGGAATCTCCGCACTCGTTGGTGCATTGGTACCACATGCTTTTTGTAGAAAAGACTCGACATGATTTGAGGCCAGGCCATGGCTTGCATTGCCATTGGCTGACCTAAACCAGCAATCAAATCCAGGCATACAGCTAGCATTCAATGATTGACTGCAGAACACAGAAACACTGGAATGTTCTTGCTGTGAGGGCCTGGGGCCCCGGGCCCCCTAGAGCGGCATCAGTTGGCCATGTCCCCTGCCCTGAAGACCCATATGGTTTGTGACAGCCTCTCTAGCAAGGTCTCCTGCAAGTCAGACCCTTTGTACAGGACATTGCCACCTGTGCATGCACAAACAAGGTGAGCAGTTTATGTCTACAGCATCTGTCACATCTGACACATTGTCTACAGACGCTGTAGACAAAAAAACTTACCTGATTCGCCAGCTCCTCTGCAGGTCGCTTGTGAAGACGCGGAACACCCTCGAGGTCGCGGCTGCGAAGCGGCGTCATGTCAAACAAGCCAGAAAGTATCACCACATCGACCTCGCTTGATATAGGCTCTGCGCAGTGAAGCTCCGCAGCGTGATCTGCGCTGTGCAATCTCTCCGTGGATGCTGCAGCTGCTTCTCAGCACAATCGACTGCAAGACATGATGGGCTGCCGCTAAGACGCTCAGGTTTGTACACTCCTGCAGAGTATCATCATGCTCGTGCCTCCAAGTTCTCGAACCACAACGTGATCTATCAATGCACAGGTCAATGCTTGAGAGGCGGATCCAGCAGGTCAAAGAGAGCACGCTCACCATTTGTTCACAAGATCAACGCCGGTAATCACCGGCCATTCTCAGGCGTCCGTGGCCCAGTACAGAGCACAAGTGAAGACGAACTTCAGCATAGTTCCCAGCCTGGCAGATCAAATAGCATCTCACCGAGCGTAGTCTGCAATCAAGGAGCTTCTGAGCAACATGAAGATTACCAGCAAGCAGACTGGCACCCCATCAGCCCAGATGGCGCCCAGGAGTCAGCTTGTTTACATGGCAGTGTCAAGCGCAGTAGACGCCAGCAAGAGAGCAGCAGCACTTTTACTGGCAGGAAGATCTTGCTATGAATGTGTATCATCATACTTGTGCCTTGGCTAATTAGCTCCAGCACAGGACAAAGCTTCAGCACAGAATGCAGATTGACTTCAGAGACAGAGTCAATGCAGCAGACAAGGAATGCTGACGCTGCAACACAGCTGAACACATACAGGCTGTGCTATCACCAACAGCCATCACATATGCCAGCACATATGTTCACTTCTCTGTGCATAAGCCAGAAATTGAGTGTACCAGCTGCAGCACCGCATTGCTGTGCATCCTGTTAGCAGAGACTGTTTCCCATCAACTGCACGCCAGGCCACAATCTGGTATAATCAACAGCTGCAGGTAGTCACAGAAGCAGCACAGCACTCTGCTCCTGTGCCCATTCAAGCCCACTGCGCAGCCCTCAAGCAGCTTCATTTGCAGGAGGCGTCAGACCTCCTGGCATTTAGATAAAGTTGTCTGATGCTTCACATAATTGGCACCAAGTACAGGTTCACAGTTATGAGCATTCATGTGTCAATTGTCAATGCATGGACCCTGACAGTGAACATTCCAACTGATACAGCTGCAGCCTGCTTGCATCTGCTCTATGCAGCAACAACTTTGTAGCAATGATGGCGCAGCAACATCACATCAGGCACAGGCAGATGGCTGACATGCATTGCCAGTGTCCAGAGGTACAGCTGGGACATCATGCTACCTGACTGATCACCTTGCCCGACAACACGGCACAGCATGCGAATGCGGAAACAGCACAAGTGAGCTGGGTATACACACACAGAAGTTGCTGGTACCTTGCTGCCCATGATACTTTTACAGGCCTTTGTCATCATCATAAAGCTCTTAGAGTAGATCAGCTGCATGCGCATGTTCATGCACACATAAGGTAAGCTGATTTGTGTGCCGAGTAGTGTTCTGGGTTGCACCTACAAATGGCACTAATACAACTGTATCGTTCTAAGCGGATCCAGGAATGTTCATCTGTCTTCTGGACTCTCTGCTTGAATGTGTCTTCAGGTTGAGTGGGGAGTAAGAAGTGCAATGTGTCTCAGGAAACACAACCTTACAGTGCTGTTGTACTGCAGGTGGCATGCACACTGCGCAGAATGCATGCATGCACACTGCTTACAGCTACTGTAGACCGTCAATATAGCTCAGTGCAAGCTACAGGTGTATTGACTGCTGTAATGGATTGACCAGAATCGAATCGCAGGCTACTGTGCCCAATGCATAGCATGCATCCATTGCTGCAAACTGCTTACAGCCACTGTAGACTGCCAACATAGCTCACTGCAAGCTACAGGTGTACTGACTCTCATGTATTGACCAGAGCTGCCCCATGCAATGCTGCATGCATGCATCTCTGCAAAGCAGCCCTGCAGGTGCTGCACATGATCATGGTAACCGTAATGCATACATAAACAAGTCAATGTCTAGTCAGCGTTGAAGAACGTTTGATACTACGACAGTTCAACTTGCACAGTCTGCCAAGCTCTTGTGAGCTTTCCAGACTTGCCATGTACAAGAGCAATGAGTTTACCAGGTACTGTTGATTTATGCAGTGGCATTTAGACAATTTTGGTCAACCCGTTCATGAACATACCAGAACTAGCTAGTAACACTAAGTCAGCTTCTGTGACAGCTGTTTGTAATAGCCTGCTTCTTGCGTCCCAGCAGCCTGTTGAGTTCTTTCCAAAATGCCATGGCACTCAATGGCCATGGCAACATCTGTCTCGAGCAAACATGTGGAGGTGTCCTACAAATTCTATCAAGCTGCATCAGCCATCTGACAGACTTTGGTACATGATTGCCCATTGTCTGGTGCAAAGAAGCAAAAGCTTGTAATACATATGACACTGTGTGCATAGCGTGTCTCACTGTGTGCACACATGTTAGACATTCCTTCAAATCTGCTGCTCATGGTCCAGTTAAAGTGGACACTGTTGCGTAACATTTCAGTTAATTACACCCAACAAGTAGTCTCCTTGCTCTTCAGAGGCAACAGCGTTTGCTTTGTCCATAGCAGCACTGAGCTGACCACCCTCACCTTCCTCTTTCTGCATTGCCACACCAACATCAATACTCAGCATCAACAGTGACAAAGGAAAGAAGCAGCATGCACTTGCAGGATCTGCTTGCATGGCTCTTGCCCAATCAGCCCCAGTCTCTCATGGGTCAGGCAACAAAGCCGCCCTGGGCTGACTTGTCAAGCACACTTTGATCATGCATGAACCGAAATTTTGGTCATATCTTTTGTGAACTTCAATCCTTCTGGTCAAAATATGCTATGTAATGCACAGATCAGGCTTCTCTAGACATTCATCATGTACAAAGCTGCCCTTTGTCTCACTCAATGGCAGCCAAGCAGTAAGTTGCTGGCATCAAAGTGAGAGCCATCTGGCAACATATGGATCATGACAGAGATGCAGCTTCTGCATCGCAGAAGATGACAATGAAGTGTCTGTAGGGCAAGATGCTATGCAAGTGTCTGTAAAGCACTATGTTGTTGTTGACTGGCTGTCGATGACTCACTTGGAAAGGCAGTGCCTTGCAGGCCGTCCGCATGCAAGTCTGAACTGCCAAAAGACTTGTCTATGTGATATGATGACCTGCTAGTTGTGAAAGATGTTCAGTTGAATCTCGCTCCTGTGCCTCAACATCCTGCAGGAGTGCTGTCACAGATGCCACACATCACTTGTGCACTCAAGTGTGATGTTTTCAAGTGAATGCAACACATATTGCAGTGTGTCTAATATGCAAAGCCAAAAGGCCACGAAGTTATGCGTTCAGAGGTGCAATCTCTGCTGTCAGACTCTGTTGCTACACCACGGTGATCTATGTCCCAAGGGTCTGCTTGGAAGGCGATCCAACACACCGTGCCTCAGTCCACAACCGGCAGTCTCAAAGCACATCTGGGTTTGCAAGCGAGACAGTCAAGGCCAAATTGACAAGCTGAGGATCAATAAACAGAACGTTGATTTGGTTTGAGTACCCAACCCCGGCTCATTGTCAGCGTGCGCATGCGTCACGGGGAAAGCCTAACTCAGTGTCGAACACAGTGGGAAAAAGGCATTAGGTGCGCGTCTCGCTGTCGTCCTTAGACGTCTGACAAACAAGACAATGACAGATCGTGATCAGCAGATTCGGTAAGGGAAGCGTTGACACTTGCGTCGTTCTCAGCAATGAGCGCAAATCACTCTGAGCACGCTGCAGACCGCACGCGGCAGATCGGTTCAAACGAGATCATATGCAGGAGCGCAGTTTGGAGCCCTGACACTGGGCACAGTTCTTGATATATTAGTCGTTGTTTTTTGTCTACAGACAATTTGTCTACAAGATCTGTAGACATAAAACAGCAGTATGTCCTGGCATGCAACCATGGAGTGGAGGATGTCATGATGATGAGTGATGTCAGTGTGCCCCCGCCTGGTTTGCCACGAAGACAGCAATACAAAGGTTGTTTGCAGTGTCTGTAGCTGCTTTGTGGACATGATGGGCCTTGATGCATATTGCTGCTGTTATCTGTGCTACTGTTCACAGTTGAGTGACTGCTGTTGTGTCAGATGGACGGAGTCAAGTATGTCTGATTGAAGTGGCACAGGCTGTGACCTGACACAACTAGTGGATGTTTGCCACGTCTTCAAGTCACATGGGTCCAAGGCTATGTTTCAGTCCAGATGATCATTGCATACCATCAGCTGCTGATGATGCCATGTCGAAACTGCAGGAAGTGCTGCTGCAGGGCTGAACTGCCATCCATGCAACAAGAAGCTGCTGCCCTACATGGTTGCTGAATAAAGAAGTACAGCACACTGACAAAGCAGAAAGTTCAACAGTGCATGTTCATCATTGCTATGAGGACCCTCTTCAGTTTTATTCTCAGGGAGATGCTGCGGCTGCTGCAGAAGCCTGTCATGATACACCTAGCAGGCCTTTGGCTGGCAACTGACGGCAGAGCTACTGTTGATAGTTGTTTGCATCAGCTGCACCAGAAGCAGCACGTGAAGCAGCTTTGCGCGCAGCTGCTGCAAGTTAAGATTTTTGATTTAGGCTAACTTGGGCTAGCTGCAGAAGCCTGACGCTCGGGCTTGGGCAGCTTGCACTCCAGTGTCTACACCACAGCAATCTGGTCATCACTCAGAGA
>JAABUL010007522.1_pt1 | contig 11713 bp, 18 predicted proteins | sample 5559151 | NCBI WGS metagenome assembly JAABUL01 (sample SAMN10711876, study PRJNA513368) | rock metagenome | isolation source: Antarctica rocks | place: Antarctica: Victoria Land, Pudding Butte sud | reverse complement strand
TGCCACGTCCCGCCACACGCCCCCGCGCGCGGGGAGACACAGCTCATCGTTCTCTGATCCCCGCTGTGGCCATCCACACGCCCCCGCGCGCGGGGAGACACAGAAAGCGATCCGATCCCATTCGGGGATGGCGAGTACACGCCCCCGCGCGCGGGGAGACACAACAAGGGCGGGAGTTGCGTCGACGCAACTCCCGCCCGATCCTGCGCACGTTCTGCGGATCAGTCGGCGTACTCGGGCGGCACCGGCATACGCCCTCACGCGGGGCGCTTGACCATGCGCGGCAGCCCGCCCGTCGCGTGATCGAACGCCCCCCACACCCGCCGCGTGTGCTCCAGCATCCCCGCCTCGGGCACCTGGGAGTCGCGCAGGGTGTCGGTCGCCGCGACCACCGCGCACGCTTCCAGTGCCGCGCGTAGCGCCTCGGTGAGATTCCGGTCGGGGGCCTGGTCGTGGTACAGCGTGAGGGCTAGGGCGTCGGCCAGGATCAGCAGGTCGGTCGGGTCGAGGTCGAGGGTCGCGGTCAAGGGGCCGAAAGCGCGGATCTTCATGGCTACTTCCTCCGTATGCACACCGGCAGGACGCCGGCGGGGCGTGCCTCACCCCAGCGGGCGAGGCGCGGTGTCGGACGGGGCGGTACGGTGCGCCTCAGCGGCGCGTCGGGTGCGGGCAGCGCGCCATGATCTCCGTGATCGTCAGGTCGCCGCGCGGGATGGCGTACAGCTCCGGGAACTGCGAGCGGTGATCGGCGTAGGAACCCCTCTGCACCGGCACGGGCGGCGCGACCGGCACCGGATCGTCGAGGGCGGCGACGATCGCCGGGGGCGCGGCCAGCGCGCCGAGCGCCCGATAGTAGGCGCGCTCACCACGCCGCCCAGCGACGTGCAGATCGATATGGCGGTCGCTGTAGCTCAGGCGCTCCCACTCGGCGACGATGGCGACGAGCCCATCCCGCGCGGTCGCGTCCTGGGACTGGTGCAGCGCCACGGCCTGGACACGGGCGACGTAGGCGGCCTGGGCGGCGGCGCGGCAGGCGCTGCGGTCGGTGTAGGCGCTCATGGTGGTTACTCCTGGGGGGTGTCCCCTCGGACAAGCAAGATGCAAACCCGACGCGATAGGCGTGTTTTCGGGTGGGCTACTTGCCTGCCTTAACTACGTATCTCCAGCAGGGGGGGTAGGAGCAGGTCCGACACTCGGATCGGCAAGATGCCTAGTCGAGCGCTGGGCCTTTTCGGGTGGGCTACTTGCCCACCCGAGACCGATCAGGCGGCGAGCAACGGCGCGGCGTCGAACGGGAAGAGACGGGGAGCGGCTTGCGCCGCCCGCCCTCGCCACACCAGCCGCGCCGTATCGAGGCGCTCGCGCATTTGCGCGGCGATGTAGGGCTGGTGCGCCGCCTCGGCCTGCATGACGTACTTGGCGAGCGAGTGGCCGTGGGCCTCCAGGTCGGCGAGGTCCATCCGCGCGCAGCGGACCCGATAGGCGACCGCGCGCCAGGCGGCGGCGGCGTGGATCTGGTGCCAGCAGACGTGGCCGAATTCGGCCCCGCGACAGAAACAAAAGGTGTCGAGGGTGTCCAGGTCGAGCGCGGTCACGTTGTGGGCACCGGCCTTGTGCTGGCTGGCGCTCCGGAAGTAGGCGATCTCGCCGGCGGCGTCGAGGGTGACGAAGTGCAGCTCGTCCGGGGTGTGGCGCAGCGCGCTCTGCGGCATGGCGGTCGTGGCGGCGGTCGTGGCGCTCATGGGATACTTGCCTCTCTGAGCCCTCGGGCTCGGGTTGCGGCTCCGACGTTTGCTTCCTAGGGCGAGGCGTCGGAGCCCTTTCGTCGTCGCTCACTAGCGACATTGTTATAGTACATTATCTATGTTTGAAAGTCAAGTGTTTTCGCTATTGATTTTGCAAGAGCGATAAGATACTATGAGTATGTGGTCAGCGATAGCACCGAGGGGGTAATGCCATGCGGAAGACGATCAGGCAGTTACGGGAAGAGCACGAGTGGACCCAGCTCGAGTTAGCGAACAAGCTGGGAGTCACTCCGGCGACGGTCTACACCTGGGAACGGGGGCGGAATGAACCGCGCGCCTCGCAACTGCGGAAGATCGCGGAAATTTTTGGGGTGCTGATGGATAACATCGACTTGCTGGAAGTTGAGCGGGAAGTAAAAATCGCCGCCTAGCGTGAACTAGGCGGCGCAGGCGCGCCGGGCTCTGACACACCGGCGCGCGGGAGGAGTGTAGCAGCATGGTCGAGGGAGTAGATCTCGGTGAACGGGTACGGCGTGCCGAGGAGGCCTTACGTGAGGCGGAGGCGCTCCTCCTGCGGCGGCAGACCGAACTCGGCGGCGCGAGCGCTACGGCGTTCGAGGATCGACTCCTCCAGGGGGTCCGCGAACTGGCGGCGGCGGTGCGCGAGTTGTCCGCATATGGGGGCCATATCGGGCAAGTATCCGCGAGCCACGCGGGCGAGCTCGAAGCACGGGCCGCCGAGCTGGATGACAGCACAACGTCGCGATCCGACGCGGACAAGCCGCGGTGAGGTTATGGACGAGTTACACGCCGTGATCATCGACTATCTGCGGGGGCAACGGCGGCCCGTACCGCCCGCCCCGCCGCGCTTCTGTCGCTCGTGCGGACGACCGATCGTCACGGGCGCTGGCCGCTTCGCGCCGGGACTGTTGTACGACGCGCGCCGCTGCGCCGACTGCTACGCGCGCGCGCACCCGGAGCAGGCCTGAGATGGATGAGTTGCACGATCGCATCGCCGCCTACCTGCGCGGCCAGCGCCGCACCGCCGAGGTCCGTCGCCCGGCGCGCGAGCCCGAGCGTCCGCCGTCCGACGCCGCGCACGCCCGTCAACTCTTCGGGTATACGGAGGGGCGCTTCCCCGCGCCGCGCTGCCAGGTCTGCGGGAGGCCGGTGGACGATGATGGCGGGCTCTTCGATTTGGGCGAGATGCAACGCCGGCGGCAGTGTGCTGAACACTACACGCTGTTTTAGCATGGTGAAGGAGCACGGGGTGGCCGGAACCGGATCGCGCCAGGATGAGGCAGCGGATCTTGAAACGCCCCGCTGGCGAGCCGCCATGAGTGCGGGCGAAGCCGCGCAGTTTACCGTCGATGAATTACTCGGCGAGCTGCACGGCGCGCTGACACGCCGCCAACTAACGAGTTGGGGGTCGTATGGCCTCTTGCCAACCCCCGAGCGTCGTGTCCCCCCTGGTGCTCCTGATCGGGTAGCGCGGGCGCTCTACCCCTGGTGGACCGTGCATGTCATTTTTGAGTTGCTTCAGGAGCGGGCGGGCGGCACAAAGCTTACCGAGCTACAAGCGACCGCGCAGGAGCGCATCGAGCGCTGGCGCAATCACCCGCTGGTAAACCCTGACGTGGCACGCGCTATGGCGTTCCAGGCACCTCCTGCGATACCCAGAGGCTTACAGCGTGCGGCCTGGGAATATGCCGAGTTGTACGCTCGTGCGCATCGGCAAACCCTGGCGCGGGGCATCACCATCGTGTTGCACGATGGTGCAGGAAACCAGGAGGCGGTGTTGATCAATCCTCCACCTACAGAGGCACAAGAACGGGCGACACCGTAAATAACATTCGGGTACTTGACAATCTCCCGAATAACACCTATTCTCTTCCCCAGCAGTAGTGCCGCATACCGCACAAGGAAAGCGAGGTGTCGCATGACCGGGGAACACAGCGAAGCGCCACTCATCTCCGCCGGCCCCGTCGCTCGCGAGCTGGGGATCGCCGTCGAGACGCTGCGTCTCTGGGAACGGACCGGGAAGATCGCTCCCGCGCGCCGCACCACCGATGGGCGGCGGCTGTGGGATCGTGAAGAAGTGGAAATGATCCGCCGGGGGCGCTCGGCCCGCCAGGCGGGGATCGCGCACCAGATTGGCGCGCGGGCATGAAAATGTCCCCACCCGTTGAGTGCCGCGCTGGCCGGCAGAAGCACTCAGGGGCAGGGACACTCGTCGAAAGCCGGTGAGAATGTATCAGACTACGCCCATTCGGCACAAGTCCCGTCCCTCTTTCCGTGAGCCGATCGCCCCGCTGACCCCCGAGCAACTCGACGCCCTCTTCTTGCCGCTCCGCCGCGATTACAGCGCCACCGTGGCCGCCACCGCCACCCTGCCGATCAAGGAGCGCGCCCCGCTGATCCAGGCGCGCATCGAGGCGTATAGCCAGGCGTTGAGCGCAGCGCTCGGCGCGGCGCTGGACGACGCGACGGCGCAAACCCTCGGCGCGTGGGCGCGAGGTGGGCGATGAGCGACATGCAAACCTTCGTCGATGAACTATGCGGCGGACTGCTCGCCGGTGAGGTGCAGGAGCTCCGCACCATCCGCCGTGGTGGCCCGCAGGAAGGGAAGCCCGGCCCGCGCTTCTTCGGCACCGATCCCGCCGCTTGCTTCTCCGCCGTGTCGCGGTTCCCGGGGGGCCTGGATCAGTATTACGGCATCAACCCTCGGCGACAGGCGGCTAGTCAGAGCGTCCAGACCGGCAAGAAGGCGGATGTCACGCGCATCCGCTATGTCTATGTCGATCTCGACAACAAGCACTTCCCCGATGGTCCTGTCGGCGCTGCGGCGGCGCTCGCCGCGTTCCCGCTCCCGCCGACATGGGTCATTCGCACCGGTGGCGGCCATCAGGCGCTCTGGGCGATCGCACCGCTGGTGCTGACCGGCCCGGACGATCCGCAGATCGCCGCCTTCGAGGGTATGCAGTCGCGCTTCTATGCGGCGCTGGGTGGCCTGGATCCGGTGCAGGATGTCGGGCGGGTCTTCCGTCTCCCTGGCTCGCGCAATCATAAGTATCCCGACGCGCCCGAGGTGGTGGTGCGCCACCACGATCCCGAGGCACGCTACACCTGCGAGGAGTTCGCCGCCCTCTTCCCGGCCCCAGCTCCAACCCCCCGCCGTCCCTACACCGCCCCGCTGCACGACGACGCCTCTGCTGATGAGCTGCGCGAGATGCTGCGCTACGTCAACGCACAGCCCGGCTATGCCGATTGGGTGCGCGTGTTGGCGGCCATCCACAGCGCCTATCCCGGCCCGGAAGGGATCGCGATCGCCGAGGAGTGGAGCCCCGGCGACGCGCGCAACTCGGTCGAGGACAAGTTCAAGAGTTTTGGGAACTATCGCGGCGTGCGCGGCCCGGCCAGCATCGGCACGATCGTCTACCTTGCGCGTCAGGGCGGCTGGCGTCCGCTACCCAAGGTCGCCCCGACGTTCTCAATGCCACCCCAAGAGCATGCCCGGCCAGAGGCGACCGGCGCGCGCGAGGCGGCATTGGTGGAAGAGAACGCGCAGTTGCGTGCGGCACTGATCGAGGAGCGTCAGGCGCGCGCTCGCGAGAAAGCGGTCCACCTCCAGATCATGGCGACACTCAAGCTGGCGCAGCTATCGGCCTCCGAACGCCTCACCGCGATCGCGCTCGCCTCCGAGATGGCGAATCGGGCGACGACGGGCAAACTGGACGAGCGGGGCGGGGGGATTATTCGTGCTTACCAGCTCGCGCAGAAGACGGCCCAATCGGTCGATACATGCCGGAAACACGTCAACAACTTCGCCGAGATGGGGGTGATCGAGAAGGAGACGCGCAGCGGTGGGCGGGCGACCTATACCGACCCGCTGACCGGCCAGGAGGTTACAAGGCCCGTCTCCGACACGATCATCGTCACGCAGGGCAAGACGGTGGTGGATATCCTCCAGGCGTTCACCGCCGCCGAGCGCCCCGAGCCGCGCAATCACGGCGGCAAGCGCGAGCCCTGCCCGCGCTGTGGCTCCCAGCGTCGGCGCACGGTCGTCACCTGCGCCGACTGCGACCTGGAATTCAGCAACAAGGTCGCTGATCCCGCGCCCGAACCGGACACCGTGACGGACATTCCGGTGCGCGAGGGCGAGCCCGAGAGTATCCCGCCGACGCCGGTGGAAGCGCTGGCGGCGACCCCGACATATCCCGAGGGACCGATCAGCTACCAGGCCACCGCGTCCGGGCCGGTGCAGGTCATCGAGGTCGAGGAGGAGACAAACGCCGATGATTGGGATACCTACGAATGCAATCACCCCGACTGTCGCCGCCGTGCGGTGATCGGCCAGCGCTACTGTGGCCTGCACCGTGCCGAGCGGCGGCGTGAGGCGGCCGCAGCGCCTACCGCATCGTCCGGGCAAGCGGCATTCATCCTCGGCGGGGTGCGCTACGGCCCGCCGAGGGCGGAGTCCCCGCCCCTCGACCCGGCGGTGGCCGAGGAGAGCGCGCGACAACATGACGGCCAGGCGATCGCGGCGCGACTGAGCCGCTTCCAGGCGCGCTGGGACGGCGGCGAGCGCACCGAGGACGTGGTGCTGCTGATGGCGGAATGGCGGCAGATCGCCGAGGCCCGGCGGGTGCTCGACGCCGCCGGTCAGGCGGTGCGCTGATGGTCAACACGCAGCGCCGTCCCGACCTGGGGCGCGTCTCAGGCAGCCTGTGCGAGGCGCTGGCCTGGCTGACCAGCCCGGCGGCCATCGCGGGCGAGATCAGCGCCCTGGAGCGCGCCCAGGCTGGCGGGGACGCGTCGCAGGCCACGCGGGTGCTGCTACGCGACTGGCAGGCCGTCCAGCGGGCACAGGCAACGCTGGTGCAGCGCGGCGACGAGCGCGCGGCGGCATGCGGGCTCAAGGCACGCCTACGCACACTGGCGTGCCTTGACACCGGCGTACGTACTGGGTGATCGCCGCCGCCGCCGCCGTGCCGCCCGACGTTGTGACCCTGACTGACACGAAAGGAGCCCCACGATGACCAAGACCACCGCCGCCCCGCCGAGCGATCTGGTGACGCAGCGTAAGCACGTTGCCGCCCTCGAATCCGAACGCGCCCAGCTCCCCGCCCGACTGCGCCAGGCGAGCGCCGACGGCGACGCCGCGACCGTGCAAACACTGCTGACCCGGCGCGAGATGGTCCCAACCCTGATCGCCGAGGGCCGCGCCGCATTGGTGCCGCTCGAGGTCGGCGCCGTCGAGGAGGAGCTCGACGCGGTGGCGGCCCGCCTGGCCGCGCACCGCGTGACCGTGGATGAGGCCGATCGGGCGCGCGAGACGGCGCGCGCGGCGTACCAGGAGGCCGAGCGGCGTTACGGCGTGCAACAGGCCAATTTCCTGCCGCTCACGACCGAGCGTCAGTTCCTGTTCCAGCGCCGTCGCGATTTGCGAGCGCAGGCCGCCGTCCGGGCCTGATCGGCGGCCCCTGAGCACCACACCAGCACGAGGAGGGAACGACGATGCCGAAGACCCCCGATCCACGCCAGTTCAACGCCCCCGCCGTCGCGTTCGCGGCGAGCGACCCGCCCACCGCTGACGGGCGCATGAGCGCCGCGCGCCGCGCGCAACTCCAGGCGAAGTATCCGGCGTTCGGCGACGAGCCCCAGGCCGCCGATCGACGGAAGATGACGCCCGCGCGCCGGCGCGAACTCCTCGGCCACACGGCCGAAGGGCGCGCGCTCCTCGCCGCCGAGGATGCGCGGAACGGCGTCCCGGCGGTGGCGCATGCATAGCCCCCCACCGACCACCACGCCGGACGCCGCGTACCTGCGCCTCTTCGTCAACCCCACGCGCACCCGCGACGACGCGGGCGCGCGCATCCTCAATGTCGAGGAGGAAATGATGGCCACGACGAGCACCACCCCGACCCGCACCGGTACGCCGCTCGACCGGCCCGCGCGCTACTTCGTCGCCCGCAGCATCGCCAGCGCCGCCGCGCTGATCGTCTACGGGTGCCCGTACCGGGGGATCGCCCCGGCGGGCGGGCGGCTCGGCTTCCGCTTCGCCGACCCGGACGACGTCCTGCCCGCGCTCGAAGCGGCCTTGCGGGCGCGCACCGCCCCCCCGGTCCAGCCACGCGATGTCATGCTCGTGTATTTCGATTTGCGCGCGGCCTTGGCCCGCGCCAAGGCCGCGCAGGAGCGCCGACAAGGCACGACGCGGCAGGAGGCCGACCGATGAGCCGCACCGGCCCGACAATAGGCACAGCCTACCCTTACACACGGGGCGTGCAGGCGCTCCCAGGGGGGGCAGCACAGGGGGGATTGCACAAAATGATACAAAAGGTTACCGCAAAGCGCGCCCGCCAGCGCGAAGAGGCGGCGCAACACGTGGCGGGGGATTACCTGACGGACGAGCGGATCGCGGCGCAGGTGGGGATCTGTCGGCGCACGCTCGGCTACTGGAAGCGTCAGCCCGACTTCGCGGCGCGGGTGGGCGCGGTGCGCGCGGCGTACCACGCCCGGATCACGGCCGAGTTCATGGCCCGCGCGCCGGGCTTTGCCCAAAATGACCCAAATCTGCACAGGAAATGATCGCGCGCGCGAGGGGGCCTGCGGCGACGCCGGGCGACGTGCCGCTCGCGGCGTTCGGGCGGGGGACGGCCGGAGACAAAGGGGGACCGGGCACGCGACCGAACGACACGCCCAGAGGGGGCACGGCAGGCCACACCCGCAGGTATTCGGCCCTCGTCGCCCGGTGCTCGGCGGGTGAACCGGCGCGCCCGGTCTCGGGAGCCCTGATGCAGGACGTGTGTCACGTCTCGGGACGCGCGCCCGGCACACCAGGCGACTCGCGCAGCGCAGGCCGTCGCGCGACACGACAGGCCGTATGACGGCATAACGTCGGGGCGGGGCAGGGTATGTGCCCCGCCCCGCCCCCTGCTGTAGCGCGCGGCGCGGCCCCTACTTGTGCGACTGCTCGCGGGCGGTCTGCGTGTGCTGGTGCGCCTGCTGGCTGTGGTCCTGGGCGGCGGTGGCGTGCTGCTTGGCCTGCTCGTGCTGCCCCTGCTGGTGGTGGTGGGCCGCCTCCTGGTGGTGATGGGCGGCGGCGGCGTGGTGCGCGGCGGCCTGCATGTGGCTCTCGTGCGACGGGTGGCTGCTCTTCGCGGCGGACATGGTTACTTCCTTCCCGGGTGTCGGCACAACGCGTGTGCGTTGCCCCGCTGACGAGCGAGCCCCACTTGCTCGCGGGACGCCTGTCCCGCGAGCAAGTGTACGGCAGTAGTGCTCAATATTTGCTCAATAGCGGGTGAACGGCGCGGTGAATTCGGCGCGTTCCCCGTTCACCAGCGGCGTGCCCCGCCCCGCTGCTGCCGCCGGTCGCGGCGCGGGCCAACGCCGACTCTCGGCCAGGGGACCACGCGCCGCCCGGGCCTCCCCGCCCGTGGCGGCGTCCCCATGTCCGTCACCACGGGCACGGCAACCCCGAGCCTCGCCGCACGATTCGGTATACTCCCCGCCACGCGCACCTTGGGGGCCGCATGGCGATGATTGCGAATGGGGGCAAGCCGATGGCCGACGACCTGGACGTGGGGACCGACCGGCTGCAGGACGACATCGCGGAGCGGCGGCGCGAGGCGGCCGAGGAGGCGCGCACGGAACGCCGGCCCCGCTGGCTCGACGCGCTGGCGGTCAGCACCGCCCTCTTCGCGGTCTTCGCGGCGATCGCGGCGCTGGAGGCGGGGAACTACGCCAACGAGGCGCTGTTCGCGGCCAACGCGGGGGTCCTGCGGCAGACGCAGGCGGTGGACACCTGGAGCGAGTACCAGGCCGACAGCATCAAGAAGTACGCGGCGCAGAACCTGGCCGCCATCCTGGCGCACACGGGTGGCACGCCGCAGGAGATCCAGGCCGCGCGCGACGAAGCCACCCGGCGGCAGGCGCAGCAGGACACCCTGCAACCGGAGGCCGCGCGCCTGGGGGACGAGACGGCGGCGCTGAACGCGGAGTCGCTCACGAACCTGGCGCACCATCATCGCTTCGCCGTGGCGGTGACCCTCTTCCAGGTGGCGATCGGCCTGTCGGCGATCGCCGCGTTGCTCCGGCGCCGGGCGGTCTGGCTCGTCAGCCTTATCGCCGGGGCGCTCGCCCTGCTGGTGCTTATCGACGGCTTCACCTTGACCATCTAACCCCCTTCATCGGGGGGATCGCGGCGTGTCCAGCGCCAGATCGCGCCCCCGACGAGCGCGAGCAGCAGGACGAGGAGGACGGGGGACACCGGCGCCCTGACCTGTTTGCTCCGGATCAGGAGCTCGAGGAGCGCCGGGTCGAGCAGGAACGGGAGCGCCACGAGGAGGCGCCACAGCAGGACCGCGACTGCCCGGATACCACCATGCCTCAGCGCCCCCACCAGCGGCGCACACGCGCCCACACGCCGGAAGCGTCTCCCTGTGCCTCGGGAGACGCTTCCGGCGCTCCTGGACCAGCCTGCGCGGCCTGCGCAACTGCCAGCCGGTCCCGCTCGGCCTCGGCCACCGCGGCCCGGCGGCGCAGCGCGGCGATCGTCTCGTCTCTGGCGTCCCGCTCAGCCTTCACCCGTCCCAACTCCTCGCGCACTGTGCCCAGTTCGGCGATGAAGGGGGCTAACAATCGCTGCACAATCGCATCGGCTTGGGCCTGTTGATCGGGGCTGACGAGCGCGGCGGGTTGTGGCGGGTTGTCGGCGTTGTGACGCACAACGCCTGTGAGGGGTTGTGCGGCCCCGTTGGTAGGGCTTGGCAGGGGTAAACCCAACGAATCGCGGCGTAGGGCATAGGTTTCGCCTTGGGGGGTTACCAACTTGTGCGCCTTGTAACGCCCTGCCTTGATCCGGTTCCGCACCGTGTTCCGGTGGACCCCTAACAAGGTGGCCGCCTCGGCGATGCTCACATACTCGGCGTGCTCATCCACCCTGACAACCCCTTACAATGGCGCACAAGGCGCGCAGGATAGCACACCACGCGATACAAGAGTGTTGCCGGGGTGTGGGGGTTGTGTGGCACCCGCATGGCACCTAGCAAAACGCCGCTTCCGTGCACCTGCCGCCTCGGCCTGTGCGCGGGTGTGAGCGTACCTGTGGTGGCCAGTGCTGGCGTAGGGAACGGCGGACCGGTGCACGCGCCTTTATCCTGCCTTCGGCGCGCGCACACCACACCCCTGGCCGTTCGAGGATGCCACAAGCGCGGCGGCGGGCACGGGGAGGCCCCGTCGGTGCCAACCAGACGGGGCCGGGAAGAGGGGGAATGGGGAAGGATGAGGAGCGGTGAAGTCCCCCTAGCGTAGCCGCGCACGCGCGGGACGCCTTTCTGTTCCGGCAACGTTGCCGGAACAGAATCAGGGCAAAACCGACGATAGCTCTTGTCCAACGTTGGACAAGAGCTATCGCGACGACGCCTAAACCCTCCGGCAACGTTGCCGGAGGGTTTAGGCGACGACCGCGAGACGCGCACCCAGGTCGCCGAGGCCGTCGGCATGAAGGCGCGCACCTTCGCCAAGGTCAAGCATGAGGCCGACAACATCGAGCGGATCGTCGCGGAAGAGCACCGCCGCAAGATGCTGGCGGGTGTGACGCCGGACGGCGCGGGCGGTCGCGGTCACACCCTAAACCCTCGTCCAATGTTGGACGAGGGTTTAGCCCCGCAGCGGCGCACCGATGCCGCCGTCGCGGAAGCCGTCGGCATGAAGCGCAGTACGCATCGGAAAGTCAAAGACGTTTACAACACCGCGAAAGACGACACCCTGCCCGCGCCGTCCTGCCCGCGTCCCGGACACCGTCCTACCCTCCATCCTCCCCGTCTGTCCACCCCTGAGGCGCGCAGGATAGCACACGCCCCCGCGCGCGGGGGCGCAATAATGGGACCCACGGGTCCCAAATTCCCAATCACCACACACCCCCGCGCGCGGGGACGCAATGACCTTCGTCCAACGTTGGA
>JAABUL010007521.1_pt1 | contig 11714 bp, 21 predicted proteins | sample 5559151 | NCBI WGS metagenome assembly JAABUL01 (sample SAMN10711876, study PRJNA513368) | rock metagenome | isolation source: Antarctica rocks | place: Antarctica: Victoria Land, Pudding Butte sud | reverse complement strand
TGATAACTGTGTTTGGAATCGGATCTGAGCTGCTGCGGTGCCGCCGTCAGCTCTGCGCTGCGCCAGCAATTTCTGTCCAGGCCACGTGCAAAACCGTGACAAAACTTTTGCACTGCCCTATAGAACGGCCCGATCATGAGAAGCAAAGGCTCGCAGAACAGAGCAGCGGCTTTTTCCAAAACTTCAGACCACATTCCCCTCCACGTCACAGACCACATTCCCCTCCACATTACCTACCGCTGACGGCAACCAAACCCGAACTCACCACCACAAACAGCACAAATACAACTGTGAACGAACGTAATCCAGTCAAATGGTGCAAACCGAAAATACTTCTACATTTGCAGCGTGAAATTTGCTGCAATTCGAGCGTCGCAACAGCATCGCCTGTGCTTTAAGTTGAAGGATCCAAAATTCCGGCGGCGAACAGGATCACTGGCCTTCAGTTTAGGTTACTCCTGCTTCTTCGACCGCAGCAGATTACGCACGAACGAGGGCACTAATTGGGGCTTGCCTCTCTTCCCATTGCGCTGCCGCTCGGCATCCATCTCATGCGCAATTGTGACGGCTGTGACCCGGGATCCGCCTTGCTGCCGCCGCTCCACCGCAAGCTTTTCCATGGCCAGCACTGTCGTCAGGTATTATGCCACCGCTGCCACCACTCGACTCGCCACTCACTCCCGCTTTGTTTCTCCAGCCGCTTCAGAGGCAATAAGAAGTTTCCCAGTTGATCGCAAGCAACAGATACGCAGCAATAACTGGCAACACGTTCAGTTCCACAAAGGCGTGCCTCGTATAACCACCAGCTGGTGGTTACCAGCCTGCAGGGTGGAAATGCGCACGCGGCAAATGCACTCGGGGCCGGCAAGAGCCGGCATTCCGATCTCCCTTCTGCTGTGTGCCGACCGCCATGTGGAACATTCAGCGTGCATTTGCCGCCTGCACCACCTTTCGCAGCTGCCTTCGGGTTGTGTGTCCAGACGCCTTCCGAAATGCACGGCCTGCCGTGCAGATTCACTGGCGGGGCAGTCGATCAAGAACAGGATCTTCATCCCTGTCAAGTCTGGCAACGGAGGCGTGCAACTTTCAGCACCGCCCTGTGTCCTGAACGCTCTCTGCGCTTCCCAGCCTGCTCCATGTACTCCAAAGGTGCCCTCCCCATGTGCGTGTCAACACCAGCACTAACGGTCGCGTTGGCAGTGAAATTTGGCGTCCTGTATCGCTGCACACTGGACAGCAGCGCTCCTGTTTGCAATTTCAGATAATTACAGGCTCCAAATGTCAACGAGCAGATCTTTTTTGCCACGCACAGGCGTCAACGCGGTCGAGTCCAACAACGCCAATGTGGGCGGAACAGCAGTTGGAGGAGCCGCCGGCAGCTTCCAGGCCACCAGCGTCAAGAACAGCAACAACCAGGGCCAGATCACGAACTACGGCCGCTGAAGCATGCATGCGGTCACTCGATTCATCATCAACGCCACAGTGCATTGTTTCTTATGAACAGCGGCTGGGCCACCTCCATCAAAGGATAAAGACAAGCTATATCGATATTGGTCGACTGTTCATGAGCGTGAACAGCTGTGCCCAATTGGAATTGCTTTTTGCGCGCTGACTATTGTTTGACAGCGATTTGATGGTGCTGGCAAGCACGTATTTGCATGTAACATCCTGCTCAGCTCTTTATTTTTGTATTATTGCTCAAACGGTGAAAAATTCCAGCAGCGTCTGCGTCCCTCCACAAACAAAGTCGCCCAAGGTGCAGCGGTGGGAAACAATCTGTCGCAACACTCAAGAGCAAGAACACGCACGCATTTCCGCCGGCAGTGAAGATGTTTGGGGGGACGAAGGTCCTCTGCAGCGAAAGGAAAAAACAGTCTTTGGAACACAGAAGCAAATTCAAACCAAACACCAGCAGGGCGCACATGTGCATCGCTCAGCTATCACTTGCAGACATCTGACGGCAGTGCCTTGCCATCAGCAACGAAGTGCTGGATGAGCGCAGACGTACCAGCAGCTTGCGTCCGTTGATGATCTGGCCCTGATTGTTCCTGTTGCTGATGCTTGTGCCCTGGACGCTGTTAGCGCCTCCTCCGATTGCGGTATTGCCTACATTGGCATTGTTGGACTCGACCGCGTTGACGCCTGTGCGTGGCAAACATCTGCTCTTTTGATCCTGCAATTTCTGTGATGTCGCAGGCATATGCCACATGCATGTGCGTCGCTCTCCAGTGTACAAAACGCCAGCCTTCACTGACTACGAGGTGCTGTCAAACGTTGCTGTCGATGCTGGCACGCACACAAAAGAAGCGCCTCGCTGCCAGGGTCTGGAGGACAGGGGTCAGGCGAAATGCATGGCAGCGCCCATGTGTGACGGCACCTTTGTTGGCAGACTTGAGGGGACGAAAATGGTGTTGGTCCCGCTCCTGATCGATTGCCCACGAGTGAATCTGCACGACAGGTCGTGCACTGGTCACATTGTCTGAAATGGCATGAAAAGCATCGAAAAGAGCGGCAGATTCGAGATAGTGTTGGGAAATTCACGCTGCACTGTCAACTTGGCGGTCGGCGATTTGAGCAGAAAAGAGATAAAAACGCCGACGCACGCATTGCCGCCAGCATTAGTAGTGTTAGGGCGGAATGAGGCCTGTAACATTGAAAGAAGTTCGTCAAGCAGCAGGGTCTATGGGCGCACGCGCTTGCGCAGTGTGAAGAGTGAGATGAAGCTGTCTCTGAAACGCACAGCTTCATACACAGCTGAATGAAGACAGCGCTCGCACCACATGCAGCTCGTGGCCGTCAGCATTCATCGGGTCCAGACTCCTGCGACGCAGGTACCGCGTTTATCAGCTGCACACTGCACAGTGGATGAGCCTGCGGAGACATAACTATCTGCGCACTTTTGCTTATGCCGAGCAGAGGCAGGCAAATTGCATTGGAGGCAGCACACGCTGATGACTGCTCATTCATGAAGCTCACCGCACAAACGGTCAAGCAGTGCATTTGCTGCTGGTTTCGAATAATTTGCGCATGATTTGCTGCTGCGGCGGAAAAATTGGCGGGCAGCTGCGAAAATTGGCCTCAGGGCGCGCGAAAGCTGCGCGAATCGCTTAAATTATTTCCATTTTCGCCGCTGCGCGAATCATGCCCGTGACTACGGTAGATGCGAAACCCTATATCTGCCCTGATTCCCTACCCCAAGCTGGGAAATGCCCTGCTAAAGCTTCCAAAAGCACGTTCCGGGCGTCGTGCACGAGCACGGGTCTTGTTCCTTCCAAAAACACGTCGCAGCCCTGAGTTCGGCTGCCACATCAAGCGAGGGGCGCACCAGCCTGGTACCTAATTAACCACACCTAGTGAGTTGATTAGCATTGATGGGCTCGGGCAGGCGGGCAGGAAACCAGGTTGTAGCACTGCAAGCGTGCGATCGTCCTCAGATAGGCCTGTGAGCTTTCGGATGGCCGGTTGTGGTATTTTTCTGCAAAAGTATGACTGTCGGCGGCAGAGACTTGAATAGCGGCGGCAGCGGCGGTGGAGGTTTCGCGTGATTGCAAAACCTCCAAGCCGTAGGCGAAACCTGCGAAACCGTATGCGAAACCTACTACGGCGAAACCCTGAGGTTTAAGCACGAACCCTGCCGCCTAGAGGGCGTCAGCGTGAATAAAGCGACAAAATTCCCAATCCGGGGGGTCAGCAATGCTAACCCTGATGCTAACTTAGCATCAGCGCAGCGTGGCTAACCCGCCCTGTGCCTAGTGGAGGAGGGTGTCCCTGTCCTTGTCCTTGTCCTTGCACGAACATGCCCTTGTCCTTGCACGAACATCTGTACCTGCAGCTTTTTCGTTGGTGCTCCGGCCCGTGGGTGGGTGCTCCAGTACCTAGCCCATAGCAGTGCCGGTTGGCATACCTCCTGTAGTTGGTGCGGAACATCCCTCGACCAAGGAGCATAAATTCAAGGCCGGCTCAACTGCGACAGTTCCCAACTTGCTCCACGCCCACTCTGCCTCCCTCGGTCGCTTGACGGCCGCCTGTGAACCCGCCGAACTGCTACCCGCAAACCGGCATCATGGCGGCGATCCGAGCTTTGATCATCTTCACCGCCGCCGCGTCAGCAGCTGCAGGTAGCACTATTTCAACGACCGGGTTCATTTTAGCCCGCCAATCTTCGCACAATATCCGAGCTTCAGCATCATCCTATGTACACCTCCGGCCATTCAGCGCAGCATGCGCGAAATCAGGTGCTGCCAACTAGTCCTGCAGTCGATTCCGCAAGTCTGGTCGTACCGCTCTACTAGAGCGGTACGACCAGACTTGCGGAATGGACTGCAGAAGAGCTAGTAGCCTGTGCAGGAGACCGACCTAGGGGTGCAGTGTCGCCGGCGTAGGGTCAGCTGGCCGCCGCTTGTTTTCTCCGCAGCATGTCTCTAATGTATTGGCACATTGCCCTCTCGCAGAAAGCATGTTTTGCGCTTGTACGGCTTGTGCTTGTACAAGACATGTGGTGCCGGACAATGGGATTGCCTACACTACTTCAAGACCCGCAACAGCAGCTGCTTACATCCTCAAATCAGTAGATTGGTGGTCAGGGCATCTATCTGCTTGCTTAAGTACCGCCTGCGGATGATGATCGCAGACATCCTGCCCCTTGTGAATGGATTTCATAAGGAATCAGTCTGAGTTGAGTGCAGCGTGAATTTTTTTTCACCATATTTGATCATATGCCGTAAGGATCCTGGGCCACGATTCGGATGTCAGCCGCCAGAGTCGGCTTGCTATCATGCCAGCGGCGGGCTGCTGACCTCATATAACATGTGTGCAGCCATGCTTTGTAAGCTCTGTGTGGCTGGCACAACACCTCTATGTGGATGGTGAGACACGCGAAGCACGCGTGCATCGTGCCAAGCAGCTGCGTTGTGCTCACAGGCTGCATCGCTTCGGAGGACGTGCGCCTGCTGCACGCCTTGTGCTTGCCCCTTCACTTGCTTCCCTACGTGGGGATGAAAGTGAATACCAGATATACCAGCGACGAGATCCGTGCACGGATCTCGGCCGAGCAGAGGCAGGCAAATCTTGTGTCACAAAGCTCCACATAGTGTCTGAACTGCGTAAAGAGGGCAGTGAGGCTTCTTCATGACGATGCTGGGCTCGTTTGCAGCGGAGACGGGCGCGTTTCTTAATCTACAGTTCAAATGACTGTAATTTTCGAATATCCGGCCGTTTCGCGCAGCACTGCTGGAATTATTATCAACCTTTCGCGCGGATTTCGCGCAGTGCTGAAAACCCGCGCGAAATTGCTTCGCGCAGCGGCCGCCGAATTATTTTTGCGCGAATCATGCCCGTGACTACGGTATGCCGACGGTACTTTTAGTTTCGCGTTCCGCATTTCACGTCTGAGGTTTAAGCACGAACCCTGCTAGGCGGACGGCGTCAAACTTTCAACGTTCAACAGTCGGCTGCGCCCAATTGCGCCTCAAGGCTGAAGCTTCAGCCTTCCTGGTGCTTGTACAAAGCTGCCGCTGTGCTTTCGCGTCCTCTCCGTGGCCGCTTTCGAGGTTGGGTTTGGAAGGCATTCGTTCTGCGTCGCAACCAGCAAGTTGGTCAAGCAGCCTCTCAGCTCTTCGTCTTGATCAGGATATTCCGCTATAATGTTGGACAAGATTGCTACCTTGACGCCCAAGCCTCGCAGCAAGCTTGAGAAAGCATCCGAAAAGGATGAGCACAAGGGCATCAGGTCGGCAGTGATAGCTCAGGGTGACGATCTCACAGTGATACAGAGTCAGTTTGGCACGGATTACAATGTGAAGCCGCAGGTCACCTGGACCATGCTGGGCCAGATCCACACGCTGAGGGGCGGCATGCAGGTACTGCTGCGCTGGGGGCACGCAGCCGCCGCCGCCCGGCGTGGATGCCACGGCCTGCACCTGCACGTCGACGTCTACAGGCCGCCGATTTGGCCGCCTCCAGCGCCTTGCGCTTGGAGCCACCGATGCGGGCGCGGCCGCAACGGCGGCTGCGGCGCCAGTCGCGGCTGGCGAGCACGACAAGTGCACCCGGACATTGAAGATTAAGCTCTCGACGTGCGTCTTGACTGCTGCGCTCCGCTGTCGACCTGCACGTGTATGACTCCTGGTGCAGACGCGCTTTGCCCGTGCTTTGCATTCTTCATACAGTGCTTCTGGCTGCACCACAGCTCCTGCATTGCTTGCATGGATCTGCTTGTTGCGTTTTGCAGGTATGCTGCGCGGCACCCGAACAGCGGCGACTATGCGCTGCCCGGCAAGCACAAGCCCGAGAAGTGCTGGTTTGTGGGCAACTGCTACGCCTCTGCGCGCATGACGCAGCTGTACAAGCTGCACAAGCTCAAGTCCATCTTCGAGGAGGTCAACCTCTTCGAGTATTCAGGAGGTGAGCACGGGCGTATACTGTGTAGTTTGAATGCTGCCTGCTTGCCGCATGACCCGCAGATACCGCCCATGAATACGCTCAAACTTGCATGCACGCCCTTCAAGCGCTGCAAAGCTGCTGCTCACATGCATACCGTGCAAGACGGCTGCGGCAGCGCCAGCTGCTGCATAAAGCATTGACTCTTGGCGTGCGACCTTGAGTTCAGGACTCAATGGTGTGTGCTTCACTCTGCTGCAGGTGGAAATCAAAGGACAATGGAGAGGCAAAGGGCGCGGCGGCGGCGGCGGCAGAGGCGAAGGACGCAGGGGCCGATGCGGCGACCATCAGAGCCGTCATGGATGCGGCGCTGCTGAACCGGCGCGAGGCCTTCATCACGTGGGACAACGAGTTTGGCGTGTTCGTCGGCACCATGGACGGCCCCACCAACATGCTGGGTGCGGTTGTCAGCCCTCCTTATGTGTTGGTTTCTAGAGGACTGCAGCAGGACGCCCTCGAGGTGCTTTTCCAAGGCGGCCGCGCTCGATACATTCGACTGCGACTCCGCCAAACACTGTGATTGCTGCCCTTCTTTCTGTGGCGTCTCTGTAGCGGCGGGCTGCAGCCGCCACTCATCAGCTGCTGTTGAGCGTTGAAATGTGCCGCACCCGGTAAGTCTATGTGTCGACGGCCAAGAGTGGCTTCATCATGCGGCAGGAGGCGCGGGGGCATGCCGGCTGGCATTTTCACTTACTGACACCCATGGCCGTGTTGTACTCGCAGCGGCAGCGCACCTGGGAGGTTGAGCGGCTGCTGCCGGCGCTGCCGGTCCAAGCTCACAACTGGAAGTTTGCCTGTCTCATCGACAACTCGCGCTGAAACTGCTGTGCCGCTATTTGCAGCCTACATCACCGTGAGGGCGCCGGAACTACTGCAGCTGCTCCCCCGCCTGCAGAACAAGATGCTGGAGGACCTGGTCGACGCCTACAGGGCCAGCCTGGGCTGCGCGCTTCCCACGGCCTCCATCCTGGAGGAGCCCACCTCACAGAGGTCCGGCCGCGGTGCATTCTTCCGTGCATATCTTGCATGCGCCACCGCCCTGCCGTCAGGCCTAGACTCCGCATGCGATCTGTTTTCGAGGTCCGCCCTCGTGCATGAGGTTGCTTGCATAATGTCACCTGAAGCTTGACAGCCCGTTCGTGCTGCTTGCTGCTGCTGCAGTCAAGCTATATAAGCTGGGAACGACTTTTTCTATCGACCCCAAACTCTTGTTGGCCATGCCTCAATGCGACACAGGTGACCACTTCATAACCCTCGTGCTGCAGCGGCGACGCTCACACGACGACTGACAGCCAGGCGCGCACGGCCTCCGAGCAGCCGGCGGCGCCGCCGCCCAGCCCGTCGGCAACTGCGGTCAGCTCGCCGGCAGCGGCGGAGGCCGCGGCAGCGGAGCAGGAGGACTCGGACGATGATGAGGAGGCCGCCGCCGAGGCGGAGGCGGCGCTGGCGGCCAAGGAGTTGCCGCCGCAGCAGTCTGCATCCAAGGTGGCCAACCTGTCTGTGAGTTTGCATGCCGCAGGGCGACTGGAGAACTTGTCGACAGCGTTGTTTGCAAGAGTATGGTACCACTTTCATGTATCAGGTGGCCAACTGAGCATTCTATTCATTTCAAGTTGCGGAGCTCAAGAGGTTGATGCATTGCAGGGCGGCGACGGCGCCAAGGAGGGCGGCGCCACAACAGCGCGCGCCGCCAATCAGAAGGACAAGGTGCGTCAACTTTCACGACTGGTCCACACAAGAGCACAGCCATCTGTAGTCTGGTCCGCAAAAACAACAGGCTTCAGGCAAGCATGCACCTGCCATCAGCAGCTGCTTGAAGTGTAGCTGGCTCTCTGAGCTCTCCCTTCCACTGGCTGCGGCCGCGGCAAGGCCGCAGCGACGGCGACGGAGGGCGGCGGCACAACAGCGCCAAAGGGGCCTGCCGCCAAGAAGGCGCCGCAGCCGAAGCCGGCAAAAACGCCCAGGGGCCGCAAGGTGAGACTTTCTCAGCACGAAGACATCCGTGTTCACCGCATGGATGCGTAGTGCAAGCGTAGTTGCGGTGCACACAGCTGACATGTTCCGTGCCTGGAAGGGGGCAATCTCCACATGGGAAAAGTGACACTGCGGAAAAGTGACGCTTGAGATGCTCCTGCAGTTGCTGCTGGCTGGTCAGCACCTGCGTGTGCCGTGTCTGCAGACGGCAGCGCCGGCGGTCGAGGCGCTGTCGGAGGCGGCGGCGGCGGACGGCGAGGGCTCCACCGTGTGGCGCTCCGTCAGGCGGCGGGGCCGGGTCCCGGCGCCGGCAGCACCCAAGGCGGGGGCGGCGGCGGCGGCGGACCGCCTTGAGCTTGGGAGTCAGCAAGAGGGCGGGACGTCAGCATGTGGCAGCGTGCGCGGTGGCGGCACCGGCGGCTGATGAACACTCAGAGCATGTGTACTGGTAGTGTACGAAGCATATTGGCGACGTGCTGTGATCGTCGTGGTTACAGCAGCATATCTCATCTCCAGACCATCGCTGGGTCTGTGAACAGTAGGCTAAAGTCCGGTGCAAAAGTTTTCGTCCCTTGTCTGACACCAAGGCAGAAAATAAATCCAAGCTTGGCTCGTACGCAGCACGCAAGAGCGGCAGCTGGCCGGAGTGCATGCAACACTCTTTCCGTTGCTGTTGTAATGTGGCGCTGTCCCAGGCTGCTTTTCAGGCGACTTCTGCTTGGTCACGTGTGATGCATTCGAAGGCAGGTGACGACAGATGGTGACATGGCTCGGTTCGGCTGGCAGCGGCGCCGGTCAACAAAACAGGGACATGTGTGTAAGCAACACATGCAGGGTGGTTCGCGCCACTGCAACGCTGCCAGCAGTGCTTGAGCACAACGTTTGCGGGGAACTTTTTTTTCCTCTTTGGCTGTCTCCATCCACCCAGTTTCGGCTGTCGCGGCTGCAGGAAGTGTTCTTGCAGCGGCGCAGCGCCCCACAATCAAGAGTCTGGAAGTAAACCTACAGCTGAATGAAAGGGCGGTGCTGTTCGATGGGTGGAATCGCCGCAGGCAGCCCTAAAAAATGGGGCTGTGTAACACAGGGCGGGCACACTACTGTCTGTTTTGAGTAGAGAAGACCCTGCCAGAACCCTCCACGTCGGACGGGGACGCTATGCCCATATGTCCAGCATGATTCCCCAGCATCAGAGCTTTGCGGCGGTGGGTGGCTTGCCATCAGGATCGCGCTGTGCTGAGTGCTGTGGATGTGCAAAGCGAGGACGAAAACTTTTGCACCGTGCTCTGCCGCCGAGTTAGGTAAGTCCGGAAGGCTGCAGCACTGGAGCTGACATTTGATGCGATTTGTTGCTGCATATGAGCTTCAATCTGCCTGAGAATTTTGAGGAGAGCCTTATATGCATATTTCGTCACTGATGGAATGGTACCATTTCATGCATGTAGGGCGTAGTGGCAGCAGTGTGTCCCAGGCTGCCGCCTACACAAAATCTGGCAGTAGCAAGCTGGACGTAGGGCCACATGGTTTAGGAAGCGGTACTGGACACAAGCCTCGAGTACTGTTTCAAGTGTGATGCCACAAAGTTTCAGGTGTAGGAAGCTGGCTTTGGGCGTTGACAGTGGTGATCAGGTCCGTGCCATCGCGGGCGGCTTCGGCGCCCCGTCAAGCGTTGGAGGGCGATGTCACGGCACATGGGCATTTCATTTGATCCTTTGCTTGGCATGTGTCTTCAGACCTATTTCCCATCATTTCTGGCCACGCACGCGCCTGTCGCAGGGATACGCTGCATCAGGCAGGCTGTTGCACTCAGCTCCATGGGCGCCGCAACATGTATGAGCACCAAGACATGTCAGCCGCCTGTGCCGGCATTTTGCTGCGGCGCATGGTCCAGCAGTGCGATCTTTACAGCCGTCTGGTTCAACACATCGTATGATGATGACATCCCATTTAACACTGCGCGCGTTCTCGATGAGTACTCCAAAGCTACCACATGTGCCCAGCCCAGCCCCTCTCGGAGGCGTGACCGTCGCTGCCGTCCGCCCGCAGCAGCGTCTTTGCACTTTGTGTAGGGTTTAGGCAGCAGCCGCCCCGGCGAGATGACGACGCGGCCGACAGACTACCAAAAAAACATCATACTGCATACGCCGGCTTGCCGCGCTTCAGACTGTCGCCATCATGCTGCGGCGGCGGCAGGTGACCGATGGAGATGCATGGGCGACCGATGCGCCGCTGAACACGCCTCACACCGCGTCCGCCGCCTTGCCGCTGTTTGGATCACCGTCACCGCCGCCCTTCGGCGGCGGCGGCGGGTGGCCGACGGAAATGCTGGCCCAGCCCACGGACTGCGCGTGGCCGCGCGGCTTGAGGCCCAGCCAGGAGCGCAGCTTGACATCCGAGGGGCCGCCCTTGGTGCACCGGTTGGCTAGAAACAGGTTTGCGCGCGCCGTGTTGCCAAACAGGATGACCTGCGGTGGCAGAAAAGCACAATGCATGTCGGGAACGCCATCGATATTGGCGCAGTATGCAGGACGGGCGGACGTCCTTTCTGCAGCACACTTGTCTAGGAACAGGTCCGCCCGTGCCGCCTGACAGGATGCACTGCCGCATGACGGCAAGCACGGGCTCGTCAGACTGGTGTCCCGAGATGCGGTTTAGGGATGGAGACAAGGCCACACTTACCTCCAGATCACGTGGTGCCACTTGCCGCGCAACAAATGAGCAAGCAAGAACATGATATTCAGGCTCGTTTGAAGCTCACCGAGTCGATGGCATCCGACATGCAGAAGGAGTAGGACAGCCACCGCACTGCAGCGGAAAAGGCAATGTCAGCCCCGGTGCGGCAGGCAAAGCCGCTTTTGAAAGACAAATGGTGGCATCCAAGCGCTGCGCGTGTGAGCCAATGCGCGCTGGACAGAAAGCTATTCCACGAAGAGCGTTGCAGAGCCAGGCTCCTGCACATGGTGCAAGGGTGACGCGGATGTCTGTGCGCCTGTTGGGACCGAACTCGGGGGACATCCGAAGCTGGCATCATGGGCATCATAAAGAGGCACCCGCGTCGTCGGGGGAGCGGTAGTTGACGGCGCCGCTGCGCACCGCTGCCTGGTACTCGGCGATGGTCTGCAGGTACGACACCCGCAGCTGCAGCCTGCTCACATCAGCAGAACAAGTCCGTCAGGACTGGTTTAAAAAACATTGCATCCATATTCGGTCGGTCAGCAGCGCTGTACTGGCAGGTGTTGCGGGCAGCTGCCTGGCAGCAGCTGACGGGCTGCGGTCACATACCTGCAGCGACAGCCAGGGCACAG
>JAABUL010007520.1_pt1 | contig 11717 bp, 12 predicted proteins | sample 5559151 | NCBI WGS metagenome assembly JAABUL01 (sample SAMN10711876, study PRJNA513368) | rock metagenome | isolation source: Antarctica rocks | place: Antarctica: Victoria Land, Pudding Butte sud | reverse complement strand
CGATACAGCAGCGCCTCGACCTCCTGACGCTGCGCCTCCGTTACCTCAATCTTTATCATCTATCGTCGTCCTATCCTTCTCCTTTCAGGATACGGCTTCGTGCGAAAACTTACCAACACGTACTTAGAGCCTGTTATGCACTTTTCTGCCACAATCGCGACGGATCGTTAAGATGGAAAGCATCGAAGCGACGAGAGGAACTCCTGAGCCTATTCACTGCTATCTGACAAGCCGATGCACGACGACCTCGGCCTGCGGATGCGCCTTTTCGACTCACTTCAAGCGTAGTCGCATCATTTAGGGCGAAACGGTTGCTTTAATGATAGCGGAAGTTCATAACAGGCTCTAGCGGTCGACGCTCGTCCCGGTTCGCCGTGATCGGTGTCTGGCCGCGTAGGCCCCGGTCTATAGGGAAGGGGGGAGCGCATCCTGCCTCCTATTCTGAAGATGAGCTACTATAGTGGAGTTGTGAGGCGGCCAGCGGCCATAGGTGGGGACGACTGTTGCTGGGCCGGCTGCTCTCACAAAGCTAACAGCTAACAGCTAATCACTCGTTGGAGGCGCGTATGGGTTCGTATGGCAGCTTGCTCATTCCCGCGGTCGTCGCGCTCGTCTTGCTCTTCCTGATCGTCCGCGTTGTCGGCGCCATCGTCAAGCTCGTGGTCCTCGTCGTGCTTGTCGCGGTGCTGGTTGGCGCCTATGGTCTGTACGGGCGCATCTCTTCTGTGCAGAAGGTCGCCGACGCGTTGTCCGGCCAAAACCTGACTAGCGTTGGCGTCGCGCGGTCCGCCGCGCGCCAGGCGGCGGCCTCGGCTGGCTTGAATCCCGCCTTCGTGCAGGTCGCGTGCGCCAACGGTCATCAACTGCAGTTGCGTTACGCCGACGACAGCTTCGCGTTCGGCATCCTCAGTCGCCAGGATTTCACCGTACCGCTCTCAAGCGGCGCGCGCTGCTAATCCTCGCCAACCAGATGGGGCAATTCAAATTGGATGCCGTCGTGGGCGTCGTGCCAGGTCGGTGAATAGGCTGGTAGTATTCCAGGGTAGAGTCTGCCACCATGTAATATGCTAGGAGTAAGCGATGGCGTCGGGGCATTTCTTAGCGATATTTGTCGTCCTCGTCGTCGTCGGCATCCCGCTCTTGATCGTCGTGGCGGCGCTCGTGCTCAGACGCGCGAGTGGGGACCGCTAACCTAATGCCACCTAATGAGGTCGCTTCGCATCGTAGCGCTATTGACGATAAATTATTCGTAGGCATGATGGGCCAGTTTCGCTTGGAGGAAGGGCGATCTTTCGGTGTCTGGCGCGGGAACGGACAGGGCGGACAGGGTGGACGATGAGGAGCAACGCTATGGGGCGCGTGACATCCACCTTCTATTGGGAAGGCCGGTGGCGCGTTGGGAAGGCCTACGAACTGGCGGTGCGCGCCTTGCTGCTCAGATCGCCGCACCGCATCTGGCGCTGGCCCGCGCATGTTTCCGCCGCCGTGCGTAGCGTTGCCGATGCTGGTTTGCCGGACGCCAACGCCGTCTTAACCGCTCTGGGCGCCACATCAACCCCAACCCAATGCTGGCGGTTCAGGTGGGCTGTTGCGTATCAAGACGCGACGGATCGGCTGTTGCAGTGGCAGCAAACACGCATTACCTCGGACTGGATTCAAGAGCACGTCCTCCTCTCTGAGCGCGCGTTGCCAGAGGGGGGCGCGATCGTCTTGATTCTGCATCAAGCCAATATGCGCCTTCTCGCGCCCCCGCTGCGCGCTCACAGCGACAAGCGGCTCGGGATCATCTCCTTGCGCCCAGTCGTGACCCGCGGGCGCGCGCATCGGACGATTGAGCCCTTTATGCGCGCCACGTTCGACGCCGTCTTCACGCCTCAGCAGGCGGCGCGCGGTGGCCTGCGACTCCTGCGAGAAGGAGGCTATCTCATTATCCCAAGCGACGTTGCCAACCCGGACTGGCCTGACTACCCGCTTCTCGGGCGCGATTTTCCTTTACCCCCCGGCCCGCTCTGGTTCGCGGAGCGCGCGGGCAAGCCCATTGTCGCCTGTGTCCTCACCCCGCAGGGCCGCCACTGGCGCGTGTGGGTGAGTGAGCCGATCCACCCGTCGCCGCATGCCATCGCGGCCGCGCGCGAGTCCTGCGTGCGGCGTGCGGCCACGATGTGGAATCCGTGGCTGTGCCATCTATGGCAAACAGCGCCATCCTCATCAGTGGAGACCGTCAAAATCAAGAGAGAGGCGTCTCGCTGAGACATAAGTCGAGTGGTGGGGGTAGGCCGTTCGCTCGGCCATGAGGCTGTATTTCAGGAGAGCGTATGGTTGGGCACGATGCTTGCTCCATAATCGCTTGACCCGGCGCCACGTAAACAGGCGGTGACGCGGCCGGGCGCGCCGCCGCGATGTCTGGAGGAGAGAACAGCCATGGCTTACGAATTACCGCCGCTGCCTTACGCGTACGACGCGCTGGAGCCGCACATCGACCAGCAGACGATGCAGCTGCACCACGATAAGCACCACCAGACCTACGTCACCAACGTCAACAGTGCTCTCGCCAACCACCCCGACCTTGCTAACATGCCGGTCGAGCAGTTGATCGGCAACCTCAATCAGGTGCCCGAAGACATCCGCACGGCGGTGCGCAACAATGGTGGCGGCCACGCCAACCACACGCTGTTCTGGCAGGTCATGGGTCCTAACGCGGGCGGACAACCCAGCGGGCCCCTCGCTGACGCGATCAACCAAACCTTCGGCGGGTTCGACGCCTTCAAAGAGCAACTAGGCAAGGCCGCCACGACGCGCTTCGGCAGTGGCTGGGCTTGGTTGAGCGCCGATAGCAGCGGCAAGCTACAGATCGAGTCGACCGCGAACCAGGACAGTCCGTTGATGGAAGGCCGCACGCCGCTGCTGGGTCTCGATGTGTGGGAGCACTCCTACTACCTCAAGTACCAGAACCGCCGCCCCGAGTACATCGGCGCGTGGTGGAATGTGGTCAACTGGCCCGAGGTGGCGCGCCGCTACCAGGCCGCGCGCGGACAGTAGCTTTTTTACCCCTCACCCCCAACCCCTCTCCCTCAAGGGGCGAGGGGAGACGAGCGTGACCCGACAGGCGGCTCCCCTCTCCCGCGCACGGGAGAGGGGTTGGGGTGAGGGCTTGTTTGAGGACAATGTATGTCTGATTTCCCCGTGACGCTCGATGACGTGCGCCGGGCGGCGGCGTTGGGCGCCGACGTGGTGCGGCGCACACCGCTGTTTGACTCCGGTACGTTCAGCGAGATGGCTGGCTGCAAGGTCTATTTGAAGGCCGAGAATCTGCAGGTGACCGGCTCGTTCAAGATCCGTGGCGCCCTCAACAAGATGGCGCGGCTGACGGATGAGGAGCGTGCGCGCGGAGTCGTCGCCGCCTCAATGGGTAACCACGCGCAGGGTGTGGCCTACGCCGCGACCCACTTCGGCATCCGTTCTACCATCGTCATGCCCGTGGTCGCCTCGTTGAGCAAGTACCGCGCGACGCAGCGCTACGGCGCCGCGGTGATCCTGCACGGCGAGTCGCTCGATGAGAGCATGGAGGAGGCCGAGCGCATCGTGCGCGAGACCGGCGCCGTGTTCGTCCACCCTTACGACGACTGGGATATCATCGCGGGGCAGGGTACGCTGGCCTTGGAAGTGCTGGCCGAGTTGCCCGACGCCGACGCGCTGGTCGTCCCGCTGGGCGGCGGGGGCCTGATAGCGGGCATGGCCATCGCGGCGAAGGCGCTGCGGCCGGACGTCCGCCTGATCGGTGTGCAGGCGGCGGGCTGCGCGTCGTTCCCCCAGGCGCTGGCGGCCGGTCGGCCCGTGCGCCTCGCGGCGGCGAGCACCATCGCCGACGGCATCCGCGTCAAGCAACCGGGCATCAAGACCTTCGAGGTCGTGCGCGAACTCGTCGACGACGTGCTGACGGTCGACGACGAGGCGATCAGCTTGTCGATCGTGCAGCTATTGGAGCGGCGCAAGCTTGTCGTGGAGGGGGCGGGCGCGACGAGTCTGGCCGCGCTCATCTACGGCGCGCACAACTTGCCGCCCGACGCCAAGGCGGTGGCCGTGCTCTGCGGCGGCAACATCGACGTTACGCTGATCGGCCGTATCATCGATTATGGGCTGGCTATTTTCGGCCATATGCTGACGGTCGAGGTGACGATCCCCGATACGCCGAAGCAGTTGATGCGCGTGCTCGGTATATGCGGCGACCACGGGGCCAACATCTTGCAGGTCGAGCACTTCCGTGGCGAGATGTTCGTCCCCGTCGGCTACACACGCGTATTGTTGCGGATGGAGACGCGCGACGCCGCGCACCAGCAGATCATCATCGCCACTTTGCGTGAAGATGGCTACCAAGTGCGCTGGAGCGACCCCACTGCGTTGATCGAGGCGTAACGACACAGCTTGCGACCCATTGCGGCGATGTGCCGGCTAGAAGCCAGCGCTCCTAGCCAATACGACTGCTACTGGCTGGCGGGTCCCAAGCCATATTGTGTGTCGTCTTCAGCAGGGGGCGGCGTGATGGCGTTGCCCTCGTCGATGCTCCCCATCGTGCCGCCGGGACCGTAGTCGCCGAGCGCCCCACCAAACGTCGTCGCCTGGCCGCCTGGCACCAGGGCGCCGCTCATGTCGTCCTCTACTCCTTCGGCCCCAGGATATTCGCCGCCGCTCAACCCCGGCGCGGCGTTCATCGTGTCTTCCTCGGGGCGCTCATCGCCGACGCCGGTGCGCTCCAGGCGCTCGAACTCACTCATATAGCCTCCTCGATGGTCGATGGTTGATGGTCGTCTGCAACTTGTGGGCTACTACCATCGTATACTATCGTACCATCGACGTCCGACTTTCGACTTTCGACTCCCGACTGACCCCCTCTTGACACACTAGCGCATCCGTATTATGATGATCTCGATAGGTCACGATATATCGTGACCTATCGAGATGTATCGGGGGAAGATTATGCCTAGAAATACGTTCAGGCGGTCGAGCCGACCGGGTGATTTTATGTACCGTACCGGCGCGTGGGGCGCGCGCGCGGCATTGGGCAATAAGCGGCGGCGGCGCCTCGTCAAGCGCGTCGTGTTCGGGCCTTTCGGTCTGTTTGGTCCCTTCGGGCCCTTGAGCCCCGTCGGGCCGCTCAAACTGCTGCGTCTGCGGGGGGCCTGGAAGTACGTGGCTGCGGTCGGCGCGGTCGGCGCTACGGCCGGCGCCGTAGTGCGCGGATTCGATGGCGTGTCTGTACGCCAACGTTTCTCGGTCGTTCGACCCTGGGAGCGCCGGCGCGACGAGAGTCGTGGCCGCGCGGACGATGGGGCCCTCGCGCGCCGCCGTGACGCACATGTGAAAGATAGAGATAGAGAGATGGAGGAGAGTACGATGCCTCGTTTTGGAGGACATGGGTTCCCCGGATTTGAGAAGCCAAATGGCCGCCGCTTCGATCGCGGCGATGTGAAGTATGTATTGCTGGACCTGTTACGTGAAGGGCCCCGCCACGGGTATGACATGATCAAGGAGTTGGAGAAGCGCTCCGGTGGTCTGTACAGCCCCAGCCCCGGCTCGATCTACCCGACGCTACAGATGCTGGAGGACCAGGGGCTCGTCACCTCGACGACGGTCGACGGCAAGCGCACCTACCGGCTGACCGACGCCGGCTATGCGTTCATGGAGGATCGTCCCAAGCGGACCGACGACGCGCGCGGCCGCGCCTGGGGTGAGGGCGCGGGCGAGGGCGGCGAAGGTCTCCGCGACGAGTTCCGCTCGGTCGGCCGTGAGGCCGGAGAGTTGGCGCGCTCATTGCGCGAGGCCGTGCGCTCGTATACGCCCGACAGTCGGCAAGTCGGCGAGATCCGCGACGTCATCGGCGAGACGCGCAAGCGCATCGAGGCCATCCTGGCCGAGCGCCGCGACGCGCCGCGCGAGGAAGACAGGAACAAGCCCACCACCGTTTAAGTGGCGAGTGGCGAGAAGTTCTAGTCACTCACCACTCACCACCCGCCACTCGCCACTCGAAGAAGGGGAGGCCACATGCGCTGTTACGCCTGTCACCAGCCTGTCGGCGCCAATGCACGCTTCTGTAGTACGTGCGGCGCTACGCTTGCCTTCGCGACCCCGCTGCAACCTCAGCAGCCGTTCGTGGCCGACCCGGCTAATGGCCCGTACTCTCTGCTTCCCTATGAGCAGCAGCAGTTGGCGCCGCGCATGGGGCCGCTCCCCTTCACGCCCGCGCCAGTCGAGGGGACGTACGCGCCGTTCAATGACGCGGCTCCCGCCGTCATACCGCTCAACTATGGCTACGCTCCCGCCGGTATGGCCGCGCCGTACGGCTATGCGCCCGCTCCTATCTCCGCGCCGGCTCAGGCGCAGGCCCCGTCGATGGTCAACAATGTCATGGTCACGCAGCTGACGCCGCCCGCGCCCGCGCCGGCCATCGTGGTAGACGCGTCCGGCGGCGTGGGCGTCACGCTGCGCGCGCTATTCTTCCTGCTCACCGGCATTGCCCTGGGCGCCTTTTGGGTCGGGGCCGTGTTCAGCGGGGGTTCCACGGCGGCGGTACTCCTCGTCGCTGCGGCGGCGACGGTGGTCGTGCTACTGCTCGACATCGCGATCCTCAACCGCTATCCTCATCGGTAAGCGCAAACCTGGGAAACGTCGTGCTGGTCATCCATGGCGGCGGGCCACTGTCGCGTGGCGCGGTCGTCGTGTGTGATACGGCAACGTCAACACGCCTAACGGTGAACCCTGCGGTAGCGAACGGCGGCGTGGCGCGAGAGTTGTCGCGCCACGCCGCGTAGGCGTCGGGCTGTGTTACAGTAATCTACAGTATCGTGCGAACCTTTTGTACGTTGTTGGAATGGGAAGGGGTTAACGATGAACGCGATCACGGGTATAGGCGGCGGCAGAGCGCGCTCGGCGCACGGGCGCGCTTTACGAATAACGGCGTTACTCCTGGTTGGCGCACTTGCCGCATGGCTGGCCGGCGGGTGGCCATGGCACAATATCGGCTCTCTCTATGGCGATCCGAGTGGTGATCTCTATCCGTTGTGGTTTGCGTATGCCGTATTCGCCGTCACGATTGGCGATCTGGGGGAGAGCATCGGCGCGGTAGCATGCGCGGCGGTCATTGTGGGGCTTTCACAGATCGGCTATCATGGTTTCTACTCGCCGTACTCCCCGCTGTGGAACTCCCCGCTAAGGGTGAATGTGCTGGACTGGTTTCTATTCGTGCTTTCGTGCGCCGCGCTCATCGCCCTCGCGCATCGGCGTCGCCGCGCGACACCCGCGCAGGATAAGGCCGTCCCGCTCGTTTCAAGCGACATTGAGGATCCCGTGCTGATCATCCGCGGCCACGCGCAGATCTTGCAACAAGGCACGGGCGTCGTGTTCGACACGCGCCAGGGACGGAGTGCGACAGCAGAGTTAGCCGGTTTGCGCGGCGGCGCGCGGGGTAATGCGGACGGTGAGTAGCGACAGGCCGCTAGATTCCGTTGCTACTGTGGGCGCGGTGTCTACTGGGAGCGCCGGCTTCCAGCCGGCATACCTTCATGAGCGAGCGAATCGGTGGCGTCGAGCGCCATGGACGCAACCGTCTGCCGGCTGGACAGTCAGCGGATTGACGCCGGCGCTCCTTCCAGTGGATACAACCGGCTACCGGCGGTCACCAACGCTCATGATGGCCCTTGCGCTGTTTCTGGCGCTCGTCGTCACGCTGGGGCCACCACTCCAAGTCCGAGGAGCGACGTGGAGGGAAGCGGCGGCCGCGAGCACGGGGGCGCCGCCGGGCGTGGTGTGGCGGTTCGCGACCGGTGGCCGGCCGCTTCTCGGCGCGCCGGTGGCCGGCCGTAACGGCACGCTCTACGCGGCGGCCGCCAACGGCGTGCTCTATGCCGTCGCGTCCAACGGCGCCGTGCGCTGGACCCTTCCCAGCGGCGCCGTGCCCGCGGGCGTGGCGACGACGCGGCCGGCCATCGGCGCCGACGGCGCGAGTTACTGGAATCTACAAGGCGGCGTCGTCGCGCTCGACGCGACGGGACACGTACGCTGGGTCTTCCTGGCCGGGCCTACCAGCGCGCCTGTGCTTTCACAGGGTCGCGTGCTCGTCGTGGCCGGCGCGTACCTCTATGCTATCGCCGCGTCTGGTTCGGGCGCGGGCCGGCGCCTGTGGCGCGCGGCCATTGGCGATGGCGGCGCGCCTCAGGCGCCGGCCCCAGCGGTTGGGCCGGACGGCACGGCCTATGTCGCCGCGTCCGACGGCTATCTCTACGCTATCGCGCCGACCGGGCTGCGGCGCTGGGCTTTCCGAGCCGGGGCGCCGCTCCTGTTCAGTCCCGCCGTAGGGCTCGACGGCGCGGTCTACCTGTCTAGCTTCGCTAACGGGCGCGGCGCGCTCGACGCGCTCGCGCCGGACGGGCGTCCGCGCTGGCGCCTCACGATCCCCGTCGGCGGCGATGTCGTGCGCGGGCCCGATGGCACGCTGTACGTGGCGGCGCGCCTGCTGCTGGCCGTTTCGCCGCGTGGGCGTGTGCTGTGGCAGCGCGTGGTCGACGCGGTGGCGCCGGTCACTGTCGATGGCCTTTTCGTCGTGGCGCCGTCGCTCTCGCCGCCGGCCTTGCTGGCTTTCGGCACGGACGGTACGCCGCGCTGGAGCCTGCCGCTGGCGTCGGCTGCGGTCGGGGCGCCGGCGCGCGGACCGGCCGGTCAGCTATACAGTGGCGATTACACGGGCACGCTGACCGCGTTCGCCCCCGGCGCGCGGGGCGGCGGCCGCCTCATCCAGGGCGCCGCGCGGTCGTCGCCGTCCGTCGACCTTGGGGCGAGTAACCCGCCCTACACGGCGCGTCACGGCGCCGTGTCCTGGCGGGTAACCCTGGCGGGGTCGGTCGAGCGCGGCATAAACGGCGCGTACTGGCGGACCGTGCTCTCGCCCGGCGTCTCGCTTCCCGACGCGCGCACGGGGCGCTACCACAACGCGCGCTACGCGGGGGTCACGTTCCTGGCCACCGATCCCCACGACGCGCGCGCGCTGTACGTGGGGACGGTCGGGGCGCTCGGCGATTACTTATCCGGCGGACGCGGCGGCGCGGACGGCGGGCTCTACTACAGCGCCGATGGCGCGACCGGCTGGCGTCGCCTGACGGCGGGGCTGCCCTTTACGATTGAGCCACGTCTGCGCGTGCAGGCGTACGGGCTCGACTCGCTCGTGTTCGACCCCGCGCGGCCTGGTGTGCTCTACGCGCAGACGCCCACGTCATTTGGCTCGCCCGGCCACGATGCCGGTCTCTACAAGAGTGTTGACGGCGGGAAGAGTTGGCGCGAGGCGACGCGCGGCCTGCAAGCGACGATCCAGACCAACGCCCTGCTTGGCTCCTACCGGGCCTACCCACCCGGTTCCCTGCTGGCCGACCCCGCGCGGGCTGGCCGTCCGACCGTACTCTTCCTGACCACACCGAGCGGACTCTATCGTAGCGCGGACGCCGCGGGACAGTGGACGGGCGTCGCGGTCGTGCGCTACACCGACCCCGCGTCGGTCGCGGTCCGACTCGGACCGGGTGGCGTCGTGCGTGTCTACACCGACCGGGGGCTCTATCGTAGCGGCGACTATGGCGCGCGGTGGACGGTCGGGAGTCGGGAGTCGGAAGTCGGAAGTAAACTAGCTGCGACTGCGTGCGGATAAGCACACCTCACGCGGCAACAGTGAGGATTCCGTCGACTATCAACTTCCGACTTCCGACTTCCGACTATCGCGCGATGGGCAGCGTGAACCAGAAGCGGGCGCCATGCGGGACGCTTGTTTCCACGCCGACACGGCCGCCGTGCGCTTCGACGATGCGCCGCATAATGGATAGGCCGAGCCCCGCCCCGGTTACCGTATCAGCCGTTTTCGCGCTACGGTAGAAGCGGTCGAAGACGCGTGCCTCATCGGCAGGGCTCAGGCCGGGGCCATGATCCTCCACATAGACGCGGACCATGGCGCCCTGGACCGCGGCTCCCACCACGATCTCGTCGCCCGCGACCGAATATTTATTGGCGTTGGCCAATAGGTTGACCAAGACCTGCTCGACGCGCCGCTCATCCGCCCGCAGCAAGGGTAGTGCGCCGAGGTCGACGCAGACACGTTGCTTTCGCTCCTCCAGCAGCGGCTGTAGCTTCCAAATCGCCTGCTCGATGACGCCATCCAGGTCCAACGCGCGCGGCGTAACCGTCGGCGCGTCGTCGGTAAAGGTCGAGCGGTTCAATAGATCGTTGAGATCGGTCAGCAGGGTGCTGGCGTTGCGCTGTATCGTGTCGAGCAAACTTCTGATACGGTCGGGGGGTAGCTGTTCGAAGTCGGCGTCGAGGAAGTGCGCCGCCATTGCTATGGAGCCAACGGGTGAGCGCAATTCGTGGAACACATCGGCCATCAGGGCCGTACGTATCTGCTCCACGTTGCGGTGATAGGTCAGGTCGATAAAGGTCAGCACGGCGCCCGCGTAGCCATCAGTATCCTGACTGGGACGCGCGCCTAGGAGAACATCGACGCGGCGCCCCTGCGGATGCAGTGTTGTTTCGCGCGGTTGCAGGCGGCGTTCATCGCCGACAACAACGCGGCGCCAACGGCAACCGGCCTCGTCGATATGGCACTCCAGTCCCAGGACATCGCAGACATGGCGCCCTAGTACGGTATCCGCGCGGCAGCCGGTCAGCCGCTCCGCTTCCGCGTTGACGAGAGTGATCACGCAGGTCGGACCGATGGCGATCACGGCGGCCCACGTGTCCGTCAGGGCCAGAATAGGCGTGTTCTCGCCGTCAAATGAACGCGGCTCCACGTCAAGCGAGCTCATCATCGTCGCCCGTTGTAGCGCTATCTTGCTCCATGCCGGTCGCGCTATCTTGCTCCATGTCGGTCGCGCTATCTTGCTCCAAGTCGTTGAGTACGTAGCCGACGCCAGGGAGTGTGCGGATTGGCTGTGGGTTATCGGGCAGCCGCAGGATCTTCTCGCGCAAGCGGCGGATGTGCGTCTTGATGACGTTGACATCACTGTCGCTATTGTAGCCCCAGATACGCTCCATGATGCGTTCGGCCGCGAGCACCTGTCCCTCATGTGTCAGCAAGAGCTGCAGGATGCGGCTCTCCGTCGGCGTCAAACGAACCCGCGCCTCCCCTGCCGCCAACTCGTTCGTTTCGGTGTCAAGCGTCGCCCCCGCGACATGATACGCCTGCCGGTTGGCGTTCTCTACAGGATCGATCGTGCGTACCGTCCCACGGCGTAGCACGGCTTTGACACGCGTGACGAGTACCTGCATGCTGAAGGGCTTGGACACGTAGTCGTCGGCGCCCTCTCCAAAGCCGGCGATAATGTCTTCGTCTTGGGCGCGCGCGGTGAGCATGATCACGGGGATGGCGGAGAACGTGCGTAGGGCGGCAAGCACCTTGAACCCGTTCATGTCGGGAATGTTGACGTCGAGGATGACCAAATCGAACCGTTCCACTCTCACCAGGCGTAAACCTTCGCGCCCGCTGTTTGTCGTCGCGACGTCGAAGTCGGCGCGGGTCAAGCCGTAGCGCAGCAAATCGGTCAGATAGTGGTCGTCGTCAATACAAAGTATTTTGGGCATATGTAGCGCCGCCTCTCCCACTATAGCTATAGCGACATCCCCGTTCACTTGCGGCTAACACGCCGTTTTTATACGCTTACGACGCTCCACATGTCACGAGATTGCCTGTA
>JAABUL010007518.1_pt1 | contig 11719 bp, 12 predicted proteins | sample 5559151 | NCBI WGS metagenome assembly JAABUL01 (sample SAMN10711876, study PRJNA513368) | rock metagenome | isolation source: Antarctica rocks | place: Antarctica: Victoria Land, Pudding Butte sud | reverse complement strand
GCCGGATTTCCTTTATGACTGAGCGAATCATGATTTCGTGCCATCCTACCGATCTTCGCAGGGTCGCTGAAGGGCCGGCCGTACTACTATGTACTGTGTACATAGTACATAATAGTGCAGGGCTCGAGTCTGGTCTCGGGATGTGTGGAAGTCTGGAACAGGTTTGGTACCCTCTCGTATGGAATGTTCAATTGCTTTGACTTCTCGTAGCGGGATTCCAGGCGATCGGATCGCCAGTTCCGTCACCACGGCCCGTACCCACACCCTGACTTCGCTGTCATTAAACTCTCCAGGCGCACTGCAGCTCACGACTTGTCGCCATCACTTGCTTTGTACAACCATTTCCGGACACGTCATGTTGGGTCGGCATTCGCAATATCATTTTCATGTGCTAGGAAGCTTCAGACCATCATCTCTGCCAAAGTCCCGTCGTCTCATGGGAGAGGGAGACGACGCTTGGCATCAGAGGTCGCTGTCGGAAGGGCTAGACGACATCCCCGTGCTTGGTACGACTGGAGCGGGACGAGTGACTTGCCCTAGCCTGGTTGGTTCCATCTTATGATTGGTTTGAAGTCTGACTAAGCCAAGCTCCTCGAACTCTAGTCATCTTAACTTGCTTTCCCCCACGCCAACGGGACCAGTGTGGCTCGCTCATCTCGTTTGACCTGAACCCTGCGCTCTCCCTGCCAAAGACACAGAACAGTGGTAGAGTCCAGAGTCGAATACCTGCTATATCACAACCCGGTATGCAATTGTCTGCTCGATACGGACTACGCAATCATGCACCGCCTCATACTACCACTGAACTCAGTACTGACTCGACCACGGCAATATCCCCTGGTCCACGTCCTGAGGCCTGTCGTGCATTGCTTTAGACCGTCTCAGTTCATGTCCCCAATCGTTGAAGCTAGCCATGTCAGGCAGGCGCTGGTTTCTCAGGCCAATTCCCGCGGAAATTAGACTTCCTCCTTGCATGATGCATATCCCCTTGATTTTCGAGGCCAATGCAGCCTCTCCTCCACGCTCGACATCTGCACCAACCATGTTATTGGCGTCCCGCCCAGACCCCTTGCTAGCTTGGTTGGGGAAATGCAGCCATCGGAATGGCGTACAATAGCCTGTCCGAGCCACGAGGGAGAGCTCGCGAGAGGCGAGCGGCGAGCCTCCATTCACCCCTCCACTCTCCAGCACTAGGAGAGGCGAACTCCCCATCTCAGATCTTGCGACCTCGACTCTCTCCTCAATCATCCACCCATCCTACACCCCGTCCTCCTTCAACATGGGTTCCAAAGGCGTGCAAATGGACGACTACAAGGGCCCGGGCAATGGCACCGTCCAGGGTTCCTACGTCAACGACGACGACTTCGTCGACAATAACGATGGGACTTTCAACCTCGCTCGCAAATACATGGGGACAGCTGCCGACCAGCATGATATGAGTGTGCTGGGAAGGAATCAGGTGTTGCGCGTAAGCATGCTCTTGACATCAATGCCGTTCGCGCTTTCCATTGACCACCTTTCCGTACAGCGCAACTTCCGTTTCATCTCCATTGTCGGCTTTTGTAGCACGCTCATTTGCACATGGGAGGTCATCTTGGCGTAAGAGTTCACTGATGCGGACAATTGACTATCGCTGCCACATCAAATCCTGACTGCGACTGCAGGTTACTCCTAACCTCGCTGATCGATGGAGGTACGGCAGGCCTGATATGGGGCTTCCTTGCCGTTTCCATTGGCTTCTTGTTCGTCTACCTGAGCTTGGCTGAAATGGCTTCAATGGCGCCTACGGCTGGTGGTCAATATCACTGGGTGTCGGAATTCGCGCCACAAAGCGCCCAGAAATTCTTAAGCTTCCTCGTCGGTATGGCAAATGCTAGGAAACAACTCTCTTTCGCCCAGCTTATTAAGATCCACAGGTTGGCTCTGCTTCACGGGATGGCAGTGCGCCATTGTAGCCATCGCGTTTTTGCCCGCGACAATCATTCAAGGATTATTGGTCCTGAATAACCCTACCTACGTCTTCGAACGCTGGCATGGAACGTTGATCCTGATCGCCATCGTTTCCTTCTCAATCTTCTTCAATACTTTCCTGGCCAAGAAATTGCCCATGATCGAAGGCTTGATCTTGATCATCCACATTGTCGGCCTTTTCGCCATTATAATACCAATCTGGGTCCTGGCGCCCCGGAATAACGCCAAATCCGTCTTTACCGAATTTACCAATGGTGGCGGATGGAGCTCCACCGGCACGTCGGTCATGGTGGGCTTATCGACCTCCGTTCTCTCCATGGTAGGATTTGACTGTGGGGTGCATATGTGTAAGTGAGGCGCGGACCAGCCACAGTGCATGTTGTAGGATGCATTTGCTAATCAAGCGTAGCCGAAGAGATCAAAGACGCTTCGGAAACGTTGCCAAGAGCCATCACATGGGCCGTCATCCTGAATTCCACCCTTGGCTTCATTTTGATCCTTACCCTGTGCTTCTGTCTCGGTGATGCCGCGCAAATCGTGAAGACTCCGACCGGTCTCCCTTTCATCCAAATCTTCTTCAACACCACACAAAGTTACAGCGCAACAAACGTCATGTGCACTGTCCTCATCGTCACTCTCACCGCCAGTACCATCAGCGAAGTGGCGACCGGCTCCCGACAATTGTGGTCGTTCGCTCGTGACAATGGTGTGCCCTTCTCAGCAGTGCTTTCACATGTACGTCGATCACGGACACCTCCTTTCCTCTCTATACAAGCTAATAAGCCGGTCAACTCAAGGTCACACCCGGCTGGAACATTCCCCTGAACGCCGTCGTCGTCTCCCTCGTCGTCACCATCCTCCTTTCCCTCATAAACATCGGCTCCACCGCCGCCCTCAACGCCGTCGTATCCCTTACCATCTGCGCCCTTACCTCCTCCTACATGATCACAATCTGCTGCGTTCTGCTCAAACGCATCCGTGGTCAGCCGCTTCCCCCACATCGCTGGTCGCTCGGCCGCTACGGCGGCCTTATCAACGTCCTCGCCCTCTGCTACCTGATACCAATCTTTGTATTTTCCTTTTTCCCGCTGGCGACACCCGTGGTGGCTAGCACGATGAACTGGAGCATTGTCATCTTCAGCGGCGTCATCATATTCGCGACGTCGTATTATTTCATATATGCGAGACATGTTTACGTACCGCCTGTGGCGCTTGTCAAGAGAGACGAGGTGTATTCCTCATAGATACCCCATACAGTCTGGGCGGCTTTTTTGTCAGGATATACGCGGGGCCTTCTTCCGATTACGAAGGCTTAGCATTGCATACAAAAGCGTACCTCTTGTAATCCGAGATGGCGGTGTTCTTACATTGCGGGGAGGGAGCTGGGATTGTATATATGGGGGCGGAAGTTGTCCATAGCGCATACTACTGGATAAACACAATCGCTGCCTTCGTCATCCTTTCTTTCTTGAAACTGTGGAAGCATGCCCTGCCTGAAAATGAGTAAATGCCCCCGCAACGACCGGAACCCCACACCCGTCACTGAGTCACCAAGCAGCAATCCTCAATCTCTCAACTCCCAACTCCGTCAGCTGAACCCATTGGCATTTATCCCACCGGCACTACTGTTGTATGTCGTACATGCCCTACCAACAACATCACCAAAACGCCCTGATTCTATCCTCGCTCCAAGCTTTTGCTCAACTTAGCCGAGCTCAACTCAGCTATACCCAACAGCCCACCAAACTCAGAAACGCGCCACCCGGATCTCCCATGATTGATATATGCTACAATCCCTTCTCCTCAGCATATCAACATCGAAGTGTAAAACCCATGCATTTAGGTACTGATCGCAAAACAGGGACGACGGATCCAGAGAGGTCATACCATATACGTATAAATTGCCATAGGTGATTTCATCCGATACATATCTCTTGCGGTCTCGTGAATGCTATGGATGAGGGCGCTGTCATGCTCCATACGCTCCCGCCTCGTCGATGATGTACACATTGTTCCTCTTCGACGGGCGGGCCAATTTCAATTTCAGCCTATTTGTGCCTACGCTCGACGCGAACGAGCGAGGAAGCGGGATGCTTGCGGATTGGTGTGGCGAGCGCGTTTCAGCGTACTCGGGTCGCTGGATTTCGTGGTTCGACTTCGTGCCTTGAAGGAGATCTGGAGGGTTAGAGCGATGATAGTGGGGCGACCGCGAACAATTCGTGGTCGCGGGGTTGCGATGGTCGTGGTAATTGACCACTTGGGCGGTACGGATTTTACAGCAACTACCTGATGTATTGGCTCGTATGACGAGAAGTCATTTCTGACTCCGGGTAGCAAGCATCAGGCTTTGGTGGCAGAGCGGCGCATCCATGGTGATCTTTGCGCCATATCCATTACAAGTCCTGGCACGGCTTTAGCCACCGCCGGCATGTTCTTGGCATATTCAGGTATCTTGTTCGCATACTCTGGTATAGCCATGACGAAGCCCTTCTTCCTGCGCATCAAGAAGAGCACGACCAGCATGGCGACAAGGAACGGCAACAACAGAGCCAGAGGCGAGCTAGTAGCGTGGGGAATATCAATGCCCCCTTTCAGCCTCAACAGTGCTGGGGATGCCGTTGAGAGAGGTTCGGCAACTGCGTCCGGTGGGAGTGCATCGGCGTACATTGTGAACCGGTGAAGGGTTCCTCGAAATCCAGTGTCCAAGTTGTCCCAGTCTCGAGCATTGAACCAGATCTCTTGACCCACTTTGGGTGAGGCTACTAATGGAAGGGTTCCGTTGGCGAGCGACTTGCCGTCAAGATAAAGACGCACAAGTCCTTGTGTTTTACGGTCGAAGGTCAGGGCCATCTCGTGAAGGCCTGTTTTTAGCTCCGGAAGTCTGAAAACATTAGCTGTCAACTCGTAGGGTGCATGGGACACAGGAGGCTGGCCATCAAAAACTTACCCAATCGGAGAAATCCATATGTTGTCATCAATTCTTTGGTATATTGACTTTGCTATTCTGTTACCGTGCCATTCCAGTTTAATGGTTATGCCTGGATATGGATTGTCATTTCTGACCCGCATGAGTATCTCTCCTCCCGTCTCTATTCTGATCTTGAATAATCCAACACCATCTCCGGCGGCTATCTCATGAGGATCCAATTGGAATGTCATCCGAACAGACCAAACTCTAGCATCCCAATCGACAGGCACCGGTAGGACGGCATAAGATTTTGCCGAGACATTCCGAGAGGTTACTACAGATCGTTCGTCGTTCAGCAGCGGCATCCCTTTTGGAGCCCACTATTTAGTAACGACGTCAGCGTTTCCTCGTTGAGGCAAAAAGTTGGCTTATAAGACAAAGTTCAGGAGCACATGGTCCCAAGACATGTTTCACGGCACAAGATGAGGTCCAATTGAAGAGACAACCGAGTGAGAAGAGATAACCTACGCCATGGTTGTTGAATCCTGATGAGTCAATTATCTTCAATTCATGAACGTCTGTTGTGATCCTATAATCAGAGAACATTCGATGACTTTTCTCCCTCAAATCTTTGGTCCACGTGGTAGAGCAATTGGGGTTTGTCTCTGGCGGCTCAGAGTAGTAGCCATCCTCATCCAAATTGTCAAAGAGCTTCCGTATCTGACAGAAAAGCGGCGTGTCCACCATCTTGATCGTCTGAGGTCTGATCAAATGCGCAAATTTCTCCATTGGATGCCATACATGTGTACCGTAGCTCTCCCTTATGTTATGCCAGCTTTTCCCAAACCAGAGCATTTTGAGCGTCGCGTCGCCCTCTTTCTCAGCTGACAGAGGGTAGAACCAGGAGTTCCCATCTAACACAGTCAGGTCGGGGTCCTTATCTTGGTGCATCGTATAGGGGCGAGTCGTGGAAAGTCGATCCCAGATCTTTTCGTCTTTGTCTTCGATCTCTCTGTAATGCTGCATCCACCTTTTCAAAAACGGCGAGCCAGGTTTCGACATCATGAATCCATTGGGTATGCCAGCCCCGCGATGCTGCATGGCCATCACGGTCGCCCGCGTAGTAGGATTGTATAGGACATCGTCTGAAGATTTGAGGGCTACTAGATCGCTGTCTATGCATATACCTGGAGACACATCAGCATCACCTCAGCTATTGCCCGACTTGACTCAGACGGACCCCCCTCCTCGTACAAGATCTTTAGCCGAACGACATCGGCTTGCCGTTCAGGGGTGTCAACAGCGCTCCCGTAGATTGTCTTCGGCATAGTAATCCTCCTCAGCTTCACCTCTGGCATCTCCAAAACTCGATTCCAAATCCATCCTTTCAATTCTTCCTTCTCTGGCAGCCATATGTGAACCTCTTCGACTCCTAAATTGATAATAGCTCCCCGGACGGCGGCCCAGTCCAGCCATGTCAGCTCCTTCACGTCAGTATGGACAAAGTGAGCGATCTTTGGAATTGGATCTATGAGGGCTTGTGTGTAGTTGCCGCGAAAGATGGCATCGGGCTTGAAGTCCGCCTTTTCTGGATTTGAGTAGCGGAGAGCCATGCGGACGAAGGCCGAGGGTAGGCGGTCATATGAATGCTGTGGGGTTAATGGGGCAACATATATATAAAAGGTGCATCGAATCCTATGTACAGTGACGAACAAGAATCTAAAGAATATATACACTGTGAGAGACAGACACGAAGCAGCGCAACGCAGACAGGCCGTGCAACTTGAAAGCGATGTGGACTGAAACAAAACGGCAGCACGCCTCACGCTACCTGATGAAGTTAGCCTTGAGATCGGCGGACAAAACAAGTCGAGCCGTTGTGCCGTTGATATGCGCACAGCCTGATGGTACCGCCACGTTACTGTCGTTGAAACCCCATGTTAGCGGACGTTGAACAGGTCGTGGCTCCAATTATATCGGAGACCTAGAGGTGATAAGTCGATCAACTATCTTCTCTACAAGACAGATCATGGTTCCACGGCTCGGCACACGCAAGGAGTCGATCGATCTGACAAGAGCTGACATATCGACCTATGGCGGGGTAGTCTCCGAGTCACGGTGGACGGTGAAGAAAACTCGAATTTGAAACTTAAAGTCGCACAAACTAAATCAACATCATGGCCTCCTCAACAATGGTCATAGAGGAGCAGCTTCGGCGTCCCGAGCAGGCTTCTCTAGGATTACGCTCGGCGAAAGGTCAATCCATCCCTTTGCATGAACTGTCAGCCCCAAATGGCCATCCAGAGATATTTAGACCAAGCAGTGTGTTCTCCGGTACAGGACATGTAGTCCAAACGAAGGAGAGATGGAACAATCCGCGGATGAACACCTACCGTCTCGCCGCCATCTTCTTCGCCTTCATCGTCTTTGGCATGAATGATGCCTCATACGGTGCCTTAATCCCCTATGTATGCCTCAGAACCTCCTCCTCCCAACTCCTCCGCAATATTCACTTACCATCACCTCTTCCAGATCGAAGCAGACTATCATACCTCTTACCTCGTCACCTCCCTCGTCTTCCTAAGCCCTTTCGCTGGGTACACACTCTCCGCCTTCCTCAGCGACCGCCTCCATCGCTTGGCCGGCAGACGAGGCATAGCCCTGATAGGTCCCTCCTGCAAGCTACTCGCCTACGTCGTCATCTCCACACACCCGCCATATCCCGTGGTGGTCGTCATCCTCGCCGCCGCAGGGATCGGCAATGGACTGCTCGACGCGGCATGGAATGCGTGGATAGGCACCATGGATCATCCGAATCAGCTGCTGGGATTGCTGCATGGGTGCTATGGTCTTGGAGCGACCATCAGCCCGCTGATCGCCACGAGTATGGTCACCAAAGGAAATCTGGGCTGGTGGACGTTCTATTATATCATGATAGGATTGGTGGCTTGCGAGCTTGTCCTAGGCACTATGGCTTTCTGGACAGAAACGGGGATGAAGTATCGAGATACCAATCGTTCTGATGGCGAAGAGAAAGGCATGACTAGGCGCGCTCTGAAGAACAAAGTGACTTGGATATGCTCTGCCTTCTTCCTAGCTTACGTCGGTACCGAAGGTATGCCATCCTCTCCAACCAAACCCCTTCCCTCTCTGTCCATAGCTAAGGCCTCGAATGCAGTCTCCCTAGGCGGCTGGATCGTAACCTTCATGATCCGCGTCCGCCACGCCCACCCCTTCCCCTCCGGCATGACCGCCACAGGATTCTGGCTCGGCATCACACTCGGCCGTCTAATCCTCGGCTTCATCACCCCCTCCATCGGCGAAGGCCTCGCCATAACAATCTACCTCCTCCTCGCCACCGCGTTCCAACTCCTCTTCTGGCTCGTGCCCCAATCCTTCGTCTCAGCCGTCGCCGTCGCTTTCGTGGGGTTTTTCATCGGCCCGTTATTCCCTTCTGGCGTCGTGGCGGCGACGAAGCTGTTGCCGAGTGAATTGCATGTTGCGGCTATTGGATTCAGTGCTGCGTTTGGGGGCGGGGGCGCGGCGGTGTTGCCGTTTGCTGTGGGGGCTATTGCGCAGGCGAGGGGCGTGAAGACGTTGCAGCCGATTGTGCTGGCGTTGCTGGTGGTGTTGTTGGGGATTTGGCTGTGTTTGCCGAAGATCCCTAAGCATTTGCATCAGAGTTGATGGTGTTTATGTCACAAGCTAGAACGAGAAAATCATCATATTAAAAGTCATTTTGCTATCTAGGACTTCGGCATGTCCCTTGAGGGAAAGACTTTGAACCTGTACTTGAGATATCTGGGTCACTGTCCTGATCATCAACGAGAAGGTAACATCGTTTTTGTGCACTTGCATCAAAAGTCTGTCTTGGGAAAGCACCGCTGGTAGTAGTGGTCAGGCACATCATCCGATCCGCCACCAGCAACCAAGCAATGGGTGCATACATAAAATCTTCATTCGTGATTACAAGAGGGTATCATCGCCACAACAAACATCAGAAAACTCGCTCGAAAAAGTCCACAAACCGCTTCCCTAATTACAAAAATGCCATCACTCAAGAAGATTCCGTGCCCTTCTTACCGCCAAGTCCGAAAAACCGACGCTTCTGTTTCCCCTCATCCCCCAAATCCTGCCTGAATCTCCTAACCGAACCCGCGTCACCGCTCTTGCCGCCGTAGAAACTCCCATACTTACTCCCACCCCCCAGTCTTCTTGGCGCAAAGCGAGTCCAGACGCCGCGGAAGCCGGTGGTGGCTTTGTCGATCTTGCTGTAGTGCTTGCGGCGGGTTTCGGACGAGGTCCATTCGATGTTTGCGGGGGGTGTGTAATTGGTGTAGAGGTGTTGTTGTTGTTGTGCTGGAGCTAGATCGGTGCCGAAGATGTTGGTGGGAGAATATTGGTGGTTGTGGGTGGGAGATGAGGGTGTTAAGGGGAGGTTTGGGGAGCTGTGGGATGCGAGGTTCTCGCTTGATCGTCCTGGGTATGAGACGCCTCTGATTGTTGGTGGGGGGTCGTCGTCGTCGGTGTTGGAGTAGTTGATGGGGAAAAAGGATGGGTGGTTGGTTGCTGAGGACTTGGGGGTAGCTGTTACGCTTCGATGTAGGAGGCTTCTGGTGTCTCGAGGATGAAGCCCGGATGGCCCATTCAGAGAAATGAGGGCTGAGTAGCGTCTTGAATTGGGTCTTGAGGAATGGGTGGATGTCGGAGCGGTGGAGCCACCTCTGCTTGATGTTTGGCCGGATGTGGTAGGTCTGGAGTGTGTCTGCGAGGTGGTGTGGCTGGAGCGGCGGTGGCTGGTGCTATAATGTGAAGCAATGGGCACTGATGCCGTGCGCGCGGAGCTAGGACGTATGCCGGCGCCGTCTCGAGTGGTGGAACATCTTGATTTGGGAGAATGGATCAATGCTCCATCGTCTAATTCGCCGATGCCGTTGTTGGACTGCTCCTCCCCTTCGTACGCATCATAATACTGTGAATCCTCGTCGTCTTCCAGGCTCTCACACGAATCTAGCCCCAACGACGTGTTTGATTGCATGATATGGAGATGATGTTCGATCTCATTCAAGGGAAGCGATAATTGATAGATGTGTGTTGACGAGTCTTGAAGTATTGGAAGAATGAAAGAGAAATGGGCATAAAGCAAAGTAATGTTGAGACAGCGAGATGAGATCGAGACCAGCGCCAGCACACGAGACTAATGCGAGGTACAACAATAGGCAATAGGCACTATGCAGTCTAGAAGATGGCTAGTAGACGGAGCCTCACCGCTGTGTAAGGAACATTGAGCCAAAGTGAATGGCCATTGTTCCATGGCAACCGGCCGGTAGTATGCTCCGATCATTGACCTGAATACAGCACCGCGTTACGTCCATTTTGCTCAATTCATCACTGATGCTCAGCGATAAGTTGCACACACAAACCTCCAAGTCCTACCCCTCTGTGCCCCGTGGGTCGTTGAGCCACCAGTGCTGCCGAGGTTGGGAAAAGGTCACACCGCTAGAGACACATTGCTCCGCTTTGGCAGAACTAATGTCTTGTGACGGACACCATCAACAAGCTAATGCTGAGCTAGAGAGAGTACTTGAATTGATCTGTGGAGCCTCATGAGATAGTGTCTACTGTGTACTGAGGACATTGAGATAGAATCAGGAATCAGATTGGGGTTGGCGAGCGGAAGGATTCTCGAAGCGAGCTGAGGCGCTCGCCAGTGCTGGCCTTGTTATTGGCTACTGTTTCTACTGCGTAGGCCACTCTTTAGCCATGGGCGATGACTCAAACAATATCAAGGACGTAAATGGCACTACGAAGGGACTGAACACACCGAGAGCCAAGTGCCACGAATTCGAGCGTGGGAACCCGCTCCTCCCCAGCCTCGGCTCTTGCTCAAGGTGGTTTCGTCCCTATTGTATACAGCCAGACTCGAACAATGAACGATTGAGCACAAATGTATGTTCATATTCACGAGAGCCATTATCACGATCGAAACCCCAAATCTTGGGCTAGGAAGACCTGGATCTCGATGCTTCAGATATGCCTATCCCATACCCTTCCTGCAATCATCACCTCCGTAGCAACGACAGCACCATGCACATCCTCCATTCCCCTAAAATACCAAAGCAGCACCCTTCGTCTTCTTGTCACCACCAAGCTCGAAATGTTTGCACCGTTTCAACGCCAACTGCGCCTTTGTCTTGCAAGCCGTGCATTCTAGTCTCAGTACCACCTTCTTCGTTGTTTTGGCCTTCTTGTGGAAGACGGGTTTCGTCTGCCCTCCGTATCCGGATTGTTTGCGATCGTAGCGGCGCTTTCCTTGGGCGACTGAGGAGGCCTAGGGCGAAACGAGGGGGGATCAGTTATGGGTTCAGAAAAGTGGAAGGCGGAGGCAGGTGGGAGGGGCGTACTTTGCCGGCTTTGTATTGCGTGACCTTATGTTGTGTATGCTTTTTACACGTCTTGCCTCTGATCATGGTCCCCACTGTCAGTAGTTCTCCACTCAAGGGAAGTTCCCAACCCGTGAAAAGCGATTGAGTGTAATTACTCCATCTGGAGTTATGCGACGAGAGTCGGGCTCTGGTACTGAATAGGGAGATATTGATGGGAGAACACATACTTGCAGTAGGTGCGACCTATATCGCAGCGAGTCAGCATTTACCAATATGCCTAAGGTTGTGGATAGCTCTCGGGAAACAATGGAACGAAAGGGACACCCACGGGTTTTCGGAACGTTAACCATAGTGACTGGCTGCCGATGGCTGAGCTTTCGCACAAAGACGTCTAAGTGGGCTTTTTGATGGGTTGGACTTTTCGTCGACAGTGTCATCGCCATAGGCTCTCAAT
>JAABUL010007517.1_pt1 | contig 11719 bp, 24 predicted proteins | sample 5559151 | NCBI WGS metagenome assembly JAABUL01 (sample SAMN10711876, study PRJNA513368) | rock metagenome | isolation source: Antarctica rocks | place: Antarctica: Victoria Land, Pudding Butte sud | reverse complement strand
CGTACGCAGTTCCGATATAATATCCAGATTTCCGAATGACCGAGGTGATCAGACACTTTCTCAAGGTCGCACTCGCTGATTCCGGATACAAGACCGTACAAGATGTCTTACAGGTCTTGGCAGCGGATCTATGTATAGGTGAGCATCCTTGATCGTCTTCATAAAGCTGCTGACTATGTCGCAGAGCTGGAGATCGGCATCGCACAAGCTGAAGACATCTTACGACAGGCTGAAGATCCGTATTGTCAGTTGAGGATCCCAAGGGCATCATTCTCGCCCGCTCATGTCATGTCCCTCAGCTGGTCCGTCACAGTGTCCGCAGCCCTCTCAAGCCGTTCAAGAACCAACTCAACCCGTCGGATCAAACTCGACCAACTCTCACTTTCACTCCTCTACCGCGGCAGAACTCCTCTCGACGAGCTCCTTGTCTCACTTCTCCACACTTTCTTCCTCGCTTGACCAACTCATCTCTCACTTCGGCCCTGACCCCGAGCAGTCTGTGAACGGCAGTGCTCGAGCAAAGGGCAAGTCCCGGCTGCATGAGGGGAGTATCGTACCTGGTATGACCCTTGAGCTGTCCGGACCGCCTGGCGGAGGGAAAACAGCGATTGCCTTGGGTATCGCCCTCAGTGCGCGGTTCGGGAAAAGGCGGGGTGGCCATATCAGTGGCGATGCAGAGGACGTGGTGCATGATGAGGAGCCGGGAGAGGTCCTGATCATAGGTAAGCCCCTGCCGGCGAGATTGGCTTCAGAAAGCTCAGACCATACTGGCCAGATTCTGAGGGTGCCATGACGCCTGGGCGAGTCTTCAAGGCAGCGGTGTCTCTTACCCGCAACATCAGCGGTGAGTCTACTCACAACAGGCCCTGAATACCGGACCAACAAACCGACGGGGTTCGTTCGTCAGTATCGCCACGATTCCTCATCAACGGTATCCACCTCGTCCGAATAGCAACGCAGGTCCAGATGATCGCTTTTATCAACACCATGGAGGAATGGCTGGATGAGCATCCGAAGGTGCGACAGTGCCGCGTAGCCGATAGCTTCTTGGCTGACGAGACGGTCTTTGCAGGTGAACTTGGTCGTCTTCGACACGCTTAGCTTCCATTTCCGACAGCCGACTCTGGACATGAAGACACGGGCACGTATCATGGAGCTGTAAGAAGCCTTTCGGACCTGTAAATGAGATGGAAGCTAACAGATTCATCAGTGTCAAGCAGAAAATCGGCATCGCCACGACCGTCCATCATTGCGGGGTGAGCCTCACACTGCACAACTTCTGGCATCAACCAATGATCTATGACGAATTAGGTCATCGTCATGAACCAACTCGCGACAAAACTCCTCACCGCAGACCATAAACCGGCCAACTTTGACACAGGTGACCGAGCGGTGCTTATGCCCCAGCTCGGTAAGTCTGTATTCCTGATCTCGTTGACGATGACTGATACAACGGGATCTGGGCAGGCGATTCATGGACGACCGCCAGAACGATCCGGATCGTTCTGTTTAGGGGAGGACCAGGAGACGAATTGCGGTACGCACATGCATCCACCAGTTCTGGCGGGCACAGAGACGTTCCTTGGGCAAAATTTGACATTGACGTACGTCTCGACTAGTCAAGTGTCCTCCAAAGTTGATGTGGTAATACAGGGTGATGGTCTCCCATGCGGTGTCCCTGGCCTCGCCGGACGACTCAACGAACACGAAGCATGACATCATGCATGTTTCGAGGATTACTGCATGCGAGATGCCCTTTTCGCCTATCGCTGCACGAACTCAGTATCCGGACGGTCGAGCGATGCTGGTGTCATATGATCGAATTAGCCGGATCTGGTCCTGATTCGTCGTCTCAGTCTGGCTGAAAGCGAAACCCCGCTGTCGACGCATGCGCTGTGTCGCGCGGACCTTTTTGATCGCCTTTTGAAACCTTTACACTCTGCGTCAGCCGAGCAGCCGAATTATTGCGTTCCAGAAAGAGACTCACTGTTCCTGTCGTGGTCTATAATCGGACAGATTGAACTTCTGTGTCTCCTGAACTATGTGATAAGGCGTCGGGTGATACGTCCGCCGATAGCTGACAGTCGGTAAGGCAATGATCTGTCGAGGACGGAGACCAACTCACTACTTCCATGCGTAATCTCGCAGGAGGCAAACGATCGGGAAGAGCAGCAATACAAAGTAGAATACCGCATCCGCCCATAAACGAGGAACAATACCGGTGAAAGGAAGTGAAAAGTTGAGCAGCGGAGCGATGATTGCGTAAATCGGTAGAGCCCCCATCGTGAAGAGAAAGGATCCTGGTATGGCTGTTGGGCGTGAGATCGTGTTCATGCAAGCATACAAGAAACATACAGGCAAGAGTGTACTTCGTCCATACGCTGCAAGTATTATCAATGATAATCCGCTAAACATTGAAAACTCAAGCTCACTCTGATATCAAGGCCGCTTTGCCCAGCACCGTCAACAGGACAGCGAGGTATAAAGTCGTCCCCCACACCCAGAGACCTGAGTTCTTCCCATCCGATGCAAGCAGATCGCTCCTGAATACTAGGCACGAGAAGGCGAACAGCACCTGGATAGGCACATCAGTACGGCGCAGGCCCGGAAGAGCTACATAGATACTCACGACACTGTGGTAGAAGGCATTCCCGACCCAGTAGAAGAAGGTGATCGGCGTGAAGAAGTAATTCTGCTGTCCAAGCTGATACAGTTGTGGATACCGATCCAGCATTCGAGCCGAGACGAACTGGTCGAAGATTCCGATGACAAGCGGGGGAAGGATGGTGAAGAGGACGTTGTAGTATGTCATCGACCAACCCTCAAAAGCGATTTGTCCGGAGAAGTCGTTGAACCACGAGTACTGCGGATGAGGATGTCAGAATGGTATCAGGCGGACAAGGGAGCTTACCCAGAATAGGGTGAGAGCGAATGTGATGTTCTTGTAGAATGAGTCTGAAGGTCGTCAGGTCGATACGTTTCGGTACAGTGGACGACTGACAAAGAATGAGCTTCGACAGTCTTTGATAACTCCAGGATCCGTGCACTAATAGCAGCTTTCGCAGAAAGCGGAATTGCGAGATAGCGACGTCAGCGGACCGTGCTGCTTGCAGACCCTGATGATAGTCGGTCAGCCTCTATCCGTACGCCCGAGGTTCTTCCTTACCTCGACACCGGAGATGCCAACGCCAACATGGGCGGCCTGAATCATGCTGACATCGTTCGCCCCGTCCCCGATTGCGAGCAAAGGCGCCTTTGTGCTCCGCTTCACGAGCTTGACAACGAGCGCCTTTTGCAAAGGCGAGACTCGGCCTACAGATCGGTAAGCCAATGATCATATCATGATGTGATATCATCGACTGACAGCAGATTACAGCCTAAGATGGGAATGTATCAGCGAGAAGACGAAACCCTTATTGTGATGCTCACTTTGCACATGACAGCAAGTTCCAGGAAGATAACGGCGCAATCCTTCTCCAATGCGAACGTCAAGCTCTTGCCATCTATCCTCCGTCAGGCCGTCTACGTGGTTGTTAGGCGTTTATTCACCTATGACAAGGGCTAGCTCTTCCACATCGCCACCCAGACGCTGATTCTTGATAGCGAAGAGGCGCTTGTTCAAAAGATCAAGGGTGTCTGGGGCGGACTCGGTGTTGATGATCACCTAGTATCGTAATGAGCGAAACTTCCTCTTCTGGGGGCTTTCTGTCCTTACCAGATTCATCGATTCAGATATCAGTCGACACGCTAGACCGATATTGATCGCCGTCTCCTGTCTGTCTCCTGTCAATACCCAGATCTGCGGGGCTATCAGTCCCGCTCGGCGAGCTTGAGATGCTGGCGTACCTTGATGCCGGCCTGCTGCAAGGTATGTATTGCATCTGGTACCCCATCCTGCAGCTTATCCTCGATAGCTGTGGCACCAAGCAGTTGTAGGTTCTGCTCGATCGCTTCAGCGGCTCTATCAAGGGCATCCGCTCGTCCCGACATCTGCGATGCGGCGCTATCGTAAATGGCGGACCAGCGCGCGTACTCGCTTGGAGATATATCCCGGAACGCAAGGCAAAGCGTGCGAAGGCCCTCAGTAGCGTAGTCCTAAGGACATTAACAGGCAGCCAAACAAAGCTATACTAAGAGACTTACTTCGAGGTGAATGAGTGTTGGCTCCGCAAACTGTTGATTCGGTGCCAGACGTTCGTAAATGACCGTGTCAGCGCCTTTGGTATACAGCTTTATACGTCCGTCCGGCGCTCGAACGACTGTCGACATTCGCTTTCGAGTGGAATTAAACTCGCAGACATTGAGGACCGCGTACTCCTCTGATTGACCGTTCACGTCAACGAAGACCGACTTTGGCTTCCGCGTCTTGATGAACCATCAGGGAACCTCAATATCTTGAGTCAGCGAGGACTCACATGAAATCGGTGGCCCAACATCTCAGCTCCCGCAACGAGAGCAGCCTCATCCGGACTCGAAGCCTGGAATATCATTTTGCCATCGCGTTCTTCGGGGATGACGGTATGACAGACAGCCAACAAAGACAGGCTGAGCAGGGAGTTCTTCAGCTAGGGATTGCTAAGCCTTATTGTCACTTACAACTCTCGGATGACCGCGGCTTCTTCCGAGTCTTCCAAAGCCCTTTGCCTTAGCACGTCAAATGTCTTTTGGCCTTGATCTCGCTTCGCGTCGTCCACAAACTGGGCATACATGGTCCCAAAGATGCTGCACTCTCGAAACTCCATCTCGTTGCAGGTGAGAGTTCCAGTTTTGTCGGAGAAAATGTAGGCGATTTGACCGAGTTCTTCGACCAGTGATGATGTACGACACAATGCGGCGGTGTCGTTCGGAGCATAATACATATCGAGGTCGGAGTTGATCAGAGATGCTTGCCAGAATTTAACGACCTCGATTGTCATGATCAAGCTATGGACCCGATCAGCAAGATCGCGTATCATGACATGGACCGCACGAAATCGGAATCAGGTTGTTATAGAGAATAATGAAGGTGAGGATATCTGGCGTTGAAGTGAGACATTTTTCCTTTTTGGACGACATCACCCACTCTCAATGAATTGCCTGGCTAGAGGACTTCATTAGCGCCATCTTTGCTGCATTTGAATTGACTCACCCTTGTTCGGAGCATCATCGCCTAATCTCAAGTACCAATCCTGCGACGAGAAGAACCACTAACGATTTCGAGGTAAGCCGAAAATGCTCACGGCACATTGTCATGCTGACTGACTGTACGAATGCTGCTGCCGATGGTAGACACCAAGGACAGGATGAGTAGGAGGATGAACAGATACAGAATCTGCATGTTGACCTGACGCTCAACTGCAGTCCGCTTGACGGGTGCGCCCCTGAAATGCAAGTGAGTGGTTTTCTAGATGCTAGCATGGCCACTTGCGTCGCGTTCCGCATCAGTTTTGTCTCATGACCCGCATTGACGACTACTCCGTACACCCATTCCGTATTTCTCAGTTGAGCGCCTCGGAGCAACACCTGATTTGGGCCGACAGGTATCTTGGTGGGAGCTGATCCGGGATGGGAGGAGGACAAGTGGAGGGTTCCATCATACGTATATAGCGAAGAATTAGGCGCTTCGGACATGAGATGACCGCGAAGGAGGGATGCGGCTTGTGGATTGGTGAGCGAAGCAGTCGAAGGATGTGATTGCTTGATCTTCAGATTAGTCTCGCTACGGACTCTGTTAGCCATGATCTGAGCAGGTGATGACCTCACCCGTCGAGATTAGCCGTCTCCACATAGCAGAGCCCGTCCGGCTCGCTGCTGCTGATCAGGATCATGTCCGCGGGAATAAAGCTGTTTGCGGCTAGTCGGACCATATCTCCAACTCGGATTCGCCTCCAAGGTCTTGGCTCGAACTGCGGATTGACCAGGACCTCGGCGGGATTGCTATTCATTGAACGATCTGAACCATGCCGTTTCTGCAGCATTTAGATCAGGATGGGATGGCCAGTCAAGCATCATGAGTCTCACCAGATCCTCTTGGATCTCCTTGAAAGCGCTTGCTATCAGAACAACTCCGAGAGGTACAATGGTTGTGTATCGACCAGTCGGAGACACATTCGGGACCTGCTGGATGCAAGCTAACCGAGAGGCCTCTTAACCGAGTTACCTGTGGTCTCGAACAAATCCAAACCTACCGGTAAAGAGGAAGAACAGATTGGCTGATCGGGAGAATTCGGCTGAGACGATTCAGATCAAGGACCGCACTCTACGTGCGAGACTAACCGTAGAGGAATTTTGGCAAGAAGGTGATGGGCCCATATTTGCCCGTAGCGACGGCATTGCTCTCGTAACCCTTCACTCGATTCCCTTCCGGATCGTTGAGCGATATTTCTCGCGGGACCCCATCAAACTTGGACTTCCTTCTCAGCAGCACGTTCAACCCGAATGTCCAATCCACATCCGTCAGGTAGTCCTCTTTGATTGCCGTCCATCTTCCTCGCCCTTGTTTGGCGTATGGACCAGCACCCGGATTTGAAAAGGAGCATGCGGACGGCTCCTCATCATCTTCGAACGGATCTCCGCCTGCGCCGTAGCCCTTCGCAGGTGGATGATATTTTCCATCATCCAATGGACCGGAGAAGCCGGCGGGGGTCGCACCGGATTGAGCAAAAGGGAGTTTCGAGTCCATCGGGGAGCGTTGATTGGGACGGGCAACATTGATGGTCGAGGTCGAAGCCTGTGATGGTAGATAGCCGTTCGTTTGGCCAGGATGTGAGTATTCGTCCTCACTATGAACATATAAAATTCAGCTTGTTGTAGTATGCTGTGTGATTATGCCGACGGGACCATAAGCTCACTCGTCAAAGAATGGGTCCAACGTGTAGCCATGCTGTCTCCCTGGATCTCGCGACGAGCCAGCAGACTGACCATTGACCTGTTCTCCTCCGCTGTATGACCCATTCACGGCTCCTCCATAGGCGTTACTGCTCTGGGCGAATAATCCCGGCGAGTCGTCGTCACCGAATGGATCGTCCTGGAAGGCGGCATGTTGAGCGGAGCGAGGCTGGGGTTGTAAAATATCTTGGAATGGGTCGTCATGGCGAGACATGTTGGAGGGTCTATCCCGCTGGGTCAGCGCTTTGAGCTGTTGGTCATGCCGCCTTCGCTATCATTTGGGGCTGTTCACTTCTAGATTGATTCTGTATATGGCACCCTACTTCAAGAGCGATCTGCTTACTTTTGCAGACGCTTTCGGAATCACAAATATCAGAAATCAGGAATCTGGAAGCCTACACGTCATTGCGGCCACCGTTCTTTACAAAATCAAAACGTGGTCAACTAAGAGCGCGTTCAGTGAAGGCATATTTCAACAGCCTGTTCAACATTTCAGTAGATTCCTCTGAGACACTCCTTTCTCATTGTCCTTCGAAGTGACTTCTTTGCACTCGAGGTAGCTCAGTCGAGCATAACGCTGCTCAAATTCGCCCGCTCCCCAGTCTTCACTGGTTCGACATGTCCGACAGCGAGTCTGACGAGGTTCAATTCGACGACAGCGGATCAGACGACTTCGATGTCGTTCCAAAATTGAAGAAAGCCCCGCAGAAAAAGAGTATGGCCGCGACGTTCACTGCAGTTAAAGTCGTCAAAGTGAGCTTTTCCTCTGGACGACCAATCCCGGTGCCACAGAAGAGAACCGAGACTGTCGTTATGTTGATGCTAAATTCGCCGATCCAGCCTCCTGCCGCGGGCAAATCAGTCAAAAAGAAAGCTCCTCTGTCTTCAAAGAATGCGCCCAATGACTCAATATCCGAAGCCGATGAAACAGACCTCGCAGCATCACCAGCAAAGCCAAAACAAAAGTCCAAGCTCGCTGGAGACGTCATGGATGTCGACGGGGAAGAGAACGTACCCGAGGGAAGTCAGAAAGCCGGAGGGGCCAAGTCCAAAACCGCCAGTGAGATGTACCAGAAGGTGTGCTCAATCTTGCAGGCGATGTGACTGGCCGCTCATTTCGGACCCCCATTGTAGCTCTCGCAACTCGAGCATGTTCTCAAACGGCCAGATTCCTATATTGGGTCGGTCGAGGCAGTCACTCAGATGATGTGGGTCTTTGACACGGAATCGAAAATGATGACGATGCGGTGAGCAATATTCTATGGCCAAGCATCTTGGCGGCTGACGCCACACAATTTCAGAAATACTACCTTTGTTCCCGGATTCTTCAAGATCTTTGATGAGATTCTCGTCAATGCAGCCGACAACAAGGTGAGAGCGGGCAGCGATGATCTTCTTTGAAACTCCCACTGAGCGGAGCTCGGCAGATCAATGATTCCACGATGGATGCCATCAAGGTCATAATCGACCGCGAGAAGAATCAGATCTCCGTATACAATAGTGGTCGCGGTATCCCTGTCGAAGTTCACAAGAAGGAGGGCATCATGATCCCGGAGCTGATTTTTGGGAATCTGTGAGTTTTGGGCGAGTTTGCTGGAGCTGAAAGCTGATCATCTGCCTAGTCTGACCTCGAGTAACTATGACGATGAGGAGAAGAAGTTGACCGGTGGCCGAAATGGATATGGTGCCAAGCTGGCCAATATATACTCCTTGGAGTTCGGTAGGTTGTCGTTAGCTCTTCTGCCAAGGACTCAGCTGATTCCCTGTTAGTGGTCGAAACCGCGGATAAAGTCAACGGAAAGAAGTACAAGCAGATCTTCTCCAAGAACATGAGCAAGAAGGGGGTTCCCAAGGTGACTAAAGCAGGAGATTCCGATGATTTCGCTCACAAGTCTCAGATCACCGAAAACAAGAAGGGCGAGGAATGGACAAAAATCACATTCACGCCGGATCTCCAACGTTTCGGCATGACCGGGATAGACGACGATACCAATGCTCTACTCATGAAAAGAGTATACGACATAGCTGGTACGGTCAAGGACGTCAAGGTCTTCCTCAACGACGAGCGACTGAAGATCAAGGGCTTCAAGCAAGTAAGTTTCGTAATGCCGACATATGGGAGCGACCCCCTGACGAAATTGGCTAGTACGTCGAGATGTATTTGACTGCCGCGACCCAAGCTACAGCGGATGCTGCAGGAGGCGCTGTTGTCTCGAAGCCCCTTGTCGTTTATGAGGTGGTCAACAAGCGCTGGGAGGTTGCATTCGCCTTGTCGGATGGTCAGCAGCAGCAGGTGTCGTTCGCCAACTCGATCGCTACCACGAAAGGAGGCACGCATGTGGAGATGATCGCCACGCAACTAGCCAACAAATTGTGAGCCGATATTGTCTCATCATGTTGATAGCCGCGGCAGACTCGAGCAGATCAAGAAGAAGAACAAAGCTGCACCAGTGAAGCCTTTCCAGGTCAAAAACCACATGTGGATTTTCGTCAATGCCTTGATCGAGAATCCCGCTTTCGATTCGCAAACCAAGGAGTTCTTGACCTTGAAGAGTTCAGCGTTTGGCAGCAAGTGTGAGCTGTCGGAGGACTTTGTCAAAAAGGGTACATGTCGACAGGCTGTTCCCGTATGGAGGCTAAGCCAAAATCAGTGTCGAAATCCGGTATCATCGACAACGTTCTGAACTGGGCAAAGTTCAAGCAGGATCAAATCCTTAAGAAGTCGGATGGGACGAAAAGATCTCGGTGCGGGTCAAGCTTCAATTTAACGCATCTTTGCTAAGTCTTCGAGCAGGATCTCTGGCATCGTCAAGCTCGAAGACGCGAATAACGCGGGAAGTCGTAACGCTAAGCTCTGCACTCTCATCCTCACCGAGGGAGACTCTGCCAAAGCACTCGCTGTCTCCGGCTTGGGCGTCGTCGGCCGTGATAATTACGGCGTCTTCCCCCTGCGAGGCAAGCTGCTTAATGTTCGAGAGGCCGGACATGATCAGATCGTCAAGAATGTCGAGATCCAGCACATCAAACAAATCTTGGGTCTCAAGCATGGTCAAGATTACACAACGACTGACAGTCTGCGTTACGGCCATCTCATGATCATGACCGATCAGGTGAGCTTCTGCGTAAGACGCGATCATACCCTTAATTCTCGGTAACAGGATCACGACGGCTCCCACATCAAAGGCCTCATCATAAACTTTCTCGACCACTTTTACCCCTCTTTGCTTCGCATCCCAGACTTTCTCGTCGAGTTCATCACTCCTATCGTCAAAGTATGGAAAGGCAAGCAGGAGACCAGCTTCTATACCATGCCGCAATATGAAGAATGGAAGGCGTCGAACAACGATGGAAAAGGATGGGAATCGAAGTACTACAAGGTTAGCCGAGCTTTTCTCAGGTACAATTGAGGGCTGAATAGGTTACCTAGGGTCTCGGCACTAGTACGGCAGCCGATGCAAAGAAGTACTTCAATGATCTCGATAAGCATCGACTGTTTTTCGAGGCAATGCAAGTTGAAGATCGCGCTCTCATCGACATGGCCTTCAATAAAAAGAAAGCAGACGACCGCAAGGAATGGCTCAGACAGTTCAAGGTAAGGTATCTAAGGTAGATCTCTGTTGATATTGTCACCAGCCCGGCACATTCCTTGACCATGACGTGGCCTCGCTGCCGATATCCGATTTTGTCAACAAGGAGCTCATTCTCTTTTCCATGGCGGATAACATCCGGTCAATACCTTCGGTGGCCGATGGTCTCAAGCCCGGTCAACGCAAAGTACTTTTCGGCTGTTTCAAGCGGAACCTCACCAAGGAGATCAAGGTCGCACAGCTGGCCGGCTATGTCTCCGAGAAGACTGCTTATCATCATGGCGAGCAAAGCTTGACATCGACGATTGTCGGCTTAGCGCAGACCTTCGTGGGCAGCAACAACATAAACTTGCTTGACCCGAATGGTCAATTTGGTACGCGTCTTACTGTGAGTTTGGAGCCTGGACGTGAGATGACTTTCTGATCGATGTTCAGGGCGGCAAAGACGCCGCCAGCGCTCGATACATTTTCACCAATGTTCCCCGTATCACGAGGGCAATCTTCCATCCTGCCGATGACGGCCTGCTCAATTACATGAACGAAGATGGCATGGGCATCGAGCCGGACTATTACCTGCCTACTGTACCGTTGGTACTGATCAATGGAGCCGACGGCATAGGCACTGGTACGAGGAAAGATGTCTTATCGGGACAAGGTTGACCACCATTGAGCAGGTTGGAGCACCTCCATTCCCAACTACAATCCGACCGACGTTGTCAACAATTTGAGGCGGATGATGAAGGGCGAAGAGCCAGAAAGAATGAACCCCTGGTTCCGAGGTTTTCGAGTGAGTATGCCCTTTTGTGATGCGTCGTTCACGATGACGGTCTAGGGTTCTATCGAACGCGTCGAGCAAGACAAGTACAAGATCGGAGGCATGCTCGAAAAGATCAATGAAAATACTATTGAGGTCACGGAGCTGCCTATTCGGAGATGGACTCAAGACTTTAAGGAAATGCTTGAGGAATTCGCGACCGGGACTGACAAGATCCCTGCGACCGTCAAGGTATGTATGCCCTTGAACATCTATACTTCGCGGAAGCCCAGCTGACTCCTCCCCAGGACTATGAGGAGCATCACACCGATACCACGGTACACTTCAAGATTCACATGACCGACAAGGACATGCGATCCGCCGAGGTTGAGGGGCTGGAGAAGCGCTTTAAAATAAACACCACTATCAGCACCAGCAACATGGTGTGCTTCGATCTCAATGGCAAGATCCGGAAATACACGTCCGCAGAAGAGATCCTCTCTGACTTTTA
>JAABUL010007516.1_pt1 | contig 11722 bp, 11 predicted proteins | sample 5559151 | NCBI WGS metagenome assembly JAABUL01 (sample SAMN10711876, study PRJNA513368) | rock metagenome | isolation source: Antarctica rocks | place: Antarctica: Victoria Land, Pudding Butte sud | reverse complement strand
AATGCTATGATATAGAGGTACAAAAATGTACAAACGTGTGCTTGGGCGGTATCGGCTGCAACAAGAACTGTTGCGAAGCCAACACAAAAACACCCCGAGACAATCAATTAACGCCTTCCTATCTATGTGTTACGCTGCTATCTAGGCGACTAGAGTATCAGGGTAGGTTGGTACTGTTGGAGAGGTCTGTAGGCGTCTTCAGGCAATGCAAGCAATCACTTGGTAACAAGGGTTTGCAGCTTGTATCTATGATAGGGGGTAACTTGATAGATGAGTTGAACACGATCCATAAGGGAGTCGTGTTATGGGGATCTATATACTAAAGAGATCCCTCCTGCTCGCCCTGCTCATTGCTTCTCGCTCACGGTCGAGCAGTGATGAGCGGTCGAGCAGGTGTCTTGCTCATTATGCTCGCCAGTGCCAAGGCTCTGTCGAGAAGTTGAGCAAGTCACATGTTACCTCGGAACCTGGATGGTTCCGCCAAGCCTTCTCCCAAGGCTCGTAACACTATGCGACTGAAAATAAGAGCGTGAGATAATAGACAAAAGCGCGAAACAATAAGAAAGAAAGAGAGAAGCGAGTTGATTATATACTAAATAGTATGTGAGCAATCCAATCACATTTCTTAATCTTCGCATTCTTGGCACTAGCCTATCTGTTTTGCAGGCCTCTACTACTGCTTGTGAATGCTATAATATAGAGATACAAAAATATACAAACGTGTGCTTGGGCAGTATCGGCTGCAACAAGAACTGCTGCGAAGTCAACACAAAAACACCCCAAAACAACCCCAAAACAGGTCGTCGCCAAAGCGCGCCAAAGGCAGCACCGGCGACGAAGCAGCAGTCTTGAGGCAAAAAAGCCACGTGAGAAAAGGCCACGAGAGCAAAGAAAAGCGACGCAAAAGCGCGAAGCATTAAGAAAGGAAGAGGGGAGCGGGTTGATCACATACTAAATAGTATGTGAGCAATCCAATCACATTTCTTAATCTCCGCATTCTTGGCACTAGCCCGTCTGTCCTGCAGGCCTCTTCTATTAAGTTTTTATCAAGTCTCATCAAAAAGTTTTCGCACAGCAATAGCTAAACAACATCGCATCTATAGTGCTCAAAATTGAAGACGTTCGACGAACACAATATTAGTAGTAGTTAGACTAGCTTTTTAGTAATTTAGATGCGTTGATGTTGAGGGGTTAGTGATATTTGCAATTTTGGGTCGAAAAAAAAAATTGGTTTTCAAAAGTTGCGGGGGGGGAACCACATTCCGAATATCGAGGTATCAGAGAATACTGCTCGGGGAAAGACCCCTTCTCGGCAATTTTGTAGAATTAGGATGTATGCGGAGAATCCTCGTAGGTTTCTAGACCTGCGATCCTGGAGGATCGTGTATTATCAGTTGAGGCCTGATTGTGTAACATACCTGGTACTTTACCGCATATCCAAGGTGCGATCAATCCTAATCCTAGCGGAAGAAGGTGTCACGTAAGGTGGCAAATCAACTCACAAGCCTCTTGGAATTGATTGGGCCGACAAAGGAAGAGCTGTGGAAAGATGACCCCGCTCGACAGCCTCAGCCTCCTGGTGGTGGTGGTCTGCGTACCTTAAACAAGAAAACACGGATATCGAATCTTCTCTCTATGCGCTCTCTAGTTCTTCTATACCTGCAGCAGTATGGTTCATCCTAGTGGTTTGATTGACTCTCCTGCAATGTTCTTTCATATAAAACGTTCAGACCTCCACGAGCTATCGTTTGTCTTTGGTACTACCTTACCCTATGTGCTCGCGCTGTAGAGACACTGCTGAACAAGGCTCGATAAGTAGCTGAACAGGAGCGCTTTACGATGCTATGGACGCCATAACCATCTTAGGAACCGCTGGTGCAGTGGTCAACATCATCGACATTATCGGTAGATCTATCAAAACACTGCGAGATCTACACGATAGATGGCAAGACGCTGATCTTGTAGCCTTCAACCTGATTACGCAGCTGGTCACTCTCAAAGCTGCCTTGAGCCAAATATCCGAATGGGTTTCCTCGGATCTAGCGTATCATCCGCACCACTACCAGCTGGTAATGGATCTTGGGGAGTCAATTGGATGTTGCAAGTTGTTGGTTAAGTCTGTGGATGACCAGCTTGCGAAGCTCCAATGTGGGACAAATAGTAGGCTCGATACAGAAAGCAGGTTGCGAATTGTGTTCGAGAACAAAGTCTGCGAGAATTTTCAAATGCACATTCAAAGACAAACAAACGCTCTTACGTTGTTACTGACCGCATTTAATTGGCGAGTAACTTCTAGTACCTACAGTGAGGGCGTTACCACTAACCCATGGCATTTCTAGCAAGACAATGTTCGAGCAAAAGCTTCTACTCGAGAACCCTATGAGCCGAGACGTCTTCGATCAAGCTAAAGACGATTCTTCCTCTCTAGTTGCCCTCCCTGACAGGGCTTCTGATCTTACTCAGGTGACTCAGTCTAGTGAGAGCTCCTCGAAGATATCCCGAGTATTTCAATTCGATGCTGAACTCTTCAGTTCTGGAGTCTACCAACGAGCTGTCCGGTCTATGGTACGGGATGCCCGGCGTAGTTCCAGGATAGAGCGTAAAGTCTTACTGCTCGGAGCTCGTGGAAGTGGCAAAGAAGACCTGATGAAGCAGATGAAGGTTTCGCATCGCAATAGCAACCGTGCGACAGAGATGTTGTGCTACAAGTACATTATTCTATCCGCAACCATTGATCTATTGCGTAAAGTCCTGCTCTTACTTGAGAACGCGGGCCCAGAAGACCTCCTTCAAGCCTGCAAGAGTCATACAGATACCATATTTGAGCCAGATTTGCCGATCGACAGTACGACAGCAGGACTTGCAGCAGCCATGGAACTCATATGGGAGGCGGTGGTGCCACACTTACCACGCCTCAGACGGACGCAACATTTGAATCCAATAGACGAGACGGCGCTGTAGTAAGTTGTTACATGTACGCGTATATCTTCTGCAAATAATATCTGATGTTCGGTTGGCTCCAGCTACCTAGAGCACATACCTAGGATCATTGATTGGCGATACGTGCCAATCGAGTATGATATCCTCCGGCTTCCTGTAAAATACGAATACGCTTGGAACAAGGCGCTCCAAGAGACAAGGCTTTCCTATGGCAAACTATCGATGCATGTCATTGGTTGCAGTGGCGACTCACACAGCCAGAGGAGCGATTGGATCCCTCAATTCCAAGACGTGAAAGGCGTTGTATTCGTCGTCGACCTATGCTCCTACAGTCAAGCACTGCCGCCGAGTATCCACAACAGTAAGCTGTTGAAATGCTTGTACACTTTTAACATTGTGGGTACCGGTCGATCGATTTACACAAAGCTTATGGAAACTCTATATCTGTTCGAAGCCGTTGCCAATTCTCGCTCATATAGAGAAAGCTCCATTTTCCTCTTCTTCACGGGTATGGGAGCTCTGAAGAAGAAGCTGGTGGAAGAAAGACTCTCGGATCACTTTCCCGACTACTTCGGCGGAGAAGACGTGGATAGAGCTGTGGATTACATCCAGGGTCTTTTCACGAAAGTCAACAGGGCGCAGCTTCATCTACACTCGTCAGTCCTTCCTTTGGGCTATGAAGAACACTTCCAGCTCGACCCAGTCCTCGAAACCCTATCAGATAGCCTGACGCCCACAAACAAGGAGCGCCGACTAGATAATGAACAACGCATTAGAATTCGAACAGCTCCATCGCAACCACTATTAGGAGCGAGGATCTGTTCAATGGCGCTATCAGAATCTTCCATGCACGCTACTCGTGGCACAGCGCTTAGCGCGCCATGTTGAGTGTCTACGAAAAAAACATCGCTCTTGCAGCGAACAACTACTTAATTGCCTAACGTTCGTTCCGGATCTTCGAAGTGCCCTAAGCAGGAGTCAAGATACAGCCCGTCAGGTCTTCACATATGAATAAACAAGGCTCTACTGAACCCTAGTGGGATGGTGTCGAGTGGAGACTGCCACTGACATATCATCGATCTGCCATTAAAATTTGTCCCATATGACAACGAGAGCTAAAGACAGCTGACAGTTGGAACAGTTTATGGCCATTTCATCAAGAAGGGTCATATGCTATTGAAGCTAGGCACGGGAGAATTCCTAGTCATATCCGTAGATTCATCATACATAAGCTCTGGAGGTCTGCATGACTTACTCTGCCTAGCTTTGATTGTCCGTCGATTGTATCTCCGGATGCTGAAATACTGGAGCGATTTACCAAGATGAAGAAAAGGGACATATACCTTGGCACTTCGGTATAACCTCGGCGAATATCTATTGAAGTCCAAAGAACGTCACCCCTTCGTCACCAAACTCAGCTTTGGAATGTGACTGTACTCCAGGGTCTATGTCCGTAATAGCAGTGTGACACAGCTCATAGTCTTACACATTTATCATGGATCCATCGCATCCGTTGCGTGGGGCCTGCTCGTGCGGACGTAACCAGTACTTCGTCCACTTTTCCTCCCCAGCAAGCGAACACCTCCAAGTCTTTTTCGATGACACGAACACTAGTGGTAAGAAAGACCCAGTCTACACCCGCTCCGGTCCGCTAAACGCTTGATAGGGCATGCGCTGTCTCTTCGAGTACCACTACCTCAACTCCGCACTACAACCTACGCTCTTTATCCCGACGAAAGCCATAACGAGATACGTCGAGTCTTCACACCGCACCATGCTCCACACACCAAGCGCCAGTTTTGCGGCTTCTGTGGTACCGCACTGTCCCACTGGAGTGAAGAGAATAGAGAGGAAGCGGAATGGATTTGTGTCAACTTTAGCAGCTTGAAGGACGAGAGCGTCCAGAGGCTGGAAGAAGCGGGGTTTCTCTCCGCTGCTGAAGCAGAAGCGAGCTTGGAGGAGACTAAAGAACCGATTGAGCCAACCACAAGCGTTCGACACCATGGCGAAGGAAGGGAAGCACGAGGCATACCTTGGTTCGAGGAAATGGTCGAGGGCAGTGAGCTAGGTCGCATTAAGCGGAGACGAGGAGGCGAAACCAGTGCGGATGGGAGTACGAGGATAGAGTGGGAGGTAGTCGAGATTGGTCCTGATGATGGAGAGGGGGATGCAACAAGCACCGCCAAGCGAAAGATAAGCAAGCTTGAAGAAGGGGATGATATTCCGATGCGTAATTAGGCTGGTATGGCTGGCATTGCTTGGCTACAAGATATGGCCACAGTTCTACCATCGGATGGGCCATGGACGACCAATACGATAACGAGCTACGGCTTGATGAGTTTGAGCTAGCTAAGTGAAATTTCTCAATGACATTGGGGTGGCATAGACCCAACCTGCTCTCAGATGTCCTGATAGCCTTCACTGGTGCAGATGTTCTTTAGCGTCTACCCCTTCGCGGTACCAGACTGACGGGCCTCAATCGCGCCACCGATTTAGGGCCTTCAAGGAGTAATGAAACAGAGGATATCTATCTGTGTATGCTAGGTGGGAACCATAATGCGTCTTGAGTGTTCCGCGACAACCAACATGAAGAGAAAGAGCGAATGCGTAGGCAGTATGAATCTCTCCTGAGACCCATGATACACAGCTGGCTTTGTGCTCTGCGTGTTGCCCATCTGGCGCGTCAACTTACAGAGACCCCGCTTCGGATGTTGTTGAGCTCTCGACGCGTCCTGTCAGAGAAGCCGCTTCGTTGTTATTTATCTCTTGACTCTCATTCTCGTCCCCATCTTCCACAACAACAGTACGAATCCATCTGCAAAGGGCACAGCCTGTCCGCCCCATCAGCAGGATGGGAACACTGACCGATACCACTGGCAATGCCAGTAATGCCCTTCCACGCAACTCGACAACCTCAATGGCATCACAAACCCTTAGTGGCGTCCCATCAAGCGAGAAGCTTGGCAAGAAACCGCACTTCATGTCTCCTACCCTCTCTTCCACCAAGCAGACTACCTCCAAGCCTGCAAGCTCGAGCAACCGTACTACCAACACTTCGGCATCTTCGCCGAAGCATTCTGGTACCGGCAATTGGATGTCTTCTGCTGCCAAGCGCGTGGGATTTAATCGCGTTGGTGATGGGACTCCTCGCTCCAAGAAAGAGGGTCCTCCTAAGCAACCTAAGGCGCTAATCTTTCCCGATAAGGTACGTCTCGATTCGATTTCTTCTGGAGCAGAGTTGCGGCAAGGTGCTACATATTTCCGGGCATCTGCGATAGTCGTTTTCAAGAGACAATGGCCAGTATAGCGTTGGCCTGTCGAAGCTTTCATCGTCTATTAGCATATGAGCATTACTCCGAGAACTCTCGTTCTTTGGTAGGATGACTTGCTGACCACCCTGCCAGCTCGCTGGACCATCCCACAGTACCTCTCCTGATTCTCCCACTTCGAGCTCGAACTCCTCCAAGATCGACAAGGCTGCCTTGGACAAGCCTCTTCCAAGTCCTCCAGTCGTCCAGATGGCTGAGGCAGAAAGCCCACCAAAGCTCAATCGAAGTCTCATCGATGCTAGTGAGAGACCTCTGCGTCGTTCCCCGCCAGGTAGGCCTTACGAGCAGGAAGAGTGGCCGGTGCTGTTTCCAGAACGACCAACAACGCCCGCTACGCTCCAAGCGATGGCAGGACAACAAGATGGTACCATTGCAAGCTTGGTCAAGCCCCAAGCCAGGGAGCGTTATCCCCTTTTACCGAGCGGCAGCTACGGTCAATCGCCCGGTATGGAGCGACTACCGGTTCAGAAGTTCGCGCTCTCACCCAAGATTCAGCGCAAGCAGGTATTCTCGTCCAGCCTTCGCCAAGATCCGGCAGCCCAGAGGAAGTCTCAAACTAGCAAAGAGTATATCAATCCCGGCAAAGACGCGTCCAGACTTAGTACTGGGTCAACCACCAAGTCAATCAGCGGCTCACCTTCCAAGCCAAGAGGTTTATCCGGCGGCGCTGCAGCTATCGAGAAGTCATCCATCGAATCCAACTCAACGATAGAGCCTCGCCAGACTCGGACATCTTCCCTCCGTGCTCGTCTGTCAGCTGGCCAAGTCATCAAAGAGAGTCCATCAGGCTCCAGCAAGGGCCTGGGCTCCACCGAGTTTACTTCACTGAGAGAGCCTCTCAAAGATCACCATAAAGAGCGCCATCAATCCCCTTCACGTCTCTCAGAAGCTCATCCTATCAGCAAAAAGAACTCAAAAGATTCACTGCATGGGAGGAAACCTGCTCAATTCATTGCGGGTAGTCGACGTCCTCCCAGCCGTGGCAATCTCCGAAATGAATCTCGAGCTTCTTCGCATTCGAGCCAGCTTCCACCCCCGAACAGAACGGCGCCGGCTATCCCAGCAGTGGTCGACTCAGCAGATCCGTTCCGTAGCAAGCCGTTGATGGAGCACAAACAGGCAGATGTCGTCCGAAAGAGCTCCCTTCCCGTCTTCCGTCAGACTGTATCTACTATCGTTACCCAAGCGGATGACAAAACCAGTGCGTTGGAAGGAGAGGGGTTAGGGACCCACACTGGTGAGACTAAGATCGCTCCTCATGACTTCGGCATATACGAAGACCAGGATGATGGCCATCAAGTCTCGGCCTTGGGAGCCATTGAGGAATCTCCACAGCCCAAATATCAGACAAAGCGACTTTCCATGAACTCTCCTGAGCACGGTCCTACGTTGAAGATCTCTCCATCGGCAGACCGCCTGATCATGGGTACAGAATCAGACAAGGAAAACGAACCGGACAGCAAGACGAAGAAGAAACGGTACGGTTTTATGAACAGCGAGTCCCGCTCCTCCAGCAAAATTCGAGCACCAACACGATCATCGAACAAGCCTGTAGAGAATCCTCGCCCTTCATCAAGCCAAGGGCTTCCACTATCTGCCTCCCGTCCTAAGCTTGTGGATGCCGGGACTCGCGAGAAGAAGGTTAAGAGCGCAGACGTTGGCGCTTGTTCGGGTATTGATCATATATTACATCTCTCTGGAAAGGAAATACCTTCGTCGAGTCGGAAGAATGTAGATGCTTCTGGTAGCGATGACCCCTTCTTTGACGCCAAATCATCGCTTTCCAAGCGTATGTCGCGTGTCACTGGCATTGAAAAGGAACCTCTTCTGCAAGACGACCTGTTGGCCCCTGAAATCCAGTCTTGGGTGGAGCCCGTCAAGAATCACTTGAGCCAGACAGAGGATGGCGACGCCTCACTACTTCCGGCGGACGTTCACTCTGTGTTTACTCATGACGAAGCGGATCTCCCAAGGCACCAGGTATCACAGCCAACGGCTAGCCAAAGCAAGGTTAAATCGTCCAAAGCCCCTCCGATCCTGGAGCACACGCTCGCAAAGGTGAACGAGCCTGGCCCGTCCACTCCAAACCAGGCAAATACTATTGCAGGTACCGACAAATCTGGCAGCCTGCCACCAAGGAGCTCTTCGCGTACAGCTCATCCTAACTTCACTGCTAAAAAGCTATCTCCTATCTCTCCCCTGGGAAACAAGGAACACGTCCCCCAAGGCTTCACTGACCGCCAGAACCGCCTGGGCAGCCTTCGAGGTCATGGTACATCTCAAGTCGACCTCGCTATCCCCTCCAACCGGACCTCCATTGCTCAGGAGTCGAACAAGTCCCATGGATCCGTATCCAAGGGTGTTCTTTCCAAGTTTGGCGGCCTATTCCACAAGCGCAATTCCGATGACCCAACTGTCCCTACGAAGTCTGGCAAGAAGAGCAAGCAGAAGCTGTCCATCACCACCAACGGTAGCCCCTTCCCACCCATCTCAGAAATTCATCCCGTCCACCGCCCAACCCTTTCCTCAATGCGTCGCGCCAACGGCAATGCCCCACGGTCGCCCCTACCCGACTTCGCTATGAACCGTGCATCCACTCCAACCTTCAACTCCCCCTTACTAACAGAGGTCTCTACAACCACAACCGTCGCCATGCAGATCCTCGAGTCGGCACGCAAAGAGCGGTCCAGCCCGAAGAAAGAGCGGCTGCTGGAACTGGGCAAGATCATGGTCGATGCCATCACGCAGGCTAGAGACGCCGAGAAGGCGATGGAGGAAGCCAAGCAAGCTGCGCGCAAGGCGGAAGTGGCTCATGCATTGTGCAGGAAGAGCGTGGGGGATATCTCGGCGCTGGTGGTGGCGTGGAGGGATGAGATGGCTCGTGGTGCGTAGCAATGAGTGATGGGTATGATGACGGGTGATAGGAGTTGGGAAGTATCAGAACGGCTCGACGAGGTTGGATTTCGGATTTCGGCTGGCTTGCTGTGCTTGCTCATGCGTGATTACCGGGCGTTACACTTCTTGATGGCTTTTCAAGAACGAAACCTTGGCAACCCTCGGGTTTACTCTACTTGACTTGTCTTCCGCTTGTTCAGCGGAGCGTTAGGACATGTTCAGCCTGCTAGGTCGTCCATTTTCTTTGGCGTGCAGCTCAACCGAGAGAATCAGTGCAGCTGGTATGAACAGCTAGATCGTGTGTATTTTAGATGAAATGCAACAGCTAATTGATGCTATGTAAATTGTTGCACCACATAAGCTACTCAATTATCACGGTCCTAAAGTATGCTTCGTGACAGACTCCTCTCCTTCACTGCTCCACCCAAGCCCAAACAGGATAAGCGTTAGGGCATGGGCCAAAATGACGTAGAGCTTGGTATTCTTAATACCTTCTCCAAAGCTCAGCTCCCCATCAAAGTCTCCTCCACAAATACACAATTTAACATTTCATTCCTCAATCTTTCCATTCCCAGTTCCTTCTTCCCAGAACCCAACCGGTCCCCCCTACACACCCACCCCACACCCCACACCCCACACCCCCCACTCCCAAAGATGACAACCTCACCTCCCACCTCCACCACGGTCTCCGAGTCCGCCGTAATCGCGGCCCCGCTCTCCCACGTCTGGCACCTCATCAAGCTGCCCGACTTCCACAAGTTCTGGAGCAAGCTCAAAGCTAGCGAGGAGGTCAAGGGCGCGAGCCCGGAAACGGACATTGTGAAGTGGACGTTTGAGGATGGGGGCGTTTGGGAGATTAAGATGGAGGAGTGGAGCGTGAGTTCTGAGGATTCTTGGGGGGGGGGGGGGTGGGGGATGTTGCTAAACGGGCTCTGGGGCTACAAGCTCGAGAGCGTAGGGAGAGGTCCGGTGCTGGACAACAGAGCAAACGGGGGAGAGGTGTTTGAGGTCCGAGATTGAAACGACGCTGATCGATGGGGGATGAACAGGCGATCGACCACCTGATCACCTACTCCGTCATCTCCTCCACCCCGCCCTTGAGCTACACGAGCGTCATGTCGACGATCCGCTGCTATGCGGTCACGTCCGGGAAGCACGAGGCGCAGACGTTTGTGCAGTGGACGGGGAACTTCTCGAGCGATGCTGATGCTGGTAAGTGTGTCTTTTTTCCTTGCTTGGAGTGCTGGGGTGGGTTTTGGATGATGGGATTGGGGGAATGGGGATCGGGGAGTGGGCATTGGAGCAGGATGTGGGGGCTAACCCGAATATACAGGGGTCATTGAGGATGCGAGATTCAAGCGTAGGGAGGCCTTGGTGGATCTGGCAAAAGCGGTGGAGGGGAAATAGGATGGTGATGTGATGCCAGAGGTGGTTGCTCCTTTCACGCGCCCACATGATCTTGGGAAGGCAAAATGGGGAAAATCGCTGAAGCTGGGGATATACTGAGCGCTGAGGAAAGGTTGCTATGCAGTGATGCTGAAATGATGCTACGATTCTCAAGCAGCTGATGAATGATATGAGCTAGAAGCTTGCTTGCTCCAGCGTAGTCTGCCTACTGCCATTGCGTTTCGGGCGTGGAAGGCGATTTTACTCTGCACGAGGAAGTAGTGTCCTCCACTCTTCAACCTTTCAGACTCAGCACCACTGCCTTACAATAGTTCGAGACAGTGTGTTTCCTGAAGCGAAGACGGGGTATCTCTAAAGCGAATAGCGCGCCTTGCCCAAGCCATGCCCCTCCCATCTCACCATTCCAATCAAAGCCTCCAGCCAGCCAAAAGGGGTATCTCAAAGCAATCAACGCCACTCGCTATGCTCATCAAGCTCCACAGCCCCATCCATTCGCGGTGACAGCCCAAGGAAACATTTCTCATCGCTCCCGGCTTTTAATCGATCCATCTCTGCCCCTGCTTGTCGAACCCGATGATCTCGAGATCGATGTTCAAGCTTCTCAGCATCATGTCCATCGTGAATCCCTAGCATACACCCGACCATTAGTGTCTCCGTCCCCACAGCCAACAGAAGCAGCCAGCTCAGAGCAATAGAACTTCGCACCTCATCCTCATCCCCTACCTCCCCCTCCTCCTCCCCCTCCCCCTCCTCATCTTCATCTCCACCGCGCTCTCCAGCCCCCTCCCCACCCCCACCCTCACCTTTCCCTTCTCCATCCCATTCCCGCTGGAAATCCCGCATCCCCTGCCTCCTCTCCCTCTCCCTAGCCCTCCACCCCCTCACGCCCCCCATCCGATTCACCCGCTCCCGCACGTCGCGATACACCTCCTCGGCCGCCTCCCGGCTCGCAGACCTCCATGTTCGAATCAGCGCCTCGAGCTCGGCATCTGGGTTGCTGGTTTCGAGCTTTAGCGCTTGGGTTGCGGTGTCGAGGGTGGAGCGGGCAGTGGCGAGAGTGGAGAGGAGGAGGGTGTGCTGGCGGCGGAGGGAGAGGAGCGTGGGCGCGGTGGTGGAGGTGGTGGTTGGGAGGGGAGTTGGTGGGGAAGTGG
>JAABUL010007513.1_pt1 | contig 11725 bp, 16 predicted proteins | sample 5559151 | NCBI WGS metagenome assembly JAABUL01 (sample SAMN10711876, study PRJNA513368) | rock metagenome | isolation source: Antarctica rocks | place: Antarctica: Victoria Land, Pudding Butte sud | reverse complement strand
TCTCCGCATTATGTCTAGTGGTCTGTCACGACTGAGTTGATGGATAGAGATGCGTGAGTTTGATGCGCGCATCTGCGGTCGTGAAGCGCCAGTTGATGATCGCCTCCGCGCCGTTACGTCCATCTTCCCATGCCGCTACTTCCTGCATCAAGCGCGCTGCGTCGGCGATGCGACGATCGAGGCATTGTCGAGCCAGGACGCTCAACTCGATCTCTGCGATGTTCAGCCAACTGCCATGTTTCGGCGTGTAATGGATTTCCAAGCGGTCGGTCAGTCGCTTCGCCTCTGCCGGGGGAAAGGTCGCATAGAGCGACGCGGGCGTGTGCGTGTTCAGATTGTCCATCACCAGCACGATCTGCTCGGCATCGGGATACTGGACATCAACCAGTTCCTTGATACAGTGCGCCCAGTCTCCTTTCGTGCGACGGGCCGTCACCGTGAGATGTCGCCAGCCGCGCAACGGCTCGCAGAGGATGAAGAGGTTCGCCGTCCCGCCGCGCACATATTCGTAATCTTCGCGTGCGGGATGCCCCGGCGCGAGCGGGAGCGGCGGGGTGATCTGATCGAGCAACTGCTTGCTCGCCTCATCCATGCAGACCTGTGGGAATCGCGGATCGTAGGGGCGCTGATAGACCGCTAGCACATCCTCCATGCGCCAGACGAAGTCGGCATTCGCCTTCGGCGGGATGCACCAGCGCTGTTTCAACCACGGCTTGAGCGCGGTTTTTTCAAAGTGCGGCGCACCAACTCATGCGAGACGGGCACGCCGCAGTCGAGGGTGACGAACCTGCCCGCCAGCAGACGCAACGTCCAGCGGACATGCCCCGCCGGTGGGGTGCTACAGGCGAGGGCGATCAGATGGGCTTCCTGCACGCCGTCGAGGGTAGGCGGTGTGGTGGCACGGGGCGGACGATGGACAAGTGCGGCCTCGACACCCTCGATCGCACAGCGCGTGCGCACGCGTGCGACGGTCGGTTCGCTCACTTCGATGGCGACGGCAATCGCCGCATCGCGCTCGTGCGGCCCGCCCGGCCCTTCGTCCGCTTTGAGGAGGATACGGGCATGGGTGAGCGTCCGCGCGGCTGCCATCCCGCTATTGAGCAGCAGCTGCAAGCGGGAACGTTCGTCGCCGGTGAGAAGAACGTGGTAGCGTTTTGCTGGCATCGCGGGACGCTCCGTTGGCGATTCCCCGCCCCTGCGGGAACGATGGAGCGGAGCATACCGCCGCACGGTCTATATGTCAAACATCCCGTGACAGACCACTAGACGCAATCGCGACCGGCGCGATCATCGCGCCGGTCGCACCCAGCGAAGGAAAACGTATGCCGAGGGCCTGCAACGTCTGCCAGCACACACAACGAGCGGCGATTGATCGCGATCTCGCTGCCGGGAAACCGCTCCGCGATTTGTCCGCGTTATTCCGCGTTTCGGAGGACAGCCTCGCAAGGCATCGCGATAGCCATTTGCCCCAAGTGGTCGTGAAGGCGCAAGAGCAGGAAGATGTCCGGCAGGCGCTCGATGTCGTGGCGCAACTGAAGGCGAACAACGGGGTGACGATGCAGATCCTCCACGAGGCGCGGCAGCAGCGCAACCCGGACGTTGCCTTGCGCGCCGTGGATCGTATCCAGAAGCAGATCGAGTTGCAGGCGAAGTTGCTCGGTGACTTGGACGAGCGGCCCGTCGTGAACATCTTGATAAGCGATGAGTGGATGCGGGTGCGTGCGACGATCATCACGGCCCTCGATGCCCACCCGGAGGCGAAACAGGCCGTCGTGCTGGCGCTGAGCGCGGCGGGAGGAGCATCGTGAACATCGCCGACGACCTGCTGCTGGCGATGGACCCGGTACGGTTCTCACAGGCGGCGGGCCTCGACCCGGACCCGTGGCAGCGTGACGTATTGCGGAGCACGGCGTCGCGGATGTTGTTGAATTGCAGCAGACAATTGGGCAAGAGAAGCACGACCGCGACGCTCGCCGTGTGGACGGCGCTGTACGACCCCGGCGCGCTCGTCTTGTTACTCAGTCCATCATTACGCCAGAGCCAGGAACTTTTTCGTAAGTGTTTGGATTGTTATCGCGCCGTTGACCGGCCCGTGCCCGCGTTCGCGGAATCGGCCCTGCGGCTGGAATTGGAGAATGGCAGCCGGATCGTCTCACTGCCCGGCACGGAAGGCGCGATCCGTGGCTTTTCGGCGGTGCGCTTGCTGATCGTGGACGAGGCGGCGCGCGTCGAAGATTCCTTGTATTTGAGTGTGCGGCCGATGTTGGCGGTATCGGCGGGGCGGCTCATCGCCCTCAGCACGCCGTTCGGCACGCGCGGATGGTGGTATGAGGCATGGCGCGGCATAGAGCCGTGGGAGCGGTATGAGGTGCCCGCCACGATGTGCCCGCGCATCCCGCCGGCATTCCTCGCGGAAGAACGGCGGAACATGGGCGAATGGTGGTTCGAGCAGGAATTTATGTGCCGCTTCATGGATGCACAGACACAGATGTTCACGCGCGACGAGGTGGATCGCGCGTTCGCTGAGGAGGTGGACGTATGGGCGCTATAACGGTTGGCATAGACATCGGACAGAAGCACGATCCGACGGCAATTGCGGTTGCGGAGATGGAATGGCGCACCGACGAGGAGCGGACGGAGGATCATCACATCGTGCGATTCCTCCAGCGATTGCCGCTCGGCACGCAGTACCCCGCAGTCGCTTCCCGGCTCAGGGAGATGATCGCCAACGTCCACGCGCACGGTGCGCCCCTCGTCGCGGTCTTCATGGACGCGACGGGCGTCGGGCAGCCGGTCGTGGACGAGGTAATCAAGTCCGGGGTGCATGTGACGCCGGTCTATTTTACGCACGGGGATCGGCGGACGGTGAACGAAGATCGGAGTATCACCCTCGGCAAGGCGTACATGGTGAGCAGGCTCAAGGCGCTGATGCAGTCCGGTCGCATCCATCTGCCACGAACGGATGAGATGGACGCGATGCAGAAGGAACTGCTCGACTACGAGATCCGCGTCAGCGAGGACGCGAACGAGCGGTACGGCGCATTCAAAGTCGGCACGCACGACGACCTGGTAACAGCGATCGGGCTGGCGGTGCAAGTGACACCGCAGGTGCCGTTCGCGTCGCTCCCCGGCGCGGTGGCGAACTGGGAGATGCTCAATGCCCGCCTGGTACGTCCGTCTCAGTGGTACGACCAATGAGCGGCGCGCTCAGCGCCAATCTCAGCCATTTTCCGGACCGGGCCGGGGTGATTGATCCTCGGTGCGACGAGCAGCGCGGCGGTCCGTCCATCTGGGGTGTAGCGTATTCTGACTGTCAGATTATCCTAGATTTGCGTAAGGAAAGACTCCTTTTCCGCCATTTCTTGACACCACCGTTGGAATGTCCAAGACTCTATTCTGACAAATACTTGCCTCATTGATGCCCTATCAGCCCTCCCGTTAATCCATTCCGATGGCTGCTGCGTATTTATTGCTGAGAGCACTTTCTCGACACTTCTTCCCCCTCTCCACGTTCCAGCCACCTCGCAAGAGGTGGCTTTTAGCTTTTTCTTGCCGGGAGATGCTTGCTCGGAATTCCGAGCAAGCATCTCGATGTCCGTTGTGTACCCCAGTTTCTCGTGTGTCATCGCCGCTACCCGCCCAGCCAGCGCCGCAGCCGCTCGCGCCACGCTGCCTCAGGTTCGCGTTGAGCGCCCCGCTGCGACGTGTGCTCCTGCTCGGTGGGTGATTCCCGCTCGCCGGCCCGCTCAGGGGGGTGTGACGCGTCCGGCACGGTGGCCGGGATCAGGCGCTGCGCAGTCTGCAACATGACGTGCAACTCCTGGACTTCGCGTGTCCGATCCATCAGTTCGCGGTTGCGGACCTCGACCTCGCCACGCAGGAAGGCATTCTCACTTCGCAGGGTGTCGAGGAGTGCGCTCGTCACGTCATCGGCGGAGGATACGGCAGAGGGTACGCCGTACGGTACGTCGTCCGGTACGGTAGGGATACGGACGTACCATCGGCCATCCGCACCTTTGAATGATTCGAGCGTCCCGCGCCGGATGCGTTGCCGTACCGCAGCAACGGAAACACCGAGCCGGTCGGCCGCCTCGCGCATCGGTACGCTGTCTGCCATCCGTACCCCTCACCGGACTGTACGACGTACCGTACGGTGCGTGTACGGCCCGTACATCCTGCCACAGCGCCGCCCGGCAAGGCAAACGACGACCCTTCTCAGACAATCGCGCCGCGTACACGTGAACATGCCGCCCATTGCGATAATGGGCGGCATGTCGGCCTAAGGGGCCTTTCGTCGGGATCCTACGGTTGCGGTATGGATATGTACGACTATATCGTGCCCGCCTTGGCCTCGCTTTCCGTGCGGAGTGGAAACCGCGCGTTCGTGCCACGCTTGCGGATCGCGGAGAGGGACAACTCCGCATCCCACGGCTTGCTCAGGGCGAAATGCGCCGCCCCCGCCATGCTCGCGGCCTCGAACATCGCCGCCAGGCCTTCCAGGTACATCCCCATCAGCGGTAGGTTCCCGAATTCCTCCAGCGGATTGATGCTCGGCTCCGACCCCTCACAGTGCAAGAAAGCAATCGTGCATGCCGCCGCGAGGACGCGCGCCTCGTCCGGGTCAATCACAAGCGTGGTGTTCAGTTCCGCAATCTCCTGGATCTTCATTGTATTTCCTCTCCCGTCATGCTACCGGGGCCGGACATCCCAGCCCCACGAATCCCGATCCTATGCCGCCGTCTCGCAATCGTCCGGCGTCGTCAATGCGTGGCACATCGCCATGCGGTCAACTCGGAAACTCTTCCACTGGCGGCGCAGCGTGCAGTACGCCTTGCAGCAGATGTTGTTCTCGGCGCTGAGGGTGATGCTAGAGGGCCAGAGGACGCGAGCGGCCTGCTCGCCCTTGACATCGGTGTAGAGCACGACGACGGCTGAGGAATCACGCATCGCCATCATTACCTCTTCAAGTGTGTCGTAGTCGGTCCGACTCTCGTTGAAACTGTGAAACAAGGCGATGGCCGTAACCATCAGGTTCATGTCCGTCTCGGGGGTGATCGTCGCGGGCAAGATCATGCCGGAGGCTGCGGTGATCGTGCGGGGGGTGGTACCATTCGTTGTGACCATTGGAACCCTCTCCTTTGGTTGCCGCCCTGTCGGTGTTGATACCACCGGCGGGGCATTTCTATCAGTGGACTGTTCCATCTGATGTCAACATCTTAACATAGGACGGCCGGTTTGTCAATATGTTGACACCAGCTCTTTCGTGGGTTATGATGGAGACATGAAAAGTAATGAGATCAAAGCCGAAATCGTCCGGGCCGGGGTCACGCAGCGTGAGATCGCCAAGGTTATTGGCATCCGTCACGAAAGTCTGAGCCGTATCCTCCGCGACGAGGTGTCCGATGCAGACGTCGCGCGTATCCGAGCAGCCATTGAAAAGGCGAGCGCCAGCGGAGCAGCGCGCCTGGCGTTAGGGGACTCGTGAGGTAACAAGGCAAAGGAAAAGCCCCTGCCGAGTGCGTCAACACTCCGGGGCGGCGGCAAGGAAGCGGCGACTCCCATGCGGGATTATTGTAGCACATTGGCATCTTGGCCCTGGACTCTTCCCCATCGCGGGACAGGGCTTATGCGTTCTCGCTTCCGAGGCGCTTCGTCGCGGTTCGCGCCTGATCTTCCTAACCCCCAACCCCCTTCCCTCGGAGGGAAGGGGGAGTAATGCTGCCCCAAGGTGAGAAAGTCAGGGTCGTGCGCCGCTCGTGAGGAGAACGCATAAGCCCTGCATCGCGGGAGCGTTCAGGGCCTTTGTGCGTGCGACGAAAACCGTTTTTCGGGCACCGACCGGCCTACTGTGAGCAGGCCGCTCATTGGGGAAACGGCGACGAGGGGGTTGAGCAATGGCGAGCGACGCTGAGAAGGTGATGGCCGAGATGTATCGCAAGGCGGATGCGCTGAAGGTGAACGAGCCGGGGCTGACGCGCGAGCAGGCCTTCGTTCGGGTCCTCGAGGCTGAACCGGGCCTCTATCAGGAATACGACGCATCCCGAGAGGCCGCCCGACAAGCAAATGCCGAAACGGACGGAAGGCCGATAGGTCCCGCAAGGAAAGAGCACCGTGCGCAGTGGTGGAACGATTGGTCCAAGAAGAAGGTATGGGTAGACCCCGAGGCGTTTTTCCTCGGCTGGGTCCTGAATGTGAAGCCTGAAGCGGAGGAGGAACTCCGCCAGATCGTGAAAGTCGACGGTCCGGAGCGCGATGCGCGACTCCGCACCTGGGCAGAGGCTTTGAATCTCACCGCTGATTGGTGCATTGAGAAGGCGGTCTCGCTCGTTGCCGACCCACGCACACTACCGGTCGTTTCCGTGGCGTTTTCGTTTGAAAGCGAAGGACCGAGACCCCTTTCGTCTTTTGAGCGCCAGAAGGAAAAGAAGCGGATCCGCCGAGAGTTCAATCGCGCACTGGATCAGCACTTCGACAAGATGCAGGACGAGATACGACGCACGGGGGCGCTTGACCCGGCCGACAACCTCAATGCGGCTCGCTTCTACTGGGCCGCACGGTATCAATGCAATGGGGAGTCGGCACAGACGATCGCGGACTACCCGCATGGTGTTTACGCTTCCGTCGACGCGGGCGATCCGGGCAATCCCGACAAGATGGACATGACGGTGGGGCTGGCCCCCCCAGGGCAGCGCCTCAACCGTCAGACGGTTGATAGTGCGGTCGACGACGTTCTCTCTCGCATTGGCCTCACGAAGCGCCGCCCACTAAAGTCGGGGCGACCTTCGACGCAGAGAAATACGCAAACTAGCAGGAAGAAGCAAGGCAGCATCTAGTTTGCGTAATAAATTCTCTCACAATAATAGCATTGACATTAGTAGTGAATCGTGTTACATTCCGTGAGATGGTGATCACGACCATCGGTACTGAAGGGAGACAGGCATGGTTTTAGAGGCTCCGGAACGAAACGAGACGCTCACCCTGCGACTGAGCGCCGCAGAAAAACGGCGGCTCGAGGAGGTCAGTCGTCAAGTGGATCGCAAACCGTCGCAATTTGTTCGCTGGCTGCTCGTCCGGGAATTGTCGGATTCTGACGGCGACGAGCAGCACCGATTGTCGCTCGATGGAGCGCACTGAAAGCCAAAACCGACCCCGCGAAGGTCGGCTGAGGCGAAACGTTGAAAGGTTAACCCCATGTTACCACGAGAACCAATAAAACTCTATCTAGAGCGTCGTCATCACAAACGGAGAAACTATTGTCCGTTCGGTCTCGTCATCTCGGCGGGGGGTGCCGCATGAGTATGCCGACCCTCCACGCCATACTTCCACACGATGCGCGCCTCCGGACGCAGGTTTTGTTGGATGAAGCGGACACGTACTGGTTCGCAAGGCACCCTGACGAACCGAGCCGGATCCGGATGTATTTCCGAGGCGAACGTGTTGACGATCACCGCACGCCGACCCGCCACGTCGTCGTCAGTCGCGATGCCAACGGCCGCCTCACGAGGCGGTTCCTCGCCGAGACAGCGGGTGATGCATGAGTGCCACCCAGACGACAAACACCCAGACGGCGGTGGACTTCCTCGAGCGGCGCTTCGGGGAGGTCTACACCGGGTACGCAGTGCTCGGCTTCATCAAGGACGGCATCACGACGCACGGGTACATCAATCTCCAATCTCCCGACCGCTGGGAGCGCGCGGCGCACATCATCGCGCGGCACATCGAGACACACGATTGCTATGTCGCCGTCGGGGTGTTCAAGGAAACGACGAAACGGAACGCGACGACCGGCAAAAACGAGTACCGCACGACGGAGATGATCGCCTTCGTCGGCTCGCTCTACCTTGAACGCGACGACCATCCCTACCCCGACACGTTCCCGCCGTCGTCCTACACGGTAGAGACGAGCACGGGCAGTTTCCAGGATTACTACACCCTCACTACGGCGATTGACGCGGACACGGCCGGTCAGTATCTCCGGCGGCTGGCAGCGGCGGCCGGTCTGGGGAACCAGGCGGTGGACGTCGCGCGGTTGCTCCGCCTCCCTGGCACGATCAATCGCAAGCCCGAGCGGTCCGGAGAGACGGTGCGCGTCGTCACGGACACGGGCGCTCGGTATCGTCTCGATGACTTCGAGCATCTCCCCCAGGTTGCGATGGGCCACGCGTCACGATCAGCGTCAAACGGCACCAGTGATGCGCGCAAAATCCCGGAAGGCGGCCGACACATCGAACTCGTCCGGGCCGCAGGATCAATGCGGCACTTCGGCATCGGCAAAGAGCTTATCTACGATGCATTGGCGGAAATGAACGCCGAGCAGTGCGATCCACCGCTCGACGATGCTGAGGTGCAGAAGATCGCCAATAGCGCAAACTGGCAACCGGAGCCGCCCCCGGCGATCCGGAAAAGCAAGGCGACGAACGGCACGCATCCCGACGAGAAGCCCGCAGTGGATCTCGAAACGGGTGAGGTGATCGCATTGCCGATGATCGACGCGGGGGATCACAACCTGCCCAACGTCACGCGGCAGGCGTGGGACGCACTGACCGCGACGAACGACCCGCCCGCGCTCTTCCAGCACGGCAGCGTGCCGTCGCGCCTCCAGTATGGCGAGGACGGGCGCATCCTCCTCGTGCCGCTCACCGAACATCGTCTGCGCTGCGAAGTCGCACTGGCGGCCGAGTGGTATGTCACGAAGGGCAAGGAGCAGCGCGTCATCGCCGCCGAGCCGCCGCTCTCCGTCATCCAGAATATGCTCGCGGGGGCCGAAGTGCCGCTCCCCGTCCTGCGGAGCATCACCGAGACGCCCGTCTTCGCCCCGGACGGCCGGTTGATCGAGGCGGCCGGGTTCGACGCCGCCAGCGGTGTCTACTTGCAGCCGGTCGCGGGCCTCATCGTCCCGCCCGTGTCCGCCAAGCCGACGACGGCGGACATCGCGAACGCGCGCAATCTCGTCGTGGACGATTTGCTCAGTGATTTCCCGTTCACCGAGCAGGCGGACCGTGCGGCGGCGGTCGCCCTCTTCCTCGTGCCCTACGTGCGCGCGATGATCCCCGGCTTGACGCCGATGCACGGCATCGAATCGCCCACGGTCGGCTCCGGGAAGGGTCTGCTCGGAGACATCCTTGTCCGTCCCGCGTTCGGGCAGCACGGCGGCATGATCGCCGAGGCGCGCGACGATGACGAGTGGCGCAAGCGGATCGGCGCGAAACTGCGGGAAGGTGCGCCGATCATCCACATTGATAATGTCACCCGCCCGCTCGACTCCGGCGCGCTGGCGATGGCGCTGACGACCGGCGTCTTCTCTGATCGCATCCTCGGCCAGACGGCGACCTTCCGCGCGACGGTGCGCAACGTCTGGATGTTCACGGCAAATAATCCCGTCCTATCCCTCGAAATCGCCCGCCGAACCGTCCGCATCCGCATCGACACCAACGAAGAGAAGCCGTGGCAGCGCGACACCTTCAAGCACAAGAATCTGCGTGCCTGGGCGGACACCCATCGCGGCGATCTTATCCACGCCGCGCTCACGCTCGTCCGCGCTTGGATCGTCGCGGGCAAGCCGATGGCCGATGTCACGCTCGGCAGTTACGAGGAATGGGCCGCGACGATGGGCGGTATCCTCGACGTGGCGGGCGTGCCCGGCTTCCTCGACAACCTCACCGCATTCTACGAGGCGGCGGACGTCGAAGGCGCGGCATGGCGGCAGTTCGTCGCGCGCTGGGCGGAGGCGCAGGGGAGCAACAAAGTCGGCGTCGGCGATCTCTTCACCCTTGCCTCTGAAGTGGACAGTTTCGACTTCGGCAAGGGCGGCGACCGCTCCCAGCGCACCTCGTTCGGCGGGCAACTGACGAAACAGCGCGACCGGATCTACGACGGCTACCGCATCACCTTGGCGGGTGAGGTAAACAGAGCAAAGCAGTGGCGACTGCTTCCCGTCAAGTCAGAAGGTTATGAACCTCGACAACAGAGGTTCATAACGGATTTCCCCGGTATAGCCACGGAAACAGAAGAGGCTATGAACCTCTATGAACCTTTCTTCACCCCCCGCACACGGAAAAACGATGAAGATATTCCCGTAGCACAGGAGAGTGAAAAGGTTCATGAAGGTTCATATGACCCCGTAGTTTCCCTTGCGGCGCAAGGGAAAACCGTTATGAACCTCGATGCGGTAGGTTCATATGCGGATGCCGCAGACGATCTGCCCGATCGCGTGGCGCTGCGGCAGTGGGCCGACGATGAAGCGCTCGGCTGGGAAAACACGACGTTCCCCGAGGCGGCGATTCGCGAAGCGACCCGCCGGTACTACGCACTGACGATCCCGCCGGCCGTGCCGCGCGACGAGATGGCGGCGGTGATCCTCGCGGCGATGAAAGGCGGTCGCTGAGATGGGCTATCCGCCATATCCCACGCCGCACACGACCATTTCCGCCGAAGCGCCGAAGGACGAGCAGTCCGCCGACAGGCTTCCGTGGCCGGTCTGGCGGATCGTCCACAACCGGCGCTGGACGCGCTCGGTGACCGGCCCTGATTACCTCGCGTGGCAAGGCAGGGTGATTGCCATCGTCTTCGACCGCGAGGAAGGCGGCTACCGGTTCGACCTCGGCGAAGGCCGGTCGGCGGGATCGTGGCCGATGGCACTGGCGGCGAAGACGGCGGCGGCAGAGGCGGTGCTGGCAATGCCTCTGCGCGATAAGGAGCGGGCCGCAGCAATCCGGTTGTTGAGAGAAAACGAAGCGTTGAGAGAGACGCAAGAAAGGATGAACGATGACGACATCATTGACGATTGAAGAGCAGCAGGGGAAAGCGCTCGCAGCCGAGCGGGCGATGGAGGCCGAGATCGCGGAAATGGAGGAGCGGCTTCGTCATCTCGCCTTTGACGCGATGGGCGACGCGAAAGTCCGCGCGAGCCTCGGCCAGTTGGAAAGCGATCTTGAGAGTCGCCGTCGTGCGTTGGAAATGGCGCGGATCGCGATCGCAGAAGGCGAACGCCGGCTCGCGGTCCGGGCGACGGAGGAGGCCGAGGCGGAGCGCGGCGACTTGGAAGCGGAACGGGCACGGATCGCCGATACGCTTGATGCGCGCTATCTCGACATCGAGCGGCACATCGCCGCCCTCGGCATCCTCGTCCCAACAGCAATGGCGGTGGACGGCGACCTCAAGAATGCCGAGCAGCGGTTAGGCATCTCGCCGGGCCGCCGGGCGGTAGACATCCTGAGCGCGCATGTGGGTTTCCATCTCACGCGGGCGGGGCTGCACATCGGGGAAGGGATGCTTCACCCGACGTTCGGCGGGCCGATCAGCAATCAGGGGCAGCAGGCAGTACAGCAATCAGCAGAAAGGAACGACCAATGAGCGACCGCAGGACACGGGTGATGACGAAATTGGATGAAGCGGCGGAAGAACTCCTGAAAACCTCTCCGCAGTTGACCAGGGAGCAGGCGATCACCAAAGTGATCGAGGCCGACCCCTCGTGGATGGATGATTACGATCGGGCGACCCGTGGCGACGCTAAGGAAGTCGAGGCGACGTACAAGGATCAGACGACCTAGTGGTCTGTCACGACTGAGTTGATGGATAGAGATGCGTGAGTTTGATGCTCGCATCTGCGGTCGTGAAGCGCCAGTTGATGATCGCCTCCGCGCCGTTACGTCCATCTTCCCATGCCGCTACTTCCTGCATCAAGCGCGCTGCGTCGGCGATGCGACGATCGAGGCATTGTCGAGCC
>JAABUL010007508.1_pt1 | contig 11733 bp, 7 predicted proteins | sample 5559151 | NCBI WGS metagenome assembly JAABUL01 (sample SAMN10711876, study PRJNA513368) | rock metagenome | isolation source: Antarctica rocks | place: Antarctica: Victoria Land, Pudding Butte sud | reverse complement strand
TTGCTGCGACAACGATCAGCTCTAGTAGTACAGTGACGAAGATGGGTACGAGCAGCACAACCTCGAGCGGGACGAGCACGGTGGCGAGCGGTGGGAGTACGACTACGAGCTCTAGTACGCAGACGAGCTTGATGAGTACGAGTGGTAGTACAGGAGGGGCGCAGGGGGGGAGGGCGACGGGTGTGGTGGTGGCGGCGGGGATGCTGGCGGCGGGGGTGGTGGGTGTGGTGGGGGGGCTTTAGGGGACGGGTGTGGGCTTCTCGGGGGAGTTTTGGGAGGGAGCAGACGGCTTGGGTGCGGCGGGGTGGTGGGTGGCATTCGGGGTTTGGGAGTGTGTATCAATAGCTGTGAGATGGAACACCATGCATGCTAGTAAGTACTAGCAAGGAAGTAGAGCAATAAAGCAAAATTTCAAGATCTGACATGTGCTTCTGATCGAGATCGGATGTAATGGAAGCAATTTTTCGTTTACTTACTCGTGAGGTGCGGATATCCAGGCGTAGCTCCCGCCTGCTCGTTGACCTCTCGTTCAAGCAAAGTCAGGTTCCAACTTTAGCAAACATCAAAAACCGTATCCAGCCCTGACTGTTCCAGCTTTCTTGCTTTCTTTCGGGAAATCCACATCGCAATGTTGGGTCTATGGGGAATCTCAATCGCCGTCTCGAAGATTTTAGGGGAAGTGGAGCGGGGCAATGAAGCAAAACTTGGATGTTGTCGAAGATAGATGTGGAGGTGCGTGCCGTGCTTGAGGCCGGATTGCTTGTAAGTTATTTTCGTTCGCTTGCTTCGTAAGCCGGCGAGGCTTTCTCTTCCTCCCTCTTCTTGTGCCTCCTTATTCTCCTTGTCCGAATTCTACTTGCTCCCTCCTCACTTTCCGTTGCCTCCCCTCTTTGTCGCTCACACCCTTCGGCCTTCGATCCTTACGTTGTGCCCCGCCTTTCGTTTCTCCCTAATTCCATTGCTCCCATTCCCCTTTATTTACCGTTTACCTCTCGTCCCCGGCCCCTGCCAAAACCATCAATATCAAAGATATACCATTCTCAAAATTTCCGGCGTTCTTGAGAAAGCAAAAGCTCTCGACATTCGGATCATTCTTCTCTCTCTCCCAACCCAACTTTCTGCGCAGCAAGCTCTTGGTCCGTCATAGAACGTAGAGAGGCTGACTGTGTGAGGTGCGCTTGGAAAGCAAGATGCTGGGATGTATGCAAGTCTCTTTGCTGTGGCTTCTATTGTCTCGAAGGGGGCTAGGGAATGGGCTAGAAATAGTTGGATTGTCGACGTGGCAAGGGGTAACACCATTCATAAGAACAGGTTCAGGTCTGTAGGGAGGGCGTTGAAGGATGAAGGATGAGTTATTGTTTAAAGGAGATCGAGATAGAGGCTGACAACGGCGATGGCAGGCAGCCCACAATGGAGGGTGCGGTGATAGGGTGAGTTGAGATTGCAGGAGGATTAATTAGAGTGGGGCGAGATCGCGCTGTTGGTAAGAACGGCGCTTGGTAGACACAGAGATGGAAAGTCAATCCGTTCAAACATCCTTACAGCGATGCATTCTGGATATCCATGCATGATAGCTGGTCTTGCAGCCCTGGTGTAGAGGTACAGGAAGTTGGAAGGAACCACAGACGGCTTCTGTCAGAGCCTTGCCTTGCCTGAAAACCGCGTGCGTGATGTCTCGGAGTGACGTTATTGGGGAACCAGATAATCAATTGATACGTGAAAGTGTTGAGCGATTGTTGAAACTCCGCGATATCTGTCGCTGAGGAGGAGGCTTTCAGAGCATCAACAACAAATTCGCATATTGAGAAGACAGCTTCAGTGATCGCGTGATGCATGCTCACATACATTATAGTCGATTCCGACGCGACCAAAATCACCAGCTAGCTCCGTTTTGCCTACATGGTTTGCCTACTCGACAATATGCGCATAAGCGATGTATTGCTCCCTCGTCGGCGGTGAGTGAGACTCTGAAGCCTATTATCGATAGGAGTATTGCCGATTTCGATAGCAAGGATCTATCTAACCCGATTTCGGGTATAAGAGCCCTGCAGGACAGGGGGGCTAGTGCCGGGGATGAGGGAGATTAAGGGGGCAGTGCTTGGCCGTCTGCCATACTAAATAGTATGGCAATTGCCCATTGCACTTCCCTCTTTTCTCTCCTTTTCTCATTGCATTCGGCTCTTTTGACTCGCTCTTCCACTCCTTTTTTGCTCCTGTCGCCTAGATAGGAGGGAGTTAGCCGGCTTCGGAGCAGTTCTGGTGATTCTGCCGGTGGCTTTGCCCCACCGACGGCCTCTTCCGCACGCATTTAGGCGGCGGTGAGGTGCTTTTCGAGGTGGCCGGTGCCCAAACACCTGTATATAGAAAATAGGCATCTTTGCCGCATCTTTTCTGGATCTTTGCCAGATCTTTTCTGCCCTTTTCGAGTCCCGAAAGCAGTAGCCACAACCCTCACATCCAACGCCCGCCGCGCATCCAAAGTGCCCTACCCAAACGCCTACGCCTCCGCCGCGGAAGCAGCTGCCTCGCCCGCAAAAGCGCGCTTCAACTGCGCCCAGCGCGCACACGCCAATTTCACGGAGAATCATGCTACGTTCCTGGTTAATTTGTTAGTCGCGGGTTTGCGGTTTCCCAACGTGAGTGCTTTTTTGGGGGCTACGTGGGTTGTGGGGAGGCTGGTGTATACGTTTGGGTATGTGCGGGAAGGGAGGGAGGACGGGAGCGGGAGGCTGGAGGGGGTGTGGTGGTGGTTGCCGCATTTGGCGCTTATGGGGATGGCTGTTGTGGCGGCGGCGGGGGAAGTTTGCTAGTTTATTTTAATGGCTTGAGGATCGGATAATCGACAGGTAGATGCCAAGTCAGTTTAAGGTTGCCTTAGGAACAGCCTTGATAGCAATAAATGATCACTCGAGTGTATCAGGGGGTGGCACTAATGCTATGCCTTGCTTTCTCTGATAGTAGCAAAGAGTGACAGAAGGCGTGCGCTTGTTAAGAACTTACCGGCACACAAAGTGCGAAGCTCACAGTACCACTCGTTGGCAGCAATTTCAAGCTTTCTCCGCCTCGATGATGCCCTCAGACTCTCCATCCTTAGATGGATACACTCCCGCGACCTTGAGATTGGCTTGGCCCAACATCTCGCGCCACTGGCCCTCCGTCCTTTCCATGGTGGCACACAGAGTCATCATGTTGAAGTCCTGGGTCGTGGACCAGATGCTGGCGCCGCGCTCAGCCACAATTAGTTCGTGTACGAAGAGCTTGGAGTAGCCCGGTTTCATGGCGTCGCGGATGTGTTTGAGGATAGTCAGGCACTTCTCGGTGGGCCAATTGTGGAGGCATTGCCGGATGTAGTAAGCACGGGCACCTGTATAGATCTTTAGCTGAAGTAATGTATCGGTTGAGAGGAGGGAAGTACCTTTGATAGGCTGTTCCGTAAAGAAGTCATGTCCCATCATCTCGATTCCCTCCACTTTAGGAGCATTCGCAACTGTCCCGGGCAGGTCTTGCACAATAAACCGCCCGGGCAGTTGTGGACACGCTCGTTTGAGAGCGATAGCTTTCTGACCGTAGCCTCCACCCACGTCTACGAACATCACGCTATCACGCGGATCATCGAACCCCTTGGGGAGACGTTCGTTGACAGGATAAAGGTCTTGGATAAGGGAATGCCCTTCGCCCCATGTGCTCATCAATGTACCGAAGCCGCGCGCTGAATCAGGACGTTCCATCAAGATGCCGATAAGGTCTTTCCCCTTTGAGTCGAACGCCATCTGAACAGCAGTATCAGCAGGGTCGGTCGGACTGCTCTTGTAGTTCTTTGAAGCAAGAAAGCCAGGTAACGCTTGATAGGCGGGATTGAGGAATTCGGCACTGAGTAGACAAATGTAAGCGAGGAGCATAAATCTGAAGGGAACACGATCTAATGATTCTTAGACAAGCGAGACATCTGACTTACCAGCTTGCAAGTCCCTTGGCAAATGCTGGATTCGCGTACAGTTCATACGAAGGAGACGATGCATATCCGTCTGAGCCTACCTCGAGGATAGCACCAAAGCACGCCAAGCTACGGAGGATTCGACCTTTGCGAACTATTAGAAGCATCATACAAATTTCGTAGAGCATATACTCACTGAGAAGAACCGGCTCAGCCTTGGTAGCCTCTGCTAATTGACCTAGGTTCATGGGACCACCTTTCTCCGCAAGAATAGTGAACAGATTAAGATCCGTGGCGATGCGAATGACGATGCCTTCTACTGGCTGCTCCTCTTTCAGACCCCGAAAACAGCAGTAAGCTACGAGATCAACACACCTGAGAGAGTAGGATACGTGCTACCACGTCAGTGGGTTGCTCGAGTGACAGGTACGCCTCTCTAGCTGCACGACAGAGCTGAAAGCGAAGATCCTGGTCTGAGGAGAGCTCAGATGGCATGTTTGACTTGAGAGCTTCGAGCTGCGTAAGAAGCTCCTTGGGTGAGATGGAAGTCATGTTCTCGGTCAATAGCTGTGAATCTTTCTCCAAAGTTATATACTTGAAGCAGGTGGTATAGTGCAGTCATGCATCTATTGCTTTTCTATGAAATCTATGGTGTGGGAAGATCTAACATACACGAGACTGCCAAGGCGCTAATCTGATCGAGTAAGAGTCTCGCAAAAGGCAATCGAATCTTATTGACTCCAACACTCTCACTAGATGTAAGTAAACTCTAATTTCGTAAACGAATCAATTATTTTTGACAAACAATCGCTAGGCTTGCTTGTCTACTCTCTTAGCTTATAAAGTATTTATTAAATATCTTGTTTGCTATCTTAATGCAACATATTTAACATGTCTAAGAATCTTTAAAATTTGATCGACAACAATATCTTAGTAAGATTATTTGCAATTATATTCTTTGTAAATACGTATTTTAGAGTAATTAGATCTAATTCGACTATCTCGCAAATTTAATAATATCGAACGTCGATATGCTTTGTGCGTCGATAATGCTCTAGATTAAAGATTAAAACAATTGCTTCTTAATTGTTCTTATACTATAACAATATAGGAATAATATTCTAGTTAGTAGACAATTATAATAGCAAAGACTTATCACAATGTATGCATAAATTGTACTATACAATCTAATAGTATATTAAGTAGCTAAGATTCTAAGATCTAAGTAGAAGAGATCGCATATATATTGTAGATAGATCGCTAGTACTAGTAACAAGCATTCCTAAATTAAAAGTCTAATATTACTTGATTACTTGACTATATATAATTCTCTTTCTTTTAGTAATTGTCTCGTAATTACTTAATAAAAAAATCTTTGTTCTTGTTCGTGCAGAAGTTGCAATAAAAAATAAGAAAAGAAAGCTTTTGTTCTTGCTTGTATAGAAGTTGTAGTAAGAAATTAGAAAAATATTACTTTATCTTTTTAGGCAATTCTCTAGAGTTCTTGTTTATTTTGTTATTTTGATAAATTTCGTAAAGAACGCGATAAATCGATTTGTATAGAACTTCTTGAAGAATCAAAAGAATCGTTAGATCGAAATTGAGTGCTTGAGAAAGTTGTTTGTCGTATATTTTGTTTACTTTTTGAAGATAGTAACAATAATAATAAACTTTCTTAAGATAACTTTGAAAAATTAGTTTGAAATCTTAATAACAAAAATAGAGTAAATTGTTACTATTGTGCTTGCACTAAACTCTTCGAAGCAAGAGATAATTATATAAATTCAAAAGCTACTTTTAGCTTTAAGATACTTAATTTTAATTGTTAATTTAATTTTGACTTACAATATTTTTGTTTAGTTTCGAATCGAAGCAATACAATCTTCTTCTCTTTACTAAAGCGAACAATCGAAAACTCAAATCTTGTTATCTTTTTATAATTAGACAAATAAGAATTTAGATTATTCTAAATATCAAATTAATATAAACTTAATGCTTCGAAGTCTTCAAATTTTATAAATTTTTTTTATAAGTTTGAATTAGATATCTTTAGAGTAACCCTCGGATCAGGCCAAGAGCTCGACGGACACGCCCGATCCGGCTCGAAGAATCAAAATTAGAGATACTGTTCGTCCGATTAATTGGGTTAGGTTAAGAGGTCTGTTCAACTGTTCGACTCGATTTATTCGACCAAGGCGCGCTAGGTCGCATAAGGCTAGCGTGAACCCTTGCGCTAGTTATATATAACTAGCGCACTTTATATCGAGCTAGCGTGACGCTAAGATAAGATAAGATTCATCAAAACTAGCTTCTTGGAGCTAGATCGAGTGCTTGATATAAATAATTGGGTCGAGTATCCGATTATCGGACGCGTTTTTTTTTCGCGCCCGAACTCGATAAGATCTCTCGAGTCGAACTGGGCGGAAAAAAAAGTGTTCAATCCGATCCGAGAATTACTCTAGATATCTTTTATTTTATTTTTTAAATCTCTCTTTATATTAAAACTATATAACGTGTTGCATGTTTTCGAGCTTCTTATATTAGACAATTAGATTTCTTTGTATTGTTAAATAGTATTCTTAATTTTGTTATTATTGTTGTTAAGTTTTAGAATATGCGCTCTAAAATAGCATTCTTAATTTTAAATATATAAAAGAAGTTAATAGTAATTTTAAAACAATAAGATATTGTAGCACTATAGAGATAAGATTCTAGTTAGTAGACAACTATAATAGTGTAGCTAGATAACTAGATAATATTAGATTAAAGATTTGAGAATGTCTATTACTAGTACTAGCGATCTACTTGCAATATATATGCGATCTCTTTTACTTAAATCTTAGAATCTTAGTTACTTAATATACTATTAGACTATATAGTATAATTTATATATGCATTGCGATAAGTCTTTGTTGCTATAATTATCTACTAACTAGAATTTTATTCTTATTTCTTTATATTAAAGTCGAAGACAAAAGTTTAGTTACAACAACAAATATTAGAGTAACAAGTTGTCAATATATCTCTAAAAATAATCTTAAAATTACAAAAATTCAAGAATTTAGAAATACAAAAACACAAGAAAAAAAGAGTAAAAAACAAATTAACTTTGACGAAATATCAAAATCAAAATTTTTAAAACTTAGAAACACAAGATTAGCAAATTAGAAATTAAGATATTCTTGAATTAAAGAGCAAAAGAAATCGAACAACTAAAAATAGCAATCAAAGTTATAAATTCGAAAATTAAAATATTATATTAAAATTGTAATTAATATTTACAATAAAAAAAAAATTGCTTGCTAATTAAGATAATATTATTAAAAGAAAACTTGTAACAATATAATTGATTTATCTAAACAAGAGCAAAAGCGCTATTTGAGCTCTTTTCTCGATAAAGACTAAAGTAGGTCTTTAACTAGAAAATTCTTGTTAGCAATAAATCGACGACTAACTAGAAGAAACAATAAATTAAGAATGTCGATTTTTAAACAATTAAAGAGACAAAGAAGCAATAAATAAGAAAACAATGCAAAATCAAGAAAAGAAAAGAGAAGTTTTTTTTGTTGTTCTTGCAAAGAAAGCAAAGAGACTAGAAAATCAAAAACATTATTATTTGAATCGATTATTATTATTAGTCTTCTTGATTTATTAGCTATTACTCTTACTATCTATTATCAAGCTATTCTCGTAAAAACGATGTCTCAAAACAATAAAAAGATTGCAAAACCCTTCTTTAGCGTATCTACGTCGATAGCAAGTTAAGTAAATAATTTTATAGAATTTGCATCGAGCTTTTACTATGTAATTTCTATATTTTTCTGAAAAACGTCAAAAGTATCGCACTTTAACAAACTTAATATTATCGATTTTTTAAATCGATTCTCGAATCTCTATAATAAGTATAAAGTTATTTCTTAAAACAAAATTATTAAGTTGTTTCGATATTGCGACAAGCTTATAGGAGATTTTATTAAGTTAACTTCAATTTAAATAAATAAAAAATAATATAAAATAATAAAAAAGCTAAAGAAAAAGTATAAAAATATAAATTCTAATTAAAAAATTAACTTTTGTATTTTTCTAAAGTCTTTAAAAGACATATTAAGAGCAAAGTTGAATAATATTCGTAAATACAATTAACAATTTAAAACTAATTTTTCGAAACTTATTAAGCTTAATTAAGTCGATAAATATATTTAATTCTCTTAATATTTAAAGAGTCTTTCTTGTAGTATTTGCACTAAGATTATGCGAAAGCATAAAGTTAATTTAAACAACGCAATTATCTTAATATTTGAATTATTATACGAGACAATAATAAAATTAATCGAAAATAAAACAATTATATAGAAAATAAATATTAATAGCAATTAAGTTGCTTAGCAAATTGCAAATAGCAATATAAATAATTTAATAAATATAATAAGCAAAAAGCAAAGTCTAATCAAGAAAGAAGTTACATTAAAGACAACTTTTGCTCTCTTTGTATTATTAACCATTTTAGTCGATAACGCGAAAATCGACAAGACGCTAAATATCTTAATACAAGTTTTCGAAAATCTCAAAATTAATAGTGTTCGCAATATAATAAAGAGCGAAATCTATTAGATAATTTAACAAATAATAACAACATATCTACAAAAGACTTTGCGTATCGCTTCTTTGCAAGTTCAAATAACTATATAGATATTTAGACTGATTGTTTTTGAAACTAAAACCCGAATCTTGACGTCAAGAATTCGATTCGATTCCAAAAGTTGGAATCGAGTATACTAAACATAGTAATTCGATTTCTTGACATTCGATTTGATTCCAAAAGTTGGAACCGAATATCGAAAAACAATTAGTCTATAGATACTATCTCAAGAAACAACTTATATTTATCAAAAATCTACTCTCGTTTCTAAATACAATCGATCTCAATTAAAATTAAATAAGTTTTTGTTCTATTATAATACGCATCGACAATAGATTTGTCCAAAGTTAACAATCTTAATAGCGAAAAGAAAGATTTATATAAATAAAAGCAACAAAATTTGCTATAGATTTAACAATTTAGAAAACAAAGAAATAAAGTTGTCTCTAAACAATGCAAAGATTAAGAAAGAGAATATAAAACTTTGTCTTTAATAAAGAGCGCAAAATTGTGTTCGAAATTCTATAATTATAATAGCAACTATTAGGATTAAAGTTGTAATAACTAGTATGTAGTTAATTGACAAGAATACTAGCTATGCAGAACTAACTATGTACAAAAAATAAGTATAAGTACTATAAGTGCCAAGATCCTAGCTACTACTCGTAGTATATCTAAGATTAGAAAACGCAAGTTCGAAAAATAATCAAAGAGCAAAGTCTATTTAGTCTAAAATTGTAATATTACTTCTCTCTTCTATTCGCGAGCTTTAACAAAACAATAACAAATCTCTTAATTAGTGTTTTTAAGTAACTTTAATTAGTTTCGAGTGCTTGTTAAGTATAGACTTCGATTAGTATCGAATAAGTATTAAATATTAATTAACAAGTAAGACTAAAATTTCTAGTGCGCGTTAAACAAGAGAATAAATTTGTTAAACAAAAGAATTGATCGAAAATTGTAATTTTAAAAAAAGATTAAAAAATGCAATAATATGCAAAGAAATAATAGATATGCTACAAATAATGTTCTAGTTTGCTCTTAATTATTTTCAAACAATATCAAATACAATTGTTAAATATTATCGAATATCTAAAGTCGAATTTCGAATAATTGTTAAGTAACAAAAGTCGAATTACGAGCGATTTATTGAGCGACAACAAGATTAAAAAGAAGAAAGTAAATAACATTTTTGAGAAAATATTAAATATAAAAAAATTGAAAGAAGTACAAAAGATTACTAACTTTAATTCTAAAAAAAGAGTTTAAGTAACATAACTCGAAAATTAAAGAATCAACAATAAGAAGAAATAACAACGTCAAAAAGTCGAAATTTGTCGAATTTTAACTATGTTTCGACACGTTTGTCTAAATTTGTCGTAAAGAAAAAAAATAACATAAAAGATTTTTGTTAGCAATTTATACTTACATATTTGTATACTTGCGCATTTAAGATTATACTTAATTCGAACAATATATAAGAAAGACAAATCTAAAATATCTAATAGATAATTTAAAAGATAACTATAAGAATTGCAAACATATATTAAGTAACTTTCGACAATAATAATTGTACTAATAATGTATTTTTAAGATCAATATTAGATATGTTAACAAGAATCGTAAATGCATATTAATTAACTCTCGACAATAGTAATTATATTAATAATATGCTTTCGAGATCAATATTAATTAACGCAAAGAGCAAGAAGATATATTAAATAATTTTAATCTTTAAAAAATACTTTGTTTTGATTGCGAATATATAACAAATAACTTTTAACAATAACAATGTATTAACAATGCGTTTTTGAGATTGATATTAGATACAACAACAAGAATTGTAGATATATATTAAATAATTCTTAACAATAGTAATTGTATTAATAATACTTTTTCGAAATTCTTAATAATTGACGCAAAAGACAAGAAGATATATTAAATAATTCTAATCTCAAAAAGTACTTTGTTTTGATTACAAATGTATAATAAATAACTTTTAACAATAGTAATATATTAACAATGCGTTTTCGAAATCGATATTAGGAGCAACAACAAGAATATTCTATTTATTAGACTTTCAATTAGAGAGCGTTTTAAACATTTAATAAGATTTTGTTGCGTCTAGATACTTGTAATAGAAATTAACAACAAAATCGAGACAATTGTTTATTATAGAGTAGTTTTGTTATTGTAATTTATATAACTTATAAAGAGAATTTAATATTGAAATATCTTACGTTTATAATTTGTAACAATTAGACTCAAATTTGTATTATAATTGTTTTTGCGTATATAATATTATAATATTTTAATATCTTTAATATAGTAATTGAGCTTTTAATTATTAACGTTGTTAATAGCATTAATTAACAATAAGAATTTAATTTGTTAATTTAACAGAGAATTGCTTTTGTTAAAATACAAAAGTTACAAGTAAAATACAAAATAAATTAATTTTATTAATTTGAGCAATTCTAGTTTGTAAACGTAATTGTTAATAACTCGAACTATCTTATAGAAATTTACATTCTTATATTTTAAAAACTTGCAAAATTGTATTGTCTTAATATTTCGAGTATCGAGCATAATCTTATTATCTACTTTAAACTTTAAAATCGCAATATATTTGGAATTAGCAAACTTTATCTACTTAGCTTATATTTAGACAAACTTCTAGCGAAGAAACTCTTATAAAATTTCGATCTTTTTGACAATTTTGTTAACATTTTTTATATTGCAACAAATTTTCGACGTATTGTTATTAAGAAACGTTAAGAGAGACTTTAGACTTAATTGTAATAAGTAGTTTTTAATAGCAAAGAAGAGTAATAAATTAATTAACTTGCTAGTATAATTGTTTGCAACAAACTTGACAATAGCAAGATAATTATTTTAGTTATTCTAATTATATTAAACATATATTTAAAGATATTGCTTAAAAGCAATATTAATATTCTTAATTTATTTGTCGATTTCTAAATAAAATACAATTAACAATTTCGACCTAGTTTCTAGTTGTTTGCAAAGATGTTGTTAAAAGTAAGCAATAAATTAGATATCTCTATTAAAAACAATTGTAACTAATTTTTTTTTAATATATTAAACAAAATTAATAAAGATTTAAATTACAATTTTAACTTTTAAAGAATCTATAGAT
>JAABUL010007507.1_pt1 | contig 11733 bp, 10 predicted proteins | sample 5559151 | NCBI WGS metagenome assembly JAABUL01 (sample SAMN10711876, study PRJNA513368) | rock metagenome | isolation source: Antarctica rocks | place: Antarctica: Victoria Land, Pudding Butte sud | reverse complement strand
CCGATCGCACCAAGCTGCTCGCCCTGACCCATCAGTCCAACGTGCTGGGCACCGTCAACCCGGTCCGGCAGATCGCCGATGCGGCTCATGCCGTGGGGGCGCTGGTGCTCATCGACGCGGCCCAGTCTGTCCCGCATCAGCCGGTGGACGTGGCTGCGCTGGGCGCGGACTTCCTCGGCTTCACCGGTCACAAGATCTGCGGTCCGACCGGCATCGGTGTGCTGTGGGCCCGCCGCGAGCTGCTCGAGGTGATGCCGCCGTTCCTCGGCGGCGGCGAGATGATCGAGACGGTGTCGATGGAGGGCTCGACCTTCGCTCCGCCGCCGCACCGGTTCGAGGCCGGCACGATGCCGATCGCCCAGGCGGTGGGCCTGGCCGCCGCGATCGACTATGTCTCCGACGTGGGGCTGGATGTCATCCACGCCCATGAGACGGAGCTGCTGGCCTACGCCCTGCCGGCGCTGCAAGCGGTCGACGGCGTACGCGTCCTCGGGCCGACGGCAGCGACCGACCGGGGGTCGGCGATCTCGTTCGTCCTCGACGATGTCCACCCGCATGACGTCAGCCAGATCCTCGACGCCGCCGGGATTGCCGTCCGGGCCGGCCACCACTGTGCCCGGCCGCTGCACCTGCGCTACGGCGTGCCGGCCAGCACCCGCGCCTCGTTCTACCTCTACACGACGACCGACGAGGTCGACGCGCTGGTGGCCGGGCTGCACGCGGTGAAGAGGTATTTCCGGTGATGCAGCTGGACGCGCTTTATCAGGACATCATCCTCGACCACTACAAACACCCGCACCACAAGGGTTTGCGCGATCCGTACGACGCCGAAGTGCACCACGTCAACCCGACGTGCGGCGATGAGGTGACGCTGCGGGTGCGCCTGGACGGCGACCGGGTGGCCGATGTGTCGTATGACAGCCTCGGCTGCTCGATCTCCCAAGCGTCGACCTCGGTGCTGACCGACCTCGTCATCGGCAAGCCGATCGACGAGGCGATGACGGTGCAGCAGCACTTCCTGGCGCTGATGCAGAGCAAGGGCGCCGACGGCGACCCCGATGACACCGTGCTCGAGGATGCGGTCGCGTTTGCCGGCGTGTCGCGCTACCCGGCCCGGATCAAGTGCGCGCTGCTGGGCTGGATGGCCTGGAAGGACGCGACGGCCCAGGCGGTCGACGTCACCGCAACGGAAGGGAATTCCCGATGAGCCAACCCGTTACCAAGGCCAGCATCGACGATGTCGAGGAGGCCATGCGCGACGTGGTCGACCCCGAGCTGGGCATCAACGTCGTCGACCTCGGACTGGTCTACGGCCTGCACGTCGACGACGCCAACGTGGCCACGGTCGACATGACACTCACCTCGGCCGCCTGCCCGCTCACCGACGTCATCGAGGACCAGACCCGCTCGGCGCTGACCGGCGGCCCGGGGCCCGGCCTGGTCAGCGACTTCCGGATCAACTGGGTGTGGATGCCGCCGTGGGGTCCGGACAAGATCACCGACGACGGGCGCGAGCAGCTGCGGGCGCTCGGCTTCAACGTCTAACCCCAGCCCCGTCCCAGCCACCCCAACCGGCCACCCGGCAAAGATCCAGGGCCTGAGAAGTCCAGCCCTGGCTGGACCAACGAGGCCTGGATCATGCTGCGGGCGGCTGGGAGCTGCGGTCAGATGGCGCCGCTGAAGGTGTCGCAGCTGCTCGGGCGCCCGGTGGTGTAGCCGGTCATGAACCAGTGCTGCCGCTGCGCCGACGACCCGTGGGTCCACGATTCGGTGTTGACCCGCCCCTGGAATTCCTTTTGGATCCGGTCGTCCCCGACGGCCGCCGCGGCGTTGAGGCCGTCGGTGATGTTGGTATTGGTCAGCGTGGTGAAGAATCCGGTGGCGACGGCGTGGTTGGCCCAGGCCCCGGCGTAGCAGTCGGCTTGCAGCTCCAGGCGGACCGAACCGCTCTGCGGGCCCTGCTGGCTGCCGGCTACCTTGCTGGTGGTGCCGAGCAAGTCCTGAACGTGGTGGCCGTACTCGTGGGCGACAACGTATGCCTGAGCGAAGGGCCCGCCCGTGGCGCCGAACTTGGTGCGCAGGTCGTTGAAGAAACCCAGGTCGAGATAGACGTGGTCGTCGGCCGGGCATTAGAACGGCCCGACGTCGGAGGTGGCCGGGCCGCAACCGGTCTGCGCGGACTGGGTGAACAGCTCGGTCGGGGCGACGGTATAACCCTGGACCGTGCCGGACCAGTACTTCTGGACGCTGTTGACGATGCCGACAATGCGGCAGTCCGCGTCGCGGTTGGCGTCGGCGCCGGTCCGGCAGCGGGTGGCGAGGTCACTGGTGGCGACGTTGCCCTGCTGGGTGGCCGTGGTCGACGTGTCAGTGCCGCCGGTGCTACTGCCGCTGTTGCCGCCGCCGAGGCCGCCGAACACCAGTGCCAGAATCAGGCCCAGAATGCCCAGGCCGCCGCCGCCGACGGTCATCCCGCCGCCGGGGATGCCGCCAAAGGCGCCGCCACCCCCGCGCCGATCCTGGACCTGGGAAGCGTCAAGGCCCACGTTGTCGTTGAACGTCATGTTGACCGCCAGGTGAGCTCGGGCGAAGCGAGCTCGCCGGTGCGAATGTCGAACCGCTGTTACCCTTATTTTTGTGACTCGAACGAGCTGATGCCGGCCCCGTTCCCGCCGCCCAGCGGCGGGCGATGGCCGCTGCCCGCATCCTCGAACGGAGTTTACGTTGATCACCGCCACCGCGCTGGAGCTTCGGGCGGGCTCGCGCATCCTGCTCACCAATGCCACATTGCGCGTCCAGCCCGGCGATCGGATCGGCCTGGTCGGACGCAACGGCGCCGGCAAGACCACCAGCCTGCGGGTGCTGGCCGGCGAGGCTCCGCCGCACGGCGGCACGATCGAGCGGCGCGGCGAGGTCGGCTACCTGCCTCAGGACCCGCGCACCGGTGACCTCGACGTCACCGCCCGCGACCGGGTGCTGTCGGCCCGCGGGCTCGACGTGCTGCTGCACGACCTGGCGAAATCCCAGCTGGCTATGGGCGAAGTAGTCGACGAGGCCGAGCGCGACCGGGTGATCCGCCGCTACGGCCGGCTCGAGGAGACGTTCGCGTCACTCGGCGGATACGCCGCGGAGAGTGAAGCGGCCCGGATTTGTGCAAATCTGGGCCTGGCCGACCGGGTGCTGGGGCAAGCGCTGCGTACGCTCTCCGGGGGCCAGAGACGCCGGGTCGAGCTGGCCCGCATCCTGTTCAGCGACGCCGAGACGCTGCTGCTGGACGAGCCGACCAACCACCTCGATGCCGACTCGATCAGCTGGCTGCGCGACTTCCTGCGCGGCCACCAGCGGGGCCTGATCGTGATCAGCCACGACGCCGACCTGCTCGCCGCGGTCGTGAATAAGGTATGGCATTTTGACGCCAACCGGGCCGAGGTCGACGTCTACAACATGGGGTGGCAGACCTACCTGCAGCAGCGGGAGACCGACGAGCGCCGGCGGCGGCGGGAGCGGGCCAACGCCGAGAAGAAGATCGGCACCCTGATGACGCAGGCCGACAAGATGCGCGCGAAGGCGACCAAGGCCAAGGCCGCGCAGTCGATGCAGCGCCGCGCGGAGCGGCTCTCGGCGGGCCTGGCCGATGTCCGGGTCGCGGACCGGGTGGTGCGGGTGCGCTTCCCGTCGCCGGCGCCGTGCGGGCGTACCCCGCTGACCGCCGAGGGGTTGTCCAAGTCCTATGGGTCCGCGGAAGTATTCACCGACGTCGACCTGGCCGTCGACCGGGGCGCCCGAGTGGTGGTGCTGGGCCTCAACGGCGCCGGGAAGACCACCCTGCTCCGTATCCTGGCCGGCCTCGAGCGGCCCGACACCGGCTCGGTCGCGCCGGGGCACGGGCTGCGGCTGGGCTACTACGCCCAAGAGCACGAGACGCTGGACACCGACCGCAGCGTGCTGGAGAACATGCGGGCCACCGCGCCGGCCGCGACGGACGGCGAATTGCGCCGGATCCTGGGCGCCTTCCTCTTCAGCGGAGACACCGCCGACCAGCCGGCCGGGACGCTGTCGGGCGGCGAGAAGACTCGGCTGGCGCTGGCGGGTCTGGTCTGCTCGTCGGCCAACGTTCTCCTGCTCGACGAGCCGACCAACAACCTCGACCCCGCCTCGCGCCAGCAAGTGCTCGACGCCCTGCGGACGTACTCAGGGGCCATCGTGCTGGTGACCCATGACGAGGGAGCCGTCGAAGCGCTGCACCCGGAGAAGGTCATCCTGCTGCCGGACGGCGTGGAGGACTCGTGGAGCGCTGACCTGAGCGATCTGGTAGCGCTGGCCTGAGTCACCACGCCGTCGTCACCAAGCCGTCCGCAGCACCGCTTCCAGGGTCACCGCTCCCAGCGCTCCGGCGCCGACCAGCCACAGCGGCGTGCGCGCCGGGTCCTCGCCCCGTTGTTGCGGGGCGACCGCGGCGACCAGCAGCCAGGGGAAGTACGGCACCCAGGCGTGCTCCATCTCCCCCCGGGCGAGACCGGCCCCGACGGCGAATCCCACCGCCAATCCGGCGCCGACGAGGAACGGCCAGCCGGGACTACGGCGCATCTTGCGCGCGCTCGCGACGACGGCGGGACCGCAGGCCAGGATGAGCACGACCAGGCTGACCAGCCCCCACACCACGGCCGAGCGCTGCGGTTCCACGCGTTCGGAGAAGTCTGCCTGCGCGGCGGTCAGCCCGGCGGCCCAGGAGAAGCCGGCCGCCTGCGCCAGCGCCAGCGGCGCCAGCGAGGCTATGCCGGTCACGATGACGAGCAGCGGCCGCCGGCGGACGAAGTAGACGCACACCACCGAGAAGGCCAGCCACGGCGTCGCGTAGGAGAAAAGCGCGGCGAGTCCGACCAGCAGCCCGCTGATGACCGCCCACCCGGCGCCCAGAGCGCGGCGCCGCGGCTCCGACGCCAGAACGCCGGCTGCGACCATGCCGGCGGCGAGCGTCGAGGTCACCGCGTCCATGCTGACGGCGACCCACACCGCGTACGGCGCGAGCACCAGGATCGGGGTGAGCCGGCGGGCTGCGGATTCCCCGCAGACCGAGCGCATGGTGGTCAGGACGAGAGGGACGCTCAGAGCGCCGACGGCCGCGATCAGCAAGCCGATCAGTACGGGGTCGGTCAGGCCGGCCCTGGTCAGCGCCCAGAGAGCCAGCACCGGACCGGGCGGATGCTGCCTGGTGGCGACGGCGTGCTGGGCGCTGTCTGCGACAAAGGCGCGCAGGAAGGCGGCCGGGTGACCCGCCACCGCCTTGACGTCGCTGAAGTATTCGCCCGGGTTGGTGACCGGCGCGGCCAGCCCGTTGCGGCCGTCGACGGCAGCCAGCGACAGCGTCCAGCCGAGGGCGGCGGCATAGGCGGCGGCCAGGAGCTGTCGCCAACCCAGCCGGTCGGGCAGGTGCCGAGCCGACGCTGCTATCACCCCGACGGCCACGGCCGGCGCCAGCGCGGTCGCGGGGTCCAGCTTGAGCCGGTACCGGCCGGTGAACGGCGCCCCGGCCGTACCGAGCCGGACGTGAAGGTGCACGGCCACGGCCGTACCGGCCAAGCCCAGTGTGGACACGATGACCCACCAGGCCAGGTCGGCCGCCTCGGACCCCAGGCGGCGGCTCAGGCGACGATGGGCACCGGCAAGCACGCCCCCACGATGCCTGAAGCGTGCCTTCCGACGAGTGGCGGTACGGCCGGGCGAGGGCGATCATTGGCACGGCAGGTGCTGGGAGTCGGGGGCTGAAGGGAGTCAGACATGACCGAGGCAGTCAAGGGCAAGCGCATCACCGGCGCGGACCGCGATGCCTTTGCCGCGGACCTGCGGGCGAAGTACGAAGGCGGGCAGAGCATCCGCGCGCTGGCCGCTGCCACAGGTCGCTCGTACGGATTCGTCCACCGGATCCTCGGGGAGTCCGGCGCGTCGCTGCGCGGCCGGGGTGGCGCCACCCGCAAGGCGAAGTCCTGAGCTGCCGGCGGCTGGGGTAGATGGACCTCCGACTGTCCGAGGAGCAGCGCTCCTTTCAGGCGGCAGTACGGGCCTGGGCCGCGGCCGATGTCTCCCCGTACGCCCGCGACAATGACCGCACCGAACGTTTTCCCGCTGAGGCGCTCACCGGACTGCGGGCAAATGGCTATCTGGGACTGACGATCGCCGAGGAGTACGGCGGGAGCGGCGCCGACCCGTTGTCCTACGCCCTGCTGATCGAGGAGCTGGGTCGAGCCGATGCCAATGTGCGGTCCATCGTCAGCGTGCATCTGGGGCTGGTGGCGGGCGCGGTGGACCGGTGGGGCACCGCCGAACAGCGCGCCCGCTGGCTGCCGCCACTTGCCAGCGGCGAGGTGCTGGGCTGTTTCGCGCTGACCGAGCCCGACCAGGGCAGCGACCCGGCCAACCTGGCAGCGACAGCGGCCCGCGAGGCGGCGACCTACCGGCTCAACGGCCGCAAGGTCTTCATCACCAACGGCTCCATTGCCGGGGTCGCCCTGGTGATGGCGCGGACGGGTGGCCCGGGCGCCCGCGGGGTGTCGGCCTTTCTGGTGCCCACGTCGACGGACGGCTTCTCCGCGGTCCCCGTGCACGGCAAGCTCGGCCTGCGGTCCTGCGACACCGCTGAACTGGTCCTCGACGACGTGGTGGTCGGCGCCGACGCATTGCTGGGTGGAGTCGAGGGGGTCGGGATGAAGGTCGCCCTGTCGGCGCTGGACGACGGCCGGCTCTCTCTCGGCGCCTCGTGCACCGGCATCGCCCAGGCTGCGTTGGAGGCGATGGTCGCTTACGCCGGCCAGCGCCGGCAATTCGGCAAGCCGATCGCCGGTCACCAGCTCGTCCAGGAGCTGATCGCCGACACCGCCGTCGACGTCGACTGCGCGCGATTGCTGACCTGGCGGACGGCTGATCTCAAAGCCCGGGGCGAGTCCTACTCGCTGGCCGCCAGCAAGGCCAAGCTTTTCGCCTCCGAGGCATCGGTCCGGGCCGCCAACGCCTGCGTTCAGGTGCACGGCGGCTACGGCTATGTCGATGAATACCCGGCCGGCAAGCTGTTGCGCGATGCTCGGGTGACCACGTTGTACGAAGGCACCAGCCAGATCCAGAAGCTCATCATCGGCCGCGCGCTGACCGGGATCTCGGCCTTCTAGCCCCGCCGTCATCAGGCCGGCAACCAGGCATGCGGTGGAACACCCCGCCGGCCACCGGCGTTGCCGCCGGTGAGGAGGTGTTGCCCCCGTGTCGATGGGCACCCATGCAGGTTGGCAGTCCATGCGGTCGTTCAGCTCGGACAGCGCCGTCACCAAGAAGAAGCTCGCGCCGGGCACCCTGCGCCGCATCGTCCGCTTTGCCGCCCCCTACAAGCGGGACCTCACCGTCTTCCTCAGCCTGGTCGTCGTCGATGCGGTGATCGGCACCCTTAACCCACTGATCTTCCGCGAGATCATCAATAAGGGCATTCACGACAAGCGAATCGGTCTGATCGAGGCATTGGCCCTGCTGATCGGGGCGCTGGCAGTGCTGTCGGCCGGGCTCTCCCTGGTGCAGCGCTTCTTCTCGGCCCGGGTCGGTGAGGGCCTGATCTACGACATGCGGTCGAAGGTCTACGAGCAGATCCAGCGGATGCCGATCGCGTTCTTCACCCGTACCCAGACCGGCGCCCTGATCACCCGCCTCAACAACGACGTGCTGGGCGCGCAGCAAGCGTTCACCGGCACGCTGTCCAACGTGGTGAGCAACGTCATCAGCGTCACCCTGGTGCTGGTCACGATGTTCGTGCTGTCGTGGCAGATCACCCTGGTGGCGCTGCTGATCCTGCCCGTCTTCGTCGTGCCGGCCCGCTACATGGGGCGCCGGCTGCAGACCATCACGCGCGAGAGCTACGCGCTCAACGCGGAGATGAACACCACGATGACCGAGCGCTTCAATGTGGCCGGCGCGCTGCTGGTCAAGCTGTTCGGGCGCCCGGGTGAGGAGGCGCGCGGCTTCCGCGACCGGGCCGGCCGGGTACGTGACATCGGCATCACCTCGGCGATGTACAGCCGCATCTTTTTCGTCTCGCTCATGCTGACCGCCTCGCTGGCGACCGCCGTCGTCTACGGCTGGGGCGGCGTGCTCGCCGCGCGAGGCGCCCTTGACGTGGGCACGGTGGTCGCCCTGACTGCCTACCTGAACCGGCTTTACGGACCGCTCACCGCGCTGTCCAACGTGCAGGTCGACGTGATGACGTCGCTGGTCTCCTTTGAGCGGGTCTTCGAGGTGCTCGATCTGCCCCCGATGATTGCCGACGCGCCGGATGCCGTCCCGCTGCCGCGGGAGGCCCGCACCATCGAATTTGACGACGTGCATTTCTCCTATCCCACCGCGGAGCAGGTGTCGCTGGCCTCGCTCGAGTCGGTCGCCGTCCTCGACCCGACGCCGAGCCAGACGGTGCTCCACGGCGTCTCCTTCACCGCCGGCGCCGGGCAGCTCGTCGCCCTGGTCGGCCCGTCCGGGGCCGGCAAGACGACTATCTCCAGCCTCGTCTCCCGGCTGTACGACGTGACTGCCGGTGCGGTGCGGATCGGCGGCCTCGACGTACGTGACGTCACGATGGCGTCCTTGCGCGACACCATCGGCGTGGTCACCCAGGACGCCCACATGTTCCACGAGACGGTCCGCGCGAACCTGCTTTACGCGCGACCGGATGCCGCCGACGACGAGCTGTGGGAGTCCCTGCGCGGCGGCCAGATCGATGAGCTGGTCGCCTCCCTGCCGGACGGTCTGGACACCATGGTCGGCGAGCGCGGCTACCGGCTCTCGGGCGGGGAGAAGCAGCGGCTGGCCTTGGCCCGGCTGCTGCTCAAGCAGCCGTCCATCGTGATCCTCGACGAGGCGACCGCGCATCTGGACAGCGAGTCGGAGGTAGCGGTGCAGCGGGCGCTGAAGACGGCCTTGCAGGGACGGACCTCCCTAGTGATCGCCCACCGGCTGTCCACGATTCGCGACGCCGATCAGATCCTCGTCATCGACGACGGCCGCGTTGTGGAGTCCGGCCGGCACGAGGAACTTCAGGCCCGTGACGGCCTGTACGCCGAGCTGTACCGCACGCAGTTCCAGCGCCAGGAGACGCTCGAAGTCGTGGCCGACTAAATAGATCTGCCAGACTGCGATTCCGCTGACCTCGGGCACACCATAAAGCGCGCGCAGCCAAATATCGCCGTGCCGATGCTCTGCGCCAGCCCGATCTGGGGGTGTTGTGTGAACTGCGGCACGCGCCAGCGTGCCGCAGTTCACACAGCGGCGGACAGGGCGCGTTCTACAGGGCGCGGAGCGCGCCGCCGTCGACGGCCAGCAGGCTGCCGGTCACATAGGACGCGGCGGGGGAGAGCACGAACGCGGCGACCCGGCCGAACTCTGCCGGCTCGCCGTAGCGGCCTAGCGGGATGCCCGCCTCGTTGCGGGCCCGGGCAGACGGGTCGCCGCCGTCCAGCGACAGGGTGCGGTCGGTCGCCACCCGGCCGGGCAGCAGGCCATTGACCCGGATGCCGCGCGGCCCGAGCTCGTCCGCCAGCTGCTTGGTCAGCATGCCGAGCCCCGGGCGCAAGCCGTTGGAGATGGCCAGGCCGCCAATGGGCGAGCGGACGCTGGTGGACAGCACCAGCGCGATCGAGCCGCCCTCGCCCAACCGGTGGGCGACCGCGCGGGCGAGCCGTAGGGGGCCGAGGAACACGCTGTCGAAGGCGGCCCGCCAGTCGTCCTCGCTGGCCTCCATGGCCGTCCCGGCGGCCGGACCGCCGACGCTCACCAGGGCGCCGTCCAGACCGCCGTAGGCGTTGTGCGCCGCCTCGACCAGGCGCTGCGCGGCGGCCGCCTCGCCCAAATCGGCGGCCACGCCGACCGCGCGCCCCGCACCGCCGAGCTCCTGGGCGGCCCGCTCGACGGCGGCGGTGTCGCGGGCGCCGAGCACGACGCTGGCCCCCTCGGCGACGAGCACCTCCGCTGTCGCCCGGCCCAGCCCGCGCGATCCACCGCTGACGACGTACACCCGACCTGCGAGCCCGAGATCCATGCGCGGGAGTCTGACATGGCCGCGCGCGGGGGCGCGGTCACCCGTAGGGCGGCCGGACCGGGGCCGCGTACCCCTGCGTGGCGACCCCCAGGACGACCGCCGCGCCGCCGGGGACAGGTGTCGCCCGTCGAGGCACAACTGCGGGCTCAGCTCACGGCCGCGCCGAACCACTTCGGCAGCCGGCCGAGCAGATCCCGCTGATCTTCCCCGACCCAGGCCACATGCCCGTCCGGTCGCAGCAGGACCGCGGGCTCGTCCAGCTCCTCGCTGGTGTCGACGACGTGGTCGACCCGATCCGCCCAACCCGCAACCGAGAGCCGCCCGGTCTGGTCGAGCAGCAGCCCGCGGCCCTCGCGCATCAGCCCGTAGAGATGCCCTTGTTTGAGCGCAATATCACGCAGCCGGCGGCCGACGAGCGGGTGCATGTCGTCGAAGTCGTAGCGGACGCTGATCGCGGTGATCTTCTCGATCAGGTAGCGGTTCACCTCGTCGAACTCGACCAGCTCGGCCAGCAGCCGGCGCACTGCCTGGGCGCCCGGCTCGGCAGACAGCAGCTCCGCCTGCGCGCGGGTGTTGTCCAGCACGGCGGCGGCCACCGGGTGCCGTTCGGCCTGGTACGTGTCGAGCAGGCCGTCCGGGGCCCAGCCCTTGACCTCGGCGGCCAGCTTCCAGCCGAGGTTGAACGCGTCTTGGACGCCGAGGTTGAGACCCTGTCCGCCCATCGGCGGGTGGATGTGCACCGCATCGCCGGCCAGCAGCACGCGGCCGGCTCGTGAGCGCTCCGCCAGCCGGGTGGCGTCGCCGAAGCGGGTCAGCCAGCGCGGTGAGTGCACGCCGAGGTCGGTTCCGGCGAGCGCCCGCAGCCGCTGCTGGAACTCCTCGAGGGTCGGCGGGATCGAGCGGTCCTCGGCCACCTCCTCGGCGCGCATGACGACGCGGTAGACCCCCTCCTCGTGGGGTGCGGGGCCGAACGCCAGATGGGTCGAGGGAACTTCGGCCGCCACGGCGGCCAGCGTCTCCGGTGACGCGGCCACCTCCAGCTCGCCCAGGAGTCGGTCGATCCTGCTGGGCTCGCCGGGGAAACCGACGCCGAGCAGCGTGCGCACGGTGCTGCGGCCGCCGTCGCAGCCGACGAGGTAGCGCGAGCGCAATCGCGTGCCATCGGCCAGCGCAGTGGTCACCCCGTCGTCGTCCTGGCTCAGTCCGACCACTTCGCAGGCGCGCCGGATCTCGGTGCCGAGCTCGACGGCATGCTCGGTCAACAGCCGCTCGGTGATGTTCTGCGGGATGCCGAGGACGTACGAATGCGCGGTGTCCAGCCGCTCCGGCCAACGCGTGCTCAGGCCAGCGAAGAAACCGCCGACCTCGTACTGCTTGCCATGCTCGAGGAACCGCTCCAGCAGACCGCGCTGGTCCATCAGCTCGATGCTGCGCACGTGCAGCCCCAAGGCGCGGGCCTGCCTGGTCGGCTCCGTCTCCTTCTCCAGCACGAGCGCGTGCACGCCGTGCAACTGCAACTCGCTGGCCAGCATCATGCCGGTCGGTCGACCGCCGACCACGACCACGTCCATCATGCTTTCCCCCTCATTCGACAACTACGAAAGGTCGGCAGCGGAGCGCAGCTCGGCGAACGCCGCGGTCAGCGCGTCGGCCTGGTAGTGGGCGTTCAGCCC
>JAABUL010007505.1_pt1 | contig 11735 bp, 11 predicted proteins | sample 5559151 | NCBI WGS metagenome assembly JAABUL01 (sample SAMN10711876, study PRJNA513368) | rock metagenome | isolation source: Antarctica rocks | place: Antarctica: Victoria Land, Pudding Butte sud | reverse complement strand
TCCAATAGACAGACCGTGGCGGCGAGAAGTTGTGATGTTGACAATCCGTTTCAACAGATCTTACTTGAGATTGCACGTGGATAATATCTAGTAAAGTATCGATCGTGCATAGGGGCATGGAAGGCGAGTCAAGATGTTGAGCTGAAACAAAGCAGCAGCCTCCGAGGCTTGCAGTTGACACAGCAGATTGCTCCAGTTTCAAGCTCGCCGCGGCACAACCCATTTTGGCTCGTTTTGGCGACACACTTATGATGAAATCTGGGCAGTCGGCGTGAAAAGGTTTCGACGCCCTCCGCCGTTGACCTTTACTCTAATGGCCCTCTCAATGGATATTTACAGTCTATACTGATAAAATGTTGTACGACTGAGATTTTCGAGACTCGAACGAAGACTCCCTTGCGCCTCTGACTACTGCCTTTGCTTTCTCTCTGCATCATGGCAGAGCTCTGGTCAAACATCCCGGCAATGCCACCACCACCAGGTGTTACTCCGAATTTTGTCGACCCCAGAAATCGTACAAATGTTTACATCGTCGTTTACACAACCTTTACCTCGCTGGTGGTTCTCTTTGTCTCGCTACGATTGTATGCTAAAATATGGATCACGCGCTCAATTGGCTGGGACGACCGTGAGTAGGCCTTGATTTCTAGATGGAAACTATGGCTAAAGAATATCAAGTCGCTTGCGTTATAGGAACGGTATTTCCTAACACATGATGCCCATCGCTATCGGTTTATATGTCTGATTGGAGATCAGGTCTTTCAGCTAGTGTATAGCACCATAATTTTATACAGTAAGCCAGTGTTTCGATATCGGAATACAATGAACTAACGCTACCCAGTATCTATGATTGGAGGTGGGAACCACTTGTGGGATATTCCGGCCGCTGAGCTGCCCAAATATGTTCGAGTAAGTACTCGAGCGTGCCTTGCGAAATCAGATCCTAACACACTCTACTAAAGCTCAGCCGTATTACAGCTATCCTTACGGAACCGAGCATCTTCTTCGTCAAGCTCTCGCTTCTGCTGCTACTCTATCGTCTCTTCTCGCCAAATCGGTTTATTAAAATCAATGTTCTCATTACTATGGCGTTTTGTTTCGTATTCTATTCTACGACAATGGTGCTCTTCTGTTTCCTTCAGGGTCACAGATTCGCCATCATGTCAAACTACATTCTAGGTGTTAAGAACGTGGGCAGTGACATTTTTATCTTATTCATACCAGTATTAGCAGTATCCAAATTGCAGCTTGCCACAGGGAAAAAAATCGGGGTGATGGCAATTTTTCTCACAGGGTCTCTGTAAGCCTTGTCTTTGTCAGTCTTCTCATGCTTCTTTACTAATACCGAGACCAGCGCTTGCGTCATGAGCATCGTTGGCTTGATCTATAGAGTTGATTATGGGACTCGCCAGGACGCTACGTGGAACCTGATGTCTGTCAACATAGTAAAGTAAGTTTGCTAATCTCTAACTCCGGCAAATCACTCTGCTGACACAATCCAGCACCGTCGAAGTTGACGTAGGCATCCTCTGCAGTTGCATGCCCTGCTTCCCATCTATCTTCAAGAAAACAAACATTGTGCAATCCCTGCTCGCGCCGTTCAAATCTCTGCGCTCTCGTCTCTCCAGATCAAGGAAGAACAGCACAGGCGAGAACGTTTTCGAGAAGACTCGATTACCTGGTTCCTACAACTCCGGTTCTGGCCAGTTTTCGTATCCTAGCAGATCAAGAAAAGATTGCATCGAGTACGGAGAAACCCACGTTTTTGGCAGATCTGCAGTAAAGGTTGCCTGCGTGACTAAACCCGCAGCGGTCGTTCGCGGTAGCTCCCTTATACGCGGATTTGGGCGTTCTAGTAGGAATGAGAAGAGCGAACGCAATAACGAGTTACATGAGTCTGTTAGGCAGCAGACAGACCCTTATCGCTAGCCGCCTGGACACCACACCTAGGTCGCTCAGCTCGAACGGCAGTGCACAGGAATTGCGGCACCAAGCGGATGAGATACAGGCGAGGGTTCTCCAAACAGATGCTAAGAAGACTCAGAGAAGTGCACATGGGGGTAACCAGGTGGGGAGAGTCTTTTGCGAGGAGTCCATACGAATATCAAAGCCTATGAAGTAATATTGGGGCACGGAGTAAGGAAGCTGCTATGAAACCCTGTCTTGTACCACCGAGAACACGCTACTCCCAATCATGACCTGTCACGAGCTATGGATATTCATATCCTTTCCATCCAGGAATCTACTGATGATACGAATACCTCAAACGCACAATCGACGCTACCTCTTCCGCCCGGGGGCCGTCGAATTTCATCAAACAACAATCGATAGCCAGACCGCCAAGTGAAAGAATCACGCAACGTACCACTTGGAGCATAAGAATCCACGCTCGATCAGCTCTTCGTGTCTTTTTGGGCGATTCTCCTTATCGCACAGGGCTTGTAGTTGGAGTCGAGTCGCTATATAGTATACCCAATCAAGGAAACGATGTATCTACTTACCCATCTCGTATACCAATGCCTAGCCCTGTCATCTCTGCATTACCGAGCATCCCAGATCCCCCATCATACCAACCGTACCTGAGTTAAACCCCTCTACCCTATTACCCCATATGCCCGACAATATACCCACAACCCTCGTCCTGGTCTCCACTTACTCACCGACTGAGCCTGCCCCCGCCGGTGCTTAGAATAGCTTTCATCTGTACTTGTTAACAAACCCAGCTTTCCCCCCCTCCCCCCCACAAACCAACCACAACCACAAAAAACAATCTCCTGTCCACCAACCCGCTCGTCTCTACGCTTTTAAGTTCCCACCACCATCCCAGAACACCAAATCTAAACCAACGGCCATGAGCGGAATCGAAGGATCTTAAGGAGAGGGAAGAAAAGGGAAGAAAAGGAAAGAAAAGAAAAGAAAAGAAAAAATAGGAGAAAGCAAATCACATAACCACTACTAGACAAGAGCTAAAGAGCAACGAGGAAGAGAAAATAAATGAACGAAATAAAGCAGGGAGCCGGGGGAAAAGGGGGGTTTAGAAGATTGAGGATATTGGGAAAGGAGATAAATAAAGAGCTGTGCTAGTAGTGGAGGGCTGGGTTGGAGGGGAGACACATAGGAGCGAAATTGGAAGGGCCAGGTTAGGGGATCGGGGCATTCGATCTTGAACGGGGGATAAAGATGATAAGCCCCCGCATCATCAACCTCCAAACAAACAAACAAACAAACACCGCCATCTAAACCGCATTCAGTAGAACTTTCAACGCAAACAGAGGCAGACGTCGGCGCTGGGGGTTGAGGGAAAAAAAAAGCGACGGGGGTCTTGGCGGAGGGGTGGTTGCTGATCGTATCGTGTATGCGTGTCTGTGGAATAGGGGCGTGTCTGTGGAATAAGGGATTTGGGTTTTGCGGGGTGGGGCGGGTCTGCTGGTGCGGGGTTAGGGGAGTGGGGGGTGTGGATGGTGAGGAGGATGGTGAGGAGGGGGGGGCGCAGTGGAGTGGGGGGAAAGAGTGGAAAAGGCGAGAGGGGAAATGGGGAAGGGGGGAGTTAGGGAAAGGAGAAGAGGAGTAAGAATGCGGGAGATGATGGCGTGCAAATGTCCCCGCGCCTTGGGGTTTTCAAGAAGAGATACATCGCGGTGAGTGGAAGAGGACGACCACTATCATTCTCAGATGCTTCTGTCATTTGTTGTCAGTCTTGCCTTCTGCAGACTGCTCCTTGATCTGAGCATCCTTCTTCGCCGGCCTCGCGCCGAAGATGGTGCTCCCGACCCTAACTTCATTACTTCCGCACCGGACTGCGCTCTCGAAATCCTCGCTCATTCCCATACTCAACTCCAGCTCACTACTCTCAATGCCAAGCTCAGATGCGACTTTATCCCTCACCTCTCTCAACGCCACAAAATCCTCATTCTCCTTGCCTTCGCTCACGCCTTTACTCCTGGCAATGGCTCCAATAGTCATTAGCCCCTGCAGCTTCAAATCCGGGCACATCTCCCTGATGTGCTTGCATAGACTAGCAGCTTCGCCTGGCTCAACCCCCGATTTCTCCGCTTCGCCCGACGTGTTGACCTGCACGAATACCCTCAAGGGCATATCTTTGTACTCGGGTGACTCTTTACACAGCGCATATCTCCCGTTCTGCAGTAGATCCGCTTTCTTCGCCGTATCCACACTCTCCACGCACCAGAGATTGGGGATCTGCTGGGCAAGCGTGCGGCATTTGTTCGTTTGCAGTGCGCCGATGAAATGCCATCGGATCTCCCGAGGGAGGAGCAGGGACTTGGAAAGTAATTCTTGCTGGTAGTTTTCACCAAAGTGCAAGTGCGATAGAGGGGGTTGGTGGAGGGCGAGGATATCGTTGGCGGGTTTTAATTTGGAGACGGCGACGAGGCGGACCTCGTGGGATCCTAGCTTTTTGGCGGATTCTATTCTGCTGACAATGTCGCTGAGGTTTTTTATGAGTTGCTTGGCACGTTGGGGGTGGACCAACATCTCCTCATTGGCATGTTCTGCCATGCTGAAGATGGGGGGAGAGCGTCATCCTTCAATGATGGTGTGGTTACCCTCAGTCCTCGGTTTGGAAACGCTAGTAGTATCCAATGTCATCCCTGTCAATCTTGAAATATCACATGGTCCGCTAGCCGTTTCCAATTTATACCAATATCAAAAATCGTTGCATTACAAAACTACTTTGATAACCGTTGATAGAAATGCGTTCGTCCATCGCTCTTAAGTCGATTGTTGGCATAGGGCAAATGGGCAAATGGGCAAATGGGACTGTATAACGGGCCGAATCATCCTCATACTAGGCCAGACCAAGTACCATATCCCAAATTCGATCATGTCCCTTGCTACACTCGAGAAACAACCCCAAAACCCTTCACGATAGACCTCCGCCTCTACATCAAATCCCACCAATAATAGTATCCACCATATCGTATCCATCCCTCTCCTTCATAAAAGCCAGCACAGCCCCAACATTTCCTTCAGTCATAACCGTCCTAGAAGGATATCTCACGCCCCTTGTGCTCCACAAAACTCTAATCGTTTCTATTGTCGAGCCCGGCGGAATCTTCTTGCTGTTGCTTTTGTCGTCCTCCTGCGCTGTCATGGCGTCCGAAATCTTGGCTTTCAGCTTGGTGAGACTGGTGGACAGTGCTACGACAACGAATACGAAATTATCTACGCATCTCACCACGAAAGCGATGGAGGGCTCTTCCCTTATGGTTTCTGATGTGGCGATTGAAGGTAGCGTACCGTCGAATAAGGAGTCCGGAGCGGGTGATTGACGTTGAGGAGCACTGGGGTGCGAGTGAGGTTGATCCATAACGTCCATGCTTTCGGGCATCTCTTCGTGGGGGGTATTAATATGATCTGGCATTTGCAATCTAGCTTTTAAGTGAGTTCTGAGTGTTTTACTTTTCATGATTTTCTAGATATCGCGTTGGTCTTATATATTACTCCGCTCTTTGTGAGAAGCATTCCTGAACAAGCAATCGATTGATCGATCTATACTTTTCTAGTAGTAGGCCCAAGAACATTCTTGCTCACTCTTTCCCACACTACTGTCAAAACAAAGAAAGAAAGTCCTCCCTTCCACCAAGCAATGCATTGATACCTTTACATAGCCAGTACTCACAAGCTTACTCTTCATGACGGAATCAAGATTCATCCATATCATCGAATCGATTACATGTTTACGAGCCCTCTGAGCAGACAAGACTGAGCATTACACCTTTGCCCACACACGACATTTCTAGGACGCAAGCCCACACGATGTGTCAGAAAAGTCAACCCAGACGAATGGCCAGCTCCCACATCAACTGCCTCTCAACCGCAATACCAGAAAATGCCACACCCCATGTCTGCCATCTTCTCTCACATCTCTCCACCTCTCTATCTTCCCAATCCCCCACCCTCTCAACCCCCTCACCACCACCTCACCACCACCTCCCCCCCCCCACAATTCCAACCCCCACCCCCACCCCCACCCTCCCTACATCACCACACCAACCGCGACCCCCAAGAATAAAAAAACCAACATCAAAAATTTCCTCCTCGGAAGACATCTTGCAAGCGCAGAGGAGGTTTTTTCTGCAGCGCCCAGACCGGAGGGATTTAGACGAATATATATGGGGGTTTTTCTGGAAAAGAGCGGATGATGGCGCGCAAGGGAGGTGTTGAGTTTACGAATCGACCAAAATGTGAACACTCTTTGGAACAATCCTATTCAGGTATGTATAGCATATTTCAACAGGAGGTTGCGGGTGGGGGGGAAGGTTGCAGAGAGGCATGGCGGTTTCAGTGAAATCTTAGAGGAAAATGGGCAAAATGGCGTAAATGTTTTTAAAGAAATTGAGAAAGGTTTCGTGTACATGTGTACTGTACTGTACAGCCCAGCCCAGCCCCCCTTTTTATCATATCATATCCATATCCATATCAGAACACCCACCCACTCACTCACCCACTCACTCACCCACTCACTCACCCACTCACTCACTCACTCACTCACCCACTCACTCACTCACCCACTCACCCACTCACCCACTCACTCACTCACCAACCAACCAAACAAAACCCCAAAAACACCCATCACCATTTTTTTCAAAGGCTCCCGATTGTATGTACCTCAAAGCGATCACGCGTGCTGGCCATTTCCGCTAAAGTAAAAAAAAAAAATTAAAAAAAAAAGAAAGAAAAAAAGAAACCTTCTTCCCTCTTTGTTACTTTTTCTTCTTTCTCGGATTCGCTTCCATCAATCAGCCATCTACATATCGACATATTGATGCCAAAAAAAAAGAACGTATATAAATTAAAGGGGTTCAGCTGGGGTCGGGGCGTGTGCATCATTGGTTTTTTCTCTTCTCCCCCCTCTAATATGAGGTATATTATACAAGGCTCGATAAGATGATTGAATTTTTTTTTACTTGAGGGGGCTGGCTAGACTTTTTTGCCGAGAGTTGTGTATCGCATAGAAATCTCAACCGCCATGCTGCGCCAATCATCTCGTCGCCATCGAAGTCGTCGAAAGTAAAAAAGGGAGGTTTGAAGAAGAGAAACAAGGGTTTGTGAATCAAGGCGCTGGGAAGGCTGCAATAGGTGATAAACATCCTCAAAATGAACCGTCAACAATGCCTCCGTCTACGTGCAACCACCCCTCTCCGTCCTGAGTTTTGAAAAGCTCTGCCTTTGAGACCTTTCATACCTTGCTCGGGTTCGGCAAAACCCTCCCACTGCCCTCAACCACATGGATATGTGACTTGTCAACAGCAAACGGCTCCTTCCAAACCCTCCCCGTACTCTCCACAACTTTGATCTCTCGCCCCAGATCCCCACGCAGGACACGTCCACTCCCTTCCACCACTAGGATCTCCTGCTCCAAAGACCCACGCAAGACACGGCCGCTGCCTTCTACGACCTGGATCTCCCTGCCCAACTCGCCACGTAGTTTGCGAGCGCTGCCTTGGACGATTTGGATGGCGGATTTATCGATTGAGAGTTTGACTTGGCGCTCCTTCTCGCTGGCTAGGATGATGAAGCTGGATGCAACGACGATGAGGGTGAGGGTGAGTAGTGCTGCGTAATTGCGGAGGTGGTCGAGTGACAAGGGAGGTGGAAGGAGAGATGTGGCTTGTGAGTTGAAGGTTGAAGCGCCGGCGGGAGCGAACCCTGAAGAGATGGCCGAGGGCGTGCTAGTAGTGGTGGATGGAGTGCAGGGGATAATTGATTGGAGAGTGTCGTCGAAGCAGAGGGCGGAGGTCGACGTAGAGGATGAATGTTGGGCGGTTGGGGTGGATGAGGGGGTAGAGGAGGAATTGGAGGAAACAGACGGAGACGGCGAAAACACTGTGGAAGAAGTTTGTCTTCCCACAGATGACGAAGTGGTGGACGAGGACACGAGAATTGTTGACGTAACAATAACCGGAAAAGGAGGTCTAGTTACCGTGGTAGTCGGAATTGCCAGGGACACTGAGCCAGAACCTTCGGGATTGACTGTGACGGTCTCAGTGAGTGTGGTCGTGGAGCTCCAAGTAGTTGTCATCCCAGCCTCTGTAGCATTTGCACTCGACGCAAATCCTGGAGAAGCAAATCCTACTGTAGCACTCGCAGCCGGAAGACTCGACATGGCATAGCACCCTAGACCGTTTGGCTGAAAGTCCCGACAGAACGGAATGTTTGGGGGACAGCATTGCTGAGCTGGGAAGAAGGTGTTCGTACAGTTGGGGGCGGAGTGGTCGTAGCAGATTGCGGGTGATGAGCAGATATGACCTTTTGGGCAACAGCCAGAGCCTGTTGTTTGGATGTTGCAGGTAGTATCCTGTTGAGGAAGTCAGTAGAATTGGTGGGAGAAGGAAGGGATTCGTGGCTTACTGCTGGGCAGCAAGAATCACCACAGCATGTTTCGCCGGGGTTGCAGAAGGCATCAGAACAGCAAGTCGAAGACTTGGGGATGCAGAAAGGAGCAATGTTATTGGATTTCGCCATGCAGCAGGTCTCTGTTATTCCGCCGTGTCAGTATGTTTTTCTGGTCAAACAGTGTGAGTTTGTAAGATCCTTAGCATACCGCTGGGATCAAAGCATTCGCAGCTCATATCTCTGGCACCCAGATCATATGCACTGCTCGGAATAACCCATGCTGCTCCTGTGGAGACATTTCGGTGGTAGGGCGCTGAAAGCCAAGTCACATTTGTCGAGACGTTGGCTGGAAGGCCGCGGAGGAAGACGTCATTGTGGCCATGGTGGAAGACGTTTCCGACAGCGCTGGCTAGCAATACACTGCTGGCCAGCAGCACGGATAACATCGTTGCTTGATAAGATGCCATTGCTCATGTAACTGAAGATAGCTGGAACTTATTGGTGACGACCAGATCTGAGGCGGAGGTAACGTTAGTATGATATGCTGAATGGCAATAGAGTATCAATTCGATCTAGAAACAACGTATTTCTGTCAGTCCAGAAGATCTGGTGAGATCAAAGCAAAACCCAGAGTTAAAGAGAGTGGATAATATTGATCGTTCTCATGTTGGGATTCGAAAAATGCTTTGTTTACATCTAGGCGGTCGGTGTTATGGTTGCTAGCAGCCTGATCCTGGGGGCCAAACATTCACTTCGGACTCATCATTGAGGTGTGCTTAGTTAGGCCTCTAATGAGAAGAGGCGGCCATCGAATGAGCATCATTGGAAGACGTTGGGGTTCGTGGAGACCTACGGTTCTCAACAAGCAGGACTAAGTGAGCTTAATTGAATGAACCACAATGACCATAATGACCACAATAGCAGCATAGAACATAACAGCTGGGTCACAACATCTTCACCACCATTACTTGGCTTTCATGCAATGCCGCTACGGCTACATGCACTTTGTGCGGCGGGGCGAGCCCGCGATAGAACGATACGAGGTACCTGCATCGTTTCAGGAGCAAGCAAACACTCTGTCTATGGTAACACAAGATGCACTCGACAGATATATGAAACCGTATTATTCCAATCTATCTCGATGATAAGATACCTAAAACTTACAGGGGTGAATATTGGAAGAATCAATAAAGATAGCAGATTTATTAAAGTTGGGCATTGAAGATCAGTCCCAACCAAGATATTTCTTTCTTCAGGGTGGATCCCGAGAAGTGTCGGTGGCGAGGGGTTGGTGCAGTATGTATATGTGAGAAGAAAATCATAATTCCAGCCAGTGCTTTCCTGTCGGTCAATTAATTTATACTTCCAAACAAGATGCAAGCTGATGCAAACTCCGAACCTTATACTGCTCTCCCCAACTTCACATGTCGAGAACTTGTAGTGTTGGACCATGAACTACTGTTTCCATAGAGCCTCCCCGTCGATTTCGCTCGGGCATGGGAAAGCCAATGAATGGGATTAACAACTGCGACAGTTGGCTCCGGTCAACCTCTCAAACGTCGAGAAACAGCAAATGCGACTTCATAATCTGAGCTTGAAACGACGTACTGTACCTTCGGATCGACGGTCCCCTAGATCGGCCAGATGCGATGAATGAAAGTATTGACGGCTGGCTACGCGAGGTTTTCCCACGAGCAAGAAAGCCAGGCACACAGATTCGAAAAAGTAAAATCCCAGAATTCTCTAGCAACGGCGGCATCATTAGAATTCTGATCTGGCGTTGCAAGCTTTGGTCTAGATGAAGACTTGAAATCGATTTACCCTGGCCTTTCGTCGCCGTGGAGATCCCCAGATACTGTTCGTTGCGACACTTCACCGGTTTTGCACTCATGAAGGGTACTGTTCCAATGCCGGTCGTCGAGGCCATAGAGAGAAAAGGCCAATTCAGCGAGATTGTGGTCCAAATATTAAAATGATTCAGTATGTTCCTAAGGAATTTTCCAAGTGAACCTTGCCGGGTTGCGGTGGAAACAAGAAAGCCATTAAAGCCCACAAAAGATTGTTTTACTCTTTTGAAATGATGTACTTGCAAAGTATTTCTCAGCAGCGTCATCCAGTATATCGAGCGCTCTCGGACGAAGAGTGTATTGATGTAACAGTCCTGTCTCCAACAGTTCGAAGCACCATCTGGCCTGACTTCGACGAGCTCTGGGAAGCTGTGTCAAAGGTTGGAGTCATGCCTTGGATTTTCGTTCACACCGAGCGAGTAGATGTTCTATGTATGGCTTCGAGATCAACAGTAGATACTTCAACGGATTGCAGAAAGTCAGTGAAGAATAGCCGATAGCACATCAAGACTTGGACTAATTGACAGTCTGAGTATTAAAACTCGAGTTTGATCGGTTTTCACATGTTCCATTTGTCCAGTTCTTCTTGTCGCACCAGCTCTATGACAAGGGGGCTTCCGGGCCAATGCTTGTAGGCTTTTCAATGAGGACGATGAGCTCAGTCCGTGCATCTCGATATCGATTATGGCTCAAGCTACTTACTGGCTCCCATTGGTGATGAGCAGTAGATGAGTAAAGTAGGTAAGGTAGGTAGGTAGATATGATGTCGTGGGGCTATTAGGCCTTTGACCGGCTCAGTCGGTTCGCATAGCACGGGTGTTTAACCCATTCATCGTCATTCATGCTGTTGTGGTCATTGCATTGGTGATTGTTTCGTGAGCGTTCCTGACTAAGGTAAGTACCGTCACAACCGGCAGCCTTGAAGTTCGGATCAAAAGTCTTCCGGTGTTCATCTACCTTACTGTAGGTGAAATGCTGTACATAGCTGGACTTCCGTAGGTACCTTACTTTGCGGTCCCCCAGGAGGAGATCGAGGCGATAAGAAGAGTTGGAAGCTTCTTGGCATCATCAATTCAGCGGTCCATTGGAGGATCAGGCGGACGAGGGAGTATGTAGTTGGATTAATACGTAGAGAGGAGCGAGAGAATGTTGACGGGTCTCGAGTAGAAGACTGACTACTGACTAGGTACTGTACCGTGTACGGGGTACGGAGTACTGTGGGGTAGATCCTACCAGTACCTTACCTTACCTTACTGTATCTAATCATGGTGGGGGCGCAGTCCGGGCATTGATCGGTAAGGTAGATAGCACAAGCTCGCCATCGTCATCATTGAAATGTCTTTATGAACACTCAGTACTCGGTATAGTAGACGATACTGCTCTTAATCTACCCTTCGATCTAGCACAGCAATTTCACCTCCAACTTCATCTAACACCATCCTCCCGCTCGTCGACCCTACCTCTCCACGTCGCCACTGCTTGAACAATCCCCACCATGGGTCTTGTCGAATCGCTGAGAGCGCTCTTGGC
>JAABUL010007502.1_pt1 | contig 11736 bp, 17 predicted proteins | sample 5559151 | NCBI WGS metagenome assembly JAABUL01 (sample SAMN10711876, study PRJNA513368) | rock metagenome | isolation source: Antarctica rocks | place: Antarctica: Victoria Land, Pudding Butte sud | reverse complement strand
GATTTGGGAGTGAGAGTGGGAGTATGGGGGATGAGGGATACAAGGGGATGGGGTGTACTTCCACAAAATTAGGTAGGGTGGGATGGGGTACTTAATTGGAGGGATTGGGGGGGCTAAAGGGGACTCTGGAAGAAGGGGGTAAGGGCTTGATGAGTAGGTAGAAAGGGGGTGTGGGTATATGGTCATAGTATCAAGTATCCTACGCTGTGGATATGGTGACACTTCAGTCCCAAAACCAGTACTAGTACTTCAAGGAGCCAACTTTAGTAGCAGTGTGGTACAAGACTCTCACATCAACCCACATCCACACCTCCCCCCAACCTCTCGAGAGCATACACATCAAGAATCAATCTCGATTATATGAGAAACTCATCTAAAAGTACAAGAAAAACACCATGCCCTCAGTTGTCAAACCCAATTAAGGTCCATCATATCCGAATCGAAAAGAGTGTTTAAGAATAAATCTGCAAGCAAGCATGCGAGTATCCATCGCCTAAAAATATCGTTTCGCAAGTCGCAAGTCGAAGAAAGGATGTACTGCCAGGTTTCCGAACCGATTCGCATCACATCCATATCCACCACCGCACAAAACACGCTCATTCGCACCAACGCTGACCTTAAGCCTTGAATCCCGTCTTTGTGGCGTATCGATCGATTGCGGAATCTAAGCTGTAAGGTCGATTTTGCAATTGTCGACATGATCGTTGAAGTCTCGTCGTATATAGCGGTAGAGACAGTGGCGTATTCGTGGGGAGGTGGGAGGAGGCGCTTTACATAATGCAGCAGCCGAAGCCTGGAGAGCCTATTGGGGGTGGTGTTAGCATGGGCTCATAAGCGTGTTGGAGGGGAGGGAAGGTGAGGGTCGAGGGTGGACATACCACGGTTGTCTTGGGGCTGGGGCACCTCGATAGGGGCAGCCGTGGTGGTGGTGGTGGCCGTGGTAGCGGCGGTCATAAGCTCGGAGGGAGACATTGTGGGTGAGCTGAATTGATTTGGAAGATCGTTTGTGAGCTGAGCTAGGAGAGAAGAGTATTAGTACTTTACGGAGAGATGGTGATGATGATGTAGAGTGTGGGTTGAAGGGAAGCTTACCACTTGAATGAAAGTTTGAAGTTGGAGTCGAAGTTGATAATTGGTATGTTCGTAGGTTTGGAGGATGTAAAAGAGAGGGAGATATATGGTTGGAGGGAGTTCTTTATGGTACTCGAAGCTTGATACTTGACCAGAGTGTCAGTGAATGAAGTGTTCACTACAACTGTTGTCAGATGGTATTGTAAGCCTTGTTGCGTGTTAGAGAGGGGAATGAGGAGAAGCAGAGCCCCGATTCGTGGCCTCAATATCTGACTTCCATTCAAGGGTAGGGAAAGTGACGGAAATAGAGAACAAGTCTTTGTGGTCGTCGCTGGCGAGCTTTGTACGGGCTTAATATTGTGGGTTAAGGTCCTTAGTATTGTGGTAGCGGGGAGAAAAGAAAGAGCAGAAATGAAAACATTCGAAGACAACACAAGCCTGGACACGTTCTTCTTTACACAATACACATAAGACTCCCATTAATTTGATGACGCGCATTCGAGGACCGTGTGCGTACGTTTGCTCTATCAGCCGCCCGATCAAAAGCGGCCAATCGCGGACCAAAGGGGCGTATAACATATACGGAGCTGTCAAGTATCAAGGCATTCACCACTGGATACCCTCTGCAGTCAGCAAAGCAGCACATGCTCATATATGTTTCCCTCATGTGTCGGAGGGTTCTCTTATGTTTGGTGACCTGCGCTTTCCTCCTCACATGGTATACAAGCTGGGTGTCAAATCAAAAGCTCGAGCAAATGCCCATGGGGCTGCCCGCAGCACACTTTGGAGTCGGGCAAAGTCCCCCTCTATGTTGTATGCTATCGCGCCCATTACCAAAGCGGAAGGTCTATCCTTGGTAACCTCATCAGCGGGTAGGCTGAAGCGACAACCAGTTGAGCCTCAACGATTCACTTAACGACTCAGTGGCACCCGCAAGGCGCAGCTTCCGACAAGCCTGCGTCATCTCACCTCTCCCATCTCTAGAGATGTAAGGTAGGAATTATGCATCATCTACTTGTTAAGAAGGTGGCGCAAAGGGCTCCGATGTGTTGTGAAGTGAGAGATTACTGCATTCGGCCGTAGCGCGTGCAACTGGCAACATTCCAGGAGCAACTTCGTATTGTCAATCTTAGTATTGTTCGTTACAATACCAACGCCTGACAGAAAGTTCCTCATCATTCGTGAGATCCTCCTGATTCTTTGTCGGTCCTTCCACGCAGGTGGCAGGGACGATTATCGCGAAAGGATCTTGCCCACTGGTGGAGATGACAAGTGTTGGCTTACCCAGTAGCCTCGATCACGTATACACCTCCTCAGTGAAAGCATTCAAGCTGACCCCCTCTTTCGCAATGTCCTCTCTAATCAAGAACTTCAGTGGCATGTCCACCAATGTCCCTCGAATAGTGTGGAGCAAGTCCTTTACCTCCTTAGTACCGCGATCGCCGGGCGAGAAGTTCTCCTCGACAACATGACCCCATTGGTACTTTGCCGGATTCTTCTTGCCCTCTTTCCCCTCAGCTTCTTCGTCGGCCCCCTTGAAGAACTTCTCGTAGAAGGCATCGTAATCTTTCCATGTGCGCACATCGTCATGGGGGACGGGGTGGAATATTCGGCCGTAAGCGTAGGAATTGGTTCTGGCACGGCCATTCCAGAGATCGAGGAACGTGTCGGACAAGGGGTCCATCACAGCCTGGTCCTCGCGTGAGCCAAGGTCGTAGATATTGGGTACGCCGATAGGCTCGAAGTTCTGGTCTGGTCGCTCCATATTCTGCGGCTCGAGAAGGCCGAGATGTTTGCGGAAGAGTTGCCGTCGAAGTGTGGCCGCGAACCTAGCTGCTCGATATGGTTGGCCATTCATATACGAGTCGATCGAAATGGGATCCTCAATGATGATAGCGATCTCAGAGTCGTGGTCGCCGAGCTGAGAACGATCATTGAGATTGGCTGAGCCAATAATAGCAACTCGATCGTCAGCAATGCATACCTATTACGCGTCAGTCAGGAACCTAGGCTAGAGCTCCATTGGTGTCACCTTAGAGTGTATGTAAAGCTCTTCGCTGACGAACGCCTTGATCTCGGGGTAGTCCCCAGCCTCCCAAGGCGCATCACGGATGTCTCGCCCACCAAGCATGTAACAATCACTTACACTATCCCAGTCGCCCGTGTATAGGCCCTGTTTCCGCTTCATGCTCGTGGTGGCTTGTTGGAACTGCTGGTACTTTGTCCGGTCAGTATACTGTCCGCTTACATCTTCTGCGGGAAGCTCTATGGCTTCATCACACTGCTCTCGAGCGACCTCGTAGCTCACGCCACTCTTCTGCTCAGCATCCCGCATTGACCCACTGACATTGATACGATCATAGTTCCTCAAATTGTAGAAGCTGATGTACCCCTTGGGATCGTAGCCTTCTCTGATAATGGATTCCATGATACTGTGCCCTCCGCGATTGATGGAGTTATACTGAAATTCCATAATGGCTCTGGTACCCAGGCTAGCATCGTCCTTGAGATCTCCAGCAAAGCCAGGAATGGCTGGGATGACCACAATGATTTTGAACTTCTCTCCAGCTCTTGCAGCCCGTAGAATACGCTCTACGATCGCAGCACCAATTTTGTTTCTTACCGGCTTTTGCGCATCCGAGGTTGCTGTGATGAAGAACTGATTCTCGATGTAAACGAAGTGATGAGCATTCTCGATTACGCTGATGTATGCGTTTGCGATGGAATGCTCGGTCGGTACTCCATGACTCCACTTAGTGCAGCTTCTCACAATTTGACCGGAAATACCAGCTTGCTGCAAGTGACCCTGCATTCTGCCATGATGCTCATTTCCTGCTAGATACTGTTTGCCTTCCTCAAGGTGGCTGCGCATTGCCTCTCCCAAGCTTTGGGCCTCATTTTCGAGCTGCTGGCGGTGGTGATGATGATGAGAGCGTCGCTCTGAAGTACAATCGTTTGGTACGGAGTCAACATTGTGGGAGTCGGAAGCAGCATACAGGCCACGATCCGAGCCGGGAGGTGGTGGAAAATATGGCTGAGGTACATAAGACTGTTGACTGCCGTATGCTTGCTGGACATTCCCGTATGGTGACTGAGTTGGGCCTTGAGAATAATAAGTGCCCGTGTTATGAGGTCCTGGAGGCGTTGGTGTGTAGTCTCCATATCCTTGCTGGGATTGTTGATGAGTCTGCTGAGAAGTTGCTTGGCCCTGATTGACCACAGGAGGCGGAAGGGGAGGCGGAGGATATTGCCCTTGGTCCTGGTTGGAGCCATGAAACTGGTGTTCTTGAGAGCCTGGAGGACTGTAATGGGCCTGGTACGGCTGGTATGGTTGACTAGCTGGTGGTGAGGCAAAAGATGCTTGATGGGGAACTGTGCCTGCCGCATTCTGAGTGAATGTAAGTCTAGAATACCTCACATCCTTTCTGACGTCGTATTTCTCATTATAAATGAAGTTCCATCGCTCTACGAAGTGCGCTCGGAGGTCTTCCACCACCGGACCTGACAAGCTGATTGAAATATCTGACCAGCCCATTCTAGAACTATCCTTCCGGTCTAGCTTGTTGTTCTGCCAGTTGGAAACATCTTGGAAATCCAGGATCCTGAAAATGCTTTAGCTTTGGAAGGGTTGAAATTGCAAACGACTGCATACCTTGCATTATTGTAGTCTTGGCCAGGGAACACGATATCATCGAGATTGGAAGGATGGCAATCGGCGAGAGGATGCTGATTGGTATCCCATCTTCCATAGCACAGATCAAGACCACCCATAAAAGCAACGTTTCCATCGATAAGGCACAGCTTCTCGTGATGCGCCCAATAGAGTATGACGTCTTCGTTCATGCCATAGATTGCCTTGAGCCCGTCTGCGGGTAGCTCTGACAGCGTCTTCGCTGAGAGGGAGAGATGCTGCAGGGAAGAAAAGAAGGATGATTGTAGAGTCTGGGCATCAGGAAGATGGTCAGGATGCCTAAAAACAGAGATATTTGGGTGCAGATCTTCCAGTGCATGTTTTGTGTGGAAGGAGCAAACTGTCAACGGTAGAGAGATCAGCGGATTCTCCTTCTCCACATGCTCGAGAGATGCAAATGTGGCCGCAAGACCCAGGGCAGCAAGAGACTTTGTCACAACATCGGTGCTTCTTGGTAGGAGAGAGTGGAGGTAGTCAGGTAAGGTTGGAGACAAATACTTACGGGTGAGAGCCTGGGTCACTTCTTTGTATACAATGATATTGACCTTGACTCCACGCTGTGCAGCTGCTTGAAGCATACGGTCAAGTCTGTACTGCTCGTTCCTCGATGGCGGTCTCCGTAGATAGAGCTCGGGGGACAACCACCCTATTAATTTGATTAGTATGGGAGGTGAGCAGTGGGAAGTGGACAGATTGCGAGGTCGGCAGTTCCTCATTGGCTCGAGCAAAAGAATGCTGAGCAGAGCAGGGGTCAATGGATGGGTACGCTCCCAAAAAACATGAACTGTATCCAACAATATTGAAAGTAACGACGGCGTCAATAGAAAATTGCGTCCTACGCAGTGTCACGAGAGCAAGTGCAAACAACCCCGAAATGTAAAATACATCGAACAAGGGGAAGCTTACAATCGAGGATCCAGATAGACGTGGTGGCCTGCTCCAGCGCTGTTGATACAGCCCACATGTAGCCACAGCCATCCACATACCATTTGGCGTCATTTCCAGCACGCTGGGCAGCAAAACTGCCATATCGATGTTGTTGGTTGTCGTGCATGCCATCGCTATTTTGAGCGCCAGTGTGGGTATGGCTCTGGGCTGCAGCACCTGCAGCTGCAGCAATGTTGGGATCGAGTTTGGCACCAATCTCATTGACAGCGTCATGAAGCTTGTGGAAGATGAAAGAGCCTAGGCCACCTGATGGCTTTGACCCACCACTTCCATCGCCCTGATCTTGCTGCTGGTACTTCCCACGCAACTTCCGATATGTATCACCGACCATCCCACGTTCTCCATCTATTGCTCCACCATTATTCTCTTCCTCCGGAGCGACCTCCGCTGGATCTCCGTGATATTGTCCGTAGGACAGCGCCTCATCTCCTCCACCATATCCCTGGCCAGACCGAGGATCCATATTTCTCAGGCAAGTAAGCAGACGACCAGCAGTTGGAATTGTCCCACAGCTGCAATAGCAGTCAAAACCAGGAATGGATAGGAATGAATATTCTGAAGCTTTGAGCAAAAAATGGAGTCTCGAGGGTCATCAATGTACTAGAGACGATTTATGTGGGTGATGGGAAGCAGCTCGATGATAAGCAGATGAGTTCTTGTCAGTTCCTCTGTGCTCACGTCAGACAGCCATGGCTTCTAGCTGCCCTCTGTCTGAAGGCGTAGACGCGGGATGGTCGCTGACAGCCAGTCCGTCTTTGGACTTCAGCTGAACACCAATTGACCAATCAATGCACACCTCAGATTAGTAACGACGCAAAAGCTGCCCTACAGAGTAGATTCACCCACTCCTGCTGCTCCGCCAGCCAATGGGTCAACTGTCGAAATGACGACGGAGGAGCGGGGGATGGCGGCGGTCTCGACCTTTGTCCACAGTGATGCAACTCGTCATGCCGATCATCAGAGCCCCGTCCATCCGACGACTACCCTTCCACCACCATTTAAATGCTCCATCCCCCGCACACTATCACAATGGCTTCCATTATCGTGAAAACACTTCCTAGAGCCTTTCCAAGGACTGCCGCACGCCATATTCGACGTATACAACCCTTCACCCTAAGCAGAATGGCCACCACCAGAATCGCTACCATTGACGTAATCGCTATTCTCTCCACGGCTGATGGTGAATGCATGCTGACTCTGAGCTACAGAGCACCCTCCGTGACCGCCTTCCCATCCAGTCTCATTCGCTGTTCGAGGCCAAAGCAGCCAAGAACCTCACCTTCGAGCAAATTGCGAAAGAGTTGGGGCGCAACGAAGTAGCTGTGGCAGCCATCTTTTACGGCCAAACACAGACTACACCCGAAGATGTGGAGAAGCTTTCTTCAGTACTAGGTATCGACCACGGCAGTCTTACGGCACAACTGGCAGGGTACCCTTTCCGCGGCCAAGTCATGGACATGCCGCCAAGGGAGCCGTTGATTTACCGTCTGTATGAGATTGTGCAGAACTACGGATACGCGTACAAGGCCATCTTGAACGAGAAGTTTGGTGATGGCATCATGAGCGCCATAGCTTTCTCGACAAAGGTGGAGAAAGAGACTGATAAGGATGGGAACACCTGGGCTATTATTACCTTGAGGGGTAAATGGTAGGTTCAAGACTTGTCTATGCATCTCTCAGTCTACTAATATAATATACAGGCTACCTTTCTCAAGATTTTGAGCAAGTATGCGAGCAATTCATTCAGTAATGATGTACATAATTGCAGACTGGAGATGATGAATCGCTGTAAATCAAGGCGCTGTGCTAAATCCCATTGATCAGTGCTGTTACTCGGCCAGAGTCGGCGCAGCTCAGCGGCAAGTGCTCTGCGACATCTCCTTTGCAGAGCCTACTAAGTCAGAGATGTTGCTAGAATCGCTCTACTTTTGCGCAACATTGACTTGAGATGCCAAGCCAAGGCTCAAATAACAACGAAGTTGAGACTTACGCCTTCCAAAATCTTGCACATGTTCTATCTTTACACAACCTGCAACAGCGTGATCGTTCTTTCCCCATGGTCTCTTTCAACAACATTGTCGTTATGATTGACCAGCCAAATAATTTCAGTATGGATGTGGTGTTATGAAGGCTGCGCCATCTACCTGGTACAAAATCTGAGGGGTGAGCCTGCCCTCGTCTACTCAACACCAAGTCTCACGGTGATCGTAGGATCGTCGGCAACACACTTTACGACCAATCTATCCAAGAGGTATGGGGCAAAAGCAGTCAAAACGCGTCTCCAGCACCTCCTCCCAAGCCTACCTCACCACATACAGCAGTCCTCCCAACAGTCCTACCACACCGACTACCCGTTGCGAAGAAATCACGCCACCTGCCGCGCCTCGAGAACTCACTCGCCTATCCGAGATCCTCGATCCACGAGAAGTTCTCAACGATGAGATTTACAACGTCACGCCTTCACGCCCCAGAGCATCACGTGGACCCCATACTGACGCAAAGTCGCCGGGTCTTCAACCTCTAACCCGCCCGAGTTTGTCAAGGGCGCCGACAAGCATCGTACATTCCCCATCTGGCAATGCGTTGGGTGCGGAAGAGTTCGTCAGGCATCCGAATCGGCCTTTGGCCATGTGGGAAAGGCAGGAGAGGGTGATGCAGGCGACGAGGGAAGGCGTGTTGAGGCTTGAGGCGGAGAGTCGGATTGGCAACCGGAGTAGGATGGGTACTAGAAGAAGCAGGATGGGGGAGGTAACAGAGCAGCGACGGAAGCGACGGCGCGGGTGTTGTAGTTGTTGGCTATTATAATCCACGTTTCAGGGCAAGTTATGGAGCAGCTATGATGCCACGTCCGCCATAATACCGATCGCGGTATTTTCGTCAGGATTGAGACTGGGGAAGGACTGGCATTTTGTAAGCGGGTAGTATCCAAAATTCACCAATTTCGCATCGAACCGAGCTTCGGCGTATACCTTCTCATCACAAGTATCTCCCTTCCCTAGTGACGAGTAGGTTGAGTACTACAGAAAGTGACAGCAATGAGGACACCGTAGGCCACATAAAACCATCTAATTTGCAGCGGAGGGTATCCAGCACAACTTCCACATAGTTCAACGTACGGCAGTGGTGTGCAGCCTAGTCGGGAATTGCACTCTTGCCACTGACATTTGCTGTGATAGCTTGCCTGCTGCAATCTGTGGAATCAATTGAACGTATTACTTGAAATACTTCATGTATAAAGACCTCTTCGCCTACATCCAACCACCGACTTTCTCAGATCTCGCCCTTGCAGCTCTCCAAATCATTCAATGAGCAAGGTCCGATAAGGTTTGGCAGAAGGATAGTCTCACTAGACCGAAAGGCCCAAAGTGAAGGACATACCTTATGCCGCCTTTTTTGAGTCACCTCAATTGATATGACCTTACTTTGACGTCCAGCCTTCTACCATCTTCTTCGTCATCAACTACCAAAAAGCTTACCAAAGCGAAGGACCCTTCTACTTGACAACTAAAGCAGTGGCATCATCCCCGACCAATGTCGTTCTTCGATCCTTCCAATGCACCGAAAAAGCCGGACGCTGATCCACGTGTTCGTGCAAGTGGCTGGAACGGTAAGAAGCTCGGTGCTTTTGGCGATGATACATACCGTCAAAAGGCACAACAAGCTCAATCCAATTCCTCCTCCATCGTTGGTGGCAAGATCATAAGACCTATTCATGCTGAGCCACGAAGCAACCTGCCCTCGAACGTCCACGGCTTCCACAATGCCAACGCCAGCGAGTCATCTTGGACTGGCTCTTACACTCACAACACCGATCGCCAAAGGAATCCTCCTGTGGGAGCTACCAACTTCTCAAAGAATGCTCCACCTGGAGTCCGTGGTCAGCCGGGGCCGTCTGCGGTCAAGACCGCTGGCCAGACGCCCTCTGCAAAGGAAAAGGAAAACAACCTACCACCTCACTTACGTCGAGCAAGCACTGCAAGTGGACCAAGCATAGTTTCAACGCCGAGTGGGACATCGGCTCAAAAGACTTCAAAACACGGCACCCGCGCTGCTCTTCCGATGAACTCAGGCACGGCTGCAAAGTCAGCCAAGCATTCAAGCAGGTTTCCTTGCTCCTATGAGGACTGCACCCAAGGCTTTGAGCGGGAAAGAGAACTCAAGGTGCATAAGCATGACAACCACGACTATTGCCGTGTCTGCGATGAGGACTTTGATGATGATAAGGAATTACTGCGCCACAAAATCAACAGCGATTACCATATTTGCTGCTGCGTCTGCGGTGATGACTTCCATAGTGAGGGAGGCCGCGATCGCCACCAGAGGCAGGTAAGCAACCAATCACTCTGCATTGCTTGGAGCCGACAGCTAACAGTACCAGGCCCACAGCACTCAACAGGAGTGTAAATGTGTCGGCTGTGGGTACACATTCGAAAAGGGTTCGGCACTCATCGACCATATCTACGGGAACAAGTGTCGAGACCGCAATGATCGCATCCCTAAGCTCGTCAACGAAGAGACGATTAGGGAGCAGAGGGCCCAGGCTGCCTTACACCTGGATATCATATCTCATCGTGTGAGCGATACGGCTGAACTGATCGCAGCGATGCAGCCATCGGAAAGCAGCATCATCTCTGATAACGAGTCGGATGCCGGTGTCAGCTTGGAACCTAAGCACCTCCTAGACTCCAACGAGCCGATGGACGGGGCCAGCTCTAAGGCTTCGAGCCAGGCCGAGAACGGCGATGCAGCAACTGATTTGATAGATTTATCCGACGATGGGACTGCGACCCCAAAGAGAAGTCGTCATGACAAGGAATTTCCAACCTTGGGTGAGGCGGCGATGGTGAAGGGCAAGAGCAAGCACCAGGCCATGGTCGATGCATTGGGATCCCTTAGCGTAAGCGGTTCAAAGCACGGGACTGGGGCAACTATGGTGGATTTCCGTGAGGCTATGATCGCTGGTGAGAACAGCGAAGTGCAGGTCGTCAAGACCGATTGGGACCACTTGAACTTCAAGCGCCACGCCGTGGATGGTCACTATCACTGTCCGTTCAGCAAATGCAAGTAAGTCTGACCAAGGCCACCATCTCATCGTCTTAGGTACTAAGTATTGATAGTACCACTTGCTTTGATGTCAATGACTTGAAGCGGCATCTTACCTCAGGCCTACACCAAGGCACCGACCACCGCTGCCTCAAATGTTTGCGCCACTTCAAATCGCCGACTGCTTTAATAGCCCACATGGAATCCAACAGCGAACGTTGCAGAATCAAAGAGACTGATCATTTCGGGCAGATGCTGTCTGTGGTGTCCGGAGGCTTCCTGGGCGTCAGTGGACGCAACGCCGACGGAACCATCAAGATCAGCGCCCTCACTGAGGAAGAGCTGGAGGACCAGTCTCGTGAGCATCGTGCTCTCTTGCCTTCCGAGGACGCAAACTATAATTGGAGCCTATGATGGACCTGATTCCCAGAAACCTGGTCCGTAGTGTAACAAATTTCTCTTTCTATGACAGACTTACGACCATCGATGAGCATAATATGGCATATACTAGCGTGCAGACGAGGAGAAACCTGGCAATTTTATAGCATGCAGCTCGAAAAATTGGTAATACAGACCAGAGTACGGGCCAGACTGTTCTCAATCAGCACGATCTGCTACCCAAACACACGAACACACCAACGGAGTCAGCCCAGAGAAACTCACTTTTTGACATCAACAGACTTAGCAGCAGCAGCAGCACATGGAATAAAAGAGCATACATACATCTCCCTTTTCTCCGCCTAGCACATGCTCGCTCAACAAGTGCAAAGCCCACACCATAACCACCCTCCAGCACGCCCCACACTATTTTCCTCCCCCCCTTATCCACCACCACCACTCACTCCCCCTCCCCCTCCTCCCCCCTCCCGCCCCCAAACCCCGGAAAAACCTCCCGCACCTGATCCATAATAATATCCCCATACCCCTTTCCCCCCTCCAACTCCTCCCTCTCCCTCTCCAACCTCCGTTTCTGCCACCCAGGC
>JAABUL010007499.1_pt1 | contig 11740 bp, 20 predicted proteins | sample 5559151 | NCBI WGS metagenome assembly JAABUL01 (sample SAMN10711876, study PRJNA513368) | rock metagenome | isolation source: Antarctica rocks | place: Antarctica: Victoria Land, Pudding Butte sud | reverse complement strand
TCCACATCCTTGATGCGGTTTGCTGCTCCCCGAACACCTTTGTTCAAATGCCCGATCAACGAACCCTGCTCCTTATGACGGCAGCGCACATCGATCTTAGAACGCACCATGCTGCCTGGTCTGAGTTGGCAGGCGCGCTTAGTTGCTGAAGCTGCGCACACAGCATGAGTGAAGTGGCATACCAAGCCTTTTGACTCAGGCAACTGCGGGCAAGCCGCCATGCACTGCATCATTTGGTCGGGCAGGTTGCATGCGGCGGCCTCACTGTGCGTGGCACATCAGTCACCTCGCGACTAGATTGCTGCTGCCTGAGCACTTGGTGTCGCAATTGCAGGCGCGCTGACAACGCCGGAGGTAAGATGCTGACGGCTATGGTGCATGCGGAGATGGCGCCGAGACGACGATGGCAACCTCTTGCCGCCCGAGCTGCAGGCCGCGGCGCCGCACATCGCGGGTGAGGCTTCGATTGGCTGAGCTCGTTTGACTATGTGTTGGCAGCGGGCACTGTGGCAGCCGCAACTGGCTTGCTGACTGAGGGTGCAGATGCATGCACACATGCACTCAGCCTGCTACATTATGCTTCCTTGCCAGGTCTCTCATTGAAAACCTGGCCTTCAGCGCTGCAACGACTTGATCCTGCTGTGTTTGCTGCATATCGAAACAGTGGAACTTGTAGAAACCTTGCATTATGTTCGTCATGCTGCAGACCTTCTGCGCTCCAGTTTCCCGGCCCTGGAGGCGGCGGGCTTTGGCAACGAGGTGACATGCATTCTGGACCGGAGCCGCGATGTGGTCGTGGAGGCCAGCGATGAGGAGGACGGCGACGACGGCGGCGACGCGTTCAACGACATGCCCGGCAGCCCCACCGCAAACAGTTTCATGGACATCGAGGCCTCCGGGTGCGGGACCTTGCCAGCGAATCAGACTGTCATCATTTCAATGCCTGGCTGTGGCATGCCATGGTTTGCGCACGCCGCTGCAGCTGGTGCCTTGTCACCCTCATGCGCACAGCTCCCACAGGCACTTCACGCACTTCTATGTACGTTCCGTCAGCCAGCGTAGTCACTCACCGCCTGCGGGACTCCATCTCTGTGAGCACATGCAAGCAGCCTGCAGTTTACATGTACTGCTGCAGAGCAGCTGTCCCTCAGCAAAAAAATCGATGGCACCTGGAAGACTCTTCGTTTGGGGTTGCGTTGTGAACGACATGCCCACGCACAGGCCCAGAGGTGGAGCAGCAGCGGCGGCAGCGGCGGAGGACGACGCCGACAGCCTGCGGGAGTTTCTTGCATGCGGCGGCGGGGAAGACATGGACGCCGCCGACCGAGGGGCCAGCGCCGACCGTGAGGACAGCGGCGGCAGCAGGCGGAGCGAGCATGGCGCCGGCGACGACTGCGGAGCGAGCATGGCGCCGGCGACGCCAACGGACCGCCGCTGCAGCCGGCCCGCTCAGCCAATGGAGCGGCGCCGAGGCCGGCAGACGCAGCGCCGGCGCCGCCGATGACGTCGGCGCCTGCGGCAGCAGCGCCAGCCGCCAGCGCCGACGCTGCGCTGGCTGCTGCTGCGCCCGTCGTCACCGCCGGCGCCGTGGCGCGCAAGAAAACCAGAGGGCCTGCGACGCTGAACGCCTCCGACTTCAAGGCACGTTACGCCACAGCCATATTTCGTGTACCGTGAATGCCCATGCTTGCGCGGGGATGCACCGCAGCGCCTTGCACATGCGGCAGACATGCTGTTGTGCGTGCCTCCTTTCATTCCATTCAGGTGCTGGCCACTGTGGCCGCCCAATGGCTCCACAGTGTACGGCTCCACAGTGTACCCTGTGCTCTCTGCCAGACTATGTGTTGTGTGCGTCTGCAGGCGGCCAGCGGCACCACCAAGGTCCAGGGCAAAAAGGTGCAGCACCGCAGCTCAGTTCTCTGTGCTGGGTCAGCTCCACTTTGTGCCTAGGTCTGAGTCAATTGCAGTTTTTGCAACTCAGTCCCCTTTGCCTGTCTCGGCTCACTCGTTCTCCTTCCCCTGTATCAACGCTTGCTGCACAAGCGGCGCAATCAGAGCGTTCCCCATATTTTTCGCAAGCCGCCGGCAGCCTCCATCGGCAGTTGCAGAGCGTTTTCTCTCCATAGTTCTTTCTGAAGCACACATCTGGGAGTCGCAGAGCTTTCCTTTCCTACGGTTCTATCTGAAGTACACATTTGTTTCGCTGCTGTCAGGACAAGGTAGGCGCCACAGCAGCGTCGGCAGGAAAGAAGCGGAAGGCGGCCGCTGCGCCGGCGGACCACAATGAGGTGCGGCAGCGCATGTGTTCCTCCTGTAGGTTTCTCGATGCTGTCTCTTACGACCATTTCGTCCTTTCCATGTTCTCTGACCTCCACTACCGCCTGGCGCTTTGCACCAGCACCAATGAGCAGCACAACGGATTTGCGGTCTATCACCACCATCCTTGCTCATGTGGGCAGCCTGTCGCTGCGATCGGGAAGCCGTGGTGCAGTACCATCGCCTGAGACGCTGAACATGCTGTGCTGCAACATGCAGATTGAGGCGCAGGGCGAGGAGGACGCGCCAGCGGCGGCTGCAACCAAAACAACCGCCAAGGACAACGCCGCCAAGGTGATTGATGCATCCAGCGCATGTCTGTGAGATATGATATTGTCTCAACATTATGGCACCGTCATCCTGCTGCCGTCATATAGAGGAAGCAGGCGCCGAGCTGGTTAATACAGAAGCTGGCTCTGTCCCGCTGCCGACTTGTCGTCTGATGTGGCAGCATCTCAAGTTTCCCAATCACATCTCCGCCCTGAGTCATTGCAGCATGTGCTACCACATGCAGGCCAAGACGGCAAAGGAGCCAGAGCGCCGGCAGCCGTCGCGGGCCCAGAAGCAGCAAGTGCCATCCGCCGAGTCGGTGCCCGACGGCAGCAGCAGTGGCGCCAGCGGCCGTGGTAGCGTGGTAGTGGCGCCAATGGTAGCGGCGGCCGCGTGGCCAGCCGGGCGGAGGCGGCAGCCAGTCGGGCGGCAGCCAGCTCAGGGGCGGCAGCATGCACTGAGGGCGTCTCGTGGTCACTCACGAGGAGGACCATGCTGGAAACTCGGCAGTGTGCGCGGCCGTATCGCTTCTCCTCGTCAGCAGCTGCAAGCGGTGTATGATTGTAGATTCAAGAGGCCGGGGCTCAGCAATAGTTTGCTGTGCCGCACAGCTAGCAGTGATTGTTCGGCGGACACCGCGCACCGCTGTGTTCGTGGCGGTGGCGGGCGCGGTCCTTGTATGTACTTGATGTGCTTTGGGTCTAGATCTGCGCCGTACTTGGCTTGAAGACCGTGGCAGCAACTGTCGATCATTCGGTGTCGATGAAGATGCCTTGAAACATGTAAAGGAGGTGTCAGACCACTGTCAAACACACTTCGCTGGTGTCAATGCCGTGTCATGTGGCTGTCAGGCCCACCGTCAATGGGTCTGACGGCCTGTCGACCTGTGTCACGACGCATGTCAACACACGTCAGGGCAACTGTCACGCCTAGAATCCTTGACACCGTTTCGGGACTGGACACACGATTGACAAACGTGTGACCCATTGCACCTGTTGCTCATGACATTCTCGTGACAACATGTCGTGACATTACCATCTGTCAACATGCAATGTCACAACCTGTCCTCACATGTCAATCCATGTCAAGGGGCTGTCATGGTCTGCAAAACCCGAGGACGTGACACTACCATGAGACACGCACCATGACACTTCTTGGACCCCCGTGACATCATCTCATTCTCGGAGTGTAATGAGTGCGCATCGATGCGTGCAGTCAACGACTTCACCATTGCGCATCTGACATGTCACAACACTGTGCTGCTGGTTGTGTTGGTGCTTTGGCAAGGTGCCCTCTGTGGCGTTTTCACCACGACAATTGAAAGGACAACAGCCTGAGGTCAAAGCCGACATGCAAAAACTGGTCGTGCATGCCGCCATTGACGCCTGTGCTCAAACTTGCGACAGAATCAACATCTTGACATATCTGCGCTGAAAGCTGCCGAGAAAAGCAACGTTGCAACGTTGAAAGCCAGACTGCAAGACTAATGGCATCCAGGTCACAAATCAAATCGCAAAGCCTGGCCATGTATCTCTCAAACAGATCACCTCTAGGCCCTTCCCTTCCTGACCTGCCGCGGCGCCGATAGGAACCGCTGTACAACACTCAGGATGGCCGCGCCTGCAAGTGCGAAGGCTACGTATCTGGCTGCTGTCACGAGTCCAGGCATGCAAGATGCCGCCGCCGACGGTGCATCTGCAGCGGGGCCTGCAGCGCTTTTCAGTTGCGCCGTTCGATCTGGCGGCGGGTTTGTGTTTCTGTACCAGTCGTCGTCTGCATCGAGGACAGAGGGCCGAGCTCAGAGACCCTGCTGTAGTGAGATCAACGATGAGACGTCGCAACTCAAAGGACTTCCAATTTGCAGATGCTGGCACATGGGTACTTGCCTTAAGCAGTGCGACTGTGCCGGATGCAGAACGGAGGGAACCCTTTCGCAGTTTGGCTGCCAAATGTGAGGAGGAGGCCACTCACATTCGACTTGCCGCTCGTTCACAAAGCCATGGTGCTCCAACAGGTCTCTCATCTGCGTCCGCCGGGGCTCCTGCAGCAATATGCACATGGCATCAGAATGCATGACGACCATTTTTACTTTCCAGCATGACAGTCATTGGGTGCAGCCATCGCAAATAAGCTGGCGAGTTACATCCCGCCTACTTCGCCGCCAAGCACATGACATGTGCTTGGCGACCTAATTGACGGCTGTGCACCTCCCAGACCTTGTAGAAGAGAGGGGGCACAAGATAGATGTGAAACTGACCTGCCAGTTGTGCTCTACCGTGAGCAAGCCGACATAGTAGTCACAGAACGGCCATTCCTTCAGGGCCCAGTACTCTCCCCCTTCTATGTCGAGTGACCAGTAGTCGATGTGCTGTAGGCGGCAAAGGGACAGCTCTCAGAGGGAATTCTGCCCGGCGGGGCCTGTCTTCAGGAAGCCGCCAGTCCGCTGCTGCTCCTGCCATGGCACAGCGCGCAAAATGCCTCCACAGCTGTCAGCACATGTGTCCGGCATATAGGCCGCGCCAACACATGAGTTATGGCCATTTGATGTTGAATTAGTGACCTTTGGCACATTGTACTTGACGAGGAAGTCTTTGAGACCCAGCGTTGTCACATTGGCGAATGTGGTGCCGTTGTAGTCCACGATAAAACTCCAGCTGATGGTGTCTTTGATGCCGCCATCTGTCATCAAATAACAAAGGACATAGGATGAAGACACTCATGAGTACGAATATGAATGGATGCATGCATTTGAAGCAGGGATGAACAATGTCAGAGGCGGTTCCGCACATCCTTGACCGTAGACGCTTTTTCTGTCGGGCATCACGAACGAGACCTGTGCACAGCGGACATGGTAGTGAGCTGGAAGGCGCACTCATTCTTGCGCATCTTAGATGACGCCGTGACAGCGCATTTCAGGAGCAGGAAGACGATCATGAAGTTGGCCACGCACCACGTCTTCGGTGTGGTTGCTGATGACCTCCTTGGCAAGCTTGCAGGTGCGTCCCTTTTCCTTGAAGTTGGTGGGGAACGGCTCAACGCATATGCCCTCCCAGCCGTGCTTCTCAAGGGCGTAGCTGTTGCTGATTTCCTCGCCGTCTCTGGCTCTGCGGCGCAATTTGAGAAGCTGCCTCTAGCTCACCCTGCCATGAGCCCTGCGGCCAGGCGAGTTTGCAGCTCCAAACTCGTGCACACAGAAGTGGAAATTGTTGCGCCACCGTGGCAGCGTGTTTGAGGATTTGGGGCAGCAGTTGGCGTGTCCAGGGGCACCGCAGCGGCCGCACCCCATGTCCAAAAAGAAGCCTTTTGCCGGGTGGTGTGTGAGCACCCATTCGTCCTGCTTGACCTGATCGCACGGCCAATCGCTTTGTTAGCTGCAGAGCACTCCCGCAGGAAGAGGTTGCGATTTGAGCAGAGCTGTGGTGGTGTGGGTCTCGATGCTGGTGTGATTGTCGATGCAGAGGGTTCATGGTCGCAGCCGCTGTACCTGGCTCCTAAAGTGTGCCGGGTTGATGGCAGCCGCAGCAGTGTCTGTCGCCCGCCTCAGCGCTCGCCTGGAGCCTGCCAGCAGCAACCTGGCGTCCGAGGGGCGGGCTGAATCCGCCAGCAGGATGCACAGGCAGCAGACGACGCACGCAGTGCCTCCAGTGAACAGACGCATGGCGCAAGATCGGTTTGCGTGCACAGCGCTGTGTAAGACTTGGGGCAGTTGAATCAGCGGCGAAGTGTCGGAAACTTCGTAGAAGTCTTGTTCCTTTCAGATCTGGCCCAGGATGACGCCAGCAACGGCATTTGTGGGTTCTTCTGCCACGCACGAACGGCCTCGAGGCGATCAGCACCAGTGATGCTCAACAATGCGCAATTGCTGCAGCATGCTGCTCGCCATGGCGCTCCTCCTGCCGCCGAATCTTGCGCCACGTTGACATCCGCAGGTGCCCGAGCATTGTCCGTGCTGGCATGCTGCTGCTGCCTGCGGCTGCCTTAGCGGTCTCGTCAATCGGTTGAGGACAACGCATCCAGCGACCGAGGTTTCAAAAGCCCGGCGTTTACCTGTTGACAGCATCAACGAAGTGTGTCATCTCCATTTCTCTGCTTTAAAGCAAATTTGCGCAATTTGTGCAGGCTAAAAGGTGCAACAAGTTTCGATGATGTGCCGATGCCGACCTCGCCGCATCAAATTATGCACCTGACTCGGCCGCCGCCGCTGTCGCTGCAAATTATGTCGATGCTGCTGAGGCCACTAGGCTCAGATCTCAGCGCCGCCACCGCACCTGCTGCTGTCGCACTATTCAGCGTCCCTCAGGCTGCCCAGCATCTCTAAGAAATGATACGTTCTCCGCGCTGTCCACTGCACCTTCCAATGCAGCTGGATGCGTGTTGTCAGGCAGCCGCGCTTTTATGCGGCCGGCGGCCAGCAGGCGCGTGTGCATGCTTCCGTCTTCAGGGACCAACATGAACTGCACCAAAGCCGCCTGTAGCTGCCGCGGAAGCTGCCGCGCGCCACCACGGAGTCTGCTGCTGTTGCAACGGCTGCGGCCACTGTCTCTGGTGTGCACAAATCAAAGCATAATTGCATATCATGGCGCATTGCAGCATGCGCCACCCCAAAAAAGAGCTGCTTGCATGCACAGCCTTCTGCGCAGAACAGTGATTATGGATTCCGCGCCACAGGACGTCAACTGCAGGCGGCCTGCTGTCTGTAGTAGGGTGACATGATGAACCGCAGCTGCTGAGTGGTTTTAAATTTAAAACCACTTTAAAGGCCACCCTAGAGGTGATGTTCCGTCGTTCGAGTGACAACTCCGTCTCCTGCACCGTCCTGCGTGGTCTCGCACGTTTTCTGGCACCACAGTGTCGAGCTCCGCCAGAGCCGTTGTTGATAGCGGGATGTGTGTCCCGCGTTCTGGGTAGTGGGGTTCCGTGCAGTGGGTTTGCGGGGAGAGGGTAGGTAGACGCTGAAAATTGCAGCGCATCGTCGGCGCGACATCTTGCTGACAAGAGGGGTAATCAGATCAGGGACTCAAAAAGGGCGTTTCGACGAGTTCTACATGTTTTTGTTTGCTTATGGATTGCGCCTGCTGCTGCGGCGTCTGCTTCACCTTGCCGCAGGCAGGTCGGCAGGGAGGCGGCTGCCTGAATGATGGAAAAGGGTTAGTGCTGGCGAACTCGATGTTGCATGCAGGAGGCCTCCAATACGGCTGCTGCCAGCCGGCGGCGGCACAGCACAACTCGCAGTCCCCAACGCAAGTTTATCCGCCACAGTTCTCAAGCTCAATCCAATTGAGCACAGATGCCAAACGCCTTCAGTCCAAGTCCGGGTAGTCATCCAGTGCAGAAAAGGGCGCCGGAAAGCAGCGCTCATTCCGCAGGCGGTCGAATATGTACTGGCAGACGAACTCGAACGTCCACATGTGGCGATACTGTGCCATCAGCGCCTGCGCCCGCGGCAGGTCGAATTCCTTTATGAGTTGCGGGATGCTCTTGATCTCCTTCCGCCGGACGATGATGGCGACCTCATTCCAGTTCAGTAGCTCCTGCAGACACAGAGGGAGACAACGAGGGTCGCTAAACTCACCCAAGCAACATTCTATCAGGCACTAGCCATGCACGAGGAATAGAACTCACAGGGAGCAGCATCACTTTCACGCCGTCGGACACAGCCCGGGACGGTATACTTCAACCTGATGCGGCAAAGCGTCAGAGCTTCAGAGCTTCAGAGCTTATAACGCTCTTGAACCCAACATGCCAACTGAGGAGGCAGCGCCAGGTCGCAGTCCCAGAGGTAAATGGGAACCGAGCTCAGCAGGGCTGGTGCGCCTCATGTGAGGCACCAAGAGGTGTAGGGTTTTGAATTTGGGTAAAAGCACCTGGAAAGGCAGTGCAAGGTCGTAATCCCAGATGTGGAGGGGCACCGAGCCCAGCTGGAGCGTCTCGTACATACGAAAGGAGGTGGCGCCAATTAGAGTGACCTGACGACCAAAGCAGAAGCGCACCTGGAATGGCAGCGCCAGGTCGTAGTCCCAGATGTAGATGGGAACCGAGCCCAGCTGGAGTGCCTCGTACATGCGGAAGGAGGTGGCGCCAAAACCCCGCGGCGCGAGCGTGAAGTTGGAGCGTTCAATGACGAGCGCCGTCTCGGCATTGCTGGCCTTGCCGAAGTCGTAGTGCTGATCTGCAAGCTGGTCCCGCATCTCCACGCGGCCCCTGAAGAGATGATATGTCCCGTAGAAGCTCACGTTGATGTCCTTTGGCAGACCCGCCGGCTCCAGCACCTGTTCCAAACGAAAGAAGACAGACTTTCTAGCAGTCAAACACGCGTTCCGCCTGCAGAACAGGACGTTGATGTCCTTGGGCAGGCCCGCCGGCTCCTGCACCTGCCGCAAACAGAAAAGTGCAGGTCAGGAAACGTGGATATCGTCGTGGCACTTGTGAAGGTGTGCTGCCGTGGAAGGAGACGTTGATGTCCTTGGGCAGGCCGGCTGGCTGCAGCACCTGCCGCAAACAAAAGGTGCAGGTCAAGAAACGTGGACGTCTTTGGGGCAATTGGAACAGTGCAGCTGGAGAAGAGTGGTATATGCCGCAGAAGGAGACGTTGATTTCCTTGAGCAGGCCCGCCGGCTGCAGCGCCTGCCACAAAAAAGGCGCTGCAGGATACGTGAAAGCTGCTGTGGTTATTGGAAACGTTCGGTCCCTGTGGATGCCGAAAGTTAAAATTCCTTGGGCGGGCCCGCCAGCTGCAGCAACTGTCTCAAACAAACAAATAAGATTATCTCGAAAGCGGAGCAGTTGGTTGCAAAAGCGCGGCGCTTGTCGAAGTCGGTGTCCATGAGCAGGCCCATCGGCTCCAGCGCGTGCGTTCGAAAAAGAAAAAGGTCTAGTTCTGGATGAAAGGAGAGAGAAAACTGTATCACTGTGTGGAATTTGCTCGAGATTTCACTTGAGATCCACCAGCAGCACAATCCAGCAGACTCCAGCAGCAGAAATATTCGAAGGAGGTCGCTGTTGCGCCGCAACATCTCACATGACCTGCCATCGAGCTAAATGTGCCCCCTCTGTTCAGGAGCTCCCGCTGTGTCTTCTGGCAGTGTGTCTTCTGGCAGTTTGCATCACGTGCTTCAGCAGCGGCAGGTGCACGGTGCGCACGCCGGCGCTGGTGACGCTCGCAATAAGCACTGCTGGCAGCATGAGGTCCAGACATTGCAGCGCAACGGAAACTTCCTCGCCGGCTGTAGCGCAGAATCTTTCACTGACCTTGTCCGTGTCGGCATAAATTTCTTCCACTTCTTCTCAGCGAAAACCTGTCCCACCTGCTTGAGCAGCGGCAGGTGCACGGTACGCACGCCGGCGCTGGTGACGCAGGCAAAAAGCATGAGATCCAGTCCCGGCGGCACGCGGATCCGCTGCCGCTTTAAACCCTTGGCGCTCTGCAGCACGGCAAAGTAGCGGTACCCCGTCCGTAGACCCTCCAGGTAGGGGTGGATGTCGGTGGCCTCGAAGTACTGGTTGTTGTAGAAGGTGTAGTCGAAGAACATGACCGGCAAGTACAGCCGGTCGCCCAGGTCGACGCCCCCGGCCTGCGCCGCCTTCCACGCCTCGAGGAACATGTTTTCGATCCAGGGGCCCTTGTGCCCTGCTCGCGCAGACAGCAGGGCTGCGACGTTGCGCGCAGATTTTCTTGGCGACTCAAATGGGACCCTGTCAGTAAGGTACACGTCAGGCGAAGAAGCGGTCAATCACATCCGGTCAATCACATCCGGCCATCAGCCTGACATCAATCCCGACAGGTGCAGCCCGCAGCCTGACGAGAAGCCACGTGAAGAAGCAGTATTCTCTGCAGCGCGGCCATTGCCGCTTGTTTTTTTTGAGGCGCTGCACCCTGTGCGGGTGGCTCACCCACCTGCCCAGTCCGTCATTTTGGACTGGAAGCGCTTGGCGTCCTCCAGCAGGAACACCTGATACTCCTGCCGCTCAGTTTGATTGACGGTCGCGATGACTGCGCCGCTGGCGGGCAAGGCAGCACAACCATCTGCCATGGTGCACGTGTTGCCGGGCTTCCGGGCTGCGCAATGCACCCTGTGCGGGATTGTCACGATCAGCAGATGCAGGAGCACCGAAACAATCATCAGGAAGGCGGCGATAAGAGCAATTCGCCGCCCATGCCTGGCCCACATCACGCGAGATATGCTGCGAGGAGTACAGCGCCTGTCAGCGCCGGGTTCCTATGCCGCTGTACGGCATGTATAAAGCTGGTGCAGAAGCAGCGTGATGTATCCTCTATTTACCGCCGGGGAGACTGGCTGTAAACGACTAGTTTGTCCTGGGAGATGGACCGCCAGATTTACCGCCTAGGACAGCCCTTAGCGAGTCGGCTCCTCTCAATTACTTTATGTGTACACGTACGAGTTCAAGCAATGCAGGCTCTCTGTGCTGCGATGGACGACTGAACCGCATGCATGCAAGTCTACAGCAACGCAAGTTCGTCAATATCTGCGCTGACCACACCGCCACGGCCGAGCATCTTGACGTGCTGCCAGCTGTCGCATGCCTTTCACAAAATGCTGTACAGTCCAGTATGTTTCTGAGCCCACAACCACATGATTCACGACTCGGCACCGCGATGCTGGCGATGGTGCCCCGAGCCGCTAAAGACAGGACCCTTCTGCGGCAGCTGGTGCCAACGCGCAGCCACCTTCTGTCACTGTCGCAATCCATTCCACTGGATAATCCAATACCCTTGCGCCCCAGCCCTCTCGGGCCGCGCCTTGACTCCTGGGGTTTCAAGCGTCTGACGCAGCGCCGCGGCGCCACAGCCCGACTCGGGCGCTTGAAAACCCGCAGTGCATTCAGGAGGTTTCCTCTACCAGTGGGAGCAGTGGTTTTATTATGGGTAACGCCTTCAATGTTAGGGTAACGGGGGTAACACGTTACCCTGCGGGCGCCTCAGGCTAACTTTTTGCCATGTGTCAGGTAACACGTTACCCCAGCAGCCTAACGTGTTACCGCACGCGCTGTGTTTCAAGGGTACAATGAATCTTCCGTTATATTTGCGTTACCTGTGAAGCCGAAACGAGACGCCCTCGATGACTGGCGCGTGTCGGCTGTTGCTTGCGATCTGAAAGTGATCCCGGCACGCACCGAGTGATGAGCATCATAGCTG
>JAABUL010007498.1_pt1 | contig 11740 bp, 15 predicted proteins | sample 5559151 | NCBI WGS metagenome assembly JAABUL01 (sample SAMN10711876, study PRJNA513368) | rock metagenome | isolation source: Antarctica rocks | place: Antarctica: Victoria Land, Pudding Butte sud | reverse complement strand
TCGGCGGTACGATTGACTGCTCGCCTTGCACTCAGCTTGCGGTCGTCGTATGATCGTAGCAAGTCTGCGCTTCGACGGAATAATTTATGGTAGGCTGAGACTTGCGCCTGCGCATCCTCGGCACCCCGCAACCCAACCCCAACCGCCTACCCCACATCCCCCACTACACCGCTGCTGCTTACCCCGCAGGCGCTCAGCTTCAAGCTCAATCAAGCTCAACGGCTTTAGGAACCCTCGTGACAAGAGCCGACCAATACAACCAAATTCCTGTGCAATTGATGGCTGCTGTGGAACAACGCTTTATTGAGGCGGAATCAAGGTGAAAAGCTGCTGGGCGGCGCAGCCTGCATTCTATGGTCAGAAGTTCAGGCCGGCCGACAGAATTCCATGACCCGCCAGTTGCACGACTCCCTTGACCAGTTCTTCGTAAGTGTCCAGGTGAAGTTGCTGCTGGGCGGCGCCGTGGGCGGCCTGCACACCATGGTGGACGAGCACTTTGGCATCTCCATCGTGCAGTACATGGCAGCGGGTGAGCAAGATTCCCTTTCGGCCGGCCTGCTGCATCTGGCGAGATCCAAGGGTTGGCACGCCCGCTGAACACTGCCTGGAAACCCACAAGCCTGTGGAGTGGCGCCGGCTGCTGTGCCAACAGCAGCAGGCGGATAGCCCAGCTGCACGGCAGCGTGCACACAAGTCTCGGAACTAAACTGGTGCAACTTCCGCTCCCGGCAGGCGTGGTGCCCATTGTCAACGACTCGGGCGGCCCCAGGGAGGACATCCTGGTGGCGCTTGACGGCGTCGACGCCTTTGGCCAGCCTCGCCGCGCGGGTATGAGTATTTGCATTTAATCCTTCTGTGCTTTTAAGATATGGTCTAGCTATGGACGGCGTCGACGCCTTCGGCCAGCCGCCGCGCGGGTGAGCGCTCCGACAACCGAGTCTGTCGAAATGCTGCCAGACGGTGACACCCATGGCTGTGAGGTTCAAAGTCGGCAATCGCCTGCAGCTTGCCTCCTGGCGAGACGCTCGACTGCTGAACGCGCCACAACGCGCCGGCGCCTTGCTGATGATGGATATCTCCATCATCGTCCGCAGGCTACCAGTGCTGCAGAAGGCAGAACATGTGGAACCCGTCACGGAGGTGTTGGCCCTCGTTGTATGCTGAAGTCAAATTCAATGACAAGCTCAACCCCGCTTTTCTTGCAGGCTACCTGTGCCGCAGCGAGGCGGAGTACGCAGAGGCCATCACGGAAGTGCTGGGCATGGACGGCGGCGCGCGGCGGCAGCTGGCCGCGGCCGCGCGGGCCAGCTCTCAACGCTTCTCGGACGCCGCCTTCAAGGCCGCATTCCTGGACGCCATGCGGCCGGCGCTGCCGCGCCTGCGGTGACAACTTCGTGAAGGACCAGCGGCTGACGGCGTGAACGGCGGGCGCTACCGCCACTTCTGTAGTGTGACGAGCGTCAAACAGCCGGCGCTGCCCCGAGCTGCCGTGACATTAATGGCAGCTTGCCGCGGCCGCCCGCGCCAGCTCGGGCCGCTTTTTCAATGCCGCCTTGAAACGGCCACGTTCCTGGACGGCATGCAGCCGGCGCTGCCGCGCCATTACGGCAGGCCGCCGCCAACACCGGGCTGCACTGCGTGGGCCGTTACTAATGGCTTGGAGCCTGCACAGTCGACGCTGTGGCGTTGCTGGACGGTTTGCACATTGGCAGACACTGCAGAATGGAGCACAACGTACCTTGCAATGCTGCTCGTGAGTGCCCAGCAGGCTGGTCTTTGTGGTGTGAGCAAATTGTAAATGTTGGCCCAGTTAGCTTCAGCATTAACATTGTTGGGCTTCAGGGTTGCGACAGTTGTGTGCACGATGCGCGTGTGATTTTCATAAGTGAACTCTGCCAGCCAGGTGGGTTTCAGTGCTTGCAATCAATTTCTGTCGTCGGACCCAAGCATGTGCTCTGCTCCAAACTAAGCTGCATCGTTAGGATGAGGCATCTGTGCGGCCAGTGGCTGCAGCATAGCACCTGGGTACAAAGGCATGACAGTGCTGAATACCGACCTCATAAGCATGAACTGCACTGCACCGCTCCAACTCCCAATGGCATCGCGCCTCCTGCACGCTCTGATAATGCACAAACACCGGACACCAAATGCTGGACACCCGGCGCCGCCGCAGCAGCAGTTGCTCACCCTCTCAAAATCACAAATTCCATATGAACGAGCCGCGGGCGCCGGCCTTTAGCCGAGACTGCCTCCACCGCAGCCGCCGCCCCAAGCCTTGTGTCGGCGCTGGAGGCTGGCGAGAGAGTCTTCAGCGATTGAGGTCGGGCATGGCGCCGCTGGGCAGCCGCCCAGAGGGCGTCAGTCCCAGCATGGAGTCTGGCCGCGGCTTGTACATGAGCGTGACCTGCGCGAAGGCACAGCGACTCCGAGTCAGTCACCATCAATAAATGCGTGGCTGGCTGTCTCGCCTGGCAGCATATTTATAGCACCTATCAAACATGATGCAAGTCTAAGGCAAAGCCGGAGCAAAGCAGTGTGGCATGCAAAGATGGGGCAAATCTGTTGCATGCGGGCCTCACCACATGCTTGGAGCGGTAGCGGATCGTCGCGCCGACGATGAGCGGCTCCTGCAGCGCAGCAGCCTGCACAGTCACCTCTTAGGGAGCCGCTCTCAAGTGCGACAGCCATTGTTAAACCTTTCGGTTCCCTCTGCAGTGTCATGCATTCAGTGTGGAGGCGGTGTGGATCTTGCATGCCGCACAGCGGCCCGGAGCCTGCGGTGACTGCTTGAAAGGCGACACATTCCACAAGATATAACATGCAATGTAAGCACATGACGTGGGCAGCTTGCACCTTTGGCAGCTCGGCCTCGGGGGCAGAGCTCCGGTGCGCCGACCGCGCCACATACACGTGGTTCAGCACAGCGTGCTCCGCCGGGTGCAGCGGCCGCGGCTCCCCCGCCTGCGCTTGAAAGACCAGTTTATTATCTGAAAGTGAGAACATCAAGGTGTGAACCTGGCGTCAGTGTATAGCCAGGGCAGTCTGGTTTGCTGTGAGGTGTGGCATTGGTAATGGGAGTTCCAGCGGCCAGGGCAGCAGGCCGCATTGCCCCTGGCGCAGCTCTCCACCCTCTCCTGCACACGCGAAGGTACACTGTGCGCGTGCGGCAGGTGTGCTGGAGCTGGGCCAGAGGGGCTGCCTACGCTGGAGTCTCTGTGGCATGGGGCAAGTACGGACTGAACACAGAACCGACTCTCGCCAAACCAATGTAGCTGATGAGGTCTTTTAAGACGCAAACTGGGAAAGCCTGTGAGAGGTGGGATTGGCACGAGAGGTTGGCTAGGAGGAGGGTAAGCACAAGAATATGCCAAGCCCGACTCGGGCCAGGCGGCGACGACGGCGGCGGCGAGCTGCAGGTCCAGCAGCGCAAGCGACACCACGAATATAAAAGCATCGGTTACAACATATCGGTCATAATGTCAACAACTTGTTCCTCACCTCGGGCCAGGCGGCGACGCCGGCGGCGAGGTGCTGCAGGTCCAGTGACGTGGGCATCGCCTTTCAGTCGAAAGTTTTGAATGAACTCTCACACTATGAATAGCAGGATTTACATCTCACCGCGGGCCAGGCGACGGCGCCAGTGACGAGGTGCTGCAGGTCCAGCGCCGCAAGCATCGCATTGTAGATACCAGAGACTTTGCCAACAGCAACGTTCGTTTTGCACCTCGGGCCAGGAGGCGGCGCCGGCGGCGAGGTGCTGCAGGTCCAGCGGCGTCAGCATCGCCTGCGGCGGCATCAAAGGCGGCTCCATCGCCAGGTCGCCCGCCACCGGCATGTCCTGCGCGTAGCTGCGGGCACAGGGAAGAACAGGTGCCGTCAGGTGCATTCAGACGCGCACAGCATCCGCTGTGGTCGCCAGGCCCAGCCTCTGGTGGCTGGCCTGTGGCCTAACGATGCTGCGCGGGCTGATGTGGGGTCCAGCGAAACGACTGCGCATCGGCAGGAAGGAAGTGCCGCGCGAATGCAGGGAGCACAGGCGCTGTCGGCACACTGCTGCACTGGTGCAGCGTCTCTGTGAAACCCCATTCATTTGGAACTTGCAGGTCCCGTCAAATGGGTCACATCTGCAACATGCTTGCACACCTGGAGGGCGGCGAGGGCGGCGGGTCGAAGTCGACGGGGATGTCGAAGGAGGTGCAGGGGTCCACCACCTCCAGCACGTTGTTCAGGTTGCCGTCCTCGTCCCGCACCACCGGCGCCCAGGGGTCGTACCGCCACACGCCGTCCACCACGTACTTGTACTGCAATTCATGAGAGTGGAGAATGCATGACATGATGTAAGTGGACTAGGTGTTCTGGGTTGTCGTCCTTGTCCAACACTACGGGCGCTCAGGGGTCGTACCGCCACACGCCATCCACCAAGTACTTGTACTGCAGAGGAGGATGCTGTGTGTAGAGACTGTGTTGCTGATGAGAGGCGCATCTTCACGTTCACAGACCATGCAGCGTAGCCGCAGCAGGGTCACCAACGCCAGTGGGCTTGCCAGCCGCACTGCCTCACATCATCAAACCTTCAAGCTTTCTTGCCTGCCAATCGATCAAAAGTCTTTTTGACATTTGCACACACCTCACAGATACACATTGGGCGCGAGGCAAGCAGCGATGGCCCAGCTGCATTCGTTTCATTGGAGATCTCAAACATGGAACTCCTGCATGGTTAGAAGAGTCGACCTGACATAGTCCTCACCTGGTACACGCCGGGCGCAAGGTAAGCGGCGATGGCCCAGCTGCCGTTGGGCTGCTGCTGCAGCCGCCGCGCTGGGCCCCACCCGTCATAGGAGCCTTTGACCTCCACGCTGGCTGCGCTGCCCGCGGCCCAGGCCAGCACCTGAGGCGTCGCAAAGACACCGGTTTCAAGGAGAGCTGTATATCTCAGAACAAAGGGAGCATCACTCAATATTCCAGTTCAATGCACATGTTACGCAAACGAATATGGGACCATGTAAGCGTTGTCTGTATGAGAACAAATGTCTCACCGCCTTGACGAGCGTCGCCTCGGTGGGAACGACAGGAAACTCGGAACGGCCGCCCGTCACCGCCAGGCCCGCGAGTCCCGTCGCCAGGCTGCCGTGCGGGCTCTACAACGCACAGCCGCATAAGATCAGACACAAAGCTTGCAATCAGTCGGAATGTAGTCGCAATTCGCGCGGCTCTGCAGCACACACGCGGAAAAGAAAGCAAACACTCTCGGCACGGTGCTGTTTCTCAGAGTGGGCATTTCAAGGCACGATTTGCAGGTGCATGCTGCTGTGCACGTCGACTTTCCTCTGCCGGGCACATGAGACGACGAGATGCAGCGTCAATTTGAAAAAAACGCTGTACACACCTGAGATGTCACATTCAGCTTCTGCCGTGCGCTGCTCGCCGCATTCTGCTCTGAGTGTGCCTGTGGATTGGGGGCAAGCACCACTTCAACACAGTGTTGCCATCTCCTATGCGCGCAAAAAGTGACAGAGTGACAATCGGGCAATCATGATGGCGGCATGCACCACACGGCACCACAGCAGCAGAGTCGGTTGAGGGAGGGGTTGCGCACACACCTCCCTTGCGACGCCGCCGGGAACCGACGGCAGCTCCGAGGCGTAGTGGCCCGAGTACACCAGCACCTGCGATGGCCGGGCAGGTATCAAAAAAGTGCCGTCTCGGTCGGAAGATCTATTCTGGGCTCGTGGGTGCATTTATGCAGCGTGCCAAGTATCATCCTGCTGTCTCCCTGCCACGCTGGCGTGCCGCCGTGCACAGCAGCAGATACATGCGAACGCGTCCGCGTGACCATCGGCAGCATGATAAACCACCGTTGTGTGCATTTAGCAGCAGGCCCGCACCTCCTGCAGGTTCTGTGACGCGCTCTGCTGTGCCTGGCGCTGCGACTGCCGCCAGAAGTCGGAGTTTGGCGACAGCGACCGCTTCGGCACCTGCCGCGTGTCGCGCCGCTGGCCCGGCGGCGGGCCAGGAGAGCCCTGCTGGCCCTGCGCTTGCTGCTGCTGCTTCAGGGCGTCCAGCTTGGCCGCCACGCTGGCGCTGTGCCTCGCGTTCAGCTCCTGCATGACGTGCTCCTGCACAGAGATGCGATGCAGAACTCAGCATGGCTCTGTTTGCAGCGAAACCTTCCGCCGTTGCTGCATGAACGGTTTACCTCTTGACATGAAATTTTGTGTAACCGACATGGCACCAGTCTCTCGACATCGATAGCACGTGCAGAGTCACAGAGAAGAGGCCGAACCAGCGGGAAGTACCTGAGAGAGGTCGAGCTGATAGCCGCTGGAGCCTTCCGCCCTGGGCGCGTGCGACCCAGCATCCTGCGCCAACGAGATGACGCTATTATGATGCCATTGCGAGAAGCGATCCTCGCTATTTCAGAAGTCAGGTATGCTGGTTCTCAAGCTGTCAAAAGTTCGATCTATCGAAGTGCACAATACCTGAGGCCGCTGGCCGTGCGGCGGCGACCGCTTCGCGACGCCTGGGACGGCGACCGGAGTCGTCGGACCTGCAGACGATTTTCAGCGAGCCAGCTGACGATTAGGATATATGGACGTCAGGATGTCTTCTTCAGGATGCTTGATCAAGAGCGTGACCGAAAGAAGCCTGCAGGTCGCCATAGATTGTAGATGCTGACGCGGCCGCCGCACCTTGCATCATCGCCACCGCGCTCTCGCCTGGGCCCGACAGCGGCGGCTGGCCCTTGAACGGTGTCCACCAGCGACTCAGCGTGCCGTCTGCTGCGGCGGGCCCGCCTTCACCGCGTCTTGCTGAGCTGGCCTCGGAGCGAGGACAGATTGGCGTCCCGGCACTGCGGCTGCGCCCTGCCGCCGGCTCGAGGCCTAAGCAGCGATCCCCCTTTGAATGGAAAGCAAAGCTCGTGTTTTACGAGCCTTCAAGCGCGGGGCCATGCGAGTAAGCAAGTGTTTCACTCGCTTTGCCGACGGCACGACCAAGCTGTCGGCTTGCGCGGCTGGCTGAGCAATCCAGTCAAGTTTGCAGTCCACGATGACACCTAGTGCGAATTCGAAATGATAGGAATGCTGCCACAGACCGCTGCTGCTGCTGCACCCGGCGTTTCGGAGCGCTGAGGCTTATCCTCCGGCAGTGGTGCTTTCACGGCTGAGTGGCCGTACGTTGCAGTGGGGGTGTTGGCAGTTTTGTGAGATCTCAATCAGAGCGACAGACTGGGCATAGATATCACGCGCGCAGAGAACTGTTCCGCCTCTCACCTCCTCCACCGAGCCTCGTCAGCAGCTCAGCATCCACATCATTCCTATACAGGGCGCCCAATCGCGCCCCCGGGAGTGTTGCATGCACACCCGGCCGACCGGGGCAGCCGAGGGAACGCTGTAACACCCCCTAAACCCTTAACCTCTAGATACCGCAAAGATGCGTCTTTTGCAAGCCAGTGCACGCTTGCACCCAAGGTTGCGTGACCCTAAACGACAGTTTTGGACTTCTTAAAATCGAACCCTGAAACCCTAAAACTTTGCTTTAAATTACCTAATGTATCTTGACAGTGGCGACGGCCGACACAGTTTCTGCTTCTGCAGCTGTACCTCCTCGCTTTGCGCGCCACCAAAACATTGGCAACCATCATTTACAGCGCATCACCTCCGCGCTTTCGTAGGATCCTGCGCCAAAGACCAAGCCTCTTGGACTAGCAATTTTTCCGGCACTAGCTATTTGAGCAAACAGCAACATAGCAGCGCTTGCAGACGGCACACAATGAGGAAGCCTGGAGAGAAAAAGTCAAAGAAGAGGGCCGCGATAGCAGAGGAGGTGGGGCATTTTGCAGTTGCGCACAGGAATGTCGTGCATGTTGAATTCAGAACAGAGCTCATTCGTGACAGCGGTGTTGTCTGCAGGAAGAAGATGCGATGGAGGAGGAGCCACAGGAGGCCGCACCGCCTGCGGTGAGCCGCGGCAGCTTCATGCAATTGGCGCATTCTGTATGGCACATGCATGTTGGTTGTGATGGCGGCCAGTTGCCGCGCTGTGTGTGATCAGACGCTCAATCGGGATACATCCGAACGTCCGCAGGTGTGGCAGCCAGGCACAGATGCGGTCGGGGAGGGTGAGACGCTGCAGTATGACCCCACGGCGTACGACTGCCTGCACCAGCTCACCTTCGAGTGGCCCAGCCTCAGGTGTGGCAGATGCTGAACCATTGAGCTGATAGGAACTCACACAGGCATGTGTGTGTGCCCAGTGGTCACAGAGGGACCTTTTGGCGCATCTCGATCATCCGCAAATGTATTTGCTAAGAGGAGGACACTGGCGGTCTGGCACGGGAGAATGCTCATGTTGAAAGCCGATGCCAACGCTTTCAATACACGCAGCTTCGACGCAGCTTCGACTCTCTGACTGCAATGCGTGCAGCTTCGACGTGGTGCGGGATCAGCTGGGCGGGCCGCGGCGGGCGTTCCCGCACAGCATGGTGCTGGTGGCGGGCACGCAGGCCGCGACCGCGCGCGCCAACTACCTGGCACTAATGCGCCTCAGCAACCTGGGTCAGGTCAGGCAACCGAACGCGCTGTGACATGACTGTTACACAGCAAGCCGAGCTTTGCTTTCTTGTGCCACCAGCGCCGTGCTGGCAGCGTGTGCGCCCTAACCACTGGCGCCTCAGCAACCTGGGCCAGGCGCGCGGCATGCAGGCTGCAGATGTGCAAAACGGCGCACCCCGGAAGCGAGAAACGATGCTGCTGAAATCATGCTCCTGCTTCTGACTCGGATATGGACGCCGACAGCGTAGGAAGAAGAGGACTCGGCGCGGCTGCACACGCCATTGAAACCCTACGTATCTGACGTTAAACCCTTGCTCATGCGCATGGGGAGCACACGATGGTGGCAGACGACCTTGACTCGGACTGGACATCTGTACACCTTTGTGTGAATACCAGCGGCCGCCTACTCTTGGCTCTTTCTGCATGCAGGGGGAGCACGCAAAGAACGAGGCAGACTCTGATTCCGACATGGACTCAGACGGCGACTCGGAGGATGAGGACCCTGCGCGGCTGCACACGGTGAAGGTGCCGACCGACAGCGGGCTCAATCGCGTGCGCGCGATGCCGCAGCGGCCGGGCGTCGTTGCCGCCTGGGGCGAGAACGGTCGCGTGCAGGTGTGGCTATCTCCGCCCCTCCGATGGTACTCTGGGATGCCGGTCAGGACGCATCATTGATCTGAGGAACGGCAAGAGGGTCTGCGCAGCGCATCCCTCGAGTCTGCAGCCGCCAGCCTCTTTGGACTGCAGACTGCAGTGCAAGATTAGTAGACGCACATCGGATGCAGAAGCGTCCGTCGACCAGTGCGAGAACAGCCAGCGTGCGCTGTGTGAGTACATGAGAAAACGCCCAGTGCGCCGTCAGCCGCTGCTAAATAGCGCCGGATGCAGGCGACTGGGCTGCTGCGGTTGAATCCATCAGGCAGGGCTGCGATGGTACCTGTGAGGAAGGCATGATCTCGCTTTTCAAAAGCTGTGCGCTTCTCGACTCGCTGGGGCCTGGGCCCGCAGCTGCAGCAGAAGCACAACGAAGTTGTATCGAATGTTGTTCGGACCCTGATGCGCTCCGCAACACGCAGGTGTGGGACCTGGGCCCGCAACTGCAGCAGCTGGCGGACACAGCAGAGGACGCTCAGGACAGCCAGCAGCGCGTGCACGTCAAGCCGCTGCAGAGGTGAGCACGGCCAACGGCTTTCTTCCATGCTTGTTGTTATTTAGGGTGGTTGCCTCTTCCTCAACCTAGGTACTTGTGCTCCCATAGGATGTTCGGGACAGCCAGCAGCACGTTCGCGTCTAAGCCGCTGCAGACATGAGCCGCATTTGAAACGAACTCTGGCTCTGACCCGCGCAGCCGCAGCCCCACAAGCCCCTGGTCGAGGCTCTGCTGCCATTCGAGTGCAAAGCAGGGCAACTTTCCTGCTAGGGCACCTGCCAAGGCATGCGGCATGCGACCCCTCAAAGGGAGTGCCATGCCACTTGCACGTGGGCGTGCCCCAGCAGGGCTACATTCACCACATGCTATGTGGAGCTGCATGTCATCTTCAGTAGCACGTTCTTCTGCGCAGCCACGCGCACCGGGACGAGGGCTTTGCGTTGGACTGGTCGCGCGCGTCGCCGGGGCGCCTGGCGAGCGGCGACTGCGCAAAGACCATCCACGTGTGGGAGCCGGCGCAGGGCGGCGCCTGGGTCGTGTCGGCACCTTACAGGGGTCACACCGCGTCGGTGGAGGACCTCCAGTGGAGCCCAACCGAGGCCACGGTGACTACTTTCAGACAGAGAAAAGGGCCTTGACGGCATGGCTGCAAGTCTCTAGATCAAATGAAATCCTTCCACTGGCAACAACGCGTCGGCGGAGGACGTGCAGTGGAGCCCGCCGAGGCCAGTGGTGAACGCGTCCCACGCACAGCCGGGGTGGACACTCGGGCGCTCGCATCGCCAGTGCATACGCTTGTTTGCAGCATCAAAGGTTGGTCGCAACGGCACATGTAGCAGGGTGTCATTTTCTTGTGCTCCGGCTGGTGCACACAGCAGTGCGCAAGGCACTTTTGGCTTGTGGGAGGTCCTGTCGTAATGTGTCGAGTGGCTGGCGAGGCGTGGGACCATGGATGATGATAGCTTACTGTCGAGGAGTCGCACACGGCGCCAGGTTCCTGGCGCCTGCGGCAGATGACCCGACACTTTGTCATAGTTACGCTGACATGGTCTCTTCCCCGCTCGCTGCAACGCCAACAGACTTTTCCTCATATGTGCTTCGTTCCTGTGCACTCGTTCGTTCGACCTGCAGAGCTGCAGCAGGTCTCTGCACTTCGTGCTGGATATGCAGGCCTGCCGGCTTATTATTATTATAGCCCGGGACTAAAGTGTATCAAACTCTATGTCATATCTCGAATAACGCTATTGTCATGGCCGCGCCCGTGCTCGCTTCATGTGCTGCAGTATAAGAGATCCGGCAGATGTTCACGACGGCATTGGTGGACTGCAGCATCTCATTTCGGACACATGGGACCCTGCAAGCCGCAGTGGGTTTTGGGTGTCGTAGCAGCCAACCTCCTGTACAATGGCCGCAGGTATTTGCCTCAGCGTCCGTGGACCGCAGCATCCGGTTCTGGGACACGCAGGACCGCTTCAAATCACAGTTTTTGATGTACAGATTATCAAATCTTGCACCCGCAGGTGTTTGCCTCGGCGTCCGTGGACAACAGCATTCGCATCTGGGACACGCGGGACCGCTCCAAACCGCAGATCACGGTTGCGGCAGCGCATGAGGCAGACGTCAATGTCATCGCCTGGAATGGTGAACACTCTAGCTGCAATACAGCTTCATATGGATTCTTCTGCATAACATTGACACGGATGCTGGATCTCTGAACAGAAGATGAGCAAGAAGCTACCAACCCCTCTGAGCGGCAAGTCTTTTGATTTGTGTCTGGACTGTCTGCAGCGCTGACACCGCACACGCTGGCGAGCGGCGGCGATGACGGCCGGCTGCGGGTGTGGGACCTGCGCGCCTTCCAGGCCCCCGTGGCAGACTTCAAGCACCACAGGCGCGGCCTTGCCTGCACGAGCCGCATGCGCAAGCTTGTGATGCTGCCTCTGGGTGTGTATTGACGTGGAGCCCTGGCGATCTGGGTATCTCTGGGAACGCCGCAACAGGAGTGCCGCGGTCGCCGCAGCCGCGGCCACGCAACAGC